>ERZ1035014.1037-NODE-1037-length-10629-cov-11.138547_pt1 | contig 10629 bp, 8 predicted proteins | sample MGYA00520620_ERZ1035014 | MGnify/ENA primary metagenome ERZ1035014 (study PRJEB33766, sample SAMN09781744) | gut metagenome | biome: gut microbiome | host: Homo sapiens | place: Madagascar | study: EMG produced TPA metagenomics assembly of the PRJNA485056 data...
ATAGACGAGTACATGAAACGCCATCTGGAAATCAAACTTATTTCCTCTATTGTGACCAGAGCCGAAACGGTTTGACCCTTTCCACGTTTCGGGACAGCACCTTGAAAAATATGCCCACAGGACAATGGCGGTGCATCATAGGGCAAACGGATACGTTTCTGTCTGTATCGAGCCGGACGGCGGGTGCGCCACGATGCTTTTCTCTGAAAAGTGGAGCGATCACCACCACGCCGCAATGCAAGCGCGGCTGCTTGCGGGCCATGACATACCGACAGGCTGATACTCCCTTACCGTCAAAGTCCGAGCGTTCAGAGCGTCGCAGGCAATGAGTAGGGCTGCATGAGGAATGCAGGGGTGAGATTCCCGTGGGCTGCTGCCAGCAGCCGTCCGTTGGCTCATTTTTTATTTTGTGAAAGGGGGATATTTTTGAAAGAACAAAATTTGATACGTTATAGCATTCAGCTTGCTTTTTTGAAGCAGCTGTTGGAAAGAAAGCTCATAACCGATAGAGAGTATTCCCTTATCAAACAGCGCTTAATGAAAGATTATCGTGTGGTTTCCGAACTATCCTCTTGATTTTGTGTCGCATTGGCGTTATGATTGACGCAATGAAAGGAACACATTCAATAAGGAGGTCAAGCATGAAAGATGTTGAAGTCATTAAAGCGCACAACACGCTCTCGCCACGAGCGCGTACAAACTTTGAAAAAAGGCTACGCGTAGCTGCCTATTGTCGTGTCAGCACTGATACCGAAGATCAGCTGAACAGCTACAAATCGCAGGTCAAATACTATACCGAACTTATAAAAAGTAAGCCGGAATGGTCTTTGGCCGGCATCTATGCTGATGAAGCTATCACGGGTACGCAGGTAAAAAAGCGCGAGGATTTCCAGCGTTTAATCAACGACTGTATGAACGGTGACGTGGATATGGTGATTACCAAATCCATTTCGCGTTTTGCCCGAAATACGCTTGACACTCTGAAATATGTTCGGATGCTCAAAGATAAAGGCGTGGCTGTGTTTTTTGAGGAAGAAAACATCAACACCCTTACTATGGACGGTGAACTGCTCCTTGTAATTTTAAGTTCTGTTGCACAGCAGGAAGTCGAAAATATTTCTGCAAATGTCAAAAAGGGCTTGAAGATGAAGATGCAGCGCGGTGAGCTGGTCGGGTTTCAGGGCTGTTTAGGTTATGACTACAATCCAGCGGACAAAACCATCACCATCAACGAAGAAGAAGCGGCTGTTGTCCGTTACATTTTTCAGCGATACACGGAGGGTGCCGGTGGTTCGGTTATTGCCAAAGAACTTGAAAACTTAGGCTATAAAACCAAACGCGGCAGTCCTAAATGGGCAGACAGTACCGTAATCGGCATTATCAAAAACGAAAAATACAAAGGCGACATTTTGTTAGGAAAGACATTTACCGTTGACCCTATTTCAAAACGGCGTCTGTACAACTTCGGCGAGGAAGATCAATTTTATATTCGTGAGCACCACGAGCCCATTATTTCGGAAGAAGTTTTTGAAGCCGCACAGGAAATTTTGCGGCGGCGTGCAAAGCCCCGCAGCCTTAACGTGGACGGCAAACGTGAAAAGTTCAGCCGGAAATACGCTTTTAGCTGCATGATAGAATGTGGTTTCTGTGGTGGCACCCTGACAAGGAGGAGTTGGCATAGCAGTTCACAGTATAATAAAGCTATCTGGCAATGTGTTGTTTCCACCAAAAAAGGAAAAAAGTTCTGCCCGGAGAGCAAGGGCGTTGACGAAAGAACGATTGAGCGGGCTTTTGTAGAATCTTATCGCCTCTTGTGCCAGAATAACAAGGATGTTCTGGACGAGTTTATGAAACGGACAGAAGAAACTCTTTCTGAAAGCAACGCGGGCAAGCGTCTTGCGAAAGCCGAAAGAGAGATTCACGCTCTGGAAGTCAAGAAAAACAAGCTGGTTGATATGCGTCTTGAAGATACCATCGACAAGGAGACCTACGACCGAAAGTATTTGGACCTGTCCAGCCAGATTGAGCAGTTGCAGAAAGAGTGTGAAAGCCTGCAAGATGCAGCCGAAACCGAATCTACAATGCGCAAGCGTGTTGCCACGTTCCGGCAGACCCTTGAACAGAACGAGGTTCTGGACACCTTTGACCGACATATTTTTGAAAGTATAGTTGAAAAAGTAATCGTGGGCGGTTATGATAGTAATGGGAACAAAGACCCCTACATGATTGTCTTTGTTTACAAGACCGGGTTCAAAAACAGTGTGGACGGCAAGAATTTCAAGCCGCTTCGCAAGAATAGCAAGGAGAACCACTCCCCTGCTGTTTTGTGCTCCCATGCTTCTAACGAGGCTCAATCCATGTGTTCCGATTCTAGCGACGACACACGTGGAAGCGGTTCTCCTTTTGACCAAACTCCATGTCGAGCGGCACATCGAAGTGGACGTCAGCATGGATGAACTGGATGTGACCGCTGCGGAAAGCAAGGCGACTTACAACGAGATTCAGGATTATGTGTGGGAACACCATCAGTTGAAGGTATCCAATCTCTATATCGCACAGGTGAAGCAGAAGTACGGCATTATTGAGCGAGAGAATTACCATAAAGCGAAAAACGAGAATGCAAAGCAGCCCCAGTGTCCGAAGGAAAAAGAGGATGCAATCGTGGAAGCATTGAAGCATTTTCAGATGATTTGATACGCAATCACCCCAGAGAGAATAGCCTCTTGTGCGTTCTCTCTGGGGTGATTTTTGCGTTATGCTACTTCCGGGTAGCGCATATATACATACTCGTAGATTTTCTTCTGGTAGGTCTGGATATCGCTTACATCATAGCTATTGGGAAGTTCTTGCCAAAGGGTATTGCGAATCAGGTTATCCACAATCGCCTTAGTTTCCTGCTTGTCCGTCCAATGGTCGAGATTGGCAATCTGCTGTTTGATTTTTGTCAACAAGTCCACAGACACCTTCTTGATCGTTTCAATTTCCTGCTTCGTGAGGTTCTCCGAAAACAGCAAATCGTACACTGAAAGTTCCTCATCGCTGGAAAAGCCCTCACGCACATAGCGCTGCTGCTCCGTGTCCAGTGAACTTGCAAGCTCCATCAGATCCATGAAGGTTTTCTCAATGGTTGCCCGGTTCTGCTCCGCATTGTAGGCATCGATAATCTCCTGATAGCGGTCATAATAATCCATGCGGTGCGGGTTTGCAAACAGCATTTTCGCCAATTGCTGATTCACCAGTTCATCCAGATCGCGCAGCAAGAGATTCTTCCGCCGGGTGTGGGCAAACTCCCGGCTCAGCAGGTCAAAATCAATTTTGCTGATGTCAAACTGCCGGGAAGGTACAGCCTCCTGATCCGGCTTTTCCACATGGATGTACTCGTTGACGATGCCGTTGATCTGCACCATCAGGTCCGTGTTATCTGCGTGTTTCCGCTTCTGCTGCAAGCCCTCGTAGATGGCGAGAATTGCGTTTTTCCGGGCGCGCACGGCATCGTCCACATCGTCACGGTCTGCGTAGCGGAACAGCCGCGCCAGTTCAGACGCATAGGTCTGGAAGGTTTTCTTGGTTTCCAACGTCTCGCACATTGCGTTGACTGCATCCTGTACAAGGCTCATCTTTTCAAAGTCCTGTGCATCCACCAATTCCTGCAGCCGGAACCCGTGTTCTGCCAGAAAGCCGTCCGTTTTTCCGATGACCGTGCGGATGCGCTGAATCAGCTCCGTTTTATCCACCGTTGGATCAACGCCCGCCGGGCTGTTCTTGCTTACCGTATAATCTGCCAGAGCCTTGCGTAGCGCCTTTACGATACCAATATAGTCCACGATCAGGCCGTTGCTCTTGCCCTCCGAAACACGGTTTGCACGAGCAATAGTCTGCATCAGGGTATGGGCTTTCAACGGCTTGTCCAGATACAGACAGGACAGACACTTTACATCAAAGCCCGTCAGCCACATGGCACAGACGAACACCACCCGGAACGGATTCTTGCTGTCCTTGAATTCTTTATCCAGCTCCCGCTTTTCCATTTTGGCACGGTGCGGCAGAATATCCAGCCCCCACTTTTTGAAGGTCTGCACCTCGTTCTGCTCCTGACTGATCACCACTGCCATTTCGGTTTCTTTCATCCATGCCAGTTTGCGGGCAAGCTCCTGTGCTTCCTGCTGGGTCGCTGTGCCCTGCCGGGCTTCCAGTTTCCTGATCTTTGCCTGCCAGCATTCCTGCACATAGTTGTACATCCGCACACAGGTGACCTTATTCAGGCAGACGAACATCGCCTTGCCGCTGGTCCAAAGGTCAGAGTAATGCTCCACAAAATCCTTTGCAATGGAGCGCAGCCGTTCATCTGCGGTGAGAATATGGATCTCCTTGGCAAATTCTCGTTCCAGCTTTTCCTCCTGCGAAGGATCAAGGTCGGCTGCTTCAATGGCATCCAGGATCCGCCCGGTGATCTCCGGCTTGTCCAACTGGGCGATTTTATCCGCGCGGTTCTCATAGTACAGCGGTACCGTTGCGCCGTCCTCCACTGCCCGCTTGAAATCATACACCGACAGATACCCGCCAAAGGTGCGCTCGGTAATATGGTCATCCGCCAGCAGCGGCGTACCGGTAAAGCCGATGCGGGATGCCGTGGGCAGCAGGTGCATCATGTTGTCTGCAAAAATGCCGTACTGGCTGCGATGGGCTTCGTCCGACAAAATCAGAATGTCGTGATCCGGGTAGATAGGCGGCTCCTTGGGCAGATTGAACTTCTGAATCAGGGTAAATACAAAGCTGGGGTTGCCCCGCAGCTTTTTTACAAGGTCTGTACCGCTGGATGCAATAAACTGCGAAGCCTTGGTTTTGCCTAGCAGACCGCAGTTTTCAAAGGTATCGCTGATCTGCCGGTTCAGCTCGTCACGGTCGGTCAGCACCACAATGGTGGGCGAGCCTGCAAACTTGCGCCGGATCTTCTGTGCCAGAAAGACCATGGAGTAGCTTTTGCCAGACCCCTGCGTGTGCCAGAACACACCCAGCCTGCCGTCTTTCAGCTTGCGGTTCTCGTAAGCACTGACAGCCTCGTTGACGCCGAGATACTGGTGGTTGCGGGCCAGAATCTTGGTGGTGCGCCCACCGGAATGGTCGTAAAGGATGAAGTTTTCCAGCAGATCGAGGAAGGTCTTTTTCTCGCAGATGCCCCGCAGCATGGTTTCCAGTTCCACGCTGCCTGCATCGCTTTCCTTCAGACGCTTCCACTCGTGGAAAAACTCGTACTTGCTGCCAAGCGTGCCCACCTTGGCTTCCAATCCATTGGACAGCATAAGAAAGGCATTATAGTAGAACAACTGCGGAATGGTATCGAGGTAATCCCGATAATTGTCTATGTAGGCGTTCTGCACATCCACGGTGGGCTTTTTCAGCTCGATAAACAACAGCGGAATGCCATTGACAAAGCCCATAATGTCCGTTCTACGGCGGTACAGCTGCGAGTGGATCTTCATTTCTTTTACGGCAAGGAAATGATTGTTTTCCGGGTTTTTGAAGTCGATCACCGCCGCGCTGCGGATTTCGGTGCGGCCATCCGGCCGCTTGACTGTCACCGGGATGCCATCCCGCAGCAGAAAATACTTTTCCTCGTTGATCTGCATCAGGGATGCGGTGGAAACGTGCGCCGTGAATTTCTTCTGCACCTCGTCCAGTTGGTTCAGGGTGAGCCATGGGTTCAGCCGCAAAAGCGCCTGCCGAAAATACCGGGTCAGCAGCACTTCCCCATAGCTGGTGCGGCCCAACGTCCCGTCCGGCCCCAGCTTTTCGGAGTTGTAAGCCAGCACGACCTCCCAGCCCAGAACATTTTGCAGCAGGTTGCCTGCGCTGTTCTGAACAAGGACATTTTCGGAGTATTCGCGGCTCATTTTCTATTCCTCCCAAACTCAGTCTTATTTTTCTTGCATTTTTTTCATTTCTTCATCGAACGTTTTTTCGCCAATTTTAGCGATGCAATGTAGCCTTAGTCCTTGTTCATACTGTCCTAGGAGTGCGTATAGCTGGCTATCTGATGCTGCTGAAAAAGGTGCCCAACTTGTCGCACCCTGCGCCATTTCTAAGGCCGAAATTTCTGTCAGCGCACTTATTTTTGCATCTCGCAATGCTTCGATCATTCCATCTCTGGTCGGATTTTTCATTTGAGCACGAAGTTTTTGAATTTTATTCATCGCGTCTTTTACGTCCTTAAGATCCTTTGCTTCAGAGCAATATTTATTAAGAGAATCTGACATATTATGAACACCCCTTTCATCAAAGTTCAAACTATTTTATTGTTGTCCTATTTTTAACAACAGCGGCAATAACGCAATCCCCACGTCACAGCTCTTATCAGCCATCCATGCCAAAACAGGCTTTACTTTTTCCCACTTTGACTTTTTGCTGTCTTTGGACTTGACCACTTCTTCAATCTCAGAAATTTTATCCAACACTTCCTGTGTCTGTTCATTTGTGAGTGAAGTCATTTCTTCTACTTCTTTGCGTACCTGCTCAAATGTAATGTTCACATTCACACTGTTAGTCACATTGACGACCTGAGAATTGGAAACTTCCGGCTTGGGCAACTGTACCGCATTCATCTGGTACTTATATGTTTCCAATTTTGCCTTCATCATCTTCAAATTAGATAACACATACTTTTGAGGATTCTGGGCCAAATGTCCATAAGCAATATGTGTTCCATCATTTGTAGAGCACCACAAACCATCACACCACTTGTTGATGCAAGCTTGATACCTTGCATCAATCTGACGATGTAGTTCAAATAACTCTTCTATACTTAAATTTCGAACATTGTCTAGTCTTTTAATGTCAGCACACACCATATCATAAAATTCTTTTGGCATATCCATGGTATCACACCTCCGCTTCTCCACTCATCAACTTTGGCAACAGTAAATCTCTCGCTGTCTTCAACCGCTCATTTTGTCCTTGCAACGTCTTTATTTTATTAAAATACACTTTCGCATACCTGTCAAATCGTTCCAGATATTCCTTTTCTGGGATTGTAATTTTCATTGCGTTAATGTCCTTGGCGTAAACATGCGGCTGTGCAGATCCCTTTTGAAGCTGGTCTATACTCACTTTACTTTCTTTTAGAAACTCATATACAAAAAACAAACTTTCCGTTCCAAGACCATCCACAAAAGAACAATCCGAGGCAAACACGTCAACCCCATATAATCTTACAAATCCCGCATTTGCTCCTGAAGCACTTATCGTAATAACCGGCGCTTTCGTATTTGCTACATTATGATAATACGCCGGCTCTAACCCACCAGCAATAACCGGCACATTTCCTTCCTTGACTTGTGCCTTTGTAATTGTCCGCCCACGTTTGAATTCCGCTATTTGACCTATCGTTCCCCGGTGCCACCCCTCCGGCACACCGTCCACAATTTTCGTGTTTTCATGCCCCGGAAAGCGCAAATCCACAAACCACTCTTTATAAAGCCGCTGGGCTGCTTCTTCCAGCAATTTGATTTGTTTCTGGTTGTTTTCAATCAGGTCATCATAGGCAGAAAGAATATCAGCAATACGGTGCTGAACATCCAAATCCGGCACTTTAATCTCGATATTTTCACATTCTGGAACTCGTAAATGTGCAACTGTAGAACCAACGCCTTTTGATATAATTGCCTGCTTGTTATCACGCCACAAAAGCGAATACATCAAAAATCTTCCATCGCACATCTTATTATTTGCACGGAACAAAACCAAACGCTGTCCGAGAAAATAATTTTTTTCTTCACGAACTAGTCCCACTTCTCCTAGTGGTGCTTCTCTTGTGAAAATTACATCTCCTTTTTGGAGCTTCCCACGGCGTGTCCATTTTTCATAAACTTCCTTTGTCACGCAGTTCAGATTTTCAAGATTTATTTTTCCATCTCTGATATCACTGGTACGAAGCATTTTATACGGAGTAGGAACATCACTTGTAGGTGCAGTTTTATTTACGCAGTCAACTATTTCAGAGCAAAGTTGTTTTAGTTTATATGTTTCCCACTTCATACCCCCATCTCCTCCAGATTCTTCGAGATGGTTTCCATCAGGCGGTTGGACTCTGCCTGCAATTCCAGCAGTTCCTTGTGGATTTCCTTCATCCGCTGGGCAAAATCCACACCGTCATCTTCCACAGGTGCAACGCCCACATAGGCACCGGGCGTCAGGGATGCGCCTTTCTCGTTGAGGATGGTGTCTCGGCTTGCCACCTTGCACAAACCGGGGATATCCTGATAAACGCCCTCGCCAAACTTTTCGGTGAGCCAGACGGCCTCCTTGGCAACGGTCAGCTTCTCGTTGAGGGCTTCCAGCTCCTTGTCGAACTTTTCCTGCGTGGTCTTGCGCTCCTTGCGGGGCGCTGCCTCCACAGCGGCTTTGGCTTCTTCCCGCTTGGCCTGCACGTTTTGTTCCAGTGCGGCCTGAATCTCTGCAAAGGGGCGGTCGTCTGCCAGCTCTGCGTGATACTCCGCCAAAAGCCCCTTGTACTTGTCCACCTCGCCGCGATAGAGCCAGACAATGGCGTTGAGGTTCTTCAGCTGCCAGTCGCTCCACTCGTTCTGAGTGCGGTCCACCACGGTATAATAGTTGCGGGCGTCGATGAACAATACGGTGTCCAGCAGATGTTCCGGTTTGCCCTTATCCAGAAACCACAGCGAACAGGGCAAACTTTTGGTGTAGAAGAAGTTGTTGCCCACGCTCATCATCACGTCCACATGGCCGGTCTGGATGAGTTTTTCACGGATGTCCTTGTCTTTGCCCTGACTGTCGGTAGCCGAGGACGCCATCACAAAACCCGCACGGCCATGCTCGTTCAGGTAGGAGTAGAAATAGGACACCCACAAATAGTTTGCGTTGCCGATCTCCTTGGCCTTGTTCACGCCGGGCAGGCCAAACGGCAGCCGTCCGGCACTCTGCGCCGACTCCGACTTGACCTTATCCACGTTAAACGGCGGATTTGCCATCACATAGTCGCAGCAGCCGTTCAGGTTGTGGGCATCGTGATAGAAGGTATTGGCTTCATCGCCGGACTTGATCACGCCGGTCAGACCATGCACAGCCATATTCATCAGGCAGAGCTTTGCGTTGTACTCCACCTTTTCCTGTCCGTAGAAGGTCATGGTGTTGTTGGCGATCATGCCCGCATGATTTACAAAGTCGCCGGTCTGCACAAACATACCGCCGCTGCCGCAAGCCGGGTCCAACAGAACGCCGTGGGCAGGCTCCAGCACATTGACGATCATTTTCACCAGCGATTTCGGCGTAAAGAACACGCCGTCATCCTGTGCCACATTCTTGGCAAACTTATTCAAAAAGTACTCGTAGATACGGCCGATCACATCGCCGCCCACATCGTCCAACGCATCATTGTTGAAGATGCGCAGCAGTTCCCCCAGCAGTTCATCCGAGAAGATGGTGTAGTCCTTCGGCAGAACGCCCTGCAGCTGCTCGCTCTGCTGCTCCACCAGTTCCATGGCGTTGTTCACCACTTCGCCCAGACTGTTCAGAGGATTGCCCTCGATGCCGGTCAGCCCCTGCTCCGGGATGTTGGCGGGCAAATTGACTAAGTAATTGTACTGCGCCTCCTTGGGCAGAAACAGTGCACTCTTCTCGGCAAAGTCGCTCTGTTCCACCGGCAGCACCCGGCCACCGCGCATGGGACGGTCTTTCAGAATCTTCTGCTCCACCAGTTTAAAGCGGCTGTACGCATACCGCAGAAAAATCAGTCCCAGCACCGGCATACAGTATTGGTTCGAGGTGAGTTTAGAACCTGCACGCAGCAGATCTGCCGACTCCCACAGGTCAGCTTCCAGTTTTTTGACGTTCACATTATTTGCCACGAGGGGGTTCCTCCTGTTGTTTGGATTTTCATTTTCTATTGTATCACATTGTTCTGCAATGTTCATCTTTAATCATTGCTATTTTCTTTTTTGACTGGAAAAAGTTGTTTACCAATGGCTGACAATGTGTTAGAGCCATAAACTTTCTCATTTGGAGACGCTAATCCTGCATCCAACGGATGCAGTTCAAGGGTTTGGGATTTCCCAACAAGTATTTTTGCAACGCAAAATAAGCAGATGTATATGCGTCTGCATTGCTTGCTCTGTATCCCGACTTTCTGACAAATGTAGAGATTGAAGCAAAAGTTATTGCTACTTTGCAAAAGGCAGAAAGCTATATTGTGCATCTGAAAGAGCAGTATCGGCAGCATCTTCTGGAGACTACCAACAGCCAGTAAAATGCTTTCCAAAAATTTGTTTGATGAAAAAACACTGGAGGTGAATTTTATTTCCGACTACCTGACTGTCACTACACCTTTGCCGCAATATCTGCCCTATCCCCGCTTTCTGCTGGATATCGACTTGAGCCACACAGCGAAGTTGCTCTACACCCTGCTGCTTGACCGGGCAACTCTTTCTCAAAAGAACAACTGGATGGATGAGCGCGGCTTCGTCTATGTGATTTTTCCTCTTTCTGCATTAAGCAAAGCTCTGCGATGCAGCACTATGAGCATTAAACGTGCGTTGCGCTCGCTGGAAGATGCCGATTTGATTGAGCGCAGAAGAGGTCGCATTACTGTGCCCAACAGCATCTTTGTAAAAGTTCCGA
>ERZ1035014.1038-NODE-1038-length-10623-cov-3.909727_pt1 | contig 10623 bp, 19 predicted proteins | sample MGYA00520620_ERZ1035014 | MGnify/ENA primary metagenome ERZ1035014 (study PRJEB33766, sample SAMN09781744) | gut metagenome | biome: gut microbiome | host: Homo sapiens | place: Madagascar | study: EMG produced TPA metagenomics assembly of the PRJNA485056 data...
GCGGTACGACCGAACCGTCGCGTCTCGCCGAAGTCGGCTTGAACTTATCGCCGCCCAAAGCCCACGCGATGGAGTCGAGAACTGATGTCTTGCCCTGATTGTTCCTGCCGCCGATGACGGTTAAGCCGTTCTGCGTCGGTTCAAGGCTGACCGCCTTGACGCGCTTCACGTTTTCGATTTCAAGTTTGCTGATTTTCATTGACATTTACCTTTCTTTGTGATATAATATTGGTGGATGAATTTTTCTCTGCCCGCCGTCGGAGTTGCCGCTCCACGCGGGCTTTTCTCATGCGCGGATGAGAAGCACGTCGCCGTCGATGGTCTGCTCGACTCTGAACGACGCGCCGGACGGCTTGATTTCCCTGACGGGTACGAAAACCCGGTCGCGTCCTTCGCGGCTCAGTGCCTGCGAAAGGGCTTCCGCGAGCGTCTGCGCGGTCGCTTGCAGGACTCGGTTCGACTCGCGGAGAGCGTTGATTTCGCGCTCCTGCTTTCTGATGATGTCGCTCTGAATCGCGTGCATCTTCTCATATGGTACGGTCTGCATCTGCTTTCACCTCCTCCAGATACTGTTTTAACGCTTCACGGCGGGCGTAGGCTTCGAGGATCCCTCCGTACAGTCCGGAAGCGGGGTCGAAGCTCACGCCGTCCAGAACCGCTTCGAGGTACTTCGCCGACCAGTACATGAGATCGCGGGTCGCTTCATCCTTCGACGGTCTGTTCGCCCGGAGCCGCGAAAGATGGGCGTTATACGCCTCTTTCAGTCCGGGAATGTTCTTCTCCATTCGTGATCTCCATTTTCTTCATTTTCGCGTATCGGCGTTCGAGGTCGTTCACATTCAGCCCCCATGCCTGATACGCGGCGTTTGTGTCGACCGCGGTCGCGTTCCAGAGCGGGATTCCCAGCTCGTTCATCTTCTCGCGTGCGAGTTCCTTGAGCTGACACACCTTTGCGTTGCTGAGGTGTCCGAAGACCTCTTTGATCTCGGTGTTTTTGAGCTGAGGGTAGGTGTAGTAGACGCTCAGCGCGGACTCGACGCTTTTAATCAGCGGGATGTTGATCATCTTATCACTCCTTTGTCTTGTACTTCGCCTCGAACTGGAAGCGATCCATGTGCGTGAAATCGAAGATGTAATCGAGCTTGTCCTGCTTGCTCTGACCGAGCGGCGCGGTCGGGAAGTAGCGGTTGCAGATGAAGCTCTCGGGAAGTTTGATGCCGTTCTGCTCGCAGAGGGTCTTCGCCATCTCGGCGATCTCGACCGGGTGACTGCGCTGAGACTCCATGATCTTCCGGAGCGACTCGATGAGCGGGACGAGATCGGCGAGCGTGTGCGGCGAACCGTAGTGTCCGGTCTTGCGGAGCGCGGGGAGAACTTCGGAGGTTATCCAGCGTTTGAACTCCTTCGCCTTCGGGAGCTTTGAGCTGAGGATGAGGGAGTATAAGCCGGATTCGTTGATGAGTACCGGAGCGGTTCCGTTGACGGTCTCTGTCTTGGAGACCGTACGGTCTTCGGGGTCTACGTGATTTCTCACGGCGTCGGTAGGCTTAGCGTAGCCGAGAGCGACAGCGATGTCCTTGCCGTATGCCCACGGCTCGCCGTCGATCATCAGAGTCCGGACTTTGCCGAACTCGGAGTTCTCGAAGATCTGAATCTTGTTTTCGTTTTCCATTGTGGTTTCTCCTTTTTTGAAATATCTGCGATTCGTCGGGGTTGTGACCGACGTTCCCGCATTACAGGAGCACTCGGTGCTCCCTCACTCTGCGATCAGATTTTGACCTCTTTGTATTCGCTGAACCGATACCTGCCCGTGTCGGGGTTGAGTTCCGCGCAGACCACGAGGCACTCGCCGTCAGTAGCCTCCGCCTGATCTCTCGCCATGAGCTTTACCTCATCCATCGTGTCGGCGTAGCCCAAGGTTTCCTTACTTTCATAAAGGTCATAGACTTTGTATTTCTTCATTTTGCTGTCTCCTTATCTGCTATAAAGCGTGAGCTGTCCGTTGATGTACTCATACGCCATGCTGTACACATCGAACCTGACGTAGTTCCAGTCGGTGGACTCGTACAGCGGCTCGCGCTCGTAGGTCTCGGCGACTCTCATCCGGCGGTGCTTGTTGACCTCGTAGGTCTCAGCCTTGTGGATGATCTTAACCCGCGCGGCGTTAAAGCCAAGTTCTTCGGCGATGAAGTTCGCGGCTTCTTCGTCGGTCATCGTCTTCGTGAACTTGTCCTCGCGGAGCTTCACGTAGTCGCGCTGAGTCATCCGCGTCCCGGCGTCCTTGCAGGGTGTCCATTCGAGTTCGGCGTCGAGCTGTGCCTGAAGATCGTTTATGATGCCCGCCTGCCGTGCGATGCGCTCTTCCATTCTGGCGTAGGCTTGCTTGCCCGCCTCTGCCTTCGTCTCGAAGTCGCGGTCAGCGGCTCTCGCGATCCTCTCGGCGATGCCGTCGGTGTTGTTCTTGTACGACTCACAGAAGGCGTCCTTGCCGCCGTCGGACTCCATATAGGCGTTCTCGATGAACTTGTAGTGTTCGTATGTCGGGTAGAAACCCGTGCGCTCGGTGAATTCTTTGATGGTCATTTTCTTTATCTCCTCTTAATGTATTCTTTTGACTCTTAAAGCTTCTTCGCCGTACACGAACCGAGCCGCGATTGCGGCGCAGTCCTGATTCTTGCTAACGTATATCCACCTGCGCGGCTCGTCTATGCCATTCCTCACGTCGTCGCGGAGCAGGATTTCATACTGCCTGAGTTCGTCGCACATTCTTTTGCCTGTGAAGTCTGCCGTCCCTTCGCCGATCAGCTCGCCGGTCTCCGCGTCGAACTCCTTGTAGGCGAGTTCGTAGCAGCCGATCTGTCTGGTTTTCCAGTCGGGCTTTCTGATTGTCTTGACGATTCCGGTGTAAACCCGGATGATTGTTTCGGTCATTTTGATTTCTCCTTTTCGTTTTCGTCTTCATAAAATCTCTGCCAGTCGAAACCGAGCGCGGACGCGATCCGCTTCGCTGTCCAGACCGGGACTTTTCTCTCGCCTGTCTCGATGAGACCGTAGTACTGGCGGGAGATTCCACATTTCGTGGCAATCTCGTTCTGAGTCATATTTTTTTGCTCTCTAATGTTTTTGAGAAACACCTTATCAGCTCCTTTTCGCTTCATTTCGTTGCTTGCGTATATATTATAGCATCATTTTGTTGCTTTGTCAAGGGGTTTTACAAAATTTCTCTTGATTTTTCTTCGATTTGTTGCTATACTTGACATGCCACAAAATGTAGCGTATAATATATACAGGTGATTTAACTATGGAAAGACTTATCGAACTCAGAAAACAGCAGAATCTCACACAGCAGGACATGGCGCGAATCCTCGGAATCTCCCGTCAGGCATACTCAAACTACGAACTCGGCAACCGCGAAGCCGATTATACCACTCTGAAAAAGCTCTCGAACTATTTCAATGTGACCGTCGACTATCTCCTCGGCGAAACCGACATTCCCGAAAAGAGCCGTCCGACAACTGACAAGGACGTCAAGGTCGCTCTCTTCGGCGGCGACAGTGAAGTCACGGACGAGATGTGGGACGAGGTCGTGCGGTTCGCGGAATTCGTCAAATCCAAACACTCGAAGGGCGATAAATGATCTCGGACAAGCTCTATCTCGAAGCCGAGCAGTCAGGCATAACCGTTCTGTGCGGCGCGGAACTGCCGCTGACGAAATCCGTCTCGCTCGCTCTGCCAGACGGCGCGATGTTTATCGGCATCGACGATTCGGTCATGCAGTCCAGAGCCGAGGAGCGCGTTCATCTCGCCCACGAACTCGGTCACTGCGTCACCGGAGCGATGTATAATATCCGCTGTCCGATCATGCCGCGGCAGAGATACGAAAGGATCGCCGACGCCTACGCAATAAAAAAGCTCGTCGACGAGGACGAGCTGAGGCGGGTTATTGATGAGCGCGAGGGGGATATAAGCGTGTGGGAGCTTTCGGAGTGGTTTGATGTGACAGAGGATTTTATGCGGAAGGCGATCGGGTTTTACTATAAGAGAAAATAAAAAAACATCCGCGGGGGATGGAGAAATAAAAAGGAGAGGTCATGAACATGAACAACGAATTCAGATTCTTAATGTATAAGTCCGAGGCAGAGGACGTGACCGTAAATGCCATAATCAAAGACGAGTCTGTGTGGCTGACGCAGAAAAGTATGGCAGAACTGTTCGGCATAGATAAATCAGGCATAAGCAGACATATAAAAAACATATTTGAAAGCGGAGAACTTGACGAAAAAGTGGTTGTTGCATTTTTTGCAACAACCACTCAGCATGGGGCTATGGAGGGCGAAACTCAAACAAAAGAAACGCAGTTCTACAATCTCGACGCCATCATCTCGGTCGGCTATCGCGTCAACTCGCGCCGTGCGACTCAGTTCCGCATATGGGCGACTAAAGTCCTGAAGGAATACATGATAAAGGGCTTCGCGCTCGATGATGACCGTCTGAAGCAGGGCAAGGAAGCTTTCGGCAAGGATTACTTCCGCGAACTCCTTGAGCGCGTCCGCTCCATCCGCGCGAGTGAACGCCGGATATGGCAGCAGATCACCGATATTTTCGCCGAGTGCAGTATCGACTACGACAGGAACTCACAGATCACGCGCGATTTCTACGCGATGGTTCAGAATAAATTCCACTACGCAATCACCGGACAGACCGCGGCTGAAATCGTCTTTTATAGTGCCGATCACGAAAAAGACCATATGGGACTCAAAACATGGAAGAATTCGCCCGACGGTCGCGTCCTGAAGTCTGACGTCACCGTCGCGAAGAACTACCTTGACGACGCTCAGATAAGGAAACTTGAGCGTACAGTCTCAGGCTATTTTGATTACGTTGAAGACCTTATCGAGAATGAACACGCATTCACAATGGAGGAGTTCGCGAAGAGCATAAACGAATTTCTGGCGTTCCGTAGATACAATATTCTACCAGACAAGGGTTCAGTCTCAGCGGCTGACGCGAAAGCCAGAGCCGAAGCCGAGTACGATATTTTCAATAAGACTCAGAAGATCACATCCGATTTCGACAAAGAGATAAAGAAAATGCTTGACGGTAAGCAGTGACCATCCTGCGCACATCCGCAAAATGGTCACCCATTAGAATTTCTCTAATAACTGAAAAGCAACCATCTTCGTGACCTCACGAAAATGCTCCCCCCATCTTGACAACCTCACGCGAAAGGTGTATAATATACCCATAGCGGAGACGTCCGCGAAAAATATCAGCCAGTCCGTGAGAGTACGCGCCCATTATCCGGGATAAGCAGAATTCACGGACTTTTACTTTGCGAAAGGAGTTCCACAAAATGCCGATCTACAAAACCGACCAGAAAAAGGACGGCAAACAGCAGTACCGCGTCCGTATAAACTACGTCGACCAGTCCGGCAAGCCGCGCCAGCTGACGCGCGTCGCTTACGGCGCGACCGAGGCGAAGGACCTCGAACGACAGCTTTCCGAAGAAATCAAAAAAACGTCCCCCGCCGCACGGAAGACGATGAAGAGCTTGTATGACGAGTATATCGAAGCCTGCAAGTCAGAGCTCCGCGAAAGCACGTGGGACAAAAAGCGTCGTATGTTCGAGAGTACTATCCTCCCTCTCGTCGGCGACATAAAGCTCGACAAGTTCAGCGTCGCCGCGGCGCAGAAATTCAAGACCGGCATCGTCTCGCGCGACATCAAACGCACGACCGCCGGGAACTACTGCAAAGAACTCTCGGCGATGCTGAACTTCGCCGTCAAGCTCGAATATATCCCGAAGAACCCGATGAAGCAGATCGGCAGAATCAAGCCGACCGAGTTTGACACGCCCGAGAAGAAAGTCCGTTACTACACCGCCGACGAGTTCAGGCGTTACATCGCGGTCGCGAAGGAACGCGCCGAGAAGTGTCAGACTCTGACCGATTGGGATTACTATGTCTTCTTCATGATCGCCTTCTTCACCGGAATGCGCAAGGGCGAAATAAACGCGCTGAAATGGTCGGACATCGACGGCGATACCATCCGAATACGCCGGAGTATCAATCAGAAGCTCAAAGGAGCTGACCGCGAGACCGAGACAAAGAACGGTCCGTCCATCCGCGACATCAGAATGCCTCAGCCGCTCATCGACGCGCTCGCCGCCCACCGCGAGAGATACGAGTCTGAATCCGGCTTCACCGAAGACTTCCGAGTCTGCGGGGGTCAGAAGAGCCTTCGCGACACAACAATTGAGAAGCGCAATTCATCTTACGCGAAGGCGGCGGGACTTCCGCACCGGACAATCCACGAGTTCCGGCACTCGCACGCGTCGCTCCTCGCGAACAACGGCATCAACATTCAGGAGATTTCCCGCCGTCTCGGTCACGAGAACGTGACGATCACATGGAACACCTACTCGCACCTTTACCCGAAGGAAGAGGAGCGCGCGATAGAAATTCTCAATAAAATCGTGTAAAAAACGTGTAGATAAAATAAAAAGTACCGTAGTAACGGTACTTTTTGACTTTTGGTGGAGATGACGGGGAGTGAATAAACCGTTCAGCGCGCTTCACGGCGTTTCGCTGTGTATCTGAAAATGCGCATTGTACCTGATTTTTTTCATTTTAGCGTTTCAACGTATTCGTCGTGAAAATCGCCTTTTTCAAAGAAATCGTGTAGAAAACGTGTACAGCGTGTACAGAAAAAACGGCAGAGTCACCCCTGCCGCTTTCCTTTATCTCAGCGCATTCTCCGCGCCGATCGGATTGCTCTTCATCCAAGCGTTCATCTTTTCGACGACCTCGTCAATGAGCTTAGACAACGACTCCTCAGAGATCAGCCACGTCAGCCACTTGTATCTGGCGTACAGCCACGCGATGACCTGCTGTTTCTTTAGCTGCCCGGTCTTCGCGCCGTAGAGCCGCTCAGCTTCGACCGCGAGTGACATCAGTACCGAGTTCAGAATCTCCCTCCGTCTCGCCGGGGACGCCTGAATCAGCGTCACCACAAACACCACCGCCGCCGCGATCACAGCCAGCGCAAGAATCACCCACGGAATCATTTTCGATATATCCATTTTTCTTAACCTCCCGGTTTTCGGTTATTTTAATTATTGAGCTGAGCGCGAGCTCAATCGCGCCCACGATGCCGCCGACACTGTAAGCCGCCGTGTAGTCCCCGCCGCTGACCGCTTGCAGGACGGCAACGAACGGCAGGTACACGGCGATATACACGAGGACGGCGATTATCAGCCGCTTCAAGAATCTCATATCTTCACCCAGCTCAGAATCTCGCGCAGGAGAATCCGATCCGGCTTGACCGACGAGATCGTATATGTCTTGCCGATCAGCCGCGCCGGAACTGCCCTGCCGTTGCTGTACCTATCACAGGCGCGGATCGTGTACTTCTCGCCGACTGAATACGGCGTGCCGTCGAAGTACCCAACGTCGAGGTCGACGTCGGTGCTGATGCCATACACGCGCCCGGCGGAGTGCTGCCAGATTTTCAGGTTCTGGACTCGCATCGGCTTCGACACGCCGTAGTGCGCGAGCCAGATGTCGGTGTCCGCGAAGGCGTTTTTTGTAAAGCGGTACTTCAAGAAATTCGGGTTCGTGTAGAGCATCGGACGAAAGCCCGCGCTTTGAATCCGGTCGAGGAACGCGCGCGTAATGGCGGTCAGATCAGCTTTGCCGAGGTCGCCGAGATAGCGGTCAGACTCGACGTCAGCCGCCGCCCAGAGCGTGATCTTGTCCCGGTACGGTGAAATCGTTTCGATGAAATAATCGGCTTCGTAGTATGCCTCGGCTACGCTCCGCGCGGTCATCCAGTGCCAGACGCCGAGCTTTATGCGTGTCTTCGACGCTTCGGTGATGTTCCGGACGAACTTCGAGTCGGTGAAAATCCGCAGGTGTTCGGTCGCCGAGGTTTCGCCTCTGCCCTGCGAGGCTTTTATCATCGCAAAACCCTGAGTCAGCGCGACACATCGCCAGTCGATGATTCCCTGCCCGGTGTAGACGTCTATGCCGTTCATATTATCACCTCATATCTCATATTCAAGTGGTCCGTTTTCGTTCAGGGAATTCCATGAGAACGAAACGAAGTTGTATTCACTTAGCATCGTTCTGTAGTTTGATGTGATGCGGGTATGATCGTAATACTTCATATACGCAAGCGCGTATATATTCGTATTCTGGTTTACAACAAGGCTCGATCCTAATTTCGTTCCGTTCGCTTTGATTGTATAAGAATACTGTCCTTCGCTGGTATGCGCGCCGAAATTTATGTTCAACCTCGCGTTTACATATCCTTGACTCGAAGGAATAGGATTCTGGATGAAATACTTACTGCCGGAGAGCGCAAGGCACTGCTTATAAATTTTGCAAAACAAATGCCCCATGTTCGAGCTGTCAATAAGCTGAACGTCTTTGATCTGCGAGGTTATCCGTATTTTCGGTATCTCATCAACCGTCAATGCCTCGACGCGGCATATTCTAACCTCGGGAACTTGTAGTTTCGAATAAACATGATTGCCACCAAAATCCATTCCCCAGACCCGATGTCCGTTAATAAAGAGATTCGATTCGTTAATTGAGCGGAACAATGTACAGAACACCTTCTTCCTGCGTCGTAGGCATAGCCGATACTATCTCATAGCGCAGATAGCCTGTGAAATCGAATGTACCTGACATAGCTTTCGCGGCATTTTCCGCTGACTTTGCGGATTCCGCAGCAGCTTGTGCCGACTGAGCGGATGCTTCACTTGATTTCGCTGAGTTCTGACTTGCCGTATTCGCCGCTGAAACCTGTGACTGAGCGTTTTTAGCGGCGGATTCAGACGCTGTAGCAGCATCTGTTGCCGTTTTTAGTTGTTCCGAATATTTAGCGTCTATTTCATCCGTGGCGCTCTTTATGTCTTCTTCATAGCGGGCGTCAAGCGCGGCAACAACCTGTTGTTGCCATTCTACCATCGTAAAGAATTCGCTTTCGTTGTAAACATAATCGTCAGGCTTCTCTGCGGGATTGACTGTGAGCGACGCGGAAGCTACAGTCTGATCCAAATGATTTATCAGAATGTCTATTCTGCCTGCGATCGTCAGTAGCTCGTCCGGAATCGGGCTAATATGAAACTTTTCCGCGCTGACATATCGGCACGGAACAACATATGCGCCGTGGTCATCGTTCGGCGACGAAATATGAGCCTTGCAGTCCTCGGGAATTTTCTCGCCAAGACCATAAATGAAAATCAGTCTGTTATGATCCCATTGAGTCAGCCGACCGCTCTTCCCCGGCATACCGAGATCATCGGGTATCGCGGTTATCATTACTTTTCACCCCTTTCGAGTTCAACGATCCGGCTCTCGTGGTCGTCAAGGCGGTCGTAGATGCGTTTGTGCGACTCGCGGTTTTCCTCGCGTTGACGGTCGAGGTCGGCGCGGAGCTGTTTTACCGTGTCGTCAAGCCGGGTCAGGACGCGGATTAACTTCGCGAGCACCGTCCCAAGTGAGATCAGCGTGCCGACGATGACAATCAGCGCCGAGAGGATTTCCCACGTCATGCGATCACCTCCCAGAATGATTCAGTCCCGGTCGCGCCGGGTTCGTAAGGGTTGTTGTCCTGCTTCGACCGCCAGATTTTCGAGTCGGATTTGCAGACCTCGTCGGTCATGTACATTCCCGACGTACCGAGCGGCGCGACCCACGGCTTCGCCTTCGCGGCGTCCTTGGTGTGCTTCAGCGACCAGAGTGCGCGGGTGTTCGACGGCGTACTGCCGGGATAGTACGAGGCATTATGCGGCTGTATGAGTCCGAAGACCTGCCGCTCGCCGTCGACCTCCTCCCAGACTGGAGAGCCGACCGCCCAGCTGCTATAGTCCTTTTCGGGGTCGAACCGCGGGATTTTCGATTCCTCGGCGATAATCGCTGTGCCGTCGAGGTCCTTCGCGCGGGAACGCAGATCGAGCGCGTCGGCTTTGCCCTTTTCCTTCATAAGAGCGAGAATTTCTGCCTTGGTCATGCTTCGTTTACTCCTTCCTCGTATGCCGCAGTTGCGTCTGCGATGACGCTCGTGGCCGTCTCGGGCTTGGGCTTCGGCTCGGGCGGGTTGATCGGCTTGAAACTTCCGGTCGCGTCGTCGTAGTACCAGCCTTCCGGCGGCGTCGGCTTAATGAAGCGTTCGTCGCCGGACTTCGTTGGGTCAAAGCCCCAGTTTTCAAAGACATAGTCGGGGGCCTCGACGAACTGGACGGTCGGAGGGTATTTCCCGATGGTGTCTGCGATTGTCGGGTGTACAGGCGTCGCGTCGTAGTAGCAGATGCCATCGAGAATCTGGAATATTTTCATGGTGTTGTCTCCTTTCGGTTATACGGATTTTTCGACATAATACTGGATGATGCAGATGCCGGAACCGCCGTTGCCGCCATACACAGTGCCGTATGTTGCGCCGCCTCCACCGCCACCGCCGTAACTGCCTGATCCTGCGACATCATAAATTTCATCACTGACTGTTCCGCCGGAAGCACCTTTACCACCAGGACCATAGCTGCCACCGCCGCCTCCGCCGTTTGAGCCGCCATTTCCGCCACTTCCGCCGCCGTAGCCGCCGCCTCCACCGCCACCGCCG
>ERZ1035014.1041-NODE-1041-length-10606-cov-4.604398_pt1 | contig 10606 bp, 5 predicted proteins | sample MGYA00520620_ERZ1035014 | MGnify/ENA primary metagenome ERZ1035014 (study PRJEB33766, sample SAMN09781744) | gut metagenome | biome: gut microbiome | host: Homo sapiens | place: Madagascar | study: EMG produced TPA metagenomics assembly of the PRJNA485056 data...
TATTCTCTTCCAGCCAAGGTTTTTTCCTCCTATATTTAGTGTCCTATGCACAACCGGACTCTGTTGCAAATCCGGTCCGCTGCATGAATCAAAAGCAAAGCTGTAAGCTTCTTACAGAAACTAGAATCTGTAATGTGCGAATGCCTTGTTTGCCTCTGCCATCTTGTGCATATCTTCTTTTCTCTTAACAGATGCGCCTGTGTTGTTAGCTGCATCCATGATCTCGTTAGCTAATCTCTCAGCCTGAGTTTTCTCTCCTCTGGCACGTGAGAATGCTGTTAACCAACGAAGGCCTAAAGCCTGACGACGATCAGGGCGAACCTCGATTGGTACCTGGTATGTGGCACCACCGATACGTCTTGCTTTTACTTCGAGAGCTGGCATTACATTGTTCATAGCCTCTTCGAATACTTCAAGAGCTGGTCTTCCTGTCTTCTCTTCTACTGTAGCAAATGCTCCGTATACAATCTTCTGAGCTACGCCTTTCTTACCGTCTAACATAATGCTGTTAACAAGCTTTGTAACTACTTTGCTGTTGTACATTGGATCTGCTAATACGTCTCTTTTCTGAGTATGTCCTTTACGTGGCACGTTACTTCCCTCCTTAATCATGATATTTGTGGATTAATTCATCGGTACTCACATGTGTCTCTCTAATGTGTTCGTGCGGAATTGTATTCATAAAGTGAAATCCTGCATCTGCAGGTCTAATCCCAACACTAACCTACTTTAGTTCTGTTTGTGATACACAATGTTGCTAAATTATTTAGCAGCTTTTGGTCTCTTTGCGCCGTACTTAGAGCGGGCCTGTTTTCTGTTTGCAACACCTGCAGTATCTAATGTACCACGGATGATATGGTAACGTGTACCTGGTAAATCCTTAACACGGCCACCACGAATCAGAACAACGCTATGCTCCTGTAAGTTGTGTCCCTCACCAGGAATGTATGAAGTTACTTCGATTCCGTTTGAAAGACGAACTCTGGCGATCTTTCTAAGAGCTGAGTTAGGCTTCTTAGGAGTAGCTGTCTTAACAGCTGTACATACACCACGCTTCTGTGGAGAAGAAGTGTTGATCGGCTTCTTCTGGAGAGAGTTAAAGCTTCTCTGAAGAGCTGGTGCTGTAGACTTCTTTACAGATGTCTGACGTCCTTTTCTTACTAACTGGTTAAATGTTGGCATTATTTTCACCTCCTGTTTTATTTTAAGCAGTGCAATCTTATGCACGCTAAAATATTATACAAATCCTTGTCTGTTTTGTCAAGACCAATTTTGTTTTCAATATAATACTTTACGTTTTCAATATAATACAAGAAAGAAGTCCGGTTTCCCGGACTTCTTTGTTTTTGGTTTGTAACAGCTTCTGTAGCTTAAGTACAAACATCAGTAATTATTCTTCATCAACTGATTCAGCTTCTGTATCATTGACTCCGACTGCCTCTTCCTCTGCGAAATCCGCAAAATCATCATCATCAAAATCAAGTGTATCGTCATCGTTTACATCGCTGTCAAGCTTGATGTTACGATAAATCTTCATACCTGTTCCTGCCGGGATGAGCTTACCGATAATTACGTTCTCCTTCATACCGATAAGCGGATCAACCTTGCCCTTGATTGCTGCCTCAGTAAGAACCTTTGTGGTCTCCTGGAATGAAGCTGCTGACAGGAATGAGTTGGTTGCAAGAGATGCCTTTGTGATTCCAAGTAATACCTGTGAGCCAACTGCAAGCTCCTTGCCCTCTTCCTCAAGCTTCTCGTTGAGCTCTAAGAAGTCAAGGGCATCAACCATGCTGCCAGGAAGTAAATCTGAATCTCCCGGCTCCTCTACGCGGATCTTCTGTAAGCACTGACGAACTATAACCTCGACATGCTTATCGTTAATCTCAACACCCTGTAAACGGTAAACACGCTGTACCTCGCGGAGCATGTAATCCTGAACCGCACGAACGCCCTTAATTTTGAGGATATCGTGTGGATTTACAGAACCCTCTGTAAGCTCGTCGCCGGCCTCAAGCTCCTGTCCGTCTACAACCTTGATACGTGAGCCGTAAGGAATAAGGTAAGCCTTTGTCTCTCCTGTCTCGTTGTTTGTAACGATAACCTCGCGCTTCTTCTTTGTATCCTTGATTGTGGCAATTCCGCCGAACTCTGTGATAATAGCAAGTCCCTTAGGCTTACGTGCCTCGAAAATCTCCTCTACTCGAGGAAGACCCTGTGTGATATCTCCACCGGCAACACCACCTGTATGGAAGGTTCTCATGGTAAGCTGTGTACCAGGCTCACCGATTGACTGTGCTGCGATGATACCGATTGCTTCACCAACCTGTACTGCCTGACCTGTTGCAAGGTTTGAACCGTAACACTTAGCACATACTCCCATGTGTGAACGGCAGGTAAGCACTGTACGGATCTTAACCTGTGTGATTGGATTACCGTTCTCGTCAACACCCTCTGCCATAACCTTTGCTGCACGCTTTGGTGTAATCATATGGTTGGCCTTAACGATTACATTGCCATCCTTATCGCAGATTGTGTTGCAAGAGAAACGACCTGTAATTCTCTCCTGAAGGCTCTCGATTTCCTCTCGACCCTCCATGAATGCCTTTACAACCATTCCCGGAATCTCACGTCCTGTGCCTGCACAGCAGTCTGACTCACGAACGATCATATGCTGTGAAACATCTACGAGACGTCTTGTAAGATATCCTGAATCGGCTGTACGAAGCGCTGTATCTGAAAGTCCCTTACGAGCTCCATGTGCTGACATGAAGTACTCGAGTACGTCAAGACCCTCACGGAAGCATGACTTGATAGGAAGCTCGATTGTACGACCTGTTGTATCAGCCATGAGTCCTCGCATACCTGCAAGCTGTTTGATCTGCTTATCAGATCCACGGGCTCCGGAATCTGCCATCATGAAGATGTTGTTGTACTTATCAAGACCTGTAAGAAGTGCCTTTGTAAGGGCATCATCTGTATCCTTCCATGTCTCGATAACCTCTTTGTAACGCTCCTCATCAGTGATAAGTCCACGCTTGTACTGTCTTGTAATCTTATCTACAGTGTCCTGTGCATCAGCGATCATCTGTGGCTTCTGTGGTGGCACTGTCATATCTGAAATTGAAACTGTCATGGCAGCCTGGGTTGAATACTTGTATCCCATAGCCTTGACATTGTCAAGAACCTCTGCTGTTGTTGTAGCTCCGTGTGTGTTGATAACCTTCTCAAGTATCTGCTTGATCTGTTTCTTACCAACATGGAACTCAACCTCAAACTTGAGTGCATTCTCAGCCTTTGATCTGTCTATAAAACCAAGATCCTGTGGAATGTTCTCATTGAATATTAAAAGTCCTACTGTTGTCTCTGTAAAACCTGAAACCTCTGTGCCGTCAGGAAGCTTTACTGTACGGTGTACAAAGATATTCTGGTGAAGAGTAATCTCCTTGTTCTCGTAAGCGAGCATTGCAAGATTAACACTTCCATAGTAACGGCCGAGAAGATCTATCGGTCTGCAAAGCACACGACGGTTCCCGTCTGTGACATCCTCAAACCAGATGAGGTCATATAAGCCAAGCTCAGCCTTTCCTGTATTTTCATCAGGAGTTGTGAGCTTTCTAAGCTCATCAATATCATTGTATACAGTGTCTGATGACACCTGTGCAACCATCTTTGGATCATCCTTGTAATCAGCGAGCTTTCTCATTGTGAGGTAGTAAACTCCAAGGATCATATCCTGTGAAGGAACGGCTACAAGTCCACCATCAGAAGGCTTAAGCAGGTTGTTAGGTGACAGAAGCATGAATCTGCACTCAGCCTGTGCCTCAGCAGTCAGTGGAAGATGTACAGCCATCTGGTCTCCATCGAAGTCGGCGTTGAACGCTGTACATACGAGTGGATGAAGCTTGATTGCCTTACCCTCTACAAGGATTGGCTCGAAGGCCTGGATTCCAAGTCTATGGAGTGTAGGAGCTCGGTTAAGCATAACCGGATGCTCTTTGATGACGTCCTCAAGGACATCCCATACCTCCGGCTGAAGTCTCTCAACCATCTTCTTTGCACTCTTTATGTTGTGTGCGGTTCCGTTAGCGGCAAGCTCCTTCATAACGAATGGCTTGAAAAGCTCGATAGCCATCTCCTTTGGAAGACCACACTGATAAATCTTAAGCTTTGGCTCTACACAGATAACTGAACGTCCTGAGTAGTCAACTCGCTTTCCGAGAAGGTTCTGACGGAAACGACCTCCCTTTCCCTTGAGCATGTCTGAAAGAGACTTAAGAGCTCTGTTTCCAGGACCGGTAACAGGACGTCCACGACGGCCGTTGTCGATAAGTGCATCGACAGCCTCCTGAAGCATACGTTTCTCGTTACGAACGATGATATCCGGTGCTCCAAGATCAAGAAGTCTTCTAAGACGGTTGTTACGGTTGATGATTCGTCTGTAAAGGTCGTTAAGATCACTTGTTGCGAAACGTCCTCCATCGAGCTGAACCATTGGACGGAGATCCGGTGGAATAACAGGAATAACTGTCATAATCATCCACTCAGGCTTGTTTCCTGACTCACGGAAAGCCTCTACAACCTCAAGTCTCTTGATGATACGTGCACGCTTCTGGCCTGTAGCATTCTCAAGCTCAGCCTTAAGCTCTGCCGAATCCTTCTCGAGATCGATTGCTGCTAAAAGCTCATGGATAGACTCAGCACCCATTCCTACACGGAATGCTGAGCGGCCATAAGTATCGCATGCCTCCTGGTACTCTGACTCGTTGAGAATCTGCTTGTATGCAAGCTTTGTCTCGCCCGGGTCAAGCACAATATATGAAGCAAAGTACAGTACTCTCTCAAGTACACGTGGAGATAAGTCAAGGATGAGTCCCATACGTGATGGGATACCCTTGAAATACCAGATATGAGATACAGGAGCAGCAAGCTCGATGTGTCCCATACGCTCTCTACGAACGCTTGACTTTGTGATTTCTACGCCACATCGGTCGCAGACAACACCCTTATAACGTATCTTCTTGTATTTACCACAATGACACTCCCAGTCCTTCGTTGGTCCGAAAATCTTCTCGCAGAAAAGACCGTCTTTTTCAGGCTTTAATGTTCTATAGTTAATAGTCTCAGGCTTTTTAACCTCGCCATGTGACCACTCTCTGATCTTTTCAGGAGATGCTAATCCAATCTGAATCGCATCAAACTGCATTGCCTGATTATTTTCTATATTATTTGTTTCTGGCATTTTGGCACTCCCTTCTAATTATTCTTCGTCATCAAGAACTTCATCAGCAAAAATATCGTCATCCGCTGTCTCAGGAGACTCTTCCTCTTCTATGTCAACAAGCTCTTCGTTGTCATCAAATTCTTTCTTTGAGAAACCATGCTCTGCGAAAGACTCACTGTCCTCGAACGCATAGTCCTTATCATTTCCGATAATTGAGTTGATATCTGTGTTACCGTACTCACTTGTCTCGATAAGCTCAACCTCTTCTCTGTTCTCATCAAGTACCTTGACATCCAGACCAAGTGCCTGAAGCTCTTTGAGAAGCACCTTGAATGACTCTGGAATACCAGGCTCAGGGATATTCTCACCCTTGATGATAGCCTCGTAGGTCTTGACACGGCCAACAACATCATCGGACTTCATTGTAAGGATCTCCTGGAGTGTATATGCAGCACCATATGCCTCAAGAGCCCAAACCTCCATCTCTCCGAAACGCTGTCCACCGAACTGTGCCTTACCACCGAGTGGCTGCTGTGTAACTAATGAGTAAGGACCTGTTGAACGTGCATGGATCTTATCGTCAACAAGATGATGCAGCTTAAGGTAATGCATGTGTCCGATAGTTGTCTTTCCATCGAAGCACTCACCTGTTCTACCATCACGAAGCTGTACCTTTCCATCCTTTGAAATCGGAACGCCCTTCCATAAGCTTCTGTGAGCTCTGTTTGTTGAAAGGTATTCCATAACGTCCTCACGGAGTGTATCAACATATTTATCATAGAAGATTTCAGCATCTGCGCTCCAGTATGGATGCTCAGCCTGTAAATCCTTCTCAAGCTCTTCCTTATCGAACGGAAGATTTACGTAATCATTTGCAAGCTCAAGTGTATCCTCGATATCTACCTCGTTTGCTCCGTCAAATACAGGAGTTGAGATATTGAAGCCAAGTGCCTTTGCAGCGAGACTCAGGTGAATCTCAAGGACCTGACCGATGTTCATTCGTGAAGGAACACCGAGTGGGTTAAGTACGATATCCAGTGGACGTCCATTTGGAAGGAATGGCATATCCTCAACAGGAAGCACACGGGAAACGACACCCTTGTTACCGTGACGTCCGGCCATCTTATCACCGACAGAAATCTTTCTCTTCTGTGCAATGTAGATACGTACTGACTGGTTTACTCCCGGAGAAAGCTCATCGCCGTTCTCTCTTGTAAATACCTTGGCATCAACAATGATACCGTAAGCACCATGAGGTACCTTAAGTGATGTATCACGAACCTCTCTTGCCTTCTCACCAAAGATGGCACGAAGAAGTCTCTCCTCTGCTGTAAGCTCTGTCTCACCCTTTGGTGTAACCTTTCCTACAAGGATATCACCGGCACGAACCTCTGCACCTACACGGATGATACCTCTCTCATCAAGGTCCTTGAGTGCGTCGTCGCCGACACCAGGAACATCACGTGTAATCTCCTCCGGTCCGAGCTTTGTATCACGTGACTCTACTTCATATTCCTCAATATGAACTGATGTATACACATCATACTCTACGAGACGCTCTGAAAGAAGAACGGCATCCTCGTAGTTGTATCCTTCCCATGTCATGAATCCGATAAGCGGGTTCTTTCCAAGAGCAAGCTCTCCCTGACTTGTTGAAGGACCATCTGCGATAACATCGCCTGCCTTAACCTTGTCACCCTTAAATACTATAGGTCTCTGGTTGTAGCAGTTTGACTGGTTAGAACGAGAGAACTTTGTAAGGATATACTCTCTCTTGTTTCCGTCAGCCTCTTTTATGATAATGCGGTTTGACTCTGAAGATAATACCTCTCCGTCTGCCTTTGCAACTACGCAGACACCTGAGTCAACTGCGGCCTTTGTCTCAATACCTGTACCAACTACAGGAGCCTCTGTGGTCAGAAGCGGAACGGCCTGACGCTGCATGTTTGATCCCATGAGGGCACGTGTAGGGTCATCATTCTGCAAGAATGGAATCAGCGCTGTAGCTACTGAGAATACCATCTTTGGAGACACATCCATATAATCAAATGCTGACTTATCGTACTCCTGAGTTTCCTCTCTGTAACGACCTGAAACTGAGTTACGTACGAAATGTCCTTCGGCATCAAGCTTCTCATTAGCCTGTGCTACGTGGTAGTTGTCCTCCTCGTCGGCTGTCATGTATACAACCTCTTCTGTGACTACCGGGTTCTTAGGATCAGTCTTGTCAATCTTACGGTATGGAGCCTCTACGAAGCCATACTCATTGATTCTCGCATAGCATGCAAGTGAGTTGATAAGACCGATGTTTGGTCCCTCAGGAGTCTCTACTGGACACATACGGCCGTAGTGAGTGTAATGTACATCTCGAACCTCGAATCCGGCACGGTCTCTTGAAAGACCACCAGGTCCAAGTGCTGATAAACGTCTCTTGTGAGTAAGCTCTCCAAGAGGGTTGTTCTGATCCATGAACTGTGAAAGCTGTGAAGAACCGAAGAATTCTTTAACAGCGGCAGTTACAGGCTTTATATTGATAAGTGACTGAGGTGAAATTCCCTCTAAGTCCTGTGTAGTCATTCTTTCACGAACAACACGCTCCAGTCTTGAGAGACCGATACGGTACTGGTTCTGTAACAGCTCTCCAACCGCACGGATACGTCTGTTTCCAAGATGATCGATATCGTCATCTGTTCCTGCGCCCCACTCTAAGTGCATATTGTAGTTGATAGTTGCGAAGATATCCTCTTTAGTAATATGCTTTGGAATAAGGTCAGATATATCTCTCTTTATAGCCTCGATTCTATCCTCAAGAGAATCATACTCCTCGAGAATCTGAGCGAGTACCGGATAGTAAACAAGCTCAGTAACACCGATAGACTTAGGATCCTCAAGCTCAGGAATCCAGCTTCTGATGTCAACCATCATAGAAGAAAGAATCTTGACATTTCTTGTCTCTGTCTGAATCCATAAAGCAGGAACGGCAGCGTTCTGGATCTGTGTAGCAAGCGCACGGTCAACAACAGTACCTGCCTCTGCGATAACCTCACCTGTAGAAGGATCCACTACGTCCTCAGCTAAAACCTGTCCACTGATACGATTCTTTAAAGCAAGCTTCTTATTAAACTTATAACGTCCTACCTTGGCAAGGTCATATCTTCTAGGATCGAAGAACATTGCTGTGATAAGGCTCTCTGCACTCTCAACTGAAAGTGGCTCGCCCGGACGAATCTTCTTATATAACTCTAATAAACCAGCCTCATAGCTTCCCTGTGGCTCACGCTCTGTGATTGCAGGGTCCTTGCTGAATGATGCCTGGATCTTTGGCTCATCTCCGAACATATCGAGAATAGCCTGGTTTGTACCTACTCCAAGTGCACGTAAAAGTACTGTGATAGGTACCTTACGTGTTCTGTCTACTCTTACATAAAAAACGTCGTTAGAGTCTGTCTCATACTCAAGCCATGCACCACGGTTTGGAATAACAGTACAAGAATACAGGGTCTTTCCGAGCTTATCATGAGCAATTCCGTAATAAATACCAGGAGAACGAACTAACTGACTGACAATAACTCGTTCTGCACCGTTGATTACGAATGTACCGGTCTCTGTCATTAAAGGCAGATCACCCATGAAAATTTCATGCTCATTAATCTCATCTGTCTCTTTGTTGTGAAGTCTGACTTTAACCTTTAAAGGAGCTGCGTATGTTGCATCTCTTTCCTTGCACTCAGGAATTGTATACTTTACATCATCTTCGCATAATGTAAAATCTACAAAATCAAGACTAAGCTTTCCGCTGTAATCTGTGATTGGAGAGATATCCGCAAAAGCTTCCTTGAGACCTTCGTCTAAGAACCACTGATAAGAATCCTTCTGGACCTCAATCAGATTTGGCATCTGCAGAACCTCTTTTTGTCTTGAGTAACTCATACGCATGCTTTTTCCGGATGTGACCGGACGTATTCTGTTTTTCTCCATTGACGTTTCACCTCTCGTTTTTATTTTAATCTAGCAAGTATCTAGATAATGATTCAAAAACCACCCCAGTTACTATATCTTGTGGTTTTTCTCTTGTGCACATATTTGTGAATGCATTTTAGTGTAATTTACCTATTGACAAATTTGCATCATTTAAAAAATTGCATAAAAATGCCACTGCACCACAATAGTGCAACGTATACTATACAACAAATCTGACACGAATGCAAGTGTTTTTTTATTTTTTCCCAAAATCCCCAAAAGTGATTGTGCTGTCGCGCAATCATTTCGCCGTCGGATAGGCTACGTGCGGAGGTCCCAAAAATGCTTAGGCATTTTCGGGACGCGCTCCGACTGTCGCGCAATAAAAACATAAAAAAGAGCCAAGGCGCAAATAGAATTTTCCCTTGGCTCTTTTTTATGTTTTTACTCCGCTCGTAGCCTATCCGACTATTTAAGAGTAACCTTAGCGCCCTCTGCCTCAAGTTTAGCCTTAGCATCCTCTGCTGAAGCCTTGTCAAGCTGCTCTTTGATAACCTTTGGTGCGCCATCAACAGCGTCCTTAGCCTCTTTAAGTCCAAGACCTGTGATCTCACGAACAACCTTGATAACCTTAACCTTGTTTGGTCCAACCTCTGTAAGCTCTACGTCGAACTCTGTCTTCTCCTCAGCTGCTGCTCCGTCAGCTCCTGCTGCTGCAACTACAACACCTGCTGCTGCAGAAACACCGAACTCTTCTTCACAAGCTTTTACTAAATCATTTAACTCTAATACGCTTAACTCTTTGATAGCATCGATAAATTCTGCTGTTGTTAATTTTGCCATTATAATTTTCCTCCATTATAATTTATTATAGCATCGGTCAGTCTCTCTGCCGTGCCCCTATACTGTTTCATCCAGCCGCCGGATAGATTACTCTGCCGGTGTTTCTGCTGGTTCTTCTGCAGCTACTGCTTCTTCTGCCGGAGCAGCTTCTACTGCTGCATCTGCCGCACCGCCTTTTTCTGCGATCTGATTGAGAACGCGAGCAAGGTTGGTAATCGGAGACTGTAAGCTTCCAAGTAATTTGGAAAGAAGTTCTTCTCTTGACGGTACTGCTGCGATAGCTTTCATGCCTGCCTCGTCATAATAAGTACCCTCAACAACACCTGCTTTGATTTCAAGAGCAGGAGCTGTTTTAGCGAACTTAGCTAAAACTCTTGCCGGAGCTGTTGCATCCTCAGTAGAGATAGCGAAAGCGTTTGGTCCTTCAAGAACGTCTCTTAAGCTTTCGAACTGCGTACCTTCTACTGCACGGCTTACTAAAGTATTTTTGTATACCTTGTAAGTAACACCAGCTTCTCTTAATGCTTTACGTAACTGAGTATCTTCTGCTACGGTAAGTCCACGGTAGTCAACTACTACGAC
>ERZ1035014.1052-NODE-1052-length-10531-cov-3.954372_pt1 | contig 10531 bp, 12 predicted proteins | sample MGYA00520620_ERZ1035014 | MGnify/ENA primary metagenome ERZ1035014 (study PRJEB33766, sample SAMN09781744) | gut metagenome | biome: gut microbiome | host: Homo sapiens | place: Madagascar | study: EMG produced TPA metagenomics assembly of the PRJNA485056 data...
ATCGAAACACAAAAGAGAGCGATTTCTTATTATGCTGATAAAAATGGTTATGAAATCACCATCTGGATGGTCGATACGATCAGCGGAGCGAAAGATAATCGGCCGGAGCTGGATAAAATTTTATATCAGCCAGACAGTCTTCCGAATTTTGAAGCTGTGATAGTGTTTAAAAACGACAGAGTGGCACGTGATACCAAATTGTATTTTTATTATTTCTACACTTTGGAAAAACGGAATATTAAGCTGCTGTCCACGGAAGAACATTTCTCGGAAGGAGACGATTTCGCAAATATATACAGATCGTTGCTGATGTTCGTGGCTGAACAGGAGAGACGAAATATTGCACTGAGGACAGGAAAAGGCCGGTCGCTGAAAGCACGCTGCGGAGGTTATGCCGGTGGTAATCAGCCATACGGATACAGTTCTCATGGTGGTGCACTTATTATCAACGAAGCTGAACGGCCTATAGTAGAGACGGTGTTTTACGAACACGATGTCAGAGGTGCTACATTGTGCGATATTTGTGATATATTGTCAGATGAAGGGTATAAGACTCGTAAAGGGAAACGGTTTCAGCCGTCTACAGTCAGAAGCATACTGAACAATCGCAGATTTTATCAGGGGATGTATAAATATGGCAGCAGTGGCTGGGTGAAGGGTGTTCATACACCGATTTTAGCGTCGCAGGAGGAAGCGAAATGAAAACTAAAAAAGTCGTAGTTATGGTGGTAGGAGTGGTGCTGATGATAGCAGGACTGACGGCTTGTTCGGGCGGTGAGAGCGAATACACACTGAATTACGTGAAGGGCGGAAGACTTACGCTATATGACCAGTATGATTGTGTAGCAGTATTTACGAAGTTTGAAAACAACAGTGACGAGAGTGTTTGCCCAGCGGATGTAGTAGATGTGACAGCATATCAGCACGGTAAAGAGCTATCGCCGATGGTGCCTACAGGTGAAACAACAGACGGTTACATACAATGTGATGCTAAAGTGCAGAGTGGGAATTCGGCGGATGTTGTATGGATGTTTGAGCTTAAAGATGATTCGGACGTCTCGATAGAAATGCCAGATGGATCAGAAGAGACGATAAAACTTAAATAGTTATTGGTGGTGCGGTATCGCTCGTTTTAGGAGTGGTACCGTATTTTTATTGGAGGAACTTATGCTGGAGCTACTTGAAAAAATTCTCGAAAAAATAAAAAAGAGTCCTGAAAACGATATCCAGGCCATGGAAGATCTGTATCACATGTGTCTGGAAGCCAATAAAACGGGTGAAATAAAACTGGGAGTGCAATATTTAAAGTCATTATCAGACATTCTGGAAGAGCGTATACCGAAGTGCCAGGACATTGAAAAAATGCAGGATCTGTTTCAACTGCATAAAAAAGTTCTGCTGTCAGCGGCACGGGAAGATTTTGAATCATATCTGTTGTACGTAGAGTGGGATAGGGATCCTGCTAAGAAATTTTATGTACCTAGACGAAAGGTGCTGAAACGTATTGTGCAGGATATGCAGGATATGATCGATGATAAGATAGATTTGCTGACGATATCCATGCCACCAGGTACAGGGAAGTCTACGCTAGGTATATTCTTCCTCTCCTGGGTGATGGGTAAATATCCTGATGGGCAGAATCTTGCATCGGCGCACTCGGGTATACTGACACGTTCGTTCTACGATGGAGTGTTACAGATAATCACGGACAGCGAATACTTATGGAAAGATGTTTTTCCTGATGTGATTCTGGCGTCCACAAACTCGAAAGAAGAGACAATAGACCTCCATAAGAAACACAGATTTTCCACTCTTACTTGCAGAGCGATCAATGCGTCGCTGACAGGAGCTACGAGGTGTGACAAGATCCTTTATGCCGACGACTTGTGCTCAGGTATCGAGGAAGCACTGTCAAAAGAGCGTTTGGACAAGCTGTGGAATACATATACGAATGATCTTAAGTCCCGTAAGAAAATGGGAACTAAAGAGATCCATATTGCCACAAGGTGGTCGGTGCATGACGTTATTGGCAGACTGGAACAGGAGTACGGAGATAGTCCACGAGCTAGGTTTGAAGTACTTCCGGCACTAGATGAAAACGGAGAAAGCAATTTTGATTATTCTCACGGTGTCGGATTTTCAAAAAAATTTTTCGAAGATATGAAAAACAATTTGGATGATGCTTCATTCAGAGCGCTTTATATGAATCAACCAATAGAACGAGAAGGATTGCTGTATCATGAAGATGAACTCAAGAGATACTTTGATCTTCCGGCGCAGGACCCCGATGCTATTATCTCGATTTGTGATACTAAAGACAGGGGAACCGATTATGCTTTTCTTCCGGTGGCTTATGTCTACGGCAATGATTACTACATAGAGGATTGTATATGTGATAATTCTCTTCCTGAAATAATTGATGCGAGACTTGTAAATATTCTGATACAGAATCATGTGCAGATGTGCAGATTCGAGTCCAATTCTGCGGGAGGAAGAGTAGCTGAGAAGGTAAACGAGGATATCAGGCGACGGGCAGGGAGACAGACTGTCAACATTACTACCAAATTCACGACAGCTAATAAGGAGACGAAGATCATTGTAAACTCGCCATGGGTAAAAGAACACTGCCTGTTCAAGGATGAAAGTTGCTATCCATCCAACGGAGATTATAAAAACATGATGCGGATGCTGACGTCTTACACGGTAGCGGGTAAAAATAAACATGACGATGTACCGGACGGGATGGCTATGCTTGCTGAATTTGCTCAAAGTCTGATAATGCCGCAGGTAGAAATCATAAAAAGGCCGTGGTAACACTACAAATTGTGCATAATGCTATTGATTTATACAGTATATTGTGCTAAAATGACGCGAAAATAAATTTGAGCGTACACGGGTGCAAGATTGCACGGGGCAAGACCCCGACAGTCTTGCGCCCGTTTTTTATTTGCAGGAAGGGGGAATTGCGTGAGTAATCAGATCGATGAAAACAAACAGCTTTTCAGAACAAGATTCATGAACGGTAGACGCACCATCATGACAAGTGTCGATGAAATAACTGACGAAAACGTAATTGATGTTCTGCAAAAGGCGATGAATGTTCACGAATTTAATCGTAGTGAAATCGATTATCTCTATCGGTACTACAAAGGCGATCAGCCGATCAGATACAGAGTTAAAGATGTTCGGCCTGAAATTTGTAACAGGATCGTGGAAAACAGAGCTAATGAGATCGTGTCTTTCAAAGTCGGTTATCTTTGCGGAGAGCCTATTCAGTACGTTTCTCGTAGTGGTGATGAAGAAGTTGTCAAACAGGTTAATCAGCTTAACGAGTATATGTTCGCTGAAGATAAGGCGTCACAGGATCAGGAGCTTGTGGAGTGGCAGAACATCTGTGGTACGTCTTACAGAATGATTCTTCCTGATAAGCGAGGAGAAGAGGACGAAGCACCTTTTGAGATGTATACGCTCGATCCTCGGGATTCGTTCGTGGTCTATTCCAACAAGATTGGAAATAAACCGATGATGGGAGTCAAGTATGCCGTAGACGATGCACGTATCATTCATTTTTCGATATATACCGACAGACGTTATTTTCTTGTAGAGGGGGATCTGCTCAAGGAGTCAATACCACATGCTCTAGGAATGATACCAATCATCGAATATCCGGCCAACAACGCAAAGCTGGGTTCCTTTGAAATAGTGCTTCCATTGCTCGATGCGATGAATAATGTGGCAAGTAACCGTATGGACGGAGTGGAACAGCTCGTTCAAGCATTTATCAAGTTCATTAACTGCGATATCAGCAAAGATGAATATCAAGAGTTCCTTGAAATGGGAGCAATCAAGGTTAAATCAACTGACGGAAAGAATGCCGATGTCGGAGTTGTAACAACAGAGCTGAATCAAACACAGTCTCAGACTCTCAAGGACGATTACTACAACGCAATGCTCACCATCTGCGGAATGCCTAACAGAAACGGCAGTTCATCTACGAGTGATACAGGATCCGCAGTACTGTTGAGAGACGGGTGGTCGGACGCAGAAGCAAGAGCTAAAGACAGTGAGAATGTATTTAAACGTTCTGAGAAGATGATGCTCAAACTCGTTCTGCGTATATGTCGAGATCTTGGAGAAAACCCTCTGAACATCAAATTGAAAGACATTGATATGAAGTTCACTCGTAGGAATTACGAGAATATTCAGAGTAAGTCTCAGGTACTAGATACCATGCTCAAGAATCCGAAGATTCATCCGCAGCTTGCGTTCCAACATTCAGGAATGTTCAGTGATGCGGAGTCGGCCTACACGATGAGCATGAAGTATTACGAAGAACAACAGGAAAAGGCGACACAGCTCGCTCAGCAGAATAATTATCAAACAGATTTGACAGAAGAGTAAAAAGCTCTTCTCGAAAATAGAGGTCAGAGAAGACCTTAAAACACACGAAACGGTAGAGAAACCTTAAATCGCAAACATAGTCACAGAAGACTCAAATGACAGGAGGAAATCAGCATGGCTAAGATTGATGTAACCAAAATTGAAGGGTATGAGGATATGACGTCTGAGCAGAAGATTGCTGCGCTCGAAGGTTATGACATACCCGATCCTGATTACACAGGTTATGTGAAGAAAGAGACGTTCGATAAAACGGCTTCAGAACTGGCAGCGAAGAAAAAGGAATTGGCGGCCAAACTCAGCGAAGATGAGCAGAAAAAGCTTAAGGATGAGGAAGCTAGAGCTGAGTTGCAGTCTAAGTATGAGAAGCTACTGCATGATACGGAAGTTTCGCAGTACAAGGCTAAATTCCTTGGAATGGGTTATGACGAAAAGCTTGCCGAAGCTACGGCTAATGCAATGGTTGACGGTGATACCGACACAGTATTTGCAAATGCTAAGAAGCATCTTGAAGATACAGAAAAAAAAGTTCGTGCTGATGTTCTCAAGAGTACACCTAAGCCTACAGGTGATGGTGGTTCTGAAACAATGACACTGGAAAAGCTGCGTAAGCTCTCTCCAGCAGAGAGATACGACTTTTCGGTCAAGCATCCTGACGAATATAAATCACTTTATAACACCGATACAGGAGGTAATGATTAATGGCTCATAAGATTTATGACAATTTCTATCTGTCGAACGAGATTGAAGATCAGTTTAATTCCCATCTTGATCTTCAGCAGTTTTGTACAGTAGATAACACGCTGACAGGTACAGCGGGAATGACTAGGAAGATCAATAGATATTCTGCTACATCTGCTACTGAGAAGCTGAAGATGGGCGAAGGTAACAGTAAGAGTATTGAAGTTTCCTACGTACAGGACGATTATGTGATTCAGCTCGCTCAGAACACTTTCAAGTATTTTGATGAGCAGGAAATGACTGATCCTGTACTTGTTCCTACCGGTGTACGTCAGATGGGAACTGACATGTTTAACACTGAGAATGCTGACATTTTTGCAGAGTTCTCTAAGGCTGAAATCGTAGTTCCGGTTTCTAAGTTTGATTTTGACGCATTTGTAGATGCCGTAGCGGCAATTGACATTGAGTCCGGGGATAATGATCCTGTTAATAACGCACCACAGTCTTTCGCGTTTGTAAACAGTCCGGCCATGGCTGAGCTGAGAAAGAATGCTAAGGATCTGCTGAAGTATCCTGAATCCTTTATCCGCACAGGATATCTCGGAACCATTGGCGGTGTAGCTCTGTACTCGAAGAAGGACGCTAAGAGCACTGAGATTTGTCTTGCTACTAGAGAAGCTGTCACCCTGTTCAATAAAAAGGGTACTGAGGTAGAGCAGCGTCGTGATCCTGATACCAGGAAGAATGAGATTTTCTCTCGTAAGTATTATATTGCAGCTCTTACTCATACTAATAAGGCTGTAAAGATCGTAAAGGGTACTGCGAAAGCTACTTCCGATACGACTTTTAAGGAGGGCAAGACTTATTACGCAAAGCTGGACAACGGCTATGTAAAGGTAGGTCAGACCGCAGAGGTTACGAATCCTTCCACCGCAGGATATTACGAGATAGCTTAATTTAATGGAAAGGGGTAGGTAACATGACTGAAGAAGAAAAAATCGCCATGTTGAAAAATATGATCGATGATCCCGACAGCAATGAAATCTTGTCTACCTACCTTAAACTTGCAGGGCGGAAAATCGTTCTGAAAGCTTTCCCCTATGACACAAGTGTTGTCGATGTACCTCCACAATATGACTTACTGCAATGTGAGATTGCCGCTTACATGCTCAACAAGAGAGGTGCTGAGGGACAAACTCAGCATACAGAGAACGGAATTGCCCGACAGTATGAAAATGCAGACGTTCCCGAATCCATGTTAGCGGTAATCACACCACATTGCGGAATCATAAAGTAGGTGATGCTATGAAATGTATGCGTCGCAATAAACAAATATTCTATTTTGCACGATTCATGGACAAACAAGATATTGTCGATGAATATGGCAATGTGACCGGAGAACATGAACTGATATATGACAAACCTCAAATAGCAAAAGCTAATATTTCAGCGGCAAAGGGCGAAACCAGCACAAGAGAGTTTGGTGAGAGCGAATCTTACGACAAAGTGATAGTCATGGATAAAGATGTTTATGACATTGATGAGTACACAGAACTTTGGGTAGATACGTCACCTAGGCTGGATAAAGAGGGTAACGCAACAGTTCCGCACGATTACATTGTAAAAAAGGTTGCCGAAAGCCTTAACAGTATAGCAATAGCGATCAGCAAGGTGACAGTTAGCAATGAGTAAACAAGTGATCTCGATGGAATTAACTGAACAGGGAATCGCAAAGGCGATAGCTGAGGTAGAGAGGTATAAAAAAGACATTCAATTCAAAGAAAATCTGTTACGAGCAAAAGTCGCAGAATTCTTACGGGCAGAAGCGCAGAATGGTTTTAATGGGGCTATAGTGGACGACGTTATCGGAGCACCTAGACAGGCTTCAGTAACAGTCACTGCAAATCCTACAGGAAATCCGGCAGTGGTGATAGCCGATGGTCGAGACGCTGTGTGGGTGGAATTTGGTGCAGGAGTACACCACAACGGTGTTGCAGGCTCGTCTCCAAATCCGTATGGTTCTAAGCTAGGTTTCACGATCGGCGGTTTCGGTAAAGGCAACGGAGCTAAAGAAACCTGGGGATATTTTGAAGATGGTGAACTTAATATTACAAGAGGTACACCCGCGAAAATGCCAATGGCAAACGCGATAACAGCTCTCTGCAATGAGTTCCCTAAACTGGCACGGGAGGTATTCGGATGATAGATATCGAAAGCGAAGTTTTTTCGAAAATCTCAGCAGAAGTCAGAAAGAAATATCCGAAAATATACATGACGGGCGAGTATATAAAAGTTCCTCCCTCGTTTCCCTGTGTATCACTAGTTGAAGAAGATAATCAGATCTATCGAAATACTAGAACGTCTGATAGCAACGAGAATCACGTACAGATATTGTATGAAGCCAATGTGTATTCTAATAAGACGAGTGGACGCAAATCTGAGTGTAAGGCCATTTTGGCCGTAATAGATAATTTGATGTTAAATATGGGTTTCACACGAACACTCTTTACACCTATTCCGAATGAGGAAGACGCAACGGTTTATAGAATGGTCGCTCGTTATCGGGCAATAGTATCGAAGGATAAAGTAATTTACAGGAGGTAAGAATATGGCGATAAGCACTTATAAAGTTTTCCTTATGACAAAAGGGTCAACCGAAAGCGCATGGAGCAAGCTGATCGATATCAAGGAGTTTCCAGATCTTGGCGGTTCACCGGAAATGCTCGAGACTACTACTCTTTCTGACAGAATGCAGACTTATATCGCAGGTATTGAGAACATTGATTCTCTCGAATTTTCTGCAAATTATACTCTTGCAGATTTTAAGAAGCTTAAGGCAATGGAAGGAAAGGATTCTCAGTTCGCTGTATGGTTCGGCGGAACTGAAGCTGGAGACACTGTTACACCTACGGGTACAGATGGAAAGTTCAAGTTTAACGGACAGCTTTCGGTATTCCCAGTCGGTGGTGGTGTAAACGAGGTAGTAGGAATGACTATTACAATCGCGCCGTCCACACCAATTAGTCTTGATTCTGAGTAGTAGTTTATAACTTTTGTAAATGAGGTGATAGAAAATGGCTAAACAGTTGAAATTTACTTACAACGGAAAAGATTACACACTCGAATTTACTCGCAGAACAGTCGCTGAGATGGAGAGAAGAGGGTTTATCGCTACAGATGTAGAGAACAAGCCTATGACTACTCTTCCTACTCTGTTTGAGGGAGCATTCCTGGCACATCATAGGCATGAGAAACAGGCTACCATTGATGCGATCTATTCTAAGCTCACTAACAAAGAAGAGCTGATAGGTAAGCTGGCAGAAATGTACAATGAACCTATTCTTGCACTAGTAGATGAGCCGGAGGAATCCGAGGGAAACGTGAACTGGACAACGAGTTGGTAAACGACTCGTTGTCTTCAGACAAACGAGAAGCGTTGAACATCATACGTTCAACCACCTACACAGATGTTTTTAATAAACGATTTCCATACCATTTAGCGATCGGAATGACTGAGGAACAGTATTGGGATAAGGATCCAATGCTGGCTAAATATTTCAGACAAGCCGAAGATATACGTAAAAGCCGGCGCAATCAGGAATTGTGGTTACAAGGTATGTATATCTATGATGCTATTCAGCGTCTCTCACCGATTCTCAAAGCTTTTCCTAAAAAGGGAACAAAGGCTCAGCCTTATCCTGAAGAACCATATCCTCTTACAAAGGAGGATCAGGAAGCAATTAAAGAAAAACGAGAAAAGGAACAGATGCTTAAAAACAAACGGGCAATGGAATCTTACATGGTAAAAGTGAATAAGCATTTTGCTGAGAAGGGGAGTGAAAAGGATGTCAACAACGACGGTCGAAAGTCTTGAATTACAGATTAAATCAAGTTCGTCTCAGGCTGTTGCCGGTATCGATGCTCTTACATCTTCTCTTTCGAAATTACGGAATGCAACTAAGGGCGGTATCGGTCTGACAAGCGTAGCTAATCAGGTGCGCAATCTCGATACCGCTCTTTCATCTGTTGACGGTTCATCGGCTGATAAAATCGATAAACTGGCGACAAGTCTGTCTAAATTGTCCTCATTGGGAAGGATAAAAATATCTTCTAGTATAGGCAATCAGCTTAAAAATATTAGCTCAGCGGTATCTTCGCTTGATGGCAAGAGTTATTCATCGATTATATCGCTAGGCACCGCTCTAACGAGTCTCAGTGGCCTTGGAAAGGCTAGCGGATTGCAGTCTACCATAACACAGCTTAACAGGCTTCCTGCGATTGCGAAAGAACTTGAAGCGATGGATTTGAACGGGCTATGTTCGAATTTGAATAGATTAACTGCTTCTTTGACTCCATTGGCTAATCAGGCTAATGCTATTTCAGGTGCATTCAATAAGCTCCCATCGACCGTAGGTAGGCTTGATTCTGCCACAAGACAAGCTAGCGCAAGTAATGAAGGAATGTCCTTCAGCTATATAAATCTGTGGGCGAAAGCAAGGATGGCATACAATGCAGTTAGAATCGGTGCCGATGCAATAAGTTCATGGATCACAAAATCTAACGAATACATTGAGGATATCAATCTGTTTACAGCATCAATGGGCGAATATGCGAATGCAGCTCAGAAATATGCTGAAAAGGTCGGAGATTTGATGGGAATCGATCCCGGTCAATTCATGAGGTATGAGGGTGTATTCAATACAATCATCGAAGGATTCGGTGTAGCCGGAGACAAGGCTTACATAATGTCTAAGAACCTCACACAGCTCGGCTATGATTTGTCCTCGTTTTACAATATAAGCTTTGAAGACTCGATGCAGAAATTGCAGTCAGGAATATCAGGAGAGTTGGAGCCACTACGTAGATTAGGTTACGACCTGTCTGTAGCACGTCTTCAGCAGGAAGCATATAACCTGGGAATAAGTAAATCTGTGGCTAATATGACTCAGGCCGAAAAATCACAGTTACGTTACTATGCGATTATGACACAGGTCACAGTCGCTCAGGGAGATATGGCTAGAACACTTAATGCTCCTGCTAATCAGATCAGAGTTTTACAGGCGCAGGTCATAATGTGCGCTAGAGCGTTGGGTAACATTTTTATTCCTGCTCTTAATGCTGTTCTTCCGTATGCAATAGCTGTAGCAAAAGTCATTCGTATGCTGGCCGCATCTATAGCAAGTCTGTTTGGTTTCAAAATGCCGAAGGTTGATTATAGCGGCGTAAAGACAATGGCAACAGGACTTGGTGATGCTGCGAATAACGCGGGAGCACTCGGCAATAATGCTGGTAGTGCCGCAAAGGGTCTCGGGTCAGCAGCTAAAAAAGCTAGAGAACTTAAAAAAGATTTGATGGGCATAGATGAATTGCACGTTCTTTCATCTAACAATGATTACTCTACAGGCTATGGCGGAACTGGTAGCGGAGGCGGCGGTGTTGGAACAGGGGGAAT
>ERZ1035014.1054-NODE-1054-length-10525-cov-5.697708_pt1 | contig 10525 bp, 9 predicted proteins | sample MGYA00520620_ERZ1035014 | MGnify/ENA primary metagenome ERZ1035014 (study PRJEB33766, sample SAMN09781744) | gut metagenome | biome: gut microbiome | host: Homo sapiens | place: Madagascar | study: EMG produced TPA metagenomics assembly of the PRJNA485056 data...
TGCCTTCCAGTGTAGTGGCGCGGTCATAGGAAACAACGTCCTGCGATGTGCGGGTACCGAAGACCTCCTGCTGGCTGGTTGTAAGATGGTTGATCTCGAATGTGTGTCCATCTTCCCGGAGGCGCATCCCCTGCGCCGGACTGATAAAGTCCTGCTTCGCCTTGTTCTGGCGGTTCAGCTCGACCAGGACTTCCTGCAAATTTCTTCCTGTTTTCATAGCAATTTTCCTCCCTATCTATGCGGCGCATATTTATACGCCCGTCTATGCGTCCATGCCCCTGTGGCAAAGACGCCTTGTTTACAGTTCCCGATTGATCATCTGCTGGATGATCCGGACTGCCCCCTGCATGCGTCTGCGGTTCAGCCGGGTATCCTGCAGGAGTGTGTCCAGAGTATCCACTTCGTCCCGGATATTACAGAGGACTGACCGCTGATGGTCGGCAATGTGTTCATTCTCCCGTTCCATGCGGTCGTACTCTTTTTCATAATCATCGATATCCTGTACATTGGTTTCGACGTACTCCTCGATTTCCCGGCGGAGTTCCTCTCCGGCATAGTCCTCGACTGCATCCAGCAAGTCTCGAATACCAAAGGGTGTCAGAAGTTTTCCGTCCTTCATTTTCAATACATGCGGCATCTTGCTCCCCCTTAGTCTTTGAAATAGTAGTCACCCTTGTAACCTGCTGCAGCCAACGGCAAGCTCTTACACCATGCCGGATTGACTGACATCAGCTTACAGACCTCCTCCACCGTGTACCGATCCTTGGGTGCTTCGATGATGACTTCATCGTGAACATGAGCCACAATGTTCAACCCCTCTGCAGAGATTCGGTCCATTGCCTCAGCCAGAATGTCACGGGCAATCGCCTGTGTCGCATTCTCGACCAGTCGGCCGGAGTAGGTTTCCTGTCTGCTCCACTTGTGGTTCTGCCCCACACCTTCATAGGTCAGGCTCATGCGGCCAAAACGGTTCGGCTGCTGTTTCGGTTTCAGATACGCCAGCCGTCTGCCGGACGGAAGCACCATCCAGAGGGTGCCGGAATAGAACTCAAAGGCGATCTTTCCGACCTCCTGCCGCTCCCCGGTCTTATAGACAGTCATTGCAGCTTTTTCGGTGTCCCACCAATACTGCACGATCTTCGGATTGGCTTCCCGCCAGGAATCAATGATCTCCGGCAGTTCTTCCTCGTGCAGTCCCATTTGCAATGCACCCATACTGATGAGTGCACCGGAGGAACCGCCATATCCACAAGCCAAAGTTGCGATCTTCCCTTTCTGACGCAGGTCACCATTAATGCCATGCTTGACGACAGGCACATGGAACATCTGAGAAGCTGTTGCGCAATAGAGGTCTTCGCCATTCTGGAATGCATCCAGCACCCACTGTTCCTCTGCTTCCCATGCAAGCACACGGGCTTCAATGGCAGAGAAATCTGCCACGATGAACTCACAGCCATCTTTCGGGATGAGCATGGTGCGGATGAGCTGGGACAGGACATCCGGTGTATTGCCGTAGATACTCTCGACCATATCGAAGCATCCCATCTTCACCAGCGTCCGGGCTTCATCCAGCGTGGAGATGTGGTTCTGTGGGAGGTTTTGTAACTGGATATTCCGGCCGGAATATCGTCCGGTACGGCTGGCTCCATAGAACTGGAACAGTCCCCTTGCCCTGCCGTCCGAGCAGACACAGCGTTCCGCTGCCTGGTATTTCTTCACGGAGCTTTTCGCCATCTGGAGCCGGAGCTTCAGCATATCCAGGGCTTCCGCATCCACACCGTTCTTATCGAGCTCGGTGATCATCTGCGCCACATCCTTTTTACCGAGCGTGTCCATCGGGATGCCACGCTCCTCCAGCCATGATTTCAGCTGTGATACAGAATTCGGATTTTCCAGACCCGTCAGCTCATAGGCTTTTTTGCTCATGGCATCCGAGAGCATTAGGTCGCAGGTGATTGCTTCCTGCACCAGCTCCGTATCAATCCGCACGCCACGGTCATTGATGCGCTCATTGGTGCGATAATGCTGCCATTCCGGTTCCGTCATCGGGAACTTCTTCAGTCTCTTGTAGATGTCCACCTCGGTATTGACATCCTGAATGCAGTAATACTTAAACTTCTCCCAGTCCGCCGGGTAATGCTCCGGAAGATTCCGGGTACGCATCCCATTTGACTTGGTCGGCTTGCATGGCACAGAAAACAGCTTGATGAGCCGCTCACCCTCTTTGTCTTTCTGCTGGTTGGTCTTCAACACCGTACCGACATCTTTCAGTGCCAGCGGCAAAGTCAGCGATGCCGCCATGACCATCGTACAGATCCAGCTATCCGGCGAAAGGAATTCTCCCGGTTTCAGATACTGTCCGGGACAGTGCCGGTTCAGATGCACGGAGAAGCAGACACGCTCAAATGCAGCATTGTGTGCGATCAGCCGCACACTGCCAGTTTGGAATGCCTCCAGCAATTCATCCGGTATGACTTCTCCCGATGCAAGGTCTGCACATCTTGTCTCGCCAAAACCATTCCCCTCATCGGTTGCCCAGGCTACCAGCAGGATCTCAAAGCTGGGATCTGTGGCATAGCGGTACAAACCGCATTTTCCGATATCCACCTCGCTGTAGGTCTCAATATCGACCAATATTTCTTTCAAAAAATCACCCCACATCTAAGAAAAAACCGGGAGACACCTCAGCATCTCCCGGCGTGCTCATTTACTTGTGTCCTTGAAACACCGGGTCTTACTTCAGATAATCCGGCAGTTCCTCACCGGCATCGCCGCCCAGAACGTCCTCATCATCTTCCAGAGCATCAAAGTCAGAGTCCGCAGATGCACGGCCGGACAGACGGTCGCCGTCCTTAACGAACTGGATATTGCCCAGACCTGCCGCTACGCCACGGTTGCCGTTGGCATTGAACGGATAGAGGTTGACGCTGACATTGCAGAAGCAGCCAGAGTAGACCATCATCGGGTCCATGATCGGCTGAACATGGCGGTCAACAACCTGCGGTGCATCCTTACTGGTGGCATTCAGGAAGAAGTGGTTCTGATAGGTCTCATCATCCGGACGATCGATGTCACCATCACGCAGCGGAAGTTTCAGGTTCGGCGGAATCTTGCCGCTCCACTTGCGGACCTTGCCATCTTCCTTCGCCGCTTCGACCGCCTTATGGATCGCCAGCAGGGTCTTCTTATCGTCCTTCGGGATCAGACAGGAAACGGAATACTTCGCCTCGCTGCCATTGATGCTCTTCGGCTCGAAGATGTTGGCAAAAGAGATACGGCACGGGATAACGAGCTTCGTTGCACTGGTAATTTTCTTAGCCATAATAAAAATCCTCCAAATTCTTTTGTGATGCCGCGCCTCTCATCTGACTGCGGCACCCTGTTGTGTAATGCGGTTTTCTATGTCCAGCCTCAGTCAAGGGGCGTGAACTCATCCTCGGCAGTTTCCAGATCGACTGCCTCTCTGGGGTCGGAGTTTGGTACAAGAGCCAGCTTACCGGGCGGCTTGACCACATACTCACCCAGAATTTCTTTGAACTTTTTCTTTCCCATGAGCTTTTCAAACTCAGTCAGGGAGATCAGCTCGGTCTTATAGATGTCGGTGTATCCGGCTTTTTCTGCTGCGGCCACCACCGACTTTGTGTCAAGGAACTGTCGCTTGCTCCTGCCCTCGACCACCTTGTAGCCATCCCACGCAACGCCGTGATTGATGGCTTCAGAACTGACATAGGCAAAAATGGCTTCGATCCAGGACTCGATACGGTTCAGGGTCGGGAGCATCTTTTCGATGTCCGTCTTGGAAAGGAGCGCCGGAGACTTGAAGGTCGGTGCGGAGGTATCCGGATTGTAAGCCGCTGTAGCATCGGTTTCTTCTTCCCCATCGGTAAGAACACCCTCATCCAGATCCAGAAACTCTTCTTTCACCAGAGCCATTGCTTCATCGGCACAGGCTTTACAGGAAGTTCTGGCACGACAGAACCGACACCAGTCTCCGGGAACCTGCTCACCTTTGCCTTCAAAGGCCAGCTTCGCTCTCGGCCTGACATAGGTTTCTGCCCAGTCCAACAGTTCCTCCACACTGCATTCATACGTTGAGATATTTTCCAGTCGCGGCTGGATAATGGTCATGGACACCTGCTTGATGTTGTACAGGTATCCGTAGGCGTGATAAGCACCCAAGGCATACAGCATCATCTGCGGATTGTGGTCACAGCTGACAAACACGCCTTTGCCGTTCTTGTAATCCATGACATACAGTGTCCCGTCTGCGATGATCACGCAGTCGCCGGTACCGAAGCCCGATGGAACCAGGTAGCTGTAATCCAGCCGTTCCTCCACCATGACCAGTGGATGCGGACAGGTCTCCTTGATGCGCTCCACTGTGGAAATGATGAACTCTGCATAGATGTCGGTGTTTGCTTCCATCTCCTCGTTCTCGTACTCGGAGGTCGGACGCTGCACCCGTTCATGCAGGTACTTGCGGAGCTTATACTCACCCAGCGCATGGGCGGCAGTTCCCTCCTCGGCATACACCGAGGATTCATTTGGAAAGTTCTGCTCCAGTCTTGCCGATGGCGTACAGTTCAGCCACCGTTTCGAGCTGGAAGCAGAAAGAATCGCGTGTACTTCCGGCATGGCTACCTCCCATCAAATCTGGGAGACATCTGCCAGAAATGCTTCATACTTCTCCGCAGGCAGGTCAGACAGCTGGGCAACACCGTAGGTTTTCAGAAGCTGGCCAATCTTCTCGTTGTTGTCGCGCTTCTTTTTGATCTTCGCCACAATGACCGCTGTGATATCATCCTTGGTGATTGTCACCGCAGATGGTGTCTTAGCGGCAGCAGATGATTCCTGCTCGGTCTTATCAGTCGGCTCGTCCTTCTGAACATTCTTCTTCTCCTGACCGGTATCCTCGCTCCACGGCAAGGCGTCTGCATCATCCGCCGGGAAGTTTTCATCTGTGGTATCCTCTGCTTCCCCGGCACTGTTCTCGGCATCCAGTTGTGTGTCTGCACCGGCATCACTGTCGCTGTCATTGACAGAAACTTCCAGTTTTTCCACGGCCTCCTCTACCTTTCGGGTCTTCTTGATCGGTTTCTTACGGGGATGCGGTGCTGCTGAACCTTTCTTCTCAGACACAGCAGGAGCTTCCTGATCCACGACCGGAAAGATACGCTTATCCTCCGGGACAGCATCTGCGCCCAGAAGTTCAAGCTGGTCAGACACGCCTTCAAACATCTGGGCGAGTCCTTCAAAGACCTCGGTCAGCCCATCCACGACCTTCTTCGGAGCATTCAAAGCATTCAGTTCGTCCATCATGCATTTTCCTCCTCATCAGAGTCGTCATCACCCCACAGGTCATCCAGATAATCGACCTGTGCCTTCAGAACTGCCAGAATGACCTTTTCGCACAGACCGGTTTCCTTGTGGATGCGCTCCAGCATCTCATCGAAGTCGATGTCCTCTGCCGGCTCGTCTGCCTCAGCATCCGGCTCCTGACCGAAACCGTAGTTGTAAGAGGTCATGCGTTCATCCATGTGGACATGCAGGTTTTCGATGTTGAGCAAAAGGGCCGGAACACCGGACGGGCGTGCCGGCATCGGCTCATCCTGTTTCTGAGCTTCCGTTTTTTCCTCTGCCTTGGTAGGAAGCGGAATCTTTACCACCTTGGCATCCTTCAGCATCTCGCTGATCATTTCCTCCAGAGTCATGCTCTTCTCGTTCTTATTCTCCATTGTCTTCCTCACTTTCTGCAGCTTCCTGCTGCTCTTCGGTTTTATCTTCCATTGGTATGTGATACTGCTCGGAAAGCCTCTTCAAAAGCAGCTCGACCATACGTCCCGGCTCCGGGAGATTACGAACAGGCTTCTTCAGCTCATCTGCTCTCTTGATCTCCGCTGCCATACCCTCAGATATGGTTTCGCCGAACACCCACACTTCATCCGCAGCTTCCAGCCACTCCATTCCAAATCGGATTCCAGTTGCACGCTCCTGTGCATTCTCATCCTTTAAGAACTGGGTGAAATACAGATGCGGAGCCAGCGGCAGGACTCCCATCGTGGCAAGAATCCTGCAGGCGGTCTCTGCTCTCTGGATGTTTGCTTCCAGCTGCGCCTTCCTGCACGGCAGATCGTTTGCTGTCGGTCGGTACGGCGAACAAACAAAAATCTTCTTCATTTTGCAGCCGCCTTTCCTGCTGCTTCCGGGTAAATGTCAACATGACCCACAGTGTCCCCCGGCGTGATGACCAGAACTTTCATTCCGTCACCCAAAAGCCAATGGACCAGTCTTGCTGGCAGCTTCATCACCCGTCCGTCCAGCACTTTTTCTTTGTTTTTGACACGAACTTCAATGCGGTGCTTCATGCTCCTCGCCTCCTTAAATAGATATTGAAGTGCGGAAAGCCGATCCCGGCTTTTGCGCCGTTTTGTTTTCCCGGTGGCTTTCTGCCCTTCTAAGTCACAGGCGATGGAGAAAGCCTTAAATCGAACCCCCTCTCCAAAGTTTTTTCAAAATTTTATCTGACGCGATTTTTTCTTCGATTTTCTTGCGACGTTTCCGTACAGCCGCTTCTGACACATCATCCTCTGCGGCCGCTTCAACATTGGATTTTTCCTGCTCTACGACCTGCCGATATGTATGAAGCTGGGATTCTGGAAGTTCATCCCTAAGCTCATGCAGGCGGACAATATAATCCGGCTCATCATCCTCTGCGCCCATCGTGATCGCACATTCATATAAAAGGCTGGACTTATCTTCACTGCCTTCCTCATCCGCAAAAGAAGCATCCAAAGACAGATTGTAAGAGTCTGGGCACTTTTCGCCGGGATGGGCTTCCTCCCACTCCCGGATCTGCTGCTTCTTGTGTTCATCCGCAGGCGGCTTCAAATGCTTATTATTGTTGTAGACTTCCCGGTCACGATCCATATGCCACTGACGGATAAACTTCGCCGTCACGACTTCTCCCGTAACCTCATTCACACCCTCATGGATGACAAGAGGCCGGTCACCGATGTAGTAGACGATGACATCCCGAAGATCCTGTGGGATTTTACGGTACATGTTTTTAAATGCGCTGTAATCACGCTTTCCTGCCTTGCTCTGAGCTGCTCCGTTGTTCTTTGTTTCCTTCATTTTTGTGTCCTTTCCGCTCGTGCGGACAGGCAAAGGAAACTCTGACAAGGAGGACCTCCTGTAAGAAAGTCGTGTCTGGTCTCAGAAGAACCCGGAGATTGGCTGCAAAAAGAAAAATGCGCAACAAGTCAGAGGGTGCTCGTTACAGTCACAGCGATTTCTGCGGTTAGGTAAACCGTAAAATCTATCGACTGTATGAGAATCCTTTGCCTATTGCGCACTGGGCTCTGTATTCTATTTTTTATATGTTCACAGCTATATCAGCTGTACGCACTTCAAATAAGTGCTAACTCCCCATGTTCTTCTATGAGCACAGGTGGTATAATGGTTCTATCTTCAGAAGTTTTCTTATCAGCTCCCAAAAAAAACTGTAACATTACATTTCAGTTGGTTTCCAGTTGGACTCCGGTTGGAATTTAAATTTTAACGAAAGGAGTACCTGCGCCATGCCATTTTCTTACACCTGTACGGACTTTCTCCGTACATTGCTCGAAAACTGTATCGGAACGGTCATGATCGAATGGGAACAATGGAACTTTCCGTCTCCCAGTTTCGACCGTGGATACTTTAACAGCCGACTGAAGCAATCCATGCCAATCAACGAACTTACACATAAACGGCTCATCCGACTTTTCGAATGCGTATTTAATCCTGAAAACAGAGAGGGACGTTTTCAGGAACCCCAGGCCGTAGAAGCAGCTAATGCACTGATCGATCTGATTCACAAATATTTTCAAGTTGATTTATCCATCTGGCTAAACAGATATACTGTAAATAATCTGGCTCATCGTTCTCACCTCCTCTACTGCCTTGAACTGATTTTTGCTATATCAGAAGGAAAGGAAACCCTCCCGGTTTCTGAAATATCTAAAGCACTGACCGCCTATCTGGAACAAGTCGATTTGAATCCGGAAGTTCCAAGGCCCTCATATCCTGAGCTTTTATCTGCAGTTCCTTATCCTCAGACCGAGCATTATATTGGTCGTGAAGAAATAACTGCTGCAGTTTCCAACCGACTGATAGACGGAGAGTCCTGCTATCTGCACGGCATCGGCGGTATTGGCAAAACAGAAATTGCCAAATCTGTCTTGAAGGAAATTCTTGACACTCCTACTTCCGATTCCGGCATCACCCATGTTCTCTGGGTCGACTGCATTGATGACAACTTCACCCTTTCTCTGGTTCATGCCCTGCATCTGGATCAGAAGTTTCATAACATCGAGCAGGCATTTCAGGCGGCCATTAAAATAATCAACAACTATAAGAACCGTCTCCTGATCGTAATCGATAATGTTGACAGCCTGGAGCATACAAGGGAATCCTCAATCAGCGAATATCTGCACTGTCGTGTGCTGATCACCAGCCGATGTTCAGGATTTGGATCTCTTACGGAAGTTCCTGTTCCTCCCCTTTCCCTGAATGACTGCATAAAACTTTTTTATGCGTATTACCACGGTGACAGGGATGACATCACATTGCGTAAGATCGTAGAACTCTGCGACTGCCTTCCTTTGGCTGTTGAACTGCTTGCAAAAATTGCAGATGCGGAAGAACTTCTGCTTTACGAATTTTACGAAACCCTTCTGCGTTGCGGCTTTGATATGAGTTCAGAAGAAATCACAGCAGCTCATGAAAAGCTACATTCGGAGGGGACTGCCGTTCAACAGCTGTCCAAGGTTTTCCGGGTATACGGCCGTTGTCCTGAAGAACAGACCTTGCTTGTTCAGATATCCACGATCCCGAATATCCGCTTTCTTTTTTCTCAGGCGAAAAGATGGTTCCTGCTGAAGAACCGGACACCCCTGAATCACCTTGAGCATCTAGGCTGGATCAAGAAAGAAGCACTCTATGACAACGGCCGGAATCGCTATCGCTATTACATGCACTCGGTCATTGCGGCTGCTATTCGTGCTCAGTTTATCGATGACCTTTACGACCTGTGTCAAGGTTTCATCCACGAGATCACAATTGAAATGACCTCCAGCCTGTCGCAAAATGATGCCGCTAAAAAGGAGCTCATCCAGTTCAGCTGGTCCTTGAATGATATCTTCCACGGTCAATTCCAGTCAGAGGATGACAGCGACTTTTTGTGGGCGCTTGCAGAAATCTACCGCGATATCGGTTACTACGAACGGGCCTTGCCTTTACTAGATTCCCTGGACACCCTCTATTGCCAGCTTTACGGCGAGGGAAATATCAAACTGGCTTCCGTCTGGAACAGCCGCGGCATGATTCAGTATGAGTTATCCCATTTTCCAGCTGCATTGGATGCATACCAGACAAGCCGGGATATCTATGATAAAAACCATCCGGCTGGTTCTTATTCCTCTTCTGAGAGAATCGACCTTGCAAAACTCGATTTGAACATTGGAAAGACCTATCTGAAAATTGACTATACGAAAGCTGGGACATATTTTGATCGGGCCTACCAGACTCTTTCTGGGGAAGCAGAAGCGGAACAGCATCTGAAATTGAACGCTCTTGCACATAAAGCAATGCTCTTAGCGCATTCCGGCCAGCTTGAAGATGCCGAGAAGATTTTTGTAGACATTTACAATCAGACCGATGCAAAGAGCAAGGATCGTGAGATGCTTCTGCTTCGTGCAGGCGTGGCACACCACATTGGAAATATTTACTCTGATATCGATCCGTCACAGGCAATGCCTTATTTAGAAGAAGCGCGAGACATTTTTTGGAAGCTGCTGTCACCTACTCACCCAGATACTTTGGATGTGCTCAACTCTGTTTGCTCCCTTCGTCTCACACTGGAGGACGATTACGATGATATTCTGGCTGGACTTCAGAAGCTTCTCGAATTGTTCATCAAAGCCTACGGTCCAAATGACCCGAATACCGGAACGATTTATAACAACATCGGACTGTGCTATTACTACATGCAGCGCCCCGATGAAGCCATCGAAAACTACAAGAAGGCTCTTCAGATTGATTCCTTGACCTACGGTGAGGATCATGAGTCAACCGCATACATCTTAAACAACATCGGCGGTGTCTACTCAGAATCCGATCATCCTGAACTGGCAATCCCTGAGCACGAACGAGCTCTGCGAATCTATGAGGCAGCTTATCCAAACCACATGAGCCTTGACCTTGCTCAAACTCATTCCGATTTAGCCGATGCATACCTTAGAGAAGGAGATGCCGACAAAGTCATGGAACATTTGAATGAAGCATTTTCCATCTACGATAAAATGCTTCCCGAAAACGCAAGGCAACTGTTGCAGCCATACTCCACCCTGGCGAATCTTCTTCTCGCTCTGAATGAGTATGATGATTCCATTACCAACTACTCCCACGTCCTGTGGCTGATGAAGGAAAACGGGTACACCGAAGATTCGTTTGCGTTCCATGAATTTACCGACAGGATCAATGA
>ERZ1035014.1063-NODE-1063-length-10446-cov-3.755365_pt1 | contig 10446 bp, 9 predicted proteins | sample MGYA00520620_ERZ1035014 | MGnify/ENA primary metagenome ERZ1035014 (study PRJEB33766, sample SAMN09781744) | gut metagenome | biome: gut microbiome | host: Homo sapiens | place: Madagascar | study: EMG produced TPA metagenomics assembly of the PRJNA485056 data...
ATTGAGACAAGGGCGGTGGAAATCGCCAACTACATAGTTGAAAACAATGCCACGGTGCGTCAGGCTGCAAAGCAGTTTGGCATCAGCAAATCCACTGTGCACAAGGATATCACGGATGCTGACAGGCTGCTTCGCATAGACCCGGAGCTTGCCGCAAAAGCGCGTCACATTCTCGATATCAACAAGTCCGAGCGCCATATCCGCGGCGGACTTGCCACCAGAGAGAAGTATCTGCATCTGCCTCATGTGCATGCCGGCTGAGTGCATGAATGCTTCTATCCCTGCATTGCCAGGTGCGCAGCTTTTCGCGCATCTGAGGCTTTTCGTTAATTCAAGACCGGTGTCACATGACTTGTGAGCACACCGTACAGCCACTTGCCCTCATCACTTAGATCCTCATAGGTAAAGCCGCTTGTCTTATCGCAGGCAGGTGTTAGAAGTGCTGATTTTTCGTCCTTATTGGACAGATTCCAGCACACATAGCTGATGCCGTAGCTGTCGAGCAGACTAATCCAGTTGTTTGCGGAGTCTATGTCCACCTGACCGTTTCCGTCGGCGCTGCATATGCCAAACTCTGATACAAATATCGGAAGTCCGGCGTCTGCCGCCGATTTTAGCTTGTTCTGCAAGTCCTCCTTGTGGGTTGCGGCATAGAAATGCAGTGTGTACATGATATTGTCATAGCCTGTGACCGGGTCCTTGACTGCCTCATCCACATCCTGGCTCCAGTTAGGTGTGCCTATCAGTATGACCGCATCCTTGTCGTAGCTTCTGATTGATGGAATGACCTCGCTGGCGTAAAACTTCACATCGCCCCAGGTCGCACCGTTGCACGGCTCATTACAAATCTCGTAAATCACGTTGTTGTAAGAGGCATACTGCTGTGCCATTTTGGCAAAAAATGTCTTTGCCACATCACTGTAGCGGTTTGGATTGCCATCGTTTAGCACATGCCAGTCGATGATGACATACATATCATTGTTGAACGCAAACTGCACGCCGTTTTGCACAAGTGTCTCAAGCTGCTGCCTGTCACCGTCTGTGCAATAGCCGCCGCTTTCGTAGGTGTACATGGCAAGCCTTACCACGTTTGCTCCAAAGCTTTTCAGCGTGGCAAAGCAATCATTGGTCACATACTGTGGATACCACGCAAGACCGTGTGTGCTGACTCCGCGAAGCTGCACCTCGTTGTTATTTTGATCAACAAGCTTGCTGCCCTCCACATGCAGCTTACCGTTTACTGACGGACAGGCAAGAACTGAGCTCTCCTGTCCGTTTTCTGTGGTGAGCTGCTCTGTGTCGGCCACATTCTGATTCTCTGTACTGTTTTGCGTACTGTCCTCAGTATTATTTTCTGCAGAATTCACCGACTCAGTGGCTTTCTCATCTGTCTGTGATTCTGTCTCTTTGTTGCCCTTGTTACCACATCCTGTAAAAATCCCAAGCACCAGCACTGCAGCCAATACCAATGCTATATATTTCTTCATATTGTTATACTGACTGATTACTGAATGGATGTAACCTTGTAGTCCTCAGCCTCTACAGTCTCCTTTAATTTCTCATCAGAAATGTCAGAGCTTAATGTCACTACTGCAGTTCCGCTCTCATGGCTTACTGCTGCCTCACTAACTGCATCAAGCGCCTCGAGTGCCTTCTTTACTCTTGCCTCACAGTGTCCACACATCATTCCTTCGATATTCATTGTCTTTGTCATTGATTTTTCCTCACTTTCATTTGATTTATCTGTTTTGTTTTTTCTATCTGGTGTTGCTTTTCTGTCATGCTTAGGATCATACACCCTGCACAGATTCAGCCGCAGGGCATTGGTAACAACGCAGAAGCTCGACAGGCTCATCGCCGCCGCTCCAAACATCGGATTGAGCTTCCATCCTAATAAAGGATACCACAAACCGGCCGCAAGTGGAATACCTATTACATTATAGAAAAATGCCCAGAACAGATTTTCGTGTATATTTGTCAATGTAGCACGGCTTAACCGCACTGCTGCCGGTACATCTATCAGTCGGCTCTTCACCAGGACAACATCTGCTGCATCTATTGCCACATCGCTTCCCGCGCCAATTGCAATTCCCATATCTGCACGTGTGAGCGCCGGCGCATCATTGATTCCGTCACCAACCATGGCTACCCTGCCCTGCTTCTTTAACTTTCTTATGACAGCCTCCTTGCCATCCGGAAGCACCCCTGCGATGACTTCGTCCACTCCCGCCTGCTTTCCAATGGCACCTGCAGTCTGCTCGTTGTCACCTGTGAGCATAACAACTCTGATTCCCATATTTTTAAGCTGTCTGACAGCTTCCGGACTGTCCTCCTTTATAGTATCCGCAACGGCTATGATACCGCAAAGCCTGTCATCTGCAGCAAAGAATAGAGGAGTTTTTCCTTCCTTTGAAAATTCGACAGATTTCGCGCGCATATCATCTGACACTTTTACAAATTTGCTGACAAAAGCAAGATTTCCTGCTTTTATTATTTTACCTGCAAGTGTTGCTGTCAGACCATTTCCCACAACTGCGCTAAAATCTGTTACCTCTGCGATAGCGATTTCATCCTTTTTTGCGCGCTCCATGATGGCTTTTGCAAGCGGATGCTCGCTCTTGGCCTCGACTGATGCGGCTATTGCAAGAAGCGCTCCGGCATTATTGCCGGTTCCCTCAAAAAATGTCTCATCCGGCACGATATCCGTCACCTTCGGCTCACCGCTTGTGATGGTGCCTGTCTTATCAAGCGCCACGATCTGTGTGCGGCCTGTTGCCTCAAGGCTTGCCGCTGTCTTGAAGAGTATACCGCTCTTTGCTCCCTTGCCGTTTCCTACCATTATCGCAACAGGAGTTGCAAGTCCGAGTGCACACGGGCAGCTTATCACGAGCACAGAAATACCTCTGGCAAGCGCAAAGCCCATGGTCTCACCGGCTATAAGCCATGCTATTATTGTAATGATTGCAATTGTGATAACCGCCGGCACAAACACTCCCGATACCCTGTCTGCGATTTTTGCAATAGGTGCCTTTGTCGCTGCAGCATCCGACACCATCTGGATAATCTGTGAGAGCGTGGTGTCCTCGCCCACTCTCGTTGCACGGCATTTTATAAAGCCTGACTGGTTCACTGTGGCAGCGCTTACTGCATCGCCCTTCTGCTTATCCACAGGGATGCTCTCTCCTGTGAGTGCCGATTCGTTGACAGCGGTTGTTCCATCTATTATTTCACCGTCCACAGGGATGTTTTCCCCGGGTCTGACCACAAAGATGTCATCCTTTCGCACAGCATCCACCGAGATTTCCTGCTCCACGCCGTCCTTTACCACTGTTGCTGTCTTTGGGGCAAGCTGCATAAGGCTCTTTAAAGCGTCTGTTGTTTTGCCCTTTGAGTGCGCCTCAAGCATTTTTCCTACAGTAATCAGTGCCAAAATCATAGCTGCAGATTCAAAATAAAACTCATGCATATATGACATGACCGCATCCATATCGCCCTTCACCTGCGCAGCTGTCATGGCAAAAAGTGCATACACGCTGTATCCAAACGATGCCGCAGAGCCAAGCGCAACAAGCGTATCCATATTTGGAGCGCCGTGGATTAGGCCCTTAAAACCACTGATAAAAAACTTCTGGTTTATGACCATTACCGCCACTGTAAGCAAAAGCTGCAAAAGCCCCATAGCCACATGGTTTCCGTCAAAAAACTCAGGCAGCGGCCATCCCCACATCATATGTCCCATTGAAAAATACATGAGAACAACTAAGAATATGAGTGATGCTATAAGCCTGTTGCGTAGCTTCGGTGTCTCCCTGTCTACAAGCGCATCCTGCGCTGCCTTTAGCTGCTCTAAGCTGTTATTCGCTTTGTCATTTTCTGATTCTGTTGCTGTGCCTTTGGGACTCGCTCCATAGCCCGCCTGCTCTACTGCCTCCACTATCTGCGCATCTGTCGCGCTTCCCTCGACTCCCATCGAGTTGGTCAAAAGGCTGACAGAGCAGCTCGTCACACCATCAACCTTAGAGACAGCCTTTTCCACTCTGGCAGAGCATGCCGCACAGCTCATTCCTGTAACTGTATATTGCTTCATACTGTCTGTATTTCCTTCTTTCTACTATTCGAATCTAACTATTCAGAAGCCTTTTCTAAAATCTCTCAATTCCTGTCACCTTGAAATCCAGTCTTTCGATGGCAAATGTGATTTCCTCATCGCTTAGCTCTCTGGTTGCCTCAACATGTGCCACGCCATGCTTTAAATCGACATCTGCCGATACTCCGCTCATCTTCTGCAGTGAGCGTGTGACTGAGTTCTTGCAGTTCATGCAGTGCATTCCGTCTATGTGCACATCTGCTCTCGTAACTATCTCGCCATCAAGCTGCACTGTGGCTTCCTCGTCCTCCTTCATGGCTCCACCGCCACAGCAGGCGCCCTCGCCCTTTGAATGCTTGATTGTCTCCTTTAAGCCCACAATTACCAGTGCGGCAATTATTGCTATTATTAATATTGTGATTATTGTACTCATTTTTATACCTGCCTTCTTACAGTGCTACTTCATAAGCTTCTGCAATGTATTCAAAAGCTCATCTATTGTCTCATCCTTGCCTGCTCTTATGTCATCTGCCACACACGTCTTTATATGATTTGCCAAAAGGACTTTATTGAAGCTGTTGAGTGCGGCATTTGCGGCCGCCACCTGTGTGATGATGTCAGGGCAGTAGCAATCCTCATCCAGCATACGCTTGATTCCACGGATCTGCCCCTCTATACGGCTAAGTCTGTTGATGAGATCCTTATATTCCTTCTCTGACCGCTCTTTTTTGCGGTTACAGCAACAGCATTTGGTTTCTTTTTCTGCCATGGGTGCCTCCCTTCTTTCTTCATTCGTAACTGTTCAGTACCTTCACAGTTGCATTTGTTTCACGTGTCTAACCATACCCCTTATGGGTATCCGTCTTCAAATGCATTATATACCCCGGCAGGGTATATTGCAAGGGCAGATTTATTTATTGAGAAAAATTATCTTCTGCTCAGCCCATACTTTTATAATAAAAGCATGCAAGCTGTGTCCTGTCCCTCAGCTGCAGCTTTTCAAGTATGACACTGATATAGTTTCGTACGGTTCCCTCACTCAGATACAGCTCATCCGCTATTTCCTTGTTGTTTAGTCCTTCTGCAACCAGCTCTATGATTGAAAGCTCTTTGCCGCTTATATCATAGCTCTTCATTGCGTCAATGAACCGGGCCTGACCGGTGCCTGATGAAGCTTTACCATCAACTTTGAACAGGTGTGGTATCCTGTCCATTATCTGTGTTCCAAACACTGTCTGTCCGTTGTTTACAGCTCTAAGTGCCGGGGCAATACTCTCAAAGGCCTGTTTTAGTATATAGCCCTTCGCCCCCAGCGAGATTGCTTTTACTATGTATTCATCATCCGAAAATGTGGTCAGAAGAAGTATTTTGGCATCCGGATATTTTCCGAGTATTTTTTCTGCTGCTTCAAGACCTGTCATGCCCTGCATCCTTATATCCATGAGCATCACATCGGGCATATGCTCCTCGTACAGCTTTACCGCCTGCTGTCCGCTGTCTCCAACCGCAGACACCTCTATGTCATCCTGTGCGCTCAGTATTGTATTCAGCGAAAGTGATACGAGATTATCATCATCTATTATTACTATTTTCATGTCCTGTTCCTTTCTTCTTCATGAGCGTCACAAATATCATGAAACCATCGTCTGCCTTTATACGCATGGTTCCTCCTATCGCTGCAACACGCTCCTTTATATTTTTTATGCCTATTCCATCTCCTGTTTCTCCCGAAAGTCTTCTTTCGTCAGCCGATGTGCCGTTGTCCATTATCTCAAGCTGATAAAAGGCGGGATGCTCTCTGACTATTATCCTGATTTCATCGCCGTTACTGTGCTTAACTGCGTTGTTTACCGCTTCCTTTGCAATTGCAATAAAAGCATACTTGACATCTCTGGGCAGATTATCCTCACAGTCGTATTCAAGTGAAAATGCAAATGCACTGTCTGTAGGCTTAAGCTTCGCAAGCGCCTGACGCAAATCGACCGATTCATCGTACAAATCATGAACGCTTTTTCTCATGCTGTCCATTGCCGTATCGAGTGTACTCTTTAGGTCTGCGATAGGCGCTTTAAGCTTTTCATCGGTATTTATCACACCGATTGCTCCCACCTGCAAAATAGAGCGCGTAATCATGTGACCCACGTTGTCGTGTATCTCCCTTGCGATACGGTTTCTCTCCTTTAGCGTGGCATTATATATCTGCGCATTCTGCTTCTCGATAAGCTGGTGATTCATCTGCTCCATAAGCATGTCGTGCTCCATGGACGCATCTCTCATGCTGTGCAGCTTCATCTGATACCCCAAAAGCAGCTCTGTGAAATACGAAAGCATTACCGCAAAAGCCATGAGAAGTACAACCTCCATGATATAAAAAATCCCGGGTGCTATATGTTTTATCTTTAAAATACAGTCCACCGATACACCTATCCCCACTAAGGCTGCAGCCATCCTCGACACCGTGTATTTTTTCTTCCTGAATACCATCGCTGCATACGGCAGCATAAAAAATGATGGTGCAAAAAATACTCCGGACAGAATATAAACCGCCAGAATCAAATCCAAAGCCCGGTCTGCCGTTTCGCTCTCGTTAGAAGGACTCATCTGCGGCACATCCTGCATGTCTATAAATGTGCACACGATTATTCCTGTAAGTAAGCACGCTATCATGACGTAATCGACCTGAAGGGATACCACCATAAGCATCACACATGATAGAACTATTAAAAACTGACTACATATCTTATACATCAAAAGCCTCCATTTCCGTAAAATAAGCTTACAACAAATTCCATCAAACGTCACTATGACAAATGTCATTTTTTACACAACCATGCCTCATCCAATCATAAATACGAATATGACATTTGACACTTACTTTCCGGCACGCCCTATAGTAATCTGTTATTGAGCCAAATATCAGGCTTGCAACCAAAAATACAACATTATGGAGGCAATTCAATGGATACAACCAAAAATGCGATAGAAGTAACCAACCTTGTAAAACGCTACAAGGAGCTTGTGGCACTCGACCATTTCAATCTGACCGTTAAAACAGGCGAGATTTTCGGACTGCTCGGGCCAAACGGCTCCGGAAAGACCACAACTATAAACTGCATACTCTCCCTGCTCACATACGACAAGGGCGATATAACGGTATTCGGGCAAAAAATGCGCTCAAACAGCTACGATATCAAACGCGAAATCGGCGTGGTCATGCAGAATGTGGCCGTGTACGACGAGCTGACTGTATATGAAAATATCGACTATTTCTGCGGTCTTTACGTGAGTGACAAAAAGCTCCGCGAAAAATATGTAAAGGAAGCAATGGATTTCGTGGACATAGCGGATTACAGCAAATTTCTGCCAAAGAAGCTCTCAGGCGGACTTTTGAGACGACTCAACATCGCATGCGGCATAGCACACAAGCCAAAGCTCATCTTCTTCGATGAACCGACCGTGGCTGTCGATCCTCAAAGCAGAAACAAGATTCTGGAGGGCATCAAAAAACTAAACCGTGATGGTGCGACAATCATCTACACCTCACACTACATGGAGGAGGTTGAGCAGCTCTGTGACCGAATACTCATCATGGACAAGGGCAAGGCTCTCGCGCTCGGCACAAAGGATGAGCTAAAGCGCATGATCAAAAATACAGAGACAATAAACGTAGAAATCGCAGACCTGTCAGAAGCACAGCTTGACGAATTAAAGCAACTAAACCATGCATATCAGGTCAGCTTTGAAAACGGACAGCTTCGGATTTATTTCAGTGGTGGACGCCACAATATAATCCATGTGCTTGATTATTTAGAGCAGAACAATCTGTCCTTCGGTCAGGTGTACACACAGCTTCCGACTCTTAACGACGTATTCTTAGAGATTACAGGAAAGGAGCTTAGGGATTGATGAATGGATTAAAGACATTTTTTCACAACATGAAATATACCATGCTCAGCACGTTTCGTTTGAAAACAACCCTTTTCTGGACACTCGCTTTTCCACTGCTGCTCGCCACCTTTATGTATATGGCATTCGGAAATCTGTTTGAAAAGGATGAAATGTTTAAGACAATAAATGTAGCAGTGGTTGAATCTGAAAATGATGACGCTCTGATGAGCGTGCTTGAGTCTCTCGATGTAAACCATACCGATTCAGCCAGTAAATCCGGCGACAAGGACGACCGCACAAATTCATTTTCAGACCTCATAAACATGAAGATAATGGATGACTCAGCAGCCCAAAAAGAACTAAATAACCAAAAAGTCACCGGCATTATTTACACAGAGGATGCTTCACTTGTAGTGGATGAAAACTCATACAATGCCACAATACTTGAATCCATCCTGACACAGTACAAACAGCAAAAGGACGTATTTACAAACATAGCAAAGACAAATCCGGCTGCACTTGAGACTGCAATTGCCGGGCTTTCTGACACCACATCAGAGTATAAAGAGATTTCTCTTTCATCGGGAAATCAGGATGAATACACCAATTACTTTTACGCTGTATTTGCGATGAGCTGCCTGTTCGCCTCATTTTCAGCTGTGACAGCCACAAACCGTCTGCTTGCAAACACAAGTCCTCTCGGCATGCGAAAAAGCCTTGTGCCGGCAAGCAAAAACACCCTTATCTTTTCAGAGTATATATCACTCTTAATCATCCATTTTGCTGTCGAGCTAATTGCATTAGTCTACATGACACTACTCGGTGTGGACTTCGGAAACAAATATCCGGCAATCATCCTGACACTGTTTTTCGGCTGCATGATAGGTCTTTCAATCGGAGTGATAATAGGTGCCATTCCCAAGCTTACAGAGGGCAGCAAAATCGATATCTCTGTCGGAATCGGCATGGTGCTTTCCGTGCTTGCGGATTTATGCGCCAACGGGATAAAGGATATGATTGAGCACAGGCTTCCGATTGCTAACCGCCTCAACCCTGCCTGTCTCATATCCGACTGCTTTTACTCGCTCAACGTATATGACAGCTACGACAGATTTTTCAGAAATATATCAATAATGGCAGTTGAATCAGTGATTCTTTTAATCATTGCCTTTGCACTGCTTCGGAGGGAAAAATATGCAAGTATTTAAATCATATTTCAAAATACTCAACAGACATATGGGCCAGATGATTATGTACCTGTCCATATTCATAGGTGTCATGGTTGTTCTCACTGCGACACGCACAAACAAAGCTGAGGGTGATTATGAGGCCATCAAGCCCAAATTTGCGGTATTTGACTACGACAAATCATCAGAAAGCAAAGCTCTACAGAGTATCTTAAAAAGACATGCATCAAAAAAAATATCAAAAATGACAAAAAAGAAACTATGCAGGATGAGCTTTTTGCCAGAAACGTAAACTGTGTTCTCATCATAAAAGAAGGCTTTAGTCTGGATGTCGTGACCATACCCGGTACACAGGCCGCGACCACCTTTGAGTCTGCCATAAACAGCTTTACAAAAACTTACAATACCTACATCGCTTCCGGCTACTCTGAAGCTGATGCTCTAGCCGCTGTAAACACCTCGCTAAGCCAAAAGGCTTCTGTCTCGCTGCTCAGCGGCAAAAGTGTCACCTCGCACTCAGGGATATACTACTGCTTCAGTTATCTGGGATGGGTGCTCCTTGTCATGATGATTGCAGGTATAGCTCCTGTCCTTCAGGTTTTCTCCCAAAAAGAAATCAAGGAGAGAACATCCTGCTCATCCTATAAATTTGCAAACTACAACCGCGAGCTGCTTTTGGGTGTGATTTTAACCGGACTTGTGGTATGCGCTGTGATTTTTGCCTCAGCTACAATCATGTTTAAAGGCAGCACATTCTCGTTTTCAGGTTTCCTGTTCACACTCAACATGCTCTGCTACATGCTCGTTTCACTGGCATTTGCCTTTTTCATCAGTAAAATCACCTCAAACAGTGAGATACTGAACATGTTTGCGAACACAGTGTCACTCGGCATGGCATTCCTGTGCGGTATATTTGTGCCGGAGGAATTTCTAGGTGATGGCATCATAAAAGCCGCCCACTTCCTGCCTGCCTACTGGTACAACCAGGCTGTAAAAAATATTGACTTTCATCCGGTCAAGGAGCTTGGCTTCATTTTCATGTGCATGGGAATACAGCTGCTGTTTGCCGCTGCAATAATTGTCGTTGCCCTTCGCATCACAAAAGCGCCTGACGGCATAAAAAAACAGACAGTAGCTGCAGCTGCTAATAAATAGCTCTGCCTCATATGAATATATACAACGAAAAAGCCGGTACATCATGCTTCCATGAATGTACCGGCTTTAAATACTTAGCAGTCCGTACGGGAATCGAACCCGTGTTTCCGCCGTGAGAGGGCGGCGTCT
>ERZ1035014.1070-NODE-1070-length-10391-cov-4.476974_pt1 | contig 10391 bp, 10 predicted proteins | sample MGYA00520620_ERZ1035014 | MGnify/ENA primary metagenome ERZ1035014 (study PRJEB33766, sample SAMN09781744) | gut metagenome | biome: gut microbiome | host: Homo sapiens | place: Madagascar | study: EMG produced TPA metagenomics assembly of the PRJNA485056 data...
CGAATATAGTTTTACTTTTTTTTCTAAAGGTAAATTTACCCTATCATTTTTTACATAGAATAAAACCCATTGAATCCACAATTGTATCCAATCCTTATTCATGCGTTCAGACTTATTCACAAATACACTTGTCTGCATCTTTTCAATTTGTGCAAAAGAAGATGCATGCTCAATATATTCAAGTGCAACTTGTTTTAACTCTTCAAAATCAGGCAAAGACAACAATTCAATGGCCTTATCATACGTATATCCAGATTCAGCCAACATCTTTGCGTTTTCTTCACTTGTATTTTCAAGCAATACGTGCTCACAGCTTTCCGGCTTAAAATGAATAGCCTGACATCTAGATTGGATAGTCGGTAATACATTGGATTTTTCATCCGCAATTAATATACCATAAATCCCTTCACTTGGCTCCTCTAAAAACTTCAACAAGCTATTTGAAGCATCTGGCGTAGCCTTATCATAATGATCTAGAATATAGATTCTGGCATTTTGTTTTCCTGCACTCGTTGATTCAAAAAATGCCTGTAAATCCACTATATCTTTCTTTTTAATACGATCATTCGATACAATCATGTAATCTAAAGAGTCTTCATTCTCTATCCGCTTACAACTTTCGCATTCTTGACACGCAAAACCATCAAAATCTGTATGTTCGCACACAATACTTTGTGCAAATAAGATGGCTGTTTCTAATTTACTTGAACCTTTTGGTCCGTGAAATAAATAAGCATTCGCAACTCTTTTATTTTTTAGAGCATTTGACAATGTCTGATAAACGATTGGCTGTGCTTTTTTTAGATACTCTTTATTCATATTCTTTGATTACCTTTAAGACACATTCCATAGCACTTTTTAAAACCTCTTCCTTACAAGGCTCGGCATCAATCACTTCAATACGCTCTGGATACATGGATACTAATGTTTCATAGCCTTGACGCACAGCTTTATGGAATGAACTTTCTTCTTGGTCCAAACGATTCAAGTCGCCACGAAGATTCATACGTTTTTTACCCGTTTCTACACTAACGGATAAAAATAGAGTCTTTTCAGGCATACATCCATCAATCGCAAACTGATTGATATCCCATACTTCTTTTAAACCTATGCCTCGTGCAATTCCTTGGTATGCCAAACTTGAATCAATGAAGCGATCACACAATACGATCTTCTTATTTTCCAATGCTGGAAGAACAACTTCTTTTAAATGTTGTCTACGACTTGCCGCATATAATAATGCTTCTGTACGATCATCCATTTCTGTATTGTTTACATCTAGTAATATATTACGAATGGATTCTGCAATTTTGCTTCCGCCTGGCTCACGAGTATAAATGCAGTCGTATCCCATTTTAATCAATTCTTCTTGTACCGCTTTACATACGGTTGTTTTTCCTGATCCATCATTTCCTTCAAATGTTATAAATACACCTTGTTTCATATTTTTTCCTCACCATATATATTCAATAATTATTATTTTCTAATATCTATTCCTCATTTAAACATAGCGTTCTTCGGTTTTCAAGTGATTATTAACATCATATTTTACGGTTTTCAAATATATTCAGGCATCAAAAAATACAGTTTTCAAAAAAATACCCATAAGCACTCAACTTATGGGTATCAATAGATTATAATGTTTTTCCCGTCAACATTGTGTAAGCTTGAAGATATTTTTCAATTGTCTTATCCACAATATCTTGAGGAAGTGTCCAGTCATTACCTGGATTTGCCTTTAGCCAGTCACGCGCAAATTGTTTGTCAAATGATGGTTGCGAATGACCAGCTTCATATCCATCTGCAGGCCAGAAACGAGAACTATCAGGAGTTAACATTTCATCGCCAATAACGATATTACCATTTTCGTCTAAACCAAATTCAAATTTTGTATCCGCAATAATAATTCCTTTGCTTAAAGCATACTCAGCACATTTTTTATATAAAGCGATTGTGCAATCTTTGATCTTAGTCGCATATTCTTCACCATGTCCTGGGAAGTATTTTTCTAAGTGCGCAATACTTTGTTCAAAAGAAATGTTTTCATCGTGATCACCAATTTCAGCCTTTGTACTAGGTGTATAAATTGGTTCTGGAAGTTGTTGTGATTCTTGTAACCCTTCTGGAAGTTCAATACCACAAACCTTTCCTGTTTCTTTGTAGCTAGCCCATCCACTACCTGTGATGTAACCACGAACAATACATTCGATTGGAAGCATGTTCAATTTACGACATAACATTGATTTTCCTTCAAATTTTTCTTGTTGGAAATATTCTGGCATATCTTTTGTATCCACACTAATCATGTGATTAGGTAAGATATCACTTGTGTAGTCAAACCAGAATTTTGACATCTGTGTTAAAACAGTTCCTTTTTTTGTAACCTCATTGTTTAGAATTACATCAAAACAACTGATACGATCAGTCGCAACCATAATAAGGTTGTCCCCATTGTCGTAAATCTCACGTACTTTTCCTTCTTTAATTGGTTTTAATTCCTGCATCTCGAATCTCCTTTTCTGCGTACAAGACAAAGATACAACTAAAACAAATTTAACACAATATGAAAATAAGGAAATCCTAAGATTTCCTTACAAATTTTTAACATTTAATGCACGAATCGCATTTAATACGGCAATAATCATAACGCCAACGTCCGCAAAAATCGCAACCCACATATTCGCAATACCAATGGCACCTAAAATCAAACAAACGAGTTTAATGCCAATCGCAAAATAAATATTCTCATATACAATATGAATGCATTTCTTTGCGATCTTAATGGCTTTAGAAATCTTTAATGGATCATCATCCATCAAAACAATATCAGCTGCCTCAATGGCTGCATCACTGCCTAAAGCACCCATCGCAATACCAATATCGGCTCTTGATAATACTGGAGCATCATTGATTCCATCTCCGACAAAGGCAAGGTTTTCTTTTGGCTGTTTTAAAGATAATAATTCTTCAACTTTATTCACCTTGTCTTGAGGCAATAATTCCGAATACACTTTATCAATATGTAATTCAGAAGCAACTTTATCTGCCACACTTTTTACATCCCCAGTCAACATGACTGTTTGTTTAATGCCAGCCTTCTTCAATGCTTCAATGGCCTCTTTGGCATGAGGCTTCAACATATCCGAAATCACAATGTGACCTGCATATTTTCCATCAATAGCCACATGAACAATCGTACCAACACTATGACATTCTTGATAAGGAATATTATACATCTTCATTAATTTATCATTACCCACAAGCACTTGCACTCCATCAATTACAGCTTTAACACCATGACCACTTATTTCTTCTACATTTTCGATACGTGCTTTATCAATGGTATTTCCATAGGCCTTTAATAAACTTTTAGAAATAGGATGCGTCGAATAACTTTCAGCCATTGCTGCATACTCTAATAATTTCTCTTCTGGAATAGTCGCATGATGAATGCCTGCCACCTCAAATACACCTTGTGTCATTGTACCTGTTTTATCAAATACAACATATTTACAGGATGCCAAAGCTTCTAAATAGTTCGATCCTTTTACCAAAACACCCTGATTGCTGGCGCCACCAATTCCGGCAAAGAAACTCAAAGGAATACTGATCACCAATGCACATGGACAAGAAATAACTAGGAATGTTAAGGCACGATATAGCCATGTGCCAAAGTCAGCAGGATTTGACATAATCAAATTGAATACTGGTGGAAGTAAGAACAATGCCAAAGCACTATAACATACGGCTGGCGTATAAATTCTCGCAAAACGGGAAATAAACGCTTCTGAATGAGATTTCTTACTTGACGCATTTTCAACCAAATCCAAAATTTTTGATACAGTGGATTCCCCAAATTCTTTTGTTGTCTTAATTTTTAATAAGCCAGTCATATTGATGCAGCCACTGATTACTTCATCATTTTCACTCACTTCTCTAGGCAAGCTTTCCCCTGTTAAAGCCGCTGTATTTAGAGTAGAACTTCCTTCAACCACAATTCCATCGATAGCCACTTTTTCACCAGGTTTAACCACAATAATTGTACCAATCTCAACTTCATCTGGATCTACTTGTTCAAGATTTCCATTCTCATCTTCAACATTGGCATAATCCGGACGAATATCCATTAATTCTGTGATGTTTTTGCGACTCTTACCTACCGCATAACTCTGGAACCATTCCCCAATCTGATAGAACAACATAACAGCTGTTGCTTCATCAAAAGATTTCAAACCAATAGCACCTACTGTTGCGACAGCCATCAAAAAATTTTCATCAAATACCTGACGGTTTTTGATTCCTTTAAAAGCCTTAAGAAGAATATCATACCCAATTTCTAGATAGGCCACTAGAAACAAAGGAATTTCAATATATTCGGGTAGTTTTGCGACCTTAATTATAATAAAAAGAATACTCGCAACAATAATTCGCTTTAACATCTTCTTCTGTTTCTTGTTCATACTTATCTCTACCTCTCCAAAAACATTAATTGTTCAATCATTCAACTATAATAATTGAAAAATAGAGATGCTTTCGCATCTTACTTTTCATTAAAAGAAAATTTCGCAATCATCTTCAACTTTTTTACAATTTTCTAAAACACGAGCCATAACTTCTTTAGGTTGAACTCCATCTTCGAATTCAACATTCATCTTTAACATCATGAAGTTTACAACTGCACTCTTTACGCCTTCTGTATTATTAGCAGCTACTTCCATTTTATTTGCACAGTTTGCACAATCTACATCAATCTTATAACTCTTTTTCATATTATTTTCCTCCACATTTGAATAGTTGAACATATATTCAACTTTTTTACACTTTCATTATATAGGATTCATACATGATGTCAACAACTTTTTGACAATTGTTCAATCATTCAACTATAATAAAGAAAAAAGGAGAACTTATGATTGGTACACATTGTGACTGCAAGCCTAAAAATACAGAATTAGTACAAGAAGTAAAAGAAAACATGCCGGCCTTTGATGAAATCATGAACCTATCGGATTTCTTTAAAGTCATGGGAGATAGTACACGCCTTCAGCTTTTATTATCCCTTCAACAAAGCGAAATGTGCGTATCGGATTTAGCCAACGTACTCGATATGACGAAATCTGCCGTATCACATCAATTAAAGGCACTACGTCTTTCTAAACTCATCAAATCTAGAAAAGAAGGAAAGACAGTCTACTATTCATTAGATGATGAACATATTGAAACCATTCTAGGCATGGCTTTTGATCATACAAAGGAACATTAAGAGGAAGATCGAATCTTCCTTTTTTTGATTTAAACGTAAAACAAAGTCAATTATGTTATTCAGACATATATACCATATGTACACAACATATAAAAGCATTATCATACAAAACAGATAACGTTTACATTGATAAAAAGACTTGAATTTCAAAATCATGAGAACTAAAATACGAGCTTATAGAAAAACGAATTTTGTCTTAATTCGTAAATTCACGGATTATCTCCATCGTTTTTTTATTGTTTTGAAAGGAGGAGCTATGGAAGAGTTCACAAAAGAACTACTCGACCAGTTAAACGTTGACACCGCGTTTACTATCGGTCCCTTTGCGATTAGTGAATCTGTTGTCATCACATGGGTTGTCATGGCTATACTTGTTTTACTTTCTGCTTGGTTAACACGAGGACTCAAAGTTCATAATCCAGGCAAGAAACAAATTGTAGCGGAAAGTATTGTCATATGGCTAGATAAATTCACAATCTCCATGCTTGGTGAAAATGCCAAAGAATACAGTACCTACATTTCAACCATCCTATTATATATAGGTCTTGCGAATATCATTGGTATCTTTGGTATGAAACCCCCAACCAAAGATATGAATGTCACTATCGCACTAGCACTTATGAGCATTGTATTGATTGAAATCAGTGGAATACGAGCTAAAGGCATGAAAGGCTGGATCAAAAGCTTTACTCAACCCGTCGCCGTTGTTACACCCGTCAATATTCTTGAAGTGTTTACACGTCCTTTATCACTGTGTATGCGTCTATTTGGTAATGTCATTGGTGCCTTCGTCATTATGGAAATGATCAAAATGGTCGTTCCCGTCTTTATACCTACTGTATTTAGCTTGTACTTTGATTTCTTTGATGGATTCATTCAAGCTTATGTATTCGTCTTTTTAACATCACTATTTATCGCAGAAGCGACAGAAACAGAATAAAATTAGGAGGAAATAAAAATGAGTTTAACAGCAATCGGAGTTGGAATGGCAGCACTTGCCGTTATTGGTGGAGGATTAGGTATTGGTTTTGCGACAAGCAGTGCCGTAAAAGCCATCGCCCAGCAGCCAGAAGCTCACGGGAAAATTCGTAGTACTTTATTAATTGGTGCCGCATTAGCCGAAGCAACAGCCATCTACGGATTTGTATTAGGTATTTTAATCATATTAATGGTGAAATAGGTGGGATAATCTATGTTAAGAATTGATTCCAATATTCTTTGGACAATCATCAATCTACTTATTTTATATGCACTGATGAAACATTTTCTATTTCAACCAGTACATGACATTCTTGAAAAGAGAAAACAAGAAATAGAATCTGATTTTGCCTTGGCAAATCAAAAGAAACAAGAAGCTCTTGAATCAAAAAATAAAGCAGATCAACAGCTTGCAAATATGCAGACAATTTGTGATGGCATGCTAGCGGATGCAAAAGAAAAAGCCAGCCTTGAATACGAACAAATTATTGCGGATGCAAACAAGAAATCCGATGAAATGATTGAACAAGCACGCACCAAAACGATTGAAACTGCCAATGAGGAAAAGGCAAAAGCTAAATCTGAAATTGCGGATTTGATCAATAAAGCGGCTGATAAAATCACAAATACAAAGAGCGATGAAAAACTATATGATGATTTTTTAAAGGAAATGAAATAAATGAACAACGAAAATTTAAACGCAACCTTACGCTGTGTAACAAGGCCTAGTGCAGCGCAAGAAGAAAAAATAAAGACATTCCTTAAAAATAAATACCAGGCCGAAAATATCACACTAACTATCTCTATTGATCCAAGTGTACGTGGAGGCTTTATTCTAAGCGCAAACAACGATGAATACGATTGGTCTACGCGTTCTCGCCAACAACAGCTTCAAGAACAAATTCAGGCGGCTCGAGATAAAGCTATTCAAATGAAAAAAGATGGAACACTTATGTCCATTTTAAAAGAGGCTATCGAACAATTTGAAGCCACTTCCCAAGAAAATGAAGTTGGCTATGTCGAAACAATTGGAGATGGTATCGCAACCATTTCGGGACTAGATCATGCGATGTATGGAGAAGTTGTTGTTTTTGAGAATGGTACAAAAGGAATGGTACTCGATATCACAACCGAAAACATCGGTGTTATTCTATTTGATACAGAAGGTACTATTGGTCAAGGTACAAAGGTTTCTCGAACAAAAAAACAAGCAGGTATGCCAGTCAGCTCTAATTTTCTAGGACGTGTCGTGGATCCACTTGGAAATCCAATTGATGGACTTGGTCCTATTGAAACCGCTGAAATGCGTCCTATCGAAGAACCCGCACCAAGCATTATTGACCGTAAACCTGTCACAACTCCTATGGAAACCGGTATTCTATCCATCGATTCTATGTTCCCTATTGGAAGAGGACAGCGTGAATTAATCATTGGGGATCGTCAAACGGGTAAAACTTCCATCGCATTAGATACTATACTAAATCAAAAAGGAAAAGACTGTATTTGTATTTATGTCTCTATTGCCCAAAAGGCAAGTACAGTGGCTAACCTAGTCAATACATTAAAGAAAAATGATGCGATGGGATATACCGTTATTGTAAACTCTACAGCTGCCGATTCAGCCAGTCTACAATATATTGCCCCTTATTCTGCGACTTCTCTAGCTGAATACTTTATGCATCAAGGCAAAGACGTACTTATTGTCTACGATGATTTAAGCAAGCATGCTGTTGCCTATCGTACGATTTCCTTATTACTAGGAAGATCTCCAGGACGTGAAGCCTATCCAGGTGATGTATTCTATTTACATTCTAGACTACTAGAACGTTCTTCTAGATTAAATTCAGGAGGATCCATCACAGCTCTTCCAATCATCGAAACCCAAGATGGAGATGTAAGTGCATATATTCCAACCAACGTTATTTCAATTACCGATGGTCAAATCTTCTTGGAAAGTGATTTATTCTTTGAAGGACAAAGACCTGCTGTTAATGTTGGATTATCTGTTAGTCGTGTCGGTGGTGCCGCTCAAACTAAAGCCATGAAGAAAGCATCTGGATCTTTACGTATCAATTTAGCTCAATACCGTGAAATGAAGGAGTTTACACAATTTGCCTCCGATTTAGATGATGTGACAAAACGACAACTTCAACACGGACAAGTACTTATGGAGCTTTTGAAACAACCTTTAAACCACCCTATGTCACATGCAGACATGGTTATTGTACTCGTTGTTGCAGATGCAGGAATTTTAGATGATTTGGATCCAAAACAAGTCAAAAAAGAAGAAACAAAATTATTAGATTGGTTTAATGAAAATCACAATGAAATCAGTCGTGAGATCAACACAACTAAAAAACTGGATGACAATTTAAAGACAAGAATCATTACATTAGCCAAACAATATAGAGGACAAGAATAATGTCACAAATCCGAGAAATCAAAGATCGAATGAATGGTATTCAATCGACTATGAAGATCACAAAAGCCATGTATATGATTTCTTCAACCAAAATGAATACGGCCAAACAAAAAGCCGCAAATACCGATCCTTATTTTTACTCATTACGAAAACAAATTTTAACAATTCTTCAAAATCTCCCTGATCACTTTGAACATCCTTACTTAGATAGTCGAGAATATATTGACGAGAAACATCAAAATAAGGCCATCATATGTGTTACTGGAGATAAAGGGTTGGCCGGTGCCTACAACCTTAATGTTTTAAAGCTAACTGAACAAATCATTAAGGCTCACCCAAACTATAAGCTCTATATGATTGGAGAAGTTGGAAGACAATACTTTTTAAGACGACACATTCCAATTGAAGAAAGTTTTCTATATACAGCGCAAAATCCAACTTTGAGTCGTGCAAGATCCATTTCGAGTAAAATGCTTGAACTGTATGCTGAAAAAACAATCGATGAAGTATTAATTATCTATACACGTATGGATCAACACAATCAATTTACGGTCGATGTTGAACAGTTACTTCCTTTGTATCGTTTAAATCAGGAAGTTGAAGTTGGTGGACAAACCATTCACTCCATTCAGTTAGAGCCAAGCCCTGCTGAATTATTAAACATTGTCATCCCTGATTATTTATCTGGATTTATTTATAGTGCCCTTGTTGAATCTTATGCATCCGAAAACTTTGCGCGTATGCAGGCAATGGATTCAGCGAATAAAAACGGTGAAGAATTATTAAACAGTTTATCTTTACAATACAATCGTCAAAGACAAGCAAAAATCACACAAGAAATAACAGAGGTTGCAGCTGGTGCCAAAGCTAGAAGGCAACAGCTACAAAAGAAGAAAAGGAGTCAATCCACATGCAAATAGGAAAAATCACACAAGTTATGGGTCCTGTTGTTGACGTACATTTTGATGAAACGCCACTTCCATATATTCAAACCGCTTTGCAGGTTGATAACCATGGTAAAAAAGTTGTAATGGAAGTTATGCAGCACATTGGAACCGATACCGTTCGTTGTATCATGTTATCGCCTAGTGAAGGCCTACAAAAAGATATGCCTGTCTTGTCTACAGGAATGGGCATTGAAATCCCAGTTGGAACACAAAATTTAGGTCGTTTGTTTAATGTTTTAGGAGATACCATTGATGGAAAAGAAGCGATTGATACAGATACATATTGGCCTATTCACAGAAAACCACCAAAATTTGAAGATCAATCTCCTGTTACAGAAGTTCTTGAAACAGGAATCAAAGTTATCGACTTATTAGCGCCCTATGCCAAAGGTGGAAAGATTGGATTGTTTGGAGGTGCCGGTGTAGGAAAAACCGTACTGATCCAAGAATTGATTCGAAATATTGCCAGTGAACATGGAGGCTATTCCATCTTTACAGGTGTTGGAGAAAGAAGTCGTGAAGGAAACGATTTATATACAGAAATGAGTGAATCTGGTGTAATCAAGAACACTGCACTTGTCTTTGGACAAATGAACGAAAGTCCAGGAGCCAGAATGCGTGTTGCCGAAACCGGACTGACTATGGCCGAATATTTCCGTGATGTTGAACATAAAGACGTATTATTATTTATCGACAACATCTTCCGTTTTGTACAAGCTGGATCTGAAGTTTCTTCTCTACTTGGCCGTATGCCATCAGCCGTTGGATACCAACCTACTTT
>ERZ1035014.1071-NODE-1071-length-10370-cov-4.274842_pt1 | contig 10370 bp, 8 predicted proteins | sample MGYA00520620_ERZ1035014 | MGnify/ENA primary metagenome ERZ1035014 (study PRJEB33766, sample SAMN09781744) | gut metagenome | biome: gut microbiome | host: Homo sapiens | place: Madagascar | study: EMG produced TPA metagenomics assembly of the PRJNA485056 data...
TAATAAAATAAGGACAGAAGGTAGTAGTAAAGCAAAAATTCCTTATGAAGATGTTATCAAGACAGGGAGTAATTTGAATTCTGAGGTTTTTATTGAAATAATGGAAACCATTGGTTTGGATTATGCAGAATATGAGCCAGGTTTTGTTATGATAGATGAGGTTTTATTAAAAATGAGAAATGAAATTGCACATGGAGAGAGAATTGAAAGTATAGATTTAGATGAGAAACGCTTTAAACAAATCTATGATGTAGTAACAGATTTAATGAATAAATTTGTCGTGCAAATTACTAATGCGGTTTATTTAAAGGAATATAAAAACTGAATAATGTACAACAAAATAAATGAAAAGGAAGAGGTGGTAAATATGTGTAAGGCATGGGATGATCATAAAAAGCGTGGCATTCAGGAGGGCCGTCTTTTTGAAATTTACCTTTCTGTACAGGAGGGAGACTATTCTGCAAAAAGAGGTGCCGAGAAGGCAGAGATGTCGCTCGATGAATTTGAAAAAGCGATGAGCAAGGCGGGATATAAAATACCTGAGCTGGTATAATAATCCAAATATATTTCACACAAACCGGTCTATCCGTGGTACAATAAGCCACAGAAAGACCGACTTTTTAGAGTATAGCTACAATAAAAGAGGATAGACAAACAGATATGTACAAGACGAAAATAGATAATCTGGATTTAAAACAGATTGCTGACAGTGGTCAGTGCTTCAGATGGAAGAATACAGGAGAAAACGAATACACGGTAGTGGCATTTGACAGGGCACTTCGGATTAAGCAGGATGGGAATGAGTTTGAGCTGGACTGTGATGAGGCAGACTGGAACAATATATGGAAAAGCTATCTGGATATGGATACGGATTATGCGGGGATTGCAAAGCTTATAGCAGACGGAGATGACGCGCATCTGAAGGAGGCATATGCATATGGCAGTGGTGTGCGCATTTTAAGGCAGGATTTGTGGGAGATGATTGTTACTTTTATGATTTCCCAGAATAATAACATAAAGCGAATCACAAACAGTGTGGATTTACTTTGCAGGCGGTGCGGACATAAAATAGACGGCAGTGCAGAGGGGGAAGAACTGTATACATTTCCCAAGCCTCTTGAGGTGCCGGAGGAGGTTTTTGATGACAGGAGCATGGGCTTTGGCTATAGGGCACCGTATCTGAAGGAAATATATGAGTATGGCGCTAATAATCCTGACTGGCTTGATAATCTGCGCAAAATGAGCTATGATGAGGCGATGGAAAGCCTGCTTACTCGCAAGGGAATTGGCAAAAAGGTGGCGAACTGCATATGTCTTTTTGGTTTACATCATGTGGATGCGTTTCCGATAGATACGCATGTAAAGCAGCTTTTGGACAAATATTATAGTGACGGCTTTGATTTTGAACGCTACAAGGGTGTGGCGGGAATTATCCAGCAGTATTTGTTTTATTTTGAATTGTAGATTCTGGATAGATAAGTAGATGACATGTGACAATATGCATATGACATGTAGATAAAATAATATTAGAAAGAGAAAGGATAAACGATGTACGTTATAGTAGGACTTGGAAATCCTGACAAAAAATATGAGCACACAAGACACAATATCGGATTTGATGTGATAGATGCGCTTGCGGATAAATATAATATAAGTGTGACAGACAAAAAGTACAAGGCGCTTTGTGGAAGCGGAGTGATTGAGGGCATGAAGGTGCTGCTTGTGAAGCCACAGACATACATGAACTTAAGCGGCGAGTCTGTTGCTGAGGTGATGAATTTTTATAAGCTTGATCCGGATGAGGAAATGATCGTTATTTTTGATGATATTTCGCTCGAGCCGGGGCGTATCCGTATCCGCAAAAAGGGCAGCGCCGGCGGTCACAATGGGATTAAGAGCATCATTGCAATGACCGGCACACAGGGCTTCAGCCGTATCAAGGTCGGTGTTGGAGAGAAGCCGCAGGGCTGGGATCTTGCTGACCATGTGCTCGGGCGTTTCAGTTCTGAGGACAGGGCAAAGGTAGAGGAAGCTATAGGTCATGCGATGGATGCAGCAGTTCTTATGATGCAGGGCGAGACGGATAAGGCTATGAACATATATAACTAGCTGGAAATCGACAAGGTGATTTTGAACAGACAGAAATGGAGAATTGAAAGTGAAAGCATTTACAGAGCCACTCCTTTCCCTTGCGGGCTTTGAGGAGATGACAAAAACGGCAGAAAAATCGTCCGGACTTATATCTGTCACGGGATGCATAGATGCGCAAAAATCACAGATGATATATGCCTTTGGAGGTCACAGGAAAAACAAGCTTATTGTGACCTTTGGAGAGCAGAAGGCGAAGGAACTGTACGATGAGTACAGTTTTTTTGACAAAGAGGTGGTGTATTATCCATCAAAGGATGTGCTTTTTTACCAGTCGGATATCAGGGGCAATCTCCTGACAGCGGAGCGCATCAGGGCTTTGAAGGCTATCCGTGAGCAGGAGAGAGTGACGCTTGTGACCACATTTGATGCGCTGATGAATACAATGGCGCCGATAGAAAAGATGTGGGAAAACGTGCTTACACTTGAGCAGGGACAGCTTTTGGATTTGAAGGAAATTCAGGCTGCTCTTATTAGAATGGGCTATGAAAAAGAGTATCAGGTCCAGACGATGGGACAGTTTTCTGTCAGGGGTGGTATTCTTGATGTTTTTCCACTGACGGAGGAGAATCCTATCCGAATCGAGCTGTGGGGAGACGAGATAGACACTATCAGATATTTTGACTGCGAGAGCCAGAAATCCATCGAAAATATTGACCGGGTGAGCATATATCCGGCGGCAGAGATTGTACTTAGCGATGAGGAAAAGGCCGGGGGAATTGACAAGCTTAAGGCAGAGGCAAAGCGTGTGTCTGACAAGCTTAGAAAGCAGATGAAGACAGAGGAAGCACACAGAGTGACTGTGATGGCAGACGAGCTTACCGAGGAGTGGGGAGAGCTGTCAATGTATGCAGGCATGGATGCTTTTTTGTCGTACTTTTTTGACGAGAGAGTCGGGCTTTTGGATTATTTTAAGCCATCGGACAGCCTTATATTTTTCGATGAGCTGACCAGGTGCGCAGAGCAGGGAAAGCTCACAGAGACTGAGTTTTCAGAGAGCATGAAGCAGAGACTTGCGATGGGATATATACTTCCGGGGCAGATGAACGGTCTTTTTACAGAGAAGGAGATTGTGGCAAAGCTCGAGAAGTATTCGTGTATCGCACTCGGTGCGCTCGATAATAAAGCAAACGGACTGCACCAGCTGGGAAGCTATGGTATTCACTGTCAGAGCGTCAGCCCATACAACAACAGCTTTGAGCTTTTGATAAAGGACTTAAAGCGCTATAAGAAAAACGGTTACAGAGTCATTCTTTTATCCGGTTCAAGGACGAGGGCAAAGCGGCTTTCAGAGGATATCACAGATCAGGGAATTACATGCTTTTACACTGAAAACTACGACCATGAGCTTTCCCAGGGGCAGATTATGGTCTGCTACGGCAAGGTGAGAAGAGGCTTTGAGTATCCTATCCTAAAGTTTGCCGTGATTACAGAGTCTGATATTTTTGGGACGCAGCAGAAGAAAAAGAAGCGTCACCGCACCTATGAGGGTGAAAAAATACAGAGCTTTACCGATTTGTCGGTGGGGGACTATGTGGTGCATGAAAACCACGGACTCGGTATTTACCGCGGCATTGAAAAGCTTGAGGTGGACAAAAAGGTAAAGGACTACATCAAGATAGAGTATCAGGGTGGCTCCAATCTCTATATTCTTGCCACCCAGCTAGACATGATACAAAAATATGCCGGAAAGGATGCCAGAAAACCAAAGCTCAACAAGCTTGGCGGTCAGGAATGGACCAGGACGAAGAACCGTGTCAGAGGTGCGGTAAAGCAGATTGCAGGAGACCTGGTGAAGCTGTACGCCCAGCGTGAGCAACAAAACGGATATGCCTTCGGCGAGGATACGGTGTGGCAGAGAGAGTTTGAGGAGCTTTTTCCTTTTGATGAGACTGAGGATCAGATTCTTGCAATTGAAGCCACAAAGACTGATATGCAGAGCCATAAAATAATGGACAGACTGATTTGCGGTGACGTGGGCTACGGCAAGACGGAGGTTGCAATCCGTGCGGCCTTCAAGGCGGTGCAGGACAGCAAGCAGGTAGCGTATCTTGCCCCGACAACCATTCTGGCACAGCAGATTTATGATACGTTTTCGCAGAGGATGAAGGATTTTCCGGTGAATGTGGATTTGATGTGCCGTTTCAGAAGCGCAGCAGAGCAGAAAAAGACGATAGAAAAGCTCAAAAAGGGTGAGGTTGATATCATCATCGGAACACACCGCATACTCTCAAAGGATGTGCAGTTTAAGGATCTGGGACTTTTGGTAATCGATGAGGAGCAGCGCTTCGGAGTGACTCACAAGGAGAAAATTAAGCAGATGAAGGTCAATGTCGATGTACTCACACTGACCGCTACACCGATTCCGAGGACACTTCACATGAGTTTAATCGGCATAAGGGATATGAGCGTGCTTGAGGAGCCGCCGATGGACCGTGTACCGATTCAGACATATGTCATGGAGTACAATGATGAGCTTGTCAGAGAGGCAATTAACAGGGAGCTTGCCAGAAACGGACAGGTGTACTATGTGTACAATAAGGTGCGCGACATAGCAGACATAACAGCAAAGCTGCAGGAGCTGGTGCCGGATGCGACTGTTGCATTTGCGCACGGACAGATGAAGGAGACTGAGCTTGAGCGCATCATGTACCGTTTCATCAATGGTGAAATAGATGTGCTTGTATCCACGACCATTATAGAGACCGGACTTGACATCTCAAACGTCAATACAATGATTATACACGATGCGGACAACATGGGACTTTCACAGCTTTATCAGCTCCGCGGACGAGTCGGCAGATCTAACCGTACTGCGTATGCATTTCTCATGTACAGGCGCAACAAGATGCTAAAAGAGGTGGCAGAAAAGCGTCTTGCAGCGATAAAGGAGTACTCAGACCTTGGCAGCGGCTTTAAGATTGCCATGAGAGACCTTGAAATCCGCGGTGCGGGCAATCTGCTCGGTGCGGAGCAGAGCGGACACATGGAGGCAGTGGGTTACGATTTGTACTGCAAGATGTTGAGCGAGGCTGTAAAAGAGGCAAAGGGAATCGAGGATATCAGTGATAAATTTGACACGACCGTGGATATTGTGACCGATGCTTATATTCCGGCAGGTTATATTGCAAACGAATTCCAAAAGCTGGATATATACAAGCGTATTGCGGGCATAGAGACAGAGGAAGAGAAGGATGAGATGCTCGAGGAGCTCATAGACAGGTTTGGTGAACCACCAAAATCAGTGCTCAGCCTGCTTCGCGTGGCAAGGCTTAAGGCGTTGGCACATGCCGTATATATCACTGAGATAAAGCAGACCGGCTCACTGATAAAGCTTACCATGTTTGAACGGGCAAGGATAAATCCGGAGAATATACCAATGCTTGTTGCCCAGTATAAATCATCCCTCAAATTCAATATGGCAGAAAACCCATATTTCACATTTGATTTAAAAAATGGCAGCGTGGCAAAGAAGCGGGATGTGCTTGATGTGGTGGAGGAACTGATTTCGCAGATGCGTAAGGAACTGATTACGGCTGAATAGTTACCCGAATTTTGGAATCATGTAGCATATAGCATAGGAAACACCACATGCTTTACGCGAAATTGACGATAATTTACAAAGTTTAGAAAATGCTTGCCAGCAGGCCCGAAAAGCTCTATAATATACGAGCGATACTATACCAATTTTAAAGAGGATAGATACAATGAAAGCGAAAAAAGTAATAGCTATGTTATTAGCTGCAACACTATCAGTTACAGCTTTTACAGGATGTGCAATAAATAAAACCGCAACAGTTGCGACATTAGATAAAGAGGATATCAAGCTTGGGCTTGTTAATTTTATGATAAGGTACCAGGAGGCCGGTTATGATGACATGTATATACAGTACATGGGCGAGGGCTACTGGGACAAGACAGTATCAGGCAATAATACTGTGCTTGAAACATGGAAGAAAAATGCTATCGAGGAGGCTCATGAGCTTTACACATTAAAGGCGCATCAGTCAGATTACGATGTAGAGGTTTCTGATGATGAGAAAAAGGAAATCAAAAAGGCCGCAGAGAAGTTTATGAAGGCAAATTCCGATGATGTGATAGACGAGATGAGTGCTACAGAGGAGATTGTCGAGGAATATTTAGAGCTTCGCCTAATAAAGAGTAAGATGTATGCTGCAATCATCAAAAATGCTGATTCAAGCGTGACGGATGAGGAAGCCAATATGGCTGCATACACCATTGTGAAGCTTGATTACAAGGGTGCATATGATTCTAATTACAAGTATCAGACATATACAGATGAGCAGTCAGCACAGATAAAGGCACAGGCAGATGCAGTGGTAGAGGCGCTTGCAGGCGGATCATCCTTAGAGGATGCAGCCAAGGCAGCAGGCACTAAAGCCACAACAGGCACATACGCCACATACGTTGATCCGGATGCGGAGAAGACAGATGATTCAGATAAGAAATCAGATGACACAGAGTCTAAAGAGAGCTCAAAGTCATCGGACAGCAAGACAAAGGATAGTGTATACACTACAAACAATCTTGATCAGAGCGTTGTAGATGCGCTCAATTCCCTCGAGGAGGGACAGACCTCAGACCTCATCACTACAGACAGCGCTTACTATATCGTAAGGCTCGACAAAAAGACCGATGATGAAGCAACAGAGTCAAACAGGAAGACTGTAAAGGGCAATAAAGAGGACAAATATTACAATGGCATCCTTTCAGGATGGCAGGATGATGAAAAATGGTCTGTAAAGCAGAAGCAGCTTGACAAGATCAAGATTCACAATTATTTTACTACTACCAAGAAGGACAAAAAGGCAGCAGACACAAGCGCTACAGAGAGCACACAGCAGTCAGAAAACACCAATAGTACAGATACAGAGAATACTGAGGCAGTAGATGGAACAGAAAACTAATATCGTACTTATAGGCATGCCGGGAGTTGGAAAGAGTACCATAGGCGTAATACTTGCAAAGGTGCTGGGATACAGCTTCCTGGATGCGGATTTACTGATACAGGAGCAGGAGGGAAAGCTTCTGCGTGAGATAATTGAGGAAAAGGGCACGGATGGTTTTATAGAGGACCGTGTCAATGCCTCTATCAGGGCTGATAGGGCAATTATAGCTACAGGCGGTTCGGTGGTATACGGAAAAGAGGCCATGGAGCATCTTAAGGAGATAGGCAGAGTTGTGTATCTCAAGGTTTCTTATGCCATTTTGGAAAAACGACTTGCAGACATAAAGGGTAGAGGTGTAGTATTAAAGAAAGGGCAGACTTTAGAGACCCTTTTTGAAGAGCGCTCAAAATTGTATGAGCAGTATGCAGACATCGAGGTTTCCGAGGAGGGGCTTGATGTGGAGCAGACAGTAGAGAAGCTGGTGGAGGCACTTGAATTGTAGAGCTTATCTATCGGTTTATTATAAGATAATAGTAGTAGCTGCTGTGTCAGCTATAGACAGCAGCAACGGCACAAATGACGGCTTAAGTATGCCGTTATAAATGAAATTTGTAGTTGGATGTATAACAATAGTGTAAATTGAGAATAGTATATTAGGAGGAAGTATACTCCTGAATTCATAGAGGTGGAATATGGAACAGTACGTAATCAAAGGTGGAAATCCTTTATACGGTGAAGTTGAAATTGGTGGAGCTAAAAATGCTGCACTTGCTATTTTGGCCGCTGCCATAATGACAGACGAGACTGTAACAATAGATAATTTGCCAAATGTAAGGGATATCAATGTCTTACTTCAGGCAATCGAAGAAATCGGCGCACATGTGGAGCGCGTGGATATACACAAGGTAAAGATAAACGGTTCATTTATCAGGGGCGTAAATGTCGATAATGAATTCATCAGACGAATCAGGGCATCATATTATTTAATTGGTGCATTACTTGGAAAATACAAGCATGCAGAGGTTGCGCTTCCGGGAGGCTGTGATATCGGAAGCAGGCCGATTGACCTTCATATGAAGGGCTTCCGCTCCATGGGAGCAGACATAGACATAGCTCATGGCCTTGTCATCGCCAGGGCAAAGGAGCTTAAGGGCACACACATATATATGGATAAGGTTTCTGTAGGTGCCACAATCAATATTATGATGGCTGCAGCCATGGCAGATGGCAAGACTGTTATCGAGAACGCGGCTAAGGAGCCTCATGTTGTTGACGTGGCAAACTTCTTAAACAGCATGGGAGCAAATATCAGGGGCGCAGGAACCGATGTCATCAGAATTGTAGGTGTGGAGAAATTACATGCTACAGAGTATTCTGTCATTCCGGATCAGATTGAAGCCGGTACATTCATGTTTGCAGTTGCGGCAGCAGGAGGCAATGTGCTGGTAAAGAATGTCATTCCAAAGCATCTTGAGGCCACCACAGCAAAGCTGTTGGAGGTAGGCTGCCAGGTAGAGGAGTTTGATGACTCAGTCAGAGTAATATCAGACGGACATTTAAAGCATACACAGGTCACCACACTTCCATATCCGGGCTTCCCGACAGATATGCAGCCACAGATGGCAGTGCTTTTGGGTATCGCTGAGGGCACCAGTACAGTGACAGAGAGCATATTTGAGAATCGTTTCAAGTATGTTGACGAGCTCACCAGAATGGGAGCTGATATAAAGGTAGAGAGCAATATAGCAATCATCAGTGGCGTGAAAAGATACACAGGTGCCAGAGTGAATGCACCTGACCTAAGAGCAGGAGCTGCACTGGTTATAGCAGGTCTTGCAGCAGAGGGCATCACAGTGGTTGATGATATCTACTATATCCAGAGAGGCTATGAGGCACTCGAGGAGAAGCTTACAAAGATTGGTGCAAAAATTGCCAGGGTAGAGGATGAGAAGGAGCTTCAGAAGTTCATACTCAAGGTATCGTAATGGATATATACGTAAAGCATGAAATGTAAACACAATATAAATGCAATATATAAAATAAGAACCGGCAGCATCTTACTGTAGATGCACGGTTCTTATTTTTGGTTATTTTATAATTTTTTTGAGGAACTACTCCGTAACCCTTTTGATTATAAATGGGCTTACATCACAGATTTGATGAAAAACTCGCGGTTTGTGGATAAATCAAGTATACTGCCGTCATCAAAACGTACAATAGGGCGTGACAGTTCATGTGGGTTGAGCATCACAATATTACAGAACCGGCTGTCGTTGAGCATTACACGGTTGCTCTGGTATGTGGTAGCAAGCTTTTTCAAAAACAAAAGCAGGAACTTTGTATTGTACTTTGTAAAACCTTCACTCTCAAAGCTTGATATGACAGCGAACGGACAAAGTGGTGCGCGATAGCGTCTGGCAGCAGTCATGGCATCATATACATCGGCGATGGCTGTTATCATGGCAAAGTCGTCAATCAGTGAGCTGTCAAGCTGTGAAGGATAGCCTGAGCCATCACAGCGCTCATGATGCATAAGGGCTGTGCGCTTTATTCTGGAGTCAATCTGCAGATCCTTAATCAAATCAAAACCAAACTGTGGGTGCTTTTTTATGAGTGCAAATTCTTCATCTGTGAGCTTGTCAGGCTTGTTTAGCACATCATCGGGAATCATGCATTTACCGATATCATGAAGTACTCCTGCGATAGTAAGCGTATTCACATCTGTCTTTTCCATATGAAGCCATCGTCCGATCATCCTTGTAATAAGCCCTACATTCAGACAGTGTGAGTACAACGGGTCTGCAATGGTGCGCATGTTGTAGAGCATGTCAAAGGTCTCGATTGTAGTGCCGCACGATGCGGAAAGGTCAATGACAGCAGTAAGAAGCGCAGCCTCATCAAAGGATTTTTCGCCGGCACAGATTTTGCCAAAGGTATCCTTGATTTGATTTATACAAGTGAGGTATTTGAGCTGGAAGCCTCGGAACTCTTCTGAGGCCTGAACACGCTGGATGTTGGTCACCATCTCATGTGCGCGGGTTTTGGGTACAGGTTTTACATTGTCTCGCTTTGCTGTATTTTCGCCGGCTTGCGGTGCTGCTGCATCGAATGGGTTTTGAATTGAGATGCTGCCTACCTTATATAGCTTCATTTTGTTGATGAGCTGACGGGTGAGTGGTGTGCCGGGCAGTGCAAGTATCTGCCCCAGAGGGGTCTTTATCGGTTCTGCTGCCACCATACCAATCTGCGCATCTTTTATGCTGATTTTAATCATGAGTTACTCCAAAAATTTATTTTGATATTGTGTGTTTA
>ERZ1035014.1072-NODE-1072-length-10359-cov-17.425175_pt1 | contig 10359 bp, 7 predicted proteins | sample MGYA00520620_ERZ1035014 | MGnify/ENA primary metagenome ERZ1035014 (study PRJEB33766, sample SAMN09781744) | gut metagenome | biome: gut microbiome | host: Homo sapiens | place: Madagascar | study: EMG produced TPA metagenomics assembly of the PRJNA485056 data...
CGGCGCCGGAGACGGTGCTGGCGGCGGTATCTGTCGTGGTCTGTGCCATGTGGTTGCTTTCTCTCGCCGTTTGTCCGCCAACTATTATGGCGTAGCGGCGGCGCGGGGTGCCAGCGCGCGAGAAAATGCAGGAAATGGGCGTTCTACTCAGCCGTTTGGTGCAGCCGCGAGCTAAGTGAGTAGACTTTTTGCGATTTCGCGAGCACATGGCTTTTACGCAAGATCTCTACCTGCGGTTTTAGTTTTCGCCATGCAGGTTGTGCTCGGCTATTGCCAAAAAGTCTACTCACTTAGATTTGAGGGCCGTCCGTCGGAGCCTATTTGCCGCTTGGTCGCCGGCGTAGTGACCGCCAAAAGCCCCTAGGACTCCTGCGGAAGGCGCTTTTTGCCTTTTCGGGCGCGGTTTCTAAAGTTCTCGACGGCCTCTTCCATACCCAGAGGTACATAGGTGAGCTCATCAAGGTTATCGGGCAGGTAGCAGGCAAGGCTTTGCTCCTGCGCACGGCCCGCCGCGAGCTGTTCATCGCTGGGCCGCTCGCCGGGTGTGGCGCAAATGCCGTAGACGACAGCACCCATCTCGCGCGTGCGGCGCTCGTATTCGGTCTCGGGATGTTCGGGATGGTCGCGGCGGACGTCATCACTTACCCAAAGCGTGTCGTAGCCTGCCGCGGCGAACTGCCCCAGGGCGTAGTCGCGCAATGGCTTACTGTCGGTTCGCAGCGTGACGGTAGCGGCGGCTGCAAGGAGCGGGCGGTAGGGCATCAGATGGCCGACATGGACGAGTCGTTTTTTGGCGTACTTGGCCTTGGGCTGCGGCGTGGGAAAGTTGATGGTGATGGCATCGAGCTCGCCTGCGGCAAACAGCTGAGGCAACGTTGCGGCGCCTCGGGGCAGGACGAGTGCGTTGGACAGCTCCTGCTCGCAGATTTTCTGTGCGGCATAGGCAATGCAGATGGGTTCCTGGTCCATGCCGATAAAGAGGGTGTTTGGCTTGTGGGCCGCGCGCTCTACAAGGTACGTTCCCTTGCCACAGCCAAGATCCAGGTGAAGGTGTTCGAAGGGCTTGCTGCCAACTGGCGCGCAAGCCTCGCGCCAATCTCCGGCATAGGCCTCGGGGTTCGTCTCAATCGCATCGGCGTAGCGCTCCAGGCGCTCCTCGAGCACAAAGTTCTTAGGCGTGCGAACGTGGACGGCTCCCATGAGGCTCCTTGGTTATAAGTATGGAACGTATAGCTGCACGCTCCGTCAATGGGTTGAAAAAGGGCGGGCATAGTTTGCCCGAAAGATGCGGCGCGGCTCGGCGGCGAGTCGTCGATGCCTACAGACGCTTGAGGATCACATAGCGGTTGAGCTCGCCGCTGCGACCGTCGGCATGGAAACGCTCAAGCTCGCGCACGGGGACCTCGCCGCTCTTGTAGAACGTACGGACGCCGCGCACCAGGTCGGTGATCTGCTGATCGTCAAAGTGATGACAATAGCGGTAGGCGTGGCGGTCGTTTTGCCAGCCAATGAGGTGGTCGCCGGCTTCAAACTGCGCGGAATCGTAACCCTCAAACGGCGGGGTGAGCTCGGCGCGGGCTTCGGCGCGAACGGCCTTGCGCGCCATGCGCTCGTCGTTCATAAACTCCCAAAAGCTGATAGCGATGATGCCACCCGGGCGCGTTTGGCGCACCAAGGCATCAAGTACGCGTACGCGGTACTCGCACGATGGTACGTGGTGCATAAAGCCAAAGCAGACCGAGATATCGGCGAGCGGGGCGTCAAAGAGCGCATCGGGCGTCTCGGCGGGGTTGAGCCTCATGAGGGCGTCGAGCACATCGAGTTCCTGGAAGTGCAGGTTGGGAATGCGCAGGGCGTGGCCATGTGCATCGATGGCCAGGTCTTGGCACGAGTCGACGCCATAGAACTCGAAGGGGCAGCTGGCATCTGCCGAGGGGTTTGCGCCGTCGACGCCCTTGGCGGCAAGTGCGCCGCCGGCGGCAAAGTTCTCGAATCGCATATTGCCGCAGGCAAGATCGAAGACGCGGACGGGATGCTCGATGGTGGCGACGTCGAGCTGTCCGAGCGCGATGTCCATGGTGCGCACCCAGCCGGGCCACGGGGCTTGGCGCGTATCGGAAAAGGAGGCGGAGTGCTCGCGATAGAACGTGTTGTTGAGCTGGATGAGCGATGAGGCGAAATCGCGGTTCACGGCGCGGAACTCCCTCCGTTGGCGGTGCGGAATAAACAGTACGACCATACTACCGTTAACGCCGCAACGGGGACAACCGAGCTGCGGGTCATTGCTTTGTTTGGACACATTTCCGCAGCTCATATATGCCCGCAACCGCCGGTTGTCAAAAATCTCACTAGAATAGGTGGCATGCTTTTGGCGGTGGCGGATAGATTTTTAACTGTGCAAGGCGCCTTAAGAACAAAAGCGGTCCGGCGGCACGGCTGGCAAAAGCATAGGAGGAACCATGAATGTAGAAACTGCGCAGCGGCTCGCCGACCTTCGCCGCAGCAAGGGCTTTAGCCAAGAAGGGCTGGCGCGAAAGCTGGGACTGTCGCGCCAGGCAGTCAGTAAATGGGAACGTGCGGAGAGCTCGCCCGATACCGAGAACCTGATCTCGCTCGCCAAACTCTATGGCGTGAGCCTGGATGAGCTCCTCAATCCGAGCGACGAGATCGAGGACGATATCGAGTTTGAGAACGAGGACCGCGCCCGTCAGCGCGAGGCCGAAGCGGCGGAACGTGCTCGCACCCACGAGGCGGCGGCGCGTGCTACCGAGGCGGCAACGCAGGCGAGCGATGCCGCGGCCAAGGCGGCGCAGGCGGCAAGCTGGAGCGCTCAGGCTGCCAATGCCGCAACGGCGCAAGTGACGAGCGGCAGCGCTGCCGGTCCGACTCCGGTGAAGGGTCCGTTCCAGTCGTTCCCGTATTGGGCCGTGTGCTGGCTGCTGTTCTTTTTGCTGATGTTCCCGTTTGGTGCCGGCCCCTTTGCCGCGCTGATCTTCTTTACGATTCCCATCTATCACTGGGTGGCACGTGCGCTCGATGGCGATTGGGCGCGCGGGGATATCCAGGTTGGGCCTGCGCCGGTGGCGGCCAGGACTCAGGTGCAGGATGTTTCCGCTGCGGTTGACGCTGACATGACTGCCACGACCACCGCTGAGCCGAGTGCCAAAGAAGGTGATGAATGATGAAGCTCTCACATGAGTCCAAGGTGCGCTTGGGCGTTGGTATCGGAGCGTTTGTTCTCATCATCGGGCTTGTCTTTGGTATTTCGCGGACTTTGATTCATTTTGATAGACCGTGGGATTTCGACGATGTTGTATCCGGCTTGTCTGGTATGGGCGATGCGTTTGACGAGGACGATTCCTTGAATAGCGGTAACTATTCCGCTCGGCCTCAACAGCTTTCGAGCGAAACGTATGATGCCGACGCGTTCACATCGCTTGACTTGGATGTGACGTCGGGTACGGTTGAGGTCAAGTGCGTTTCCGACGGGCCGGTACGTGTCATCGAGAGTGGCCGCGTCGCAAAAGGAGTAGCTGCTTACGATGCGGCAACCCAGAATCTGGCCGAGGTCAAGGGTTCTACACTCACGATTAGCCAGTTCGATTGCGATGACGAGCGCGCTATCGATCGTTCGGTCACCATCGAGCTGCCGCGGGATGTTGCCGATAACATGGTGGGCATTACAGCGAATGTAGGATCGGGCGATCTAACGGTCACGGACATTGCGTGTCATGACCTCAACCTGACTTTGGACTCGGGAGACGTTGAGTTTGCGGGCACCGTAACCGACACCTTGGATGCCGAGGTCGGTTCGGGCGATGTGACGTTCGAGCTCTACCAGGCCCCCGCGAAGTCGATGGACGTTGCCGTGGGCTCGGGCGATGTGGAGATATCGGTTCCGAACTCTACGGGTTTTAAGGCGAGCCTCACCGTGGGCAGCGGTGACTTCGAGAGCGATTTCCTTCCGCTTGGCTACGACGGCGAGACCATTTTGAATCTTGAATTCGACAACGGTGATAAGTCAGCCACGTATCGTTTTAAGGTCGGTTCGGGCGACATGTCGTTCGATCCGGAGTGACATGCTGTTTTCGGAGATCGGTGCATATAGGCATGCTCTTTGATGGAGGCGCCGGGGCCGTGACTGGCTCCGGCGTCTTTGCCTTTACAATGGGGGCATGGAACAGATTATCTTGAACATACTCGAGGCCCTGCGTCGCGGTGAGACCGTGGATGACAAGGCGCTCGTCAAGCTGATACATGCCGAGGCGCGCCGCGAGGGCGCCGATAAGCGCGACCTGGCCAAGCGCCGTCTGCTGCCGTTTTACCAACGGGTGAAGCGCGAAGAGCCGGCTCGTTGGGCTGAGTGGAATGTCGATGCCGAGTTGGAGCGTCAACTGCTGCAGGCGCTGCGCATGAAGCCGCGCCGCACGGCTTCGGGTGTGGCGACCATTACCGTTATTACCAAGCCGTGGCCGTGCTCGGGCGATTGCCTGTTTTGTCCCAACGACCTGCGCATGCCCAAGAGTTATCTGCACGCTGAGCCGGCGTGCGCCCGTGCAGAGCAAAACTGCTTCGATCCGTATCTGCAGGTGAGTGCCCGTCTGACCGCGCTTTCGCAGATGGGGCATGCGACCGATAAGATCGAGCTCATCGTGCTCGGCGGTACTTGGAGCGACTACTCGGAAGGCTATCAGACCTGGTTTATGTCGGAGCTCTTCCGCGCGCTCAATGACGATGCCGTGGCCGGCGTGGCGGCCAATCCCATGCTGGCGCGTCCGGGTATTAGCCGCGCCGAGGCGGGGCGCCTGCTCAATGACGCTCCCGCCGATGCGCTGCCGCCGGTGGTGGCGGAGCGTCGCGAGCGCTATCGGACAGCGGGCATTGCGACCGATGAGCGCGAGCTTTCGGCGGGCGTTGCCGGTGAGCAGGAGTGCGTGGATGCTGCCGCGGGCGGTTACAACCGCGCGGTGCGTCGGCTGTACGGCCCCGGCACGCCGTGGGGCGAGGTCGCCGAGTGGCAGACAGCCACGATGGAAGAGCTCGAACGTCAGCAGCGCATTAACGAGACGGCGAAGCATCGCGTGGTGGGGCTCGTTATCGAGACCCGCCCCGATGCCGTGACGCCGCAGGCGCTCACGCTCATTCGCCGCCTGGGCTGCACCAAGATCCAGATGGGTATTCAGAGCCTCGACCAGCACCTGCTCGACATTAACGAACGTCGCATTACGGTGGCTCAGATTGAGCGTGCGTTTTCGCTTGCAAGACTGTTTGGCTTTAAGATTCACGCGCATTTTATGCTCAACTTGCTGGGCGCTACGCCCGGGGGGGACAAGCTCGACTACGAGCGCTTTATGACCGAGGGTGCCTTTATGCCCGACGAGGTCAAGGTTTACCCGTGCGCGCTCATTGAGGGCTCACGCCTAGTGGGCTGCTATGAGCGTGGCGAGTGGAGTCCCTATACCGAGGAAGAGCTGCTCGACGTGTTGGCCGACGATATCGTGGTGACGCCGGCGTTTTGCCGTATCAGCCGTATGATTCGCGACTTTAGCTCCGACGACATCATGGTGGGCAACAAGAAACCCAACCTGCGTCAGCTCGTCGAGAATCGTTTGGCAGCCCGTGGGGAGGGCGCAAAGGTGCGTGAGATTCGCTATCGCGAGATCAGTACCGCGGGCGCCGATTTGGATGAGCTCTCTCTTGATGAGGTTGTTTACGAGACGCCGGTGACGAGCGAACGTTTTTTGCAGTGGGTGACGCCCGAGGGCAAGATAGCCGGCTTTTTGCGCCTGTCGCTGCCCGATTGCGCGTTTGTTGCCGCGCATGCGGACGAGTTGCCGACGTTGCCGGACGAGGCGATGATTCGCGAGGTGCACGTCTATGGCATGGCGGCGCGTGTGGGCGATCAGGGCCAGGCGGCTCAGCATCACGGTCTGGGACGTTCGCTCGTGGAACGTGCGTGCCAGATTGCTCAGGATGCGGGATATACACACATCAATGTGATCAGCGCGATTGGCACGCGTGAGTACTATCGCCACCTTGGTTTTTACGACCATGGCCTCTATCTGCAAAAGGAGCTCTAGATGAACAAGCCGAGTGTTTCCGCTGGCGTTGTTGCTGGCGTTGCCCTGGGAGCCGCGGCGCTGGGTGCGGCTGCCGTCGCTGTTCGTGCTGCCTGTCTGCAGGTTGCGCGGACCCGCAACGGGCTGGCGCGTGTGAAGCGCGTGCACGACGAGAATGGTGACGAGGTCCGTGTGCTGGTGCAGGGCGGCGTCTACCAAAGCGCGAGCTACGTTGGCGAGCGTTGGGCGGAACCCGTCTTTGCGTACTATCGCGCGTTTGACGACGTGTTTGAGGCCGAGGATGCGATGCGCGACGCTTATGGTCACGGTATCAACCGTATACTCATGCTAGGTGGCGGCGGGTTTGCCTATCCCAAATTTGCGCTGATGTCGCACGAGGGCCTACGCATGGACGTCATCGAGTATGACGGAGAGATAACGCGCTTGGCGCGCCGTTGGTTCTATCTGGATGAACTGGAGCACGCGGTGGGCGATCGCCTGCGGGTGATTACCGCTGAGGCTCGCTCGTATCTGGGTGTGACGAGCGTGGGCCATCGTCGCTACGACGTGGTCGTGAGCGATTGCTTTGGCGGTGCCGAGCCCGTTCGCGAGCTGGCGACCGTTGAGGCACTCCGTTTGGTGCGGGGCAGCTTGAATACTGGTGGCATTTACGTTGCCAACATCGTGAGCGCGAACGAGGGGAGCGATGTGTCGTTCCTGCGAGATTGCGCCGCAACGGCGCTCGAGGTATTCGACCACGCTTGGGTAATTCCCTGCGGTGACACGGAGTTCGGCGGCGAGGAAAACTACCTGCTCATCGCCAGCGACGGCGACTATGCCTTTGCGGATGCCGTTCCCTTCGATGCCGACTTCCTCGGCACCGCCCTATACGACTAACCTATGGGGAGTAGTCTTTTTGGGACGGGGCTATTTTAGCTACCCCTGCAGGTAGCGTGAACGGGTTGGCCGATTGGCGGCAGGGTAGCTAAAATAGCCCCGTCCCAAAAAGACTGGTCTTAGGTGTGGTTGCGCCAGCCGAGGACGCGTTGCTTCATGCCTTCGATGTCGAGGACGCCTTCGGCAAAGCCTTTGCGCACGAGTTCCTCGGGAACGTACTCGTCGTAGCGATCGAAGTAGGGCACCTCGCCGGGATAGACGAGCTCGATGGGGTCGAAGTCCTTCTCGGCCTCGGCGGCGAGCACCTCAAAGAACGTCTCCTCGTCGGCCTTCATCTTAAACTGCATAAAGTACGGGCGCGACGGATCGAGCCCTCGAAGGCCCAGCTCCGCGGCGCATTTAATCTTGAGCATGCGTTCGAGCGCCAAGAAGGCATAGCTGCCCAGCCACGGGAAGAGCACCCAGGTGTCACCGCCTAGGTTAACGAGCGGCTTAGTTCCCGCGCCCGAAATCTCGGCGGTATGACGAGCCTGCGTAAGGCGTGCTCGTGCGTTGCCCATAAGGTACGGATATGCCGCATGTTCGTTGAGCGCCTGGCGCATGCGCTCGAGCACATGCGTATTGATGTCTCCGGGACAGTCGCCAAAGTAGGCCGGCACACGGCCCTTGACCTGCGTGGCAAAGACGGTGTGACGCTTCCAGTCCACTTCCTCGACGATCCAGCAATGGCCTGCGATGGCGATGCGTTCGCCAGGTGGTGGCGGGTTGACGATCGTGCCCAGCTCGGCCGATTCGCTGCGGACGGTAAACTCCTCGTTCTCCTGGAACACGGCGTAGAACTTAAAGTTGTTGATGATGCGCTCGCCCGCGAGGCCCACGATGAGCCCGCCGCCCTCGGTGACCTGGATGTGGTCGATCTTAATGAGGTGGCGCAGCAGCATGCGGTAGTCATCGGCGGAGACGCGGTGGAAATAGCTGAGCGTGAGCACGCGCTGGGCAAGCTCGGCCGGTGTGAGCTCGCCGGTGCTGGCGAGCGTCGACATGGTCTGATGATAGAGCAAGCTGTAGGGGAGTCGATCGAGCTCGGGCGGCTCGACCCACTTTTCCTCGCGATAAAGCTGTACGAGCGCGATACCCTGTAGAAGCTTCCAGGGAATGGTCTCGGGCATCATCGTGCGCGGCTCGGGCTCTTCCTCGCGCATGACAAACCACATTTCGGGCGGAAGATCGCGGCGGCCCGTACGCCCCATGCGCTGCAAAAAGGAGCTGACGGTAAACGGCGCGTCGATCTGGAACGCTCGCTCCAGGCGACCGATATCAATACCGAGCTCCAGCGTTGAGGTGGTGACGGTTGTCTGTGCCTGTTCCTCGTCGCGCATGAGCTCCTCGGCGGTCTCGCGCAGCGATGCCGAAAGATTGCCGTGGTGGATGAGGAAGCGGTCGGGCTCGTGCCGGTTCTCACAGTAGCTGCGCAGCATGGAGCACACGGCCTCTGCCTCCTCGCGTGAGTTGGCAAAGACCAGGCACTTGCGGCCGCGGGTATGTTCAAAGATATAGCCCATGCCGGGGTCGGCGTTGTCGGGTGCGGTGTCGGTGGGGTTGAGCAGCGCCTGTTCGGTTGCCTGCGGGATGTCGACTTCGCCCTCGGGGGCCGAGGAAGTGCGACGGTCCTTGGGGGCAGCCTTGCCCCGTGCCTGCTCGCGACGTTGGCGCCGTTTCTTCTGTGTGAGTTGCCCGCTATGACGCATGTCTTGGGTGCTGACGGGCAGTGCCGCGGGTGGTGCCGCCTCAATGCGCTCGCAAGCGAGCACCTCGGCTTCTTGTGGACCTGTGCCTACGAATCCTCGTTGCTGAGCCTGGGGGCCCGAGTTGTAGAAGTGCTCCATGGAGATGCGCCACACGCGGCGCGGTTCCTCAAAGCGGGGGATAACGCAGTCGCGTCCCGTTCCCTGCGAGAGAAAGGCGCCCGTGCGCTCGGGGTCGCCGATGGTGGCCGAAAGGCCAATGCGGCGGGGCTGCACGCCTGCCATGCGCGAGAGGCGCTCGATAAGACAGAGCGTCTGCCCGCCGCGGTCGCCGCGCATGAGCGAATGGACTTCGTCGATAACCACATAGCGCAGGTCGCAAAACATGCGCGGGATCGCCATGTGCTTATGGATTAAGAGCGCTTCGAGTGACTCGGGCGTAATCTGCAAGATGCCGCTCGGTTTTTTGATGAGCTTAGCCTTGTGCGACTGCGAGACATCGCCGTGCCAGTGCCAGACGGGGATATCGGCCTCTTCGCACAGATCGTTGAGGCGAACGAACTGGTCGTTGATGAGTGCTTTGAGGGGGCCAATGTAGAGGGCGCCCACGCTCGCGGGCGGGTTCTCCCAAAACTCGGTCAGGATGGGAAAGAAGGCCGCCTCGGTTTTGCCGGAAGCCGTTGATGCCGTCAAGAGCACATTGTCCTGCGTGTTGAAGATGGCATCTGCCGCCGCAACCTGGATAGAGCGCAAGCTCTCCCAATCGTGGGAGTAGATGAAGTCTTGGATAAACGGGGCATAGCGGTCAAAGGCGTTCACGGGGCCTCCTTTCAACAACGAATCTCTCAACGCGGCTGGCAACGGCTTGCTGCATTACTGCTTCAACGTTTGCCCAGATAAAACCTGCCAAAATAAACCTGTCCCTTTTTGGTAGGTTAGATGGTGAACTCGGCGAAGTTGCGGTCGCCGCCTGCGGTGCCGGTGTCGCCTGTTGCGGCTGCCGGCGCCAGCGCGTCGCCGCCGACGCTTTGCAGCAGCTCGGCCACATTTGCATCGGGGTTCTGACACAGGATATCGAGCAGCTCGATAAAGTCACGGATAACCTCACGCGGCGTCAAGTGCGTATCGGCTCCCACGCGGCCAAACTCAATCTTGAGGAAGTCCACCAAGTCGTTCTCGGTAAGCGTGGGCGTCCAGCCAAAGTAGCCGGCGTGAATTTGCATGAGCTTTTCGATGAGCACCAGCAGCTCCTCGTAGGTGAGCGGCTGCAGGCGGATGATGGGCGCGAGCATGTCTTTGAGATCATCGCGCGCAAAACGGCCCTGAGCGAGACGGCTCCGAAGGGCCTCGTAGGAAAAGACGCCGCGGCGACGGTCTTCGATGGAGGTTGGCGTGCCGCCCATGATCACGCCCAGGTACTGCGCTTTGCCCTGGAGCGTGTCGTTGTACATGGTCAGGATCTTCTCGTAGTTGTACTGTCGCGTGATCGCGTTGGGAATCTTGTACAGATTCACGAGCTCGTCGATGAGTACCAGCATGCCCTTGTAGCCGCTGCAGACCAAAAAGCGCGCAATGAGCTTAACGTAGTCGTACCAGTCGTCGTCGCTGATGATGGTCGAGGAGCCCAGCTCGGCGCGTGCCTCGCTCTTGGTGCGGTA
>ERZ1035014.1080-NODE-1080-length-10282-cov-10.281803_pt1 | contig 10282 bp, 10 predicted proteins | sample MGYA00520620_ERZ1035014 | MGnify/ENA primary metagenome ERZ1035014 (study PRJEB33766, sample SAMN09781744) | gut metagenome | biome: gut microbiome | host: Homo sapiens | place: Madagascar | study: EMG produced TPA metagenomics assembly of the PRJNA485056 data...
CGACTTATCAGCCTCACTGCCACCTATTTCAGATGGCATCACCTGGAACTTGTTTAGCATGTTAATCAAGTAAGTAGGTGTCCCAGAGGCAAACCAATAGTAATCTAATTTGCCTTTTGACATGGCATTGAGCAAGCTGAATGGATTGAATACGTCAGGCGAGACATCTGCAAAATGATAACCATCATAGTACTCTCGAAGAGCCGCAAGCGTCTCCTCTCTTGTCTTGCCCAACTTCTCGCCCAAAGCATCAACATCTGCCGACATTTGGGTCACCAGTTCTTCCTTGGTTATACCACAAATTCCAGCATACTCCTCATCCATGCTCACATTTGAGATGTTATTCAGCTCACTAAAGATACTCATCTGCGAGAACTTGGTGATACCGGTCAAGAAGACAAAGCGGAGATAAGGCTCGCACATTTTCAATGGACTATAGAAATTGCGCATAACATTGCGAAGAACCTGCAAGGAAGTTTCCTCGTGTACAACATCCAGCAAAGGAGCATCATACTCATCGATGAGCACGACTACTTGCTTGCCTGTCTTTTGATAAGCAGTCAGAATCAAATCGGTCAGACGATTATTTGCTCCATTCTGAGGTGTTGTAATACCATACGTAGCCTCTTTCTTAGCCAATTGATAGCCCAAATATTCTTCCAACTCCTTCTTTTCCATATGCTTGCCACCCGACATATCAAAATGCAGTACAGGGTATTCCGTCCACTCCTGCTCCAGTTTTTCGATGGCAAGTCCTTTAAACAAATCCTTCTTACCCTCGAAATAACTTTGGAATGTAGAAGCCAGCAACGACTTTCCGAAACGGCGTGGTCGGCTCAAGAAGAAATACTTACCGCCACTATGTGTCATGCGATAAATGTATTCCGTCTTATCTATATAGAGAAGATTGCGCCTCATTATCTCCTCAAAAGTTTGGATACCCACAGGGTATAATTTCAATGCAGCCATCTTACAATATGCTTTAAGTTCTTCTAATTTAGGGCAAAGTTAAGAAAAAAAAACGAGAAGCCCAAACTTTTCTTTTAATTTTAAGAGAAGTTAGATTTCTATTTGCAAATGGCAGCATCTATTAGGGCTTACTAAGGACTTGCTCCCATTAGACAATGTTCATGCCGAGCATACTAACAAGAGCAAAGCCCATCCTCCCGGATGGGCTTTAGCATTTAATACAAAAACATTATGAATTATTTCTATTAGCGAACAAGATTCGTTTTATCTTCTATATTCTATCTAAAAGTTATATTTCAAACAAACTAATAGTTTCAAACAATTACCATACTCCTACGGTTCATCTATTCACGTTTACGGGTGCAAAGATACGGCTTTTTTCTTATTCTTGCAATACCTAATAATGGGGGTTTTAGACAATACCTAAAACTGATGAGCCAGACACTTTAGACTATTGCTATTTACCCCCTCTCCTATACACACAAAAAAACTGCAAGTCAGACTTATCGTCCAACCTGCAGTCCATCATCTCTCTCTCTTATAGTTTCTTTTCAGAATTCAACCGAATTGAATTACTTCAAACCACGATTCATAAGTGTTGCATTCAGAAGCATCACATACTTGCGATACTGAGAATCATTGAGGATGCTGTGCATGTACTTGAGATCCTTAATGACAGCCTTGTCAATCATAGCTGCACGCTCATCCTTTGCTGCAGTTGCTGCATTCATCATATCAGCTGTGAAGTTCTTGTGAACATCAGCTACAGCCTCTGCCTGATCAATATTGAGTGACAATGCATTAGCCAAGCTACCCATCTTTACATTCATGTTGTAAGCTGCTGTTGCGTTTGTTGCCTCGTCTGCTGCAAAAGTAGTTGTTGCCATTGCGAACATTGCTACTGCCAAAATCATAATCTTTTTCATAATCTTTTTACCTTTCTTTACTTTACGAGCCATCTTCTGAACCTACACTATCTCTATTATAACCTAGGAGGCTCTAGAAGGACTCTTGTTAAACATATTATCCTGATGTCTTTTCTTTAAGACACTGCAAAGATACAAACTTTCCGTTGTGTACGCAAACAATTTACAAGAAAAATGCTCTAAAGGGGCTCTTTTTTGATATATATCAACATCAAAAGGCTTCTTTCTTCTACTTTTCGTTATCTAACACTTGTTTTTGCATTCAAAAGGTAAGCAGTTTTACAATATCAGTAACATTTGCGTTTCAAATGAGAACTACTATGAGAAAAAGCCTAGCAAGTTGCCATTTTCCAGCCATAGAAAATGAGCACTCTGAATATTTTTTCCCGAAAACCCCAATATTTCTACTATTTCTTTTCCATATCCCAATTATTTATTGTATCTTTGCAGAAGATTTACAATAGAAACAATGGAAGAACAAAATCATATAGACAAGGCACTCGCCTTCCTCGAAAGCCTCGAAAAGTTGGGAAACCAGCTCAAAGTAGCAGAAGAGAATCAGAAACAGTTCCTCGCCAGAATGCTTGAACTCAAGAAATCCGGAGAAACTGACAGTGAGGAATACGCAGACCTTTCACGCAAGAGCAAAGGATTGCAGGACATCATCGACAAATGGCGCCCTATCTATCTGGAGCGAATGGAAATGGTGAAAAGCGTACAGATGAAGAAGCGCAAGCGCACTGGAAAGAAGTAACTACAATAGTGGCTATCAGGCTGGGGCAAAGAACCTGCAAGCAAGGTATAAAGAAACTATATTTTAATGAACGCGCGTACATTATATATATATATCAAATAACCTACAGATAGCACTATCAATAGAAAACAATAAAAAAAACAAAATAAAATGGAATCAAACAACAAAAACAAGTTTATTAGAGTATCATACGCATTGTATGACGTAACAAAGGGTGATAACGGCGAAGAGATGCTGATTGAGCGCACTACAGATGAGCGTCCTTTCTTCTTCATCAGCGGTATGGGTGTAACCTTGCCTGCTTTCGAGGAGAAGGTTGTTGATTTGGCTGAGGGCGAAGAGTTCGACTTCAAGTTGGATCCTGAGCAGGCTTATGGTTTGCACTATGACGAGCGCGTAATCGACCTCGACAAGCAGATCTTCACTATCAATGGACAGTTTGACGCTCAGCACGTACAGGTAGGTGCTATCATCCCATTGCAGAACGAGGATGGTAACCGCTTCAATGCTGTAGTCAAGAATATCACAGACGAGAAGGTAACTTGCGACCTCAACCACCCATTGGCAGGTTTGAAGCTTAACTTCTGCGGTCAGGTTCTTGAGAGCCGTGAGGCAACAGCAGAAGAAATCGCCAAGATGGCTCAGATTATCAGCGGTGAGGCTGGTGGTTGCGGCGGCGGTTGCGACAACTGCGGCGGTGACTGCAAGGATGGCAACTGCGAGGGCGGCTGCGATTGCAACAAGTAATATTTGAGAATAAACGATAGCGGCTATCTCAATACCATTGGGATAGCCGTTTTTCATATCAACTAAAGAATTTGGCAATGAGGAATACATTTGGCAATCTTTTCACTCTCACAACATTTGGCGAGAGTCATGGCATAGCTGTAGGAGGCGTCATCGACGGTTTCCCTGCAGGCATAGACATCGATATGGACTTTATCCAGAGCGAGCTCAACCGTCGTCGCCCTGGACAAAGTCACATCACCACAGCACGAAAGGAAGCAGACCAGGTAGAATTTCTAAGTGGTGTTTTCGAGGGAAAATCTACGGGAACCCCTATCGGCTTTGAGGTGCGCAACCAGAACCAGCATTCTCAGGATTATGAGAATATGCGCTGTCTGTTCCGTCCATCCCATGCCGACTTCACTTACAACGAGAAGTATGGCATCCGTGATCATCGCGGTGGCGGCCGTTCATCTGCACGCATCACCATCGCCCGCTGCGTAGGTGGTGCCCTGGCCAAGTTGGCACTCCGCCAGCTCGGCGTCAGCATTACGGCATATACATCTCAGGTTGGCAGCATCGCCCTGGAGAAAGATTACCATCTATATGATCTCAACACCATAGAGGACAATCCTGTTCGTTGCCCAGACCAGGCAAAGGCAAAGGAGATGGAAGACCTCATCGCACAGGTCAAGGCTGATGGTGATACCATCGGAGGCATCATCACCTGTGTCATCCAGGGATGTCCTGTAGGATTGGGTGAACCGGAATTCGATAAACTCCATTCCCAACTTGGTGCAGCCATGCTCGGCATCAATGCCGTCAAAGGATTTGAATATGGAGAAGGATTCGCCGGAGTTACTGCTCGTGGAAGCGAACAGAATGACGTCTTCGTCCCTAAAGCTAAGAATATGGATGCTACTGATGATGCGGCAAACCATCAGGAAACTACAATCAATCAGGATATTGCAGATCGCATCACGACCAAGAGCAACCATAGCGGCGGCATCCAGGGAGGATTGAGCAATGGTCAGGATATCTACTTCCGGGTAGCCTTTAAACCAGTAGCTACCCTCCTGATGGAACAGGATACTGTAGATTTGGAAGGAAATCCTACCAAACTCACAGCTCGCGGACGCCACGATCCATGCGTATTGCCAAGAGCCGTACCTGTAGTAGAGGCAATGGCAGCCATGGTTATCCTGGATAATTATCTTTTGAATAAAACGGTGAGATTATAAAATAGTTAGGAGTTAAGATTGAGGAGTTGACTACCAACCACAACAACATCCAATTCTTAACTCCTATCTTTTTAACAAATATCTCCTCACAGGTCAAAGTTTACTGTCCTTCAAGAGTTTTGGACAATATTCATTGAAGAAGCATTTATCACAAAGCGGCTTGGCACTTTTGCAGACATATCTGCCGTGCAACAGAATCCAGTGATGCGCATTCGGAATATCTTCTGCCGGAATGTGCTTCATCAGATAATCCTCCACCTTGCGAGGCGTATCAGCCGTACGAGGCACCAAGCCCATGCGATGGCTCACACGATAAACATGCGTATCCACCGCCATCGTGGCATGACCGAACCAAACGGCACGGATCACATTCGCTGTCTTTCGCCCCACTCCAGCCAGTTTCACCAGATCATCAGCAGTCTCCGGCACCTCACCTCCAAAGAGTTCAACCAGTTGCCGTGACATCTGTGCCAGATGTTTCGCCTTGGCATTGGGATAGCTTACCGAACTGATCAGCTCATAGATATCCTCCTCGCTCGCCTTCGCCATGTGCCGTGCATCTGGATAGCGGGCAAAGAGAGCCGGCGTAACCATATTGATACGCTTGTCGGTACACTGAGCCGAAAGCAAAGTAGCAACTAGAAGCTGAAATGCGCTACCGAATTGCAACTCGGTAGTCACATTCGGCAGCGCATTTCTGAAGTGATTCAATATGAAATCGTATCTTTCGTTACGAAGCATATTTCAATACGTTTATATTTTCCGGAATATTACTTCTTCTTGGCAGGAGTTTCCTCTGCACCCTTCAACTTGCCCTTGTAAGCCTTGTTCAAGCCAGTGATAACCTCACTGGTAATATCGTATGCCTTATCAGCATAAAGCAGATTGTCACCACTCTTAGAGAAGATGATGCTATACTTCTTGTCCTTGTTATATTGAGCCAGATAGTTAGCAATGCTGTCGTGGAGAGCCTTGTTGTACTTGTTCTGCTCAGCAGCAAACTCATTGCTCAAACGCTGCTGCAATCCCTGAAGATCATTGTTCTGCTTCTGCAAACCAGCCTGGATAGCCTCAGCCTGCTCACGGGTGTAAGCATTCTGCTGAATCTTCTGCTGGAAGTTAGCAGCAGCTGCCTGCAACTGCTGACCCTTCTGAGCGATAGTAGCCTGAATATTCTGACCCTTTTTCTCCAGCAAGGCAGCATACTCCTTAGCGAATGTGTATTGAGTCATGATAGAGTCAACCTCTACGTATGCAATCTTCAACTCTGCTGGAGCCTTGCTCTCAGACTTAGCCTCAACCTGAGGCTGTGACTTATTGCATGATGCCAACGACAAGGCAGCTACAGCAGCAATAGCCACTGAACTCAAAATGTTCTTTTTCATTTCTTCTGTATTTTTATTATTATTTATTCCTAAAACTAAAATGATTTAATACGCCTTGTTTGCTTCGCGCGCTTCGCGGTCTTGGTCAACCACACAGTGGATACCCATCTTGCGCAAACCAGGATTGTCGTGAACATGCTGAGAAGAGAACTTACCATTCTTCTTAAAAATCAGCTTCACACTAAATAATGCCATTGCGATAGCAATTATTAACAGACTTAATAACATTAATTTTATCATTTTTATTACCTTTGCAGTGCCTTAGTGCACTTCACGTTGCAAAGGTACGATTTTTCGGGCAAAAAGCAAAAGAAATCTCATAAATAAATGACTTTCTTGATGCAAAAATAACAAAATAAGAGAATAATACATACAAAATAACATTATCAATGGAAAAAAATGAATTAAAACCTGCTCTTGTGTTCGAGCAGTTCGCTAAAATCAACGAGATACCTCGTCCTTCCAAGCACGAGGAGAACATGATTGAGTTTTTGAAGGAATTTGGCAAGAGCCATAATTTGGAAACTGTAGTTGATGAGACTGGCAACGTATTGATTCGAAAGGCTGCTACCCCTGGATATGAGAATGCTGATACCATCATCCTTCAGAGTCACATGGATATGGTATGCGACAAACTGGTGGACGTAGAGTTCGACTTCCACAAGGATGCCATCCAGACCTACGTAGATGGTGAATGGTTGAAGGCAAAAGGTACTACCCTAGGTGCTGACGATGGTATCGGATGTGCCATCGAGCTTGCCATCCTCGCAGCCAACGACATCGAGCATGGTCCTATCGAGTGCGTCTTCACCCGTGACGAGGAGACCGGCTTGACAGGTGCAGTAGGTATGAAGGCTGGTTTCATGACCGGCAAGATGCTCATCAACCTTGACTCAGAGGATGAGGGTCAGATTTTCGTATCCTGCGCAGGCGGCCAGACTACCAAGGCTACCTTCCACTTCACCCGCGAAGAGGCTCCAGCAGGCTACTTCTTCATGGAGGCATCCCTGAAAGGTCTCAACGGCGGTCACTCTGGTGATGACATCAACAAGAAGCGCGCCAATGCCATCAAGGTACTTGTCCGCTTCCTCTTCCTGGAGAACGAGAAACTCAATGGTGCCCTTCGTCTGGTAAGCTTCAACAGCGGCAAGATGCATAACGCCATCCCTCGTGATGGCAAGATTGTCTTTGCTGTCAAGAATGAGGCAAAGGAGCAGGTACGTGCAGACTGGAATATCTTCGCATCTGAGGTAGAAGATGAGTTCCACGTAACTGAGCAGTCTATGCTTTTCAACATGGGTTCTGCCGATGCAGCTCCTGTTATCGAGAAGACCGTAGCCGATAAGTTCATCATGGCTTTACAGGCTGTAGATAACGGTCCGCTCACCACCTGTCAGGACGAGGCACTTGCCGAGATGGTAGAGACATCCAGCAATGTTGCAAGCGTGATGACCGACGAGAATAGCATCAACATCGTGGCTTCTCAGCGCAGCAATGTGATGAGCAACCTGGACAACATGACCAACACCGTGAAGGCAGCCTTCCTTCTGGCAGGTGCTGAAGTAAACGTGGGAGGCAAGTATCCTGCATGGAAGATGCGTGCCAACAGCAAGCTGACCGACATTACCGTGAAGAGTTACGAGAAACTCTTCGGCAAGGAGCCATTGGTAAAGGGTATCCATGCCGGTCTGGAGTGCGGTCTCTTCTCAGAGCGTTATCCAGACCTCGATATGGTAAGCTTCGGTCCTACTCTTCGCAATGTTCACACACCAGAGGAAGCACTTCTGATTCCTACCGTTCAGATGGTATGGGATCACCTGCTGGATATCCTCCGCAGCGTGAAGTAAGAAGAACTGAGTGAATTCCTAACAAAGGATATGAAATCATGAAGAAGATACTATTCGTATTGACATTAGGCTTGGCGCTGGTTCTCACTTCCTGTGGCGACCAGCACAAGGCTCAATCACTCGTCAAGGATTTCCTCAATGAAAACCTGGAAAACGAAGATTGTAGCTTTAAACGCTTCAGCCAACTCACTCCTACAGCCATGATCGACTTTAACAGAGTAAAATCTATGCGTCAGGAGATGAACCAGTTGCCATATATGAAAAAGAACATCGACTATAACGATGGCACCTTCCCAGACACCTTAATGTATCTGAGAGCCACCTACCAGTTGACTACTCATGATGGCAAGAAAGAAGAACTCACCCAGACATTCTATCTTGACAAGGCTTTGACCCGAGTCATCGCTTTCAAAGAGAACTGATTCTATCTCAAAAAAAGCTAAAATCAAGAATTCAAGTTTAGATTGTAAAATTAGAAAAACATAAAAACAAGGCTGCACTCCTATCAAAGGGAATGCAGCCTTATTTTCGTGATAAAACCTCTAGCCAAGGGACCTCATCCTGCCAAAGCCTTCTCAACAAAACCACGAACCTTCTTACGGGCAACTCCCAGTTTCTTTTCTGCTTGTTTATATTTCAGATTTAGGGTTACCGCAATCTGACGAACCGGCATATCTTCGTAGAGATTCAGACGATATACCGAACGCTGACTCTCTGTAAGCTGAGCAATACCCCGCTCCAGTATCTCATTCACTTCACGAGCCGAGAAGACAGACTCCACCCCTTCAGAAGAACGGTTTATCCAACTGCCCTTCCTGATAAAATGCTCATACTTCTCATATTGCTGTCTGCAACGCCAATAATCGACGATTTTATTCCTTGCCATTGTATAGACCAGACAAGGCAGAGTTACCGGTGATATCATCTGATCCGACTGCAGAAGTCGGACAAAGATATCCTGCACAATATCCTCAGCCTCATCCACAACTTGCAGACGAGATATCACAAACTTCTTGAGTTCGTCATAATGATTTGTGTAATAATCAGCAATGATGCATTTTTTAGATGCAACATCCTGTTCTGATTCAACATTTTGTTTCATATCAGGAGGGTTTTATCTGTTTATAGTTTATTTGTTTCTTCGATCAAGTAGTGCAAAGGTACAAAAAACAGATAATATCACCAAAGAAAAGAAACAAAAAAATGTGCTAAATGCCTACATTGAAACATTTAGCACATATCTAGATACGATTTGTAACATTCGATGTTACATCTCGTAAAGTAATATACTTTTTATAAAGCAACAATTACTTGATCATATCCACACTTCTCTTCAGGAAGGCATCGAGAGAAGCGCCCTTCAGCATACCATTCTGCAACAGGGCGAGGTCGATGAGCTGATGAACGATGTTGTTGTTCTTGGCATAACCAGAGATGATATCGTTGCGCTTAGCCTTCTCATCGCTGATGGCTTTCTCTGTGTTGTGAACATCATCCTTCTCCTCCTGGGTAATCTCTTCTGGCTTCTTCTTGCCCTGCTCCTGATGAAGCACTGCAAGACGAGCTTCCTGTCCCTTGATCTCTGCAAGGATTGGCTTCAGGCTTTCGGCGGTATTAGCCTCAGCATCCTCCAATACCTTCTTCACCAATGCATGGTCTGAGTTCAATACGATGTTATAGCTGTCTGGCATCTGACCATAGAAGTTCATACCTGCCTGGAACTGGCTCATTGCCTTCATACGGCGCATATACTCGTTCTGAGTAATGAGCACAGGTTGGTTCTGCTCACCCAAAGCCTGAATCTCCACGAAGAACTCTGCCTTGTCGAGCTTAGGCATCTGAGAACGGAACACCTCTGTCAAATTGTCAGACTGGTCTTTTGTCAAATCTGTCTTCTTGGCATCTTCCTTTACGATGAGTCGGTCGATGATATCCGCATCCACACGGGTAAAGCGGCTTTTCTCCAACTTCTGCTCCAACATATTTACCATAGGTGTATCGAGCTGACCTTCCATCAGGAGCACAGAGTAACCCTTCTGCTTGGCAGCCTCGATGTAAGAGTACTGCTCCTCCTTGTTGTTGGCATAGAGATATACCAGATTGCCATCCTTATCAGTCTGGTTGTCCTTGATCAGAGTCTTGTACTCCTCGTAAGTGAAGTATTTGTCCTCAACATCCTTCAGAAGCGCGAAATCCTTGGCGCGCTCGTAGAAGTCTTCCTGTGAAAGCATACCATAGTTGATGAAGAGCTTGAGATCATCCCACTTCTCCTCGAATTCCTTGCGGTTCTCTTTGAAGATAGAACTCAGACGATCTGCCACCTTCTTGGTGATATAGGTAGAAATCTTCTTCACGTTGCTGTCGCTCTGCAAGTAGCTTCGGCTCACGTTCAATGGGATATCCGGTGAGTCGATAACACCATGCAACAGGGTCA
>ERZ1035014.1083-NODE-1083-length-10270-cov-9.419383_pt1 | contig 10270 bp, 7 predicted proteins | sample MGYA00520620_ERZ1035014 | MGnify/ENA primary metagenome ERZ1035014 (study PRJEB33766, sample SAMN09781744) | gut metagenome | biome: gut microbiome | host: Homo sapiens | place: Madagascar | study: EMG produced TPA metagenomics assembly of the PRJNA485056 data...
GAGTGAATGTATCAATGATGGCAATGGTAGTGCTGATGGCTAACTCACCTTTCAGAATAGTGGCAAGCATATAAAGTCCTTGTTCAGTAAATGCGTGAGGTGCAACAGTGGAATGCTTGAGGGTATTGAACCGGTGGAATTTTTCCACCAGTTCCTGTTTCTCGCTGCTATTCAGTTCAATAATATAACCAGGGGGAAACTTTTTGGGGTTATTTTTAACCGCTTTGTTTATATCTCTGGTTTCTACTCCATACAATTCCGCAACATCTCTGTCAAGGATAACTTGCGTATCCCTGATGACAATGATTTTACTTTCAGTTTTTACAATATCTTCTTGATGTCCCATAATTCCTTTTTTAGAGCTATTTATGAGCAAAGATACGACTTTTCCTCGTAACTTCCAAGAATTTAGGAAAAAATACTTGAAAAGGATGAGGAGAAAGAAAAAAAAGGCGACTTTCGGAATTGAGAGTCGCCTATTCTATGAGTTTTTAACCAAATCAGTAAAGTTCGACCAACTTTCAACTTTGAATCCTCTTAGATCTCTGACTGATTTCTTAAACCACTCTATTTTAGAAAGCTCCATAACTGTTTTTACAAGTGCAGCCAAATCATCATTCATCGTCATGTATGTATTGCCTTGCTCCCACTCGAAACCATTCTTTTTTAGAAGTTCTTTTATTTCGTAGTAAGCTTTGTTGTAAGGCTCGCCATAGTATTTCTGTAAATCAGAAATAACCATATCAAATGCTAATGCGTACATACTGCCTCCTTTGCTGGTTCAAATAAGTCCTTATATCCAAAGAAGATGTTCCCATCTGCGGTTTTTGCGGAGATGACAATTCCTACGAAAGGATTGTTCTCAACTTCAATCACTTCGCCCTGTGTCCAGTCTTTGGCATGTGTCAAGTCTGGAGATATTAATACTTTGTCGCCTGTTCTCATATTCACAAAAATATAAAAGTTGTACTTATTCGCCGCAAAGATACGACTTTTCCTCGTAACCACCAAATGCTTTTTGGGGAAAATGAGGGAAAGAATGCAGGGCATACAAAAAGGCGGTCTCTGAATAGAAACCGCCTTTAATTGTTATTTTTAGAGAGATACTACTTCTTGATGAACTCACACTTGGCATAGCCGTTAGCCCAAGCATAAAGCTTGATGTCGTATGTGCCTGCTTCTACCGAAATATTATCACCGTTTTGAGTTAAATTATCAGGTGTGCCACCCCAGTTGATATCCCAACCTTTATTAGCACGGAACTTACATTCGCCTGCTTTTAGCTTAATGTCCTTGACTTCCCAGCAGCGTTCTGTCTTATTATAGGTAAGGTCTGTATCAGCATCCCAACCACGAGGTGTTGCAGCACCGATAATACCGATAGTCGTGATAGGAGTCAATGTGTAAGTCTTGGCAGACAAGTCTACATCTACCTTGTAGTAACCTGCAGGTTCTGTTATTACGATGTTGGCTGCATTTGGAGCTGTATCGAAGTTTGCGCCATAGCCAGTACCACTCCAGTCTGGCGCTGTAGTGAACTTAAATCCGTTCTGATTGAGGTACATGAAACCTGTGAAGTGTACACCATCACCTGCGAGATAGTCATATCCATCCCAGCCGTTAGCATCGCCCTTCATGTATAGCTCTGGGGCTGGCTCAATGGTATAAGAATAGTCCATCATGTTGAGAGTGAGCTTGTACTTGCCAGGCTCTTTAATCATACCAGCACCAGGGCCAACGTTTGTCAACTCACCTTTCATGTCGAAGCTTCCGTTTACCTTAGGTCCTACTACGCCATCAGCCCAGAGGTTACCGGCGTCAATGTTCTTCTTAGGAATAATCTTCCAATACTGGTCAGCCTCTTTTGTTTCGAAAGTGATAGTGAAAATAGGATCGTCATATACATCTTTGTCGCTGTGCATGAATGTCTGCTTTTCACTAACCGTATTCCAGCCGTCAACGCCTTCGGCTTTAAACATATCGCCTACGAGGTAGTAGCCAGAGTCAATGAATGGAGACTTTGGAGTCATCTCAAGGTTAAATTTACCTGCATCGATAAGAACAGCATCACCATTTTTGACCGCATTTAAATAAACATGGGCAACAAAAGAGTGAGCTATAGGACGCTTGCCATAAAAAGATACTATTACTTCTGAAAGTTCTGCAACAGCGGACTTACCCTCAATGCTTGCATTAACGTTTTTCTTGATTGCATTATCTTCTCCTTGAGGAATAATCTCTAAGCGAGCATTATCAAGTGTAAAACCTTCAGGAAGAGCTGCTTCGCTCAATGTGAAGGTGCTGACACTATCTGTAGTCACATTGGAACAGTCGATGGACTGAACTACTGGTGTTGCAGTAAAGCCAGGAATCGTGATGGCTTCTTCCTTTGGATTGTGCTGTGGTTGAGCCCAATCATCGTAGTCGCCGTTGCAGCTGGCAAGTATAACACTTGCCAAGACTGCTAAGCTATATAAAAATATCTTTTTCATTTTGCTTTCATCTTAAATTATTTAACTTCAGCTTTATTTGTATCAAAGTTGACATACAACTTCTTGCCAGGGGTGGTAGTTACAGAGTAATCTGAACCCATGGTCTCAGCCCAGTTGTTTGGCATATTCTTCATACGCCAGAACACGTCGCCCTTGTGAACAGTGAACTCTGTGCTATACCAATTGATGTCACCGACCTTGACAGAAACACGAAGCTCTTTGCTGGCAGTGAATGCAGGAGAAACCCATTCGCCATTTGGATCGTCTGGAGGTGTCAGAGCTGTATCATCAGCAAAGCCCCAAGTCTCTTGACCAATACAAGCACCAATCAGGCAAACCTGAGTCTTGTAAACAGTCAGTGTCCAGTTGATGTTCTTCTTGTCTTTGGAAATCGTACCCTTGAAGTGGAGAGTGTACCAACCTGCGTTGGCTACCTTGATTTTTTGGTTGTCACCTGCAGAGATACCTGCACCTGCTTCATCAACGATTTCCTTGATTTGGTTGTAGCCGAGTTCGTCATTGATCTCGGTAGCAAACTTGAATTCGCCACCAGCTGGCACGTAGATGATACCATAGTAGTTGCCATCCAAGCCTTGTACCTGTGGAATAGGCTTCCAACTCTCCCATGGAGTCTGGATAGAACTTCCAATCAAGAAGAGGTTGTCAGTGAACTTAGCGTCAGGAATAGTAGCCTTCACAGAAGGCAAGGTGATGACATTTGAATAGGTCTCGCCCAAGGTTTGATTCAAAGCACCGCCAATGACTGCACGAAGGCGGATATAAACTGGCATCTCGTCAGGAAGATTTGCATCAGGATTGGCAGCCCGGAAGAGAGATACAATAGCTTTGTTTACTTCGTATGCATCAAAATCCAAACTGCTTGGATTCTCTGCATATGTCGCCAACTCTTTATGAGTGACTGTAGGATCGCTGACGAATGCAGGGTTGATAGATACCTGCGCATAATACTTCACAGGGTAAGGTACTCCACCATAATTTGGCTGAGAGCATGTCAATACCAAGTTTTTTGCATAGTAGGGGTCGTAGGTATTGTTTTCTGCAAGAGCAGGAGTGTTCAATACAAATCCCTCTGCAAGATGACTCAGGTCCAATGTAGGGTTGCTGTCTCTGTCTTCATCACAGGATGTAAAGAGCAAAGGGAGTACCAATGCTGGCAGCAACATGAATTTGAATATCTTTTTCATAATTGATTTCTTTTAATTAAATCTGGTTGCCTAACAATTAGTATTTAGGATTTTGGGTCATGTTAGGATTGTTCTTGATTTCATTGTCTGGAATAGGATAGATGTTGTAGTATGATGGAACACCAGCACCTTTTTCCGCACCACCCTTGAAACTCCAGAGATACTTAGAACCTGTGTACAAGCCAAAGCGAACCAAGTCTGAACGACGGCGACCTTCCATGAAGAACTCACGGCACCATTCATCAATAAGGGTCTGTTCATTTACTGATGTAGCTTTCGAGGCACGGTTGGCACGGTCCTGAACCTTCAGGATGTCATCCAAATCATCCTGACCAAGGCGATACTTAGCCTCTGCACGGGTCAGATAGATTTCTGCCAAGCGGAACACAGGGAAGTCTGTATCAGAATAGTTCTGATCGTGCTGTGTGGAACCATCTGCGTGGAGATTGCTCCACTTTACAAAAGACGCACCATTCAGAGGACCTGTGATAGCCTCACCAGGATTGATTGTACGAACTTTGCCTTCTTCGCAGCCACCTACACCCATATACAACAGGGCACGGTCGTCTTTAGCCTTTGCGATCACGTCGGCAGTGCTGATACCTTTCTCGCTATCTTTTGCAATCACCTGTTCTTTAGAAGGATTTTTCAAGACATCATCAACAGTAGCCTTAGGGATGTCATTCTTGTTAGGGAAGAACTTCTCTATCAAGTTTTCGCGGGCAAACATACATTTCCATGGGTCACCTGTGCTTGCATAAGGCATACCGCCGATAGTGGCTGCCGATACGAGGTAAGTGGTACCTGCATACGCACGGGCTTTCAAACCATCCTGACGGATAGGGAAGATGATTTCCTTCATAGCCTCTGGATTGCAATCATTGTCGCCCATGAACAACTGCTGGTAACCGCTGTAGCTATTCTTTTTTTCGCGAGAAAGGTCATATTTGCCGCTATTGATAATCTTGTCGCAATAATCGATAGCCTTCTGGTAGTCCTTCACCTTACCCTCGGTATAAACTTCAGAGTTAAGAGCCAAGCGGGCATGAAGTGCGTATGCTGCGCCACGGTCGGCACGTCCGAAATTCTCTTTGTTATTATAAGCACCCATCTCAGCCATCAGAGGCTCTATGGTGGTCAACTCATTATCCAACCAGTCGTAGAGATCCTTTCCCTTTTTCTCGGTAGGGAGACTATCGTCGAAAGTGAGCTTGAATGGAGCCTTGCGATACAGGTCAAGGAAATAATAGTAGTTCAGTGCACGGAGGAAGCGAACTTCTGCGATTTGGTCTTCGCTCAGGCTGCCTGATTGCTCGGCAATAAACTGGTTGTACAGAGTAATGTTGAAAATGAGACGCTGGTATGCCCAGTTTACACGGTCATTACCGCTATTCCAACTGAAATTGGTGATAGGAGCGATGGCATTATCGGCCTGATATGCCCATGCAGTCTCGTCAGTCATCAACTCTTGTAGGTTGAAAATGGTACGGATGAATCCACTCTCACCCTCGTCGCCGCTCAAGTCTGCTGAACCAGCAGGACCTTTCTGTCCAGTAAGACCAAGCGTAGCATACTGCTTAGCCAAGAGACCCTCTACTGTATATGTTGGGGTGGACTGTGGGTCAATGGACTTGATATTCAGTTCGTCTGCGCAAGAGACAAAGCCCATGCACAAAACACTCGCCATTGCAGTCGTTATAAATATTTTTTTCATAATTGTCTCCTTTTTTATTTTTAGAAGTTAAGATTCAAACCAAGCTGGAAGCTTATTGGACGTGGGTAAGGATTGCTGTCGATACCACTGCTTACTTCTGGGTCGATACCCTTGTACTTGGTAATGATGAATGGGTTCTGTACGGTGAAGAAGATGCGTCCGCTGCAAATCTTCTCAGCACCTGCCTTGAACAATGCAGGGAAGCTATAGCCCAAAGTCATATTGCTACACTTCAGGTAAGAAGCATTGCGTACAAAGTAGTCACTGGTATTGGTGGTGAGATCTGTTGTACCCTTAAAGCCAAGATTGACGGCCTCTGCAGTTGTGTTTCTGAAGAGATCGGTATCGTTGATTTTCGCCAATTCAGCTTTTGAGTTCAGGAAATCGTAGAACACATAGTTGCCGATAGATGCATGGAAGGCAGCACTGAAGTCCCAGTTCTTATAGATGAACTTGGTGGTGAGACCCATGATGACATCAGGAGCAGGGCTCTTGTAGCAATAACGGTCGTCATTGTCAATCTTGCCGTTACCGTCACGGTCAACATATACACCCTCAATAGGCTTGCCGTTCTCGTCGTAAACCTGCTGGAAAACATAGAAAGAATTGAGAGGTTCGCCAACCTTGTTCACCTGTACCAATGTGTTGTTACCACGAGACACCTTGCTACCTGTCCAAACCCAGTCTTTCAAGCCTGCCTCTAACTCTGTAATTTCATTGTGGTTCCATCCCACGTTGTAGGTTACATCCCAAACGAAGTCCTTGGTGACGATAGGCTTCACATTGAATGCCAATTCCACACCATAGTTTTCAAGAGAACCGATGTTCTTCAAGAGTTTGTCGCCAAAGTTAGTACCACCAGCGATCTCAATTTCTGACAACAAGTCAGTAGTCTTACGATAGTAACCATCGATATTGAAGCCGAAGCGGCCATTGAGAGCGGTGAAGTCAATACCGCCATTGTAGGTTGTGGTCTTTTCCCATGTCAGCTCAGTGTTGTATTTTGTTGGGCGCATGGTCTGATAATACTTGTCACCCAATGGATACTGTGCATAAGTGTCGCTGATGGTATATTTAGGAGTATAGTAGAAGTCGTCAATACCATTCTGCTGACCAGTCATACCCCAGCCCAAGCGGAGCTTCAACTCATCAATCCATTTTACATTCTTCAAGAAAGACTCGTTGTTAATCTTCCAGGCAAAGGCTGCTGCTGGGAAGTAACCCCATTTCTTGCCCTTTCTGAAGCGAGAAGAACCATCGGCACGGAAGGTTGCTGTAAGCAAATAGCGGTCCAGCAAGTTATAGTTGAAACGTCCGAAGTAAGATACCAAAGAGTTGTGCCCCTTCCATATGGTGTTTGCCATGTATTGTGGGTTATTCACGTAGTTCCATTCTCCATTTACCAACTGTGGATCGTTATCTCTCAAATACTCATCGATACCGCTTCCTATGTTATAGGTTGTTCTGTGATAGTGGCTTTGCTCAGCACCTGCCATGATGTCGATGTCGTGCACACCAAACTTGTGGGCATATTCAGCAAAAGCTTTTCCTTCGATGCTGTATTTGTATTGATGGTCAATACCATACCAACCAAAATAGTTATTGGATGACGAATACTTGTTAATATCATCATGCTGCTTGGCATCAGTGTACTGTGCACCGATGGCAGCATGCAAATGCAAGTCTTCGAAGCCATGAATCTTATAATCTACCTCTAAGTTTGAAGTTATGTCATGAGTATTGGCTATCATTTTTTGGTTGTTGAGGAGAGCCACAGGGTTCTGAGGAACTTGACTCTTGGCTATCTTTGTCCAGTTAGGATCTGTAATCTTGTCGCCTTTGTTGTCCAGATACTGGAAATATCCGCCTACACAATTGTACATCTCATCGTTTACACGAACAGGCTGTGTTGGATCCATGGTCAACGCATTACCGATGGCATCACCAAAATTGGCATAGCGGTCCTTTTCGAACATATACTTCGCTGTGAAGTTGAAGTTCAAGTGCTTGTCGAGGAAGGAAGGAGCCAAATTGACAGAAGTGTTGAAACGCTTCATCCAGCTGGTCTTAACGATACCGTTGTTGTCTTCGAAACCTAAGCCAACACGGTAAGGCATATCCTTCAAGCCACCCTGTATGCTGATGTTGTGGTTGGTAGAGATGGCAGTGCGGAAGATCTCGTCCTGCCAATCGGTGTCGGCTGTACCCAAAGCTTTTGTATCATAGCCTAAAGAGGTAAGAGCCTGCTTGTACTCGCCAGCATTCATCACCTCATATTTCTTCTGGATGGTTGACAATGTAATATCACCATTATAGGTAACGGTAGGTCTCTGACCGGCACGTCCCTTCTTGGTGGTGATGATGATGACACCATTAGAAGCACGAGAACCATAGATGGCTGTTGCCGAAGCGTCCTTCAATACAGTGAAGCTTTCGATATCGCTTGGGTTAATCATCGCCAAGATGTTACTTGCACCCTTCAGGTTGTTATTATCAATAGCCAAACCATCGATGACATAGAGAGGGTCGTTAGAAGCAGTCAGGGAGGCACCACCACGGATACGAATCTGTGCTCCAGCACCAGGCTGACCACCGGCTGTCTGTACATCTACACCAGCTATCTTACCTACCAACATATCAGAGGCACTGCTTGTGATACCCTTTGACAGCTCGTCTGGCTTGATGGCAGTAACCGAACCCGTCAAGTCGTTTTTCTTTGCACGACCATAACCGATGACAACAACCTCATTCAAGGCTTTCTCATCATCTGCCATGGTAATAACCATGTTCTTGGATGCTTGTACGGTCTTAGGATTCATACCTAGATAGGTAATAGTTAGCTTAGTACCAGGAGCTGCATCGACAGAGAAGTTACCATCCATGTCGGTAATGCCCACAGCCTTACCGTTCACTGTAATGGTAGCACCCATGACAGGCTCACCAGAAGCATCTTTCACTTGTCCCTTAATGGCATTTGACTGCGCAAAGGAACTTGCTGTCAGAAGAAGACCACTTGCAAGGGTCAACGCTCTGAGAGGCAATTTAAATTTTACCTGCTTCATCATTTGCTTGATTTTTAAGTCTGCAAATAGCCTTTACCTAGAAGGGGTTCGAATGCCTCATGTACCTAAAAGCGTACCTAAAGGGGGCTTGATTTGGTCTAAAAGACTCACCGCCTCCACCTTTTTTCGGTTCACTATCTCAGCATATACTTGCGTGGTCGTGATGTTTTGATGACCCAACAGTTTGCTGGTGGTATAGAGGTCCACTCCCATCGTCAGCAAGGTGGTGGCAAAGGTGTGGCGAGAGACATGAAAGGTTACAGGCTTTTCAATGCCCGCCTCCCTAGCCCATTGCTTCATTCGGTAATTGACAGAGAAATACGATGGCAACGAAAAGACCTTGTCTTCTACCCTAGCCTGTCCCCTTGTAGGCATCCATGCCAAGGCATTCTCCGACAAGGGTATCGTCACCACATGGCGACTCTTCACCATCTGCTTGCTAATATAGTATCCCTCTGTACCCTTCCCGATATCAGCCCATCGCAACGACCTTACATCACTAAGGCGCAAGCCACAGAAACAAGCAAAGAGGAAGGCGCATTTCACGGTATCAGCCTTGCACGGCGTAACCATCAGCAATTTGATTTCCTCTATGCTGAGATAACAACGCTTACTCTCTTGCTTGCTGAGCATTTTGCGTTCTTCTTTCTTTAATAGTTTAGTGGGATTCTTGGGTATGATGCCTTCTCTCACAGCCTCATTCAATACGGTAACAAACGTGTTGAAATAGAGTCTGGCTGTACCCTTAGCCAAATCTTTCTCATGATGTTCGCCCCGCATGGGCACATCCGTACCAATGGTCTTGGCATGAGCCAGATACTGCACCCAACCTTCACAATACGTCTTGTCCAGTTGTTCCATGCGGATATTCTCACCCTTGTATCTTATCAAATGCAAGAGGGTATGCTGGATGTTGGCAGCATGACTGCCACTCTGTCCTTGCTGTCTTTTTTGGTCTGCATATAGCAACATCCAGTCTTTTAAGAGCATATCCTTGGTCTTCATCTCTCGCTGATAGTTACCGTGGCTCATACTCCACTCTTTGATTCGCTCACATCGGATGAGGATAGCGGTGCGCAAAGTAGCTTCATTCTTTGCCTTTGCCTCCTTGTCACTTCCCCTTTTGTCATCTACCAGCAACAATCCCTTCAACCGCTCATAGGTATAGCCCCTACCCTTGCTTCCAGCTTGATAAGTACGGAGATAGATAGCCTTGTTGCCATTCTTCAAAGGTTTCACCCAAATCTTGATGGGTTCCTTCGCTTTTGTTTTAGTTCTCTTTTTCGCCATAATCTTTACTGTTTCGTCTGTGCAAAATTATACGGAAAAACTATCTTCTTCAAGTCTTTCAAGTTAAAGTACCTAAAGATGTACCTAAAGAAACAACTTAACGAGTAGATGCAAACAATTGCACAAATCGTTTGCATCTGGTTGCTTCTTTAATTCTCTTTCTATCCACTCTTCCTTTTATTTGATATTTGTATTATCGAGAGGAAATTTATGTAAAATAAGCCGCTTTCTTTGTCTGCAAAAGTACGAAAAATCCTTGTAACTGACAAATATCTCCTTTATTATTATTAAAAAACTTGAAATCATTTGGTAGTCGTTCTTTGTCAATCAGCAAACTACTCTTATGCAGAATATGCTGTTCGAGACTACACCAAGCCGATGGGAGTTGCTACCTACAAGACGTTGGATGACATGCCAGAAAGATTACGCAAGGCTTTGCCAGATATGAAGAAAATGATGGACTTGCTAAAAAACAAGAAAGAATAATATCCCCCTAAACATTTATAT
>ERZ1035014.1084-NODE-1084-length-10264-cov-7.316485_pt1 | contig 10264 bp, 22 predicted proteins | sample MGYA00520620_ERZ1035014 | MGnify/ENA primary metagenome ERZ1035014 (study PRJEB33766, sample SAMN09781744) | gut metagenome | biome: gut microbiome | host: Homo sapiens | place: Madagascar | study: EMG produced TPA metagenomics assembly of the PRJNA485056 data...
AAAATAAAAAGAAAAGAGGAAGAGTATGAGAACAATTGCAGTGATTAATTTAAAGGGTGGCGTGGCCAAGACCGTTACCACCAATAGTGTTGCCTATATTCTGGCAAGCCAGGGAAATAAAGTGCTTATTGTGGATAACGATAAGCAGGGAGATGCATCAAGAGGATTAAACTGCAGAACACAGGATGGAGAAGGAATAGACCGGATTATGACTGCAAGGCATCCGGAAGACTGGATGAAAAAACTGATCAGACATACAGAATTCCATAACATGGATGTATTGCCAGCAAATATGCGTCTTTTGATGGCTAACCAGGAAGTAATGTTCGATCAGACACGACCGCAGCAGTATAGGATAAAAAATGCACTGGCATGTGTGGCTAATCAGTATGATTTCTGCATAATTGACAATGCACCGGATATCAACGTATCAACGATCAATGCTCTGACAGCCTGTGATGATGTTTTGATTCCGGTAGAAATTGATGATAACACAACGGAAGGGCTTCCGGAATTGGTGGATCAGATTGGTTATACAAAAGAGGAACTGAACCCAGAATTGAAAAATTACTGGGTCTTTATCACAAAATATGACAAAAACAACCTTGCGCAGGCGCAGGGAACAGAAATGATAGAGGCAGCAGGATATCCAATGCTTAAGACGAAGATAAGATATTCCAGAAAAGTATCAGAGAGTACTTATGCAAGAAAACCTATCCCTTTGTATTCCGCGCGTTCTTTAGCCGCAAAAGATTATGAATGCCTGGTGAAAGAGTATCTGGTGGCAGCAGGAGTTATGATGGATAAATGGACGGAAGGGAGGGAAGCTTGATGGCATTCAATCTGGCCGACATGGTAAATAATCGTAAAAAGCCAACGGAGACTGAGAATATCAGTGATACAGTGTATCGGGATGTGTTTGAACTGGAGCCGTCGAAAGATAATTTCTATTCCACAGATCCGGAGAAACTGCAGGGATTGAAGAATTCAATTCTTTTATTTGGGGTTATGCAGGACGTTCTGATCGAGGACGTGGATGGTAAAGACAGGATCATATCAGGGCACTGTAGGACGATGTGCTGCAGGATGCTTGTGGAAGAGGGACATGAAGAGTTCCAGAAGATTAACTGTAAATATACCAAAGTGAATCTGAATACAGAAAAGTTCCCAGAAGATAAAGATGGAAAAGTGGAACAGCTGATCAATAAGCTGGGAATCATCCAGGCGAACCGGTTCCGTGAAAAAAGTGACTGGGAGAAAATGCAGGAGGCGCTTATCACAGAAGAGGTAATTAAGGAGCTTCGTGATCTGGTTGACCTGCAGGGGACAACCAGAAGCATGGTACAGGCAACTCTTGGAACATCGGGGACACAGTTAGAAAGATATCATGCAATCCAGAAAAAATTAAGTCAGGAGTTCATGCAAGAGTTTCAAAATGGAAACATCAATATATCTGTGGCCAGGGAGCTGACAGAGCTGGACGAGAAACACCAGGATGAGGCTCTGGGGTTGTACAGAAAGAATGAAACAATTACGCTTCCAGAGGTTAAAGCTTTGAAAGAAAAACAGGAAGTAGGACGTCAGGCCCCTGGACAGCTGACACTTGATGAAGTAATTGGACGAAGAAGACCGCCGGAAGATGGAACGGTAATTGATGTTGACATTCAGATCGAACGATTCTTTGAAAGCTTAAAGAAATCAACAACAGAACGAATCCAGAAGAGGGATAAGAACATGTCCATTTATATGCTCAGCATTATATACAATGATGTGCGGATTAGAAATGGATATTTGAATTATCAGGGAAAATCAAATGGAATCCTGTTTAATCCTGGTAGTGGGGATGAAAAGTTGATTACATGGCAGCAGTTGGCTGAAACGCTGATAGAGAAGTATGGAAAGAAACAAAAAGCGGTGAAGCTTGCACCTATGCCAGAACCACAAAAAGAATGTCCATACTATGATGCAAATGAAGTATTTCTGCCAGACATAGCAAGGATGATAAATGTATTCCTGGAAAATGCATATAAAGGCATGGGACCAGGTAATACAAGGCGTTTCAGAGTAATGGGAACGGAATTCGCTGCAGTGCAAAGACCAAAGGAAGATGATTTCGTATTTTACGATGAACAGGGCGAAAAAGTCTGCTACGTATCAAGAGAACGCATGGCAGCAGAATATCAAAAACGGATAGTACCGGAAGATTCTGTTATTGAAGAATCAGATATGTCCGATTCGGACAACTGCGAACGCTGCGAAAACGCAGCGGAAAACAAGAAAATAGTGGACGAAAAGCAGCAGATAATAGAACTGATACCGGAAGCTTGGCCACCGGAGCTTAAAGATATTCCGGTTCCATCAATGATTGCAATGGATGATATTCTGCAAGATGCCGAAGAAGAGTTGAAAAACTATCTTTCAGTGGCTGATCAGGGAATTCCGGGAAAAACGATATTGAAATATCAGCTCATTGCCGGTGGGCTCAGAATGATCAAGAATCTGGTGAGAGATTGTCTGGATGATGAAAATATAGATGACGGAAAGAGCGTCATGGAGCAGTTGCCACTTCCGGTGATGAGAAATAATGATCAGAGAAAAGAATGGCTGAGAAATTATAAGGATTGGGGTCTTTGGTATACAGATGAACATATTGGCGTCAGATACTACAAATATGATTTTGCAAATGGTGCAAGACTTATTGCAGAAGAATATGGTCGGGATACTGTTCATAGCCAGTGGGTATCAGATTATACAGAATCATATTACATGCATTTGATCGGAGGACCTGAACCGGAAAGAAAATCAGGAATACCTAAATGGACACAGCATGGAAGATACAATAAATTCCCAAATAGTGAAAGCGAATTGGTTGAATTCTTAAAGGAAGTACAGAGGGAAAGCAAATGAACAGGGCAGAAATGAGACGTAAGGCCAGAGAACAGGAAAATAGAACATGTAAGACTTGCAAGGATAATGATAATGGGCTGTGTGATCGGAAGGGCATACTGGTAGAAGATGATTACAGCTGCAGAAAATGGCAGCCTGACTGGAAAGAACGGTTTATGATTCGGTTTCTCAGAACCAAGTGAGGTAAGCAAGATGGTAAGTAGGATAAAAGAAAGATTGCTGCAGTATAAACAGGAACTGCAGAAACAGACGATGTACAAGGAAGGATTGCCGGGGAGTTCGCTGGATATCGTAAATAGTCTTCTGGATGATCTGGAAGAGGATGAAAAAGAAAACGGTTGGATTCCAGTCGGTGAGAGGATGCCCGACCCGGATAAACACATTCTGGTATCGTTTTTTAACTTTTCGCTACCGATGATTGGAAGATATACAGTCGACGATGATGACGGCGGTACGTTTAGAGTTGGTGACGAAGACGAGAGTTTTGTTGAACATGATTTGTATGTCAATGCCTGGATGCCACTTCCGGAACCGTATAAGGAGGATTGAAAAATGCGTTTAATAGATGCAGACAAACTGAAAAAAGATATGTTACTTAAAAACATCTTAGGTGAACCAATGCAGAAGATTATAGACAGATATATTCATATTGTGGACGAACAGCCGACAGCTTTTGACTTGGACAAGACTGTAAAAGAACTGGATGAAAAATCATTTTTTGCGGCGACATCCAAAGAATTTTACAACAATCCTAAAAACGGAGAATACGCTGAAAATGTTGTTTCTCTTGCGGATGCAATAAAAATTGTAAGAGGCGGTGGAGTTGAATGAGAGAAATATGAAAGGAAAGAAAAATGAAAGAGGGTAATTTGGTATTTGATATTAATGGAGAATTTATTACAGAGATTACAAGGGAGTGGTTTTACACAGGCGAGAAAAGCTATGAGACTGTAATGAAAATTCTGATGGACAGCATGACCGGAACAGATACACCGGAGGCACAGATCAGAAGATATGCAGAGGACATTCTGCTCGGCCGCGCCGCTCTGAAGGGAAGTACGACAGCAGGTACATATCATCTCGGAATATACGAACCGGGAGAAGAAGAACAGATGCCACGGAGCATGAACATCTGGAAAGAAATCGAAAGGCGGAAGAAAGCAGAGGAGAACCTGCGGCGCATGGTCGAACGATGGGACGTAGCAATGGGCCACATGTCGGAAAGCACACAAAGAGCAATACGAAAGGAACTTGGAGAAGAGACTGCGGAGGATAGACAGCAGGATGCGCTCGACAGTTTCATGGCACGAATGATGGATAAAGAAGATCACATCACAGAGGACTATGGATGGTTAGAACCGAACGGAACTTTTCATGGAGTGGAATGGGGAGCGCATCAGGATTGGGCGCAGAATTATATGAACGAAAAATTCCCGGAGGAAGCAATGGACGGAGATATTGACTTGCAGACAAAATGTAATGTTGGTCTGATTGGAGCAGGAGACTGGCTCGTCGAAAGAGGGTGGGTTCTCTTACACAATCCGAGCCAGGGAATTGCTTATCCGACAAAGAATTCGGTCAGAGAGTACACAAAAGCGCAGAAAGAGTTCCTGTACGATTATTACATGGAAAGAGGATGCAAAGAGGAGGCTAACGCAATATGGAAGGAGAGAGCTAAGAGATGAACAAAGTAATTTTACTGGGACGTTTAACAAGAGATCCAGAGGTAAGATACACCTCTGGAGAAAATTCATTGGCAATTGCCAGATACACACTGGCAGTAGATAGAAAAATCAGAAAAGATGGAGATGCAACGGCAGACTTCATTCCTTGTGTAGTATTTGGCAGATCTGCCGAGTTTGTGGAGAAATACTTCCGGAAAGGCTTGAAGATTGCTATTGTGGGACATATTCAGACTGGAAGTTATACCAACCGTGATGGACAGAAAGTTTATACTACAGAGGTCGTTGTGGAAGAACAGGAATTTGCAGAAAGCAAAGGCTCTGGATCTGGCAGCAGTCAGCAGAATATTCCACAACAATCACCAGATGTGGGACCTGATGGTTTCATGAATATCCCGGATGGAATTGAAGAGGAACTGCCATTTAGTTAATGTCCGACTCGGACAAGATGAAAGAAGGAAAAAAATGAGCGGACTTAAATTTCCAAAAGAAGAAACGAAGAAAAAAAGGATGTCCCATCCGGCCAGCATTCTCGGAAGCCGAAAAGGAAGATGTTACCTGTGCGGACGGTACATACAGACTGAAGAACATCATATTTTTGGCGGACCTAACCGAACATTATCCGAACAATACGGATTAAAAGTAGATCTGTGCCTGGAATGCCACCAGTTTGGAGTACATGCAGTACATAAAGACCAGGCGGTAATGGATGAGCTTCACAGACTGGGACAGGAAGCCTTTGAGAGCCAGATTGGCAGCAGGGAACAGTTTCGGAAGATCTTCGGGAGAAACTGGCTATGAGCGCAAGAAAAAAGCTGTATGAGATTACAACAATAGAGGGAGAAGTAGTTGAACCCTCAATATTAATACAAGAAGCCTCAAAGTTTCTTGGAAGGACGGTTGACAGTCTATATCTTGCAGCCATGGAAGGCCGAAAAGTAGCGGGAAAATACCGGATCAGACCGGTGGATGTAGAGCTTAGTAAAGAGAAGGATCGAAAACTACTATTGGAGTATGATCTGACCAGGCTGCAGATTATAAAGAGAGCTAGAAGTGGTAAAGCAAAACAAGTGGGGGACGATCTGTACCCCGCTTCAGGAAAGGGACAGATATGAATAAAAGAATCCGAAAAAAGAAATATAAAGAGCTTTGGCATGAGAATCCGCCCAAATGGTTGAAATTATTGAAGTGCAGAATAACACGCTATAAGCCAAAGGGAAATCCATACAACCTTAATTTTTCCTTTGAAATTCCAAAAACAGAGGTGGAGAAACTCAATCAAATACTTCTGGGAATTGAGAGAAAACAAGCATATAAGGAAAACACAGATAATCTTGTAAATACAACCAGGATATTATCAGAAGGGAGGAAACAGAACTGTGAAAATTAGAACTCAAAGTGGTCAGCTGGTAGACATAGCTGGGAAAGCAACTACGACAGTCCGCCTGCCTGATGGATCCTTTCAAATTCTGCTACATACTAAGGACAAAAAGGAAGGAGATGTTCTTGGTAGATACAGTACAGAAGCCAAAGCAGTCCATGTACTCTGCGGAATCCAGGTAGCAGTCCGGCATCCGGAGAAGATCAGAATATTTGTAATGCCTGCTGATGAAGAGGTGAAATAGTATGACCAGAGCAGAAAGAAGGCGCCAGGCAAAGATGCAGGAAAAATGTCAGGTTCCATTGAACCTTAATCTTACAGTGGCACAGGTAGCAGGGATGACCGGGCAGCAGGCTTCTATATTGCAAACATACCTGAAAAGGATGGAACAGCAGACAACAGAAGCTGCAACAGACGCTGTGATCAGAGAAGCCCAGGAGAAGCTGGAGCGGGCAGAGGACTATATTACCATAACAAATATAATCATTTCCCTGTATGCGATTAAGCTTTCATGGGGATTTACAAAAGCAAACAAAAAATTCCTGCAGAACTGGAAGGCAGCAATGGATTATGTAAATCGAATTGGAGTTGCAAAAGCTTATGAGCTTGCACATAAGGAGATGGACATTGATGTAGAGTTTGAGGACCTGGCAAATTATAACATTTATGAAGAAATGGGATTTAACAGGGAATAGGTGCGAAAGGGTGAGGGAAAATGAATAGCAAAATGGAAGATAGAACCTGTAAGACCTGCAGACACAATGACGATCTTCTTTGTGACAAGAAGGGAATCTGGATCAGAGATGATTATAGCTGCAGTAAATGGGAAACGCAACCGTGGCAGCAGTGGAGAAAAAGCATAATGTCCAAATTCCTTAGAACGAGGTGAGAACATGGACGAAATCAAAAACTGGCTGAAAGTAGCAGAACTTTCAAGAAAATTCGCGGAGAAGTTGGTGCAAGTATCTAAGCAGTTGCATGTGGAAAAGGAGAAATATGAGCAGAGTAAAAGAGAGACTTAAGCAGTACAAGCAGGAATTGGAGAAGCAGACCCAGTACAAGGCTGGTCTGCCAGGTTCAGCACTGGATATTGTGAATACTCTTCTGGTTGATCTGGAAGAAGATGAAATGGAAAATGGATGGATTCCAGTTAATGAGAGGATGCCAGAAGAGCATAATTCCATTTTTGCAAAATTTAAAGGAACGGACAACTGGAAAAAGGGAATGTTTAAAAAAACATCCAAATATGTAATTGCTACAGTTGTGTATGATGATGGAACAATACTTACAGAAAGAGCACATACTACGGATGGAGCATGGAAGACGGAGAAACCAGTTCTTGGTGGAAAAGTAGTTGCATGGATGAATTTCCCAGAACCGTATAAGGAGGTGGCGCTGAATGACTGAAGAACAGTATAAAAAGTATGGAAAACTCTTTTCAGAATTACAATCTGTAAAAACGTTTCTGAGCTGGTGCGGTGATAGATACAAAGATCAGGCGGTAAGCAAATACAGGTTCAAAATAATTACAAAAGCGAAAAACTTCTTCCTGTATAGAAAATGGTATTCAGCCAATATGGAAGAAAACACCTTTGAAATCCCAGAAGATTTGCAGAAACGAATTGTTTTAGTGGTTGAGAAATGGGTGGACGAGAAAGAAAAAGAATTGAAAAACATATAAGGAGAAATGAAGAATGAGGACAAGGATATTGGTCATGACAGCAATTACTCCAATATTGGCGTTGAGCTTAATGGGATGTCAAACTGCAACTAAAAGTCTTGGTGGTAATACAACATTGGAACTGGAACCAAATGAAAAACTGGAAGAAATTACTTGGAAAGATGCTTCCCTTTGGTATCTTACAAGACCAATGACGGAAGATGATATTGCAGAAACCCATGTATTTAAGCAATCTTCTAACTGGGGTGTGCTTGAAGGCACTGTAACTATTGTTGAAAGCAAAAAGTAAAGGAAAATTGTGATGAAAAGTTTTGAAGAAATCCTAAAGAACCCTAGATTGTGGGGATATGAAGCTACACCATTTGGTTATAGTGCCTGGATAAAACTTCCGGATTGCGGAACCTGTAGCGCCTTATGGAGTGATCGCGAAGATGGATGGGAGCATGTATCTGTATCTCCCAAAAAGAAGTTTAACATTCCGACATGGAATGACATGTGCATTGTGAAAGATATCTTTTGGAACAGCGAAGAGGAAGCCTACCAGATCCATCCAAAGAAAAATCAGTATGTGAATAGTGTAAACAATTGCTTACATATCTGGAAACCAATAGGGCATGAAATAAATGAATTGTTAGGGGGAATAAAAAGTGATTGATCTATTAATAGCATTCGGTATTGGAACTGTGGTTGGAGCATTCGGCGTATTACTATGGACATCATGTGCGATAAAAAAACAAAAAAGCAGAGGAATGATGATATATGAGCAGGGAAAAGAAAATAGCGATGGAAAATATTAATGCAGAGCAGGCAGCAGTCACAAATCAAGAGTTGCTGCCTGCAATGAAAACAGTAAGCAGGTACTGTGCAGAACACCCACATTGTGTACGCTGCGTCATGATTAGCTATTGTGGATCCACACTACCGCGTGAATGGGATTTTTCAGAACTGGAGGAATTACGGAATGGATAAGGACACATTACAGAAGGCAAAAGAGTTGGAATGGGATATTAAAAGTATTACGCGGATCCTGGAAGAACATAATAAACATCATTGGGTACAAGTTGTTTCTCCAAAAACTGATGATGGACAGTCAGAAAGATTCCAGGATGATCTTGCAGAATGGTTGAGACAGCGAAAAGAAATATATGAAAAGGAACTGGCAGACTTGTAGGAGGTGAAAGATTGTAATGAACCATGAAAAATATAAAGACCCCACAGCTGAATATGCAATAGCAGAGGCAGAGAAGTGGGAGCGGCAGCAGAAAAGGTTGGAAGAGATGCATGGAATTAAAAGAGGGGATGTTATTCAGATCATACAAACCAGTTATGCTTCTGGTGACGGGAAGATCATCACCAAAAAGGTGAAAGCCAGGATAAAAGCATTATATCCCCATGTAGTGCAATTACAGTTACCAAACGGCATAACCAGATCCCCTACATACTGGGAACTGGAACGGCTGAAAACAGGAGGTGATACCGATGGACAGGAGATTGCAGGAAGAAAATGAAAAGAAAAAGGAATATTTAAAATCATATCAGAGAGCAGTCAAAAGAGAGTGGGACATCCTGGAAGAAATCAAAAGATTAAGAGCTGATAAGATGTTCCCTTCTGTAGTAAATGATGGTATGCCAAAGGGCAGCAGTCAATCTGATTTGTCTGATTATATTGCAATACTGGATGAGCAGATTGAACTGTTAAAGAAAGAACGGTTAAAAAAAGTTCAACAATATCGGAAGATTGAAAATCAGATCCGCAAAATGCATTCAGAAGATGAACGGAAAGTCTTGCGTTTGCGCTATATAAAAGGCTTAAAATGGGATGATGTAGCAACAGAGATGGGCTATGGATGGACACAGGTACATAGGCTGCATTCATCAGCATTGAAGAATTTTAAGATGGTATAGAATGGTATACTTGATTCGTGTTATAACTATAATAGATTCAGATGGATGAATCAAATATCAATCGGTTGCACCCTTACTTGTCAGGCGCTATGGCTTGGCAGGTATATCGGAACATAGCTCAGTGGTAGAGCAGCTGGCTTATATCCAGCGTGTCGGTGGTTCGGTTCCATCTGTTCCGACTCGGTTAGTACCGCCGATATAATGGTACAATACTGACTCATACATACTTCCACAAACGTCTGGCGGGCACGGCCGGGCGTTTTTTATTGGAGAAAAAGATGATATATAAGAGATGTGGCAGGTGCGGAAAAAGAATTCCGTCCGGCAGCAGGTGTCCTTGCATGAAACAAAGAGATAAAGAACGCTATCGGATATATGATCAGAATGCCAGAGATCAGAAAAGCAAAACATTTTATGATTCAAGGGAATGGCAGCTGACAAGATCTGATATTCTCAGTGCTTGCGGGATTGATGTGTATGTCTACATGACGGAAGGAGTAATCCTGGCAGCAGATACAGTGCATCATATTATTCCGTTAAAAGAAGCATGGGATAAACGATGCGATAAGCAGAATCTTATGCCATTACATCACGATACACATTCAAAAATTGAGCAGATGTATAAAAAAGAGAGACCAGTGATGGAAAAAAAGCTTGCAAAAATGCTTGTGGATTTTTATACACAGACGGGAGGGGCGGTCTGAAAAG
>ERZ1035014.1089-NODE-1089-length-10233-cov-7.869129_pt1 | contig 10233 bp, 9 predicted proteins | sample MGYA00520620_ERZ1035014 | MGnify/ENA primary metagenome ERZ1035014 (study PRJEB33766, sample SAMN09781744) | gut metagenome | biome: gut microbiome | host: Homo sapiens | place: Madagascar | study: EMG produced TPA metagenomics assembly of the PRJNA485056 data...
ATCTTATATGGTACAATCTCCGCTACATTATTTAGTAACAAATATAACCAAACGACAAACATATAAATAAACGAAGCTATCTTTAAAGCCTTGGCGTTTTTCTTACGTTTTATCAGAATACGAATGTTTGGAATAATAGCAATTTGAATGATAGTAAAATATTGTGCTATACGTCCAATTATTGGCTGAAAATCAAACAAATTAAGCAGACAGATTCCTACCATTAGCAGCTTTACATTTAACGACTTTTCCTTTAACAATGCTACTAAAGCTATTGTATATAAAGTTAATAAAAATCTAGAAAATGGAAAACCTGCTCCTGTTTTTTCACTTTCCAATATATACTGATACAAATAATCAGGTAAAAAATGAAGTGCAAACGCCATTCCTTGTTGTACAAACGGCGTTAAGCCAACTATAAAAGTTATAGAAAAAAGCAATAAATACAAATAAAATATAACGTTTAACCTTCTGTAAAGACAAATAATAAAAAGCAATAAGACAAAATCCCATTCCCATATATTGTCTCATTGTATTAAAAGAATAGAAATAGAAATATAATAGGAAAAAACTCAATATAACATACAGATAAGATTTACTAACTAAGTACGCATAATAATGTATGGTTCCAAGGATAATGGCCATAATTATAAATAACATAATTTCATAACCACCTCCTTTACTTGCCACAATATACTGAATTAACAAAAACAACGGCTCTGTGGCATGATACATCATCGAAACATCGCTTCCATAAGAATCAAATAACATTGCATAATTTTGTGTATCGGTTCCAACAGAAACATCTCTAAGTCCACCAATTATCAGTAGAAATATAAATGAAATAGCTAGCTTCCATTTAGAACTCTTACCAATACATAGAAGTGTAAGGATAAAAGCAACTAAAAAATATACTTCCATATTACATTCCAAATTGTTTTTTTATTATTTTTCTCACAAAGCTAAAATTGGCTCCTAAATACCAAATTAATAATTTCACAGAAACACAACGATTTCTAAACGCATTTACCAAGAATTTAAGAGCATACTCCTTTTCCGCTAACCTACAGGCATACTTCATAAGAGTTTCATGATAATATAACCACTTTTCCTTAGATTTCATTGGTACCCCAAAATAATTGGCATAAAAACTCGTAATATCAGCTCCCGAATCCAAAAAAGCAATTAATTTATCTATATTTCCGTGAGATTCAGAATCTCTCAAAACTCTGTATTTTGCCATTACCTCCGGAATATAGTGAATTTTATAATACCTAGATATTTCTATCCACATAGGCTTATCCCCCATTAGCCAATTTTTATTTAAATATAATTTTGGTATAGATTTAAATACAGACAATCTAATCATAGAGGTCAACGTACCGATATCTAAGCCCTCAGTCAAAGAATAAGGCCAATAATTACCATCATCATGGATAATTACCTTGTGATTTCTTTTGCCTTTCACTAAGTCAAAATCTGTATGTACCAATCCATAATCCGGATGACAATCTAAAAAATCAGCTTGCTTCTGCAACTTATTAACGCATACCCAATAATCATCACCTTCACATAAAGCCTCATAATCTGAACTATCACGCCATTCAGATATATATTGAAACTTCTTATACTCTTCTGAGTAAAGATTGACTTTTAACAATAGTACTGCAAAAAAACAAGATTTATTCTCTTTGTGCTGAGCGAATAAAATATGAGCATAGTCTGTCTCCTTTTCATATGCAACAGTAGAATCAGACATAGCAAAATTGGCATTCATATACTGTTTTATCACATTTTGTTCTCCATCAGTAGATGAATCATCAACAATACAACAAACAAAAGGGAAATTAGTTTGTTGCATAACAAAGCCATTCATTGTTTCTTCAATGAATTTAGCTTGATTGAAGGTAAAACACCTTACACACACTTTATATTTAGCACATTCCATCTTATTTTCGTTTTATTAATTTTAAAACTATTGATTTAAGCTCTAAATACTCTTCGAATTTAAAAAGCTCACTAACAATCAATCCGACAACAATACCAATAAATATCTGAATTACTAGAACTATATAATATGGCAACAAGAGATACTTGAGAAAATACACAGCTAATGCTATAACAAATGCTGTTAAATATGACGGAAAAATATCACGCAACTGTTTCAAGAATGTATAACCAAGAGCCTTACCTGTGTACCATGTATTAAGATATAAACTTATAAAACCTGTAAATATAGAAGCTAACAACATATAATATATGCCACAAAATATTCCAATGCCAATTGGAATCAATCCAACAATTTTCTTTGGCACTTCAAGATATAAAAAAATATCACTTCTCCCTAACACTTGAAGAATATTAAGATTAATTGCATGCAATGGATACAATGACATAGACACACATATTAAAGGAAGATAAGTTGCTGCCTCATACCATTTCGTACCAATCAAAGTATATATCATTGGTTCTGCAACTGCACCTAATGATATCATACACACTGTTGTAACAAACATAGTAACCTTAATGAGTTTACGATAGCCTAGAACCATACGTTCTTTATTGTCTTGCATTTCAGACAGTACAGGATAGCTAACTCTCTGAACTATAGATGTAAGATTAGCCGAGAATAAATTTGCATAATCATTAGCTCGAGTATAATGTCCAAGAGTTGATGGAGTATAACATTTTCCAATGACTACTTGGTAGAGCTGATTCCATACGTTATTCAAGATTCCGCTAGCAAGGAGTTTCCAGCCAAATCCCCACATATACTTAAAACTATCCTTATAGAACGTAAACTTAGGGCACCATTTATTCAACACCCACAAGCTTAAAGTATATAACAACTGTCTAGAAAGTTGTTGGGTCACCAAAGACCAAACGCCAAATCCAATAAATGCCATAGCAATACCTATCACACCACTAACTACAGCAGATACTAGTGAAGCTTTAGTCTTGGTTTTAAAATCTATTCTTTTTGCAAGTATTGTAACTTGCGTGATAGATAAAGCATTACAGAACAATACAAGCCCTGTTACTCGAACTAATGCCGTTAATTCTACTCGATGAAAGAAATCAGAAACAAAAGGGGCACTTACAAAAAGAAGAACATACAATATAATACTAATTGCCATATTAGTCGTAAACATAGTATTATAGTCTTCATCTGTAATATCCTTCTTACGTATCAAAGCATTACTAAATCCACTATCAACTATGCCATTCAATACCGTAGTAAAAATCAAACAAATACCTATCAATCCATATTCATCTGGTGATAAGAGTCGAGCCAATACTAAACCGACAATAAAGGTTACACCTTGTCCAAGCAAAGCGTCTGCAGCACTCCATCCTACTCCTTTTATAGTTTTATTCTTTAAAGATCCTGGTTGCATATTTTTAATGCCTATAGGGGCTTTGTTAATTATAAATTCCTATTATTCATCAGCAACTGTAAGATAACCGAAATTTGGTTTAATCAACGTCCAATTATAAAATAATTCTATGACTCTTTGAAAAATACATTATTGAATTTGTACCATAACAATCATTATGTTCTAATTCCTGTAACTCCTCAGATACATAATTTTTATGATAAAGCCAATCATACTTTTCACACTCATCAAATATCGGTTTCAAGTACGAACTTTGTTTTGTAACAAAATAAACACCGGCATAATATTTATGAAAAGAAGTAAAATCTATTCCTTTAAAATCATCTAAAGCTATCGAAATAGCTCCTTTGATTATATTATACCCAGTACTTAATTCCGTTAACGGCCAAGCAATATGATCACCACCAGGACGAGCATTAAATTCTATGAGAAATATTTTATCATCAACTATTTTTATCTCAGTATGGCAAGTGCTATTATCAACACCTATAGCTGTTAGTCCTTTACTAATGGCTGTCTTTATTTTACTTGTCATCATCTCTGAAATATCTGCAGGTTGATGATGTCCAAGTTCTACACAATGTGGAGGTCCAGAAGTTATTTTTTCTGTTACCTGAATAACATAATGCTTGCCTTTATATGAAAGTGTTTCAACAGAATATTCCTTTCCACCATCTATAAATTGCTCTATGATGACAGGAGCCTCTCCAGAATTATTCTTAGCATAATGGTAAGCACTATTTAAATCTTGAGGCTTATTTACTACTGTAATACCTTTCTTTCCGCCCTTACCAGTAGGCTTAACAATTACAGGATATTCACAACTTACAACATCCAGACCTGATTCTGTATAAATTCGATAAAAAGCAGGTTGATTTAACTCACTAATATTACGACATACCATGCGGTTTCTAAATTTATCGGTTATAAATAGAGCATTTTGGTATGATATTCCAGGAGTTCCTATTTTCTCTGCAACATAGGCCGCTATAGCTACGGTCAATTCTGTTGTCGCTATTACACCTCTTATTGTCTCTGATTTACATATTTCGACGATCTTATCTTTCTCAAAAATAGATATATTATGAAAAACATCTACTTCATCATGTATATAATCAGGCTCTACATTAGAGAAGCAATGAGTAAGAAGTCCCATTTCATGGGCATTTCGACTCATTATCCACGCCATACGTCCTGACCCAATAATTGCTATTTTATTCTTTTCCATTAGCTAAATCTACTATTTTTATCATATCATCAATTGAATAACGTTGATCTATAGGTAACATTAATATGTGAGAGTATATATACTCCACTTCTTCATTTATCAAAACATCTTTTGTCTGAACAGGCCATAAAACAGGCGCATAGATATGCTTGTTTGCCAATTTTCTTTGAAAAGCTGCCCTATCAGAAACATAAATAGGAAAATATAGAGGAGCTGTTGTAACCTCATCAAGTTTCTTACACACAAACTGAAGCTCACGTGATTCTTTTATATGATGATAAAGATATTTGTAATTATCAAAACGAGTTCGTATAGAATTGTCATGATTTTCTTTCTCCATAATATTAATAGAGAAAGCAGACATTCTATGAAGTTCAATTTGTACTCCAATTCCCTTTACTGCTTCCTTATTCAATCGAATAGAAATAGCTTTAATAATTTCATCAGTTGTTTTAAAATAATTACCTCGCAAAAACATCGCATCAGTTTGTTTTTGAACAAATGAATGATTTTCTTCACTAGGAATTGATAATCCATCCAAGTTTCTTGCTTCAAGGAAACCGCCATCTGGAACCTTAAACCACTTTCGATAACTACCAGTAAAGTAATCAAACTCTTCAGGGCGTTTTTCGGTATATATACATTGCGTCACATCTTCTAATAATATGCATCCTTTATGCTTAATTATACGAAGTGCATCTAATTCTTCTTTAAGTAACTCCATTCCGTGAAAAGGATGGACTACGAGCAAGAAAGGATTGTATATTGCTGCCTTTTGCAGAATATCGTCTATATCAATACGAAGATCCTTTTTAATATTATAAAAATAACACGTCCAACCAAGTTGTATAAAAGGGTCTATAACCGTTTGGCAAGTATACGCAGGAATTAATACTACTTTGCTTGAACTTTCGTATTTTGAAGCGACAGCAAACATTGCTTCTCGACAAAGAGAAAAATTAATTCTGCTACCTTGTACCGCATTATTACGCTCTGTTCTATTTACAAGAGCAATATCCTCATTATACAAAGGAAAAATACTACCAATATCTTTCATTAGAAATTAAATAATTTTTAGTTTTATGTACTGTTCCAAATTTTCCAACAAGCAATCTAGTTCCTTACGACTTTCAGCTCGTAAAAAAAGAGTTCCCAAAGATGTATTTGCACCAGTAAATGGATGAATGGTATCACCTTTTGCTACAATCAATCCCTCATTTTTGATGTATTTATTTCGGAAGGTTTGATCAATGACTACGGAATCTAAAATACCCTGTTTCGACGAATGAAGAATATAATTGCACCAAACTCCATCATATTTTGGGGCAGTAATATGATCCAAAGGCATATTAAGAGCCTTCAATATCTCATTTTTAATCAGTTTTTGTCCAGTAGCCATATCTTGCAGCTCAGCTATGCGATTGCCTCCTCCACGAGGTGAGACCTCCATGATATAAGCTTTACCATCAGAACATACACGTGACTCTACATTATAAATACCTGTTTTCATTCCAAGAAGAGTTATCAATCTTTGCAACTGCTCTGTTAAATCATCTTGAAATTCTTGAGGCATAGAAGAAGGCCAAATCTCTATAGCAGGAGTATAAGGATTAGCAGCATCTTTATCAAACAATTGATCAGAATAAGCTGGATAAACTAACTTTCCTTCAACAGAAAAAATATCAGCACTTGATTGAGCTCCCACCTTATCCAAGAAATCCTCAATAATAAAATGCTTAGAAATAGAAGATTCTAAAGCTATTTCTATAGCCTCTTTTAAATATTCTTGCTTTTCAACCTTACTTACCCCCTTACTACCTGCCGAATCAACAGGTTTCACGATTACAGGCCAAGTAAAGTAATCAACATCTTTCAACGCATCCTCAATATTTGTATAACCTTTTGCATGAGGACAATTGAAATCATGCTCTGACAAGAATTGACGGAAAAGAGATTTATCTTGAAGTATACAGGCTACATTATAAGAACACTGGAATGGTAATCCCATTTTTTCTGCAACATAAGCAGCAGTGGTCACACCAGGATCAACCGCATGAGATAAAATTCCATCAATCTGTAACTTTTGAGCTACTTTTAAAACTGCTTCCTTATCAATTATACTTATATTACAATACTCATCAGAATATTTATGAGCAATATTATCTGGAAGATAATCAGCTGTAATCACATAAATACCTAGCTTATGCGCCTCTTTTATAACAGGTAGAAGATAGCGCAAACCACCAAGTAACATTAACTTTTTCTGTTTCATGTAATGTTATTTTGAGATACAATTCAAAGTTCTCTGAATATCCTCATCACTCAAAGCATGATGCATTGGCAAACAAATTACACAATCTGCCATCTTATGAGCATTAGGCAAATTAGTAGGATCTGCACTTTCCAAACCACGATAGGTAGAGAACTCACTAATCAATGGGTAGAAGTAACGACGACCTAATACATTCTGAGACTTCATCTTCATATAAAGCTCATCACGGGTTATACCATACTTCTGGGCATCAATGAAAATAGGGAAATAACTATAGTTATGACGAACGCCAGGAACATCATCGAAGAAAGTTATACCTTCTACATTGCGCAAAACCTCACGATACTTAATAGCTACCTGATGACGAGCCTCAATAGCGGCATCCACCTGCTTCAAATTCAACAAGCCATACGCACTACGCATCTCATCCATCTTACTATTAATACCAGGGCCAACAACCTCTGTCTCTCCGGCGAAACCGAAGTTCTTTAAGTAATCTATGCGCTTCTTGGTTTTCTCGTCGTGCATAATCAACGCACCGCCTTCAATAGTGTTATATACTTTAGTTGCATGGAAACTCAAAGTACTCATATCTCCTGCATTCAAAATACTCTCGCCATTTACCTCTACTCCAAAAGCATGGGCTGCATCATAAATGACCTTCAAGCCATACTTATCAGCAATCTCTTGAATTGCTTTGGTATCACAAGGCTTACCATATACATGAACAGGCATAATTGCTGTTGTTCTTGGAGTAATAGCAGCTTCTATCTTGTTCGGATCTATATTACCTGTGGCGGGATCGATATCTACGAAAACAGGCTTGCAACCGTTCCACCAAATACTGTGAGTAGTAGCAACGAAACTATATGGAGTTGTAATTACCTCACCAGTAATACGAAGTGCCTGCAATGCTGTAAGCAATGGTAATGTTCCATTAGTAAAGAGGCTGACATAAGGAACCTTGAGGTATTCTGCAAGCGCAGCCTCCAGTTTCTTGTGATAATCACCATTATTCGTTATCCACTTGCTGTCCCAGATTTTCTGGAGTTCAGCGTGAAAATCATCCAAATTTGGCAGTAACGGAGAAGTTACTGTTATTATTTTCTTATCCATAAGATCTATAATTATTCGTTATTAACTATCATTAATGTCAAAAACCTACTATTATTTTAGTATTCTTTGAATTTCATCCAATTCCTCAGGAGTATCGATTTCGTAAATTCCATCTATCTCCTTTACATTTATATCCATTTCCGGATAAATATCTAACACGATATTATCCCAATAGAGATTGGTATAGTCTTCATTAGCATATACATCTTCCATATGAGCTATAATCTTCTTACAATCATCTGCCTTCCAAAAAGAGATACCGCTCATTAGAAAACCTTCACCAGCACCTATGTTTATCTTAACAAGTTTATTATCAACATCAACTTCCAATCCCCATTCATTTGCATATTTTTTCTTCTTTGCAAAATAAGTTGATTGTGATATATCAGAACACAATATATTCTTATCCATGTAAACATCACCCTCCATAACGTAAGTATCATTAAATCTATCTCTTACAATATAAAGGGAGTTTATGTTATTACATGTATCATACCGATCATTGAAAACAATATCTACACCATACTTTTCTTTTAAGAAATCCAAAGATTCTGCTTTATAACCGGAAATTAGCGTAATATCATCTATACCTTTATCTTTCAAAAAGCATATCTGGCGTTCAACCATAGGAACACCATTCACTTCAACCAAACATTTAGGTCTGTCGTTTGTCAACGGACGTAAACGAGTTCCCATACCCGCAGCCAATATAATAGCATTCATATTTTTTTTAGTTTTTCTTTCTTGACACTAAAGTCGCAACAGCGACTCCAGTAACAACCAAAATTGATCCTATAATAATATTCTTAGACAAAGCACTTCCTACGATAATAAAAGTAAACACTACTGCCCAAAAAGAATATGTAACATTCAAACACAGAGCCTTAGCTGCTCCTATCAAATCTATAGCAGTATACCAACAGAAGAATGAAAGCATTCCTATGAGAGCTGTAAAGAACAAAGTTAGCCAACATACCGTATCAGAAAAAACAGCCATTGTTCCTGTCATCATTTGACCATAACCACCAAGCATAATTGGTGCTACTATCAATATATAACAAACACCAGATGTTAATTCTCTAATAAGCAAGGCCATTTGAGGATCAACATTTCCTGCTTTCATACCATAACCACACACAACTCCTTCTGTAGCCCATCCTATAGCAGCAACTGCAGCAAGCATAATTCCTCCTATAATATTCACATTAGTATCACTTTCTGGTGTATATCCTATATAGATGATGCCAAGGATACAAATCAACAATCCTAGCCATCCTCTTAGTCGAACCTTTTCTTTAAGAATCACCATAGCCATCGCAGAACCTAAAAGAGGATAACAAGCTGTAACTGTTGCTGTCAGCGCCGCACCTCCTTTAGCTATTGCTAACATATAGAAAGTCATTGCAAGAGGACCACCAAATAAGGCTCCCAATGCACAAAATAATCCATCCTTCGATTTGAGTGCTGGTAATAAGTCTTTTAATCGCCCCTTCGAAGCCATTATTATAAGCATCCATAATGCAGCAAAAGCATCATGAAGCATACTACAGATAAAGGTTCCTCCAACAAGAAGAACAGGATTCTCTACAAAGGGAGCCATTGCCATAGCTACCCCAATCAATACAGTATCTAATCCCCATGTCATACCAGAGAGAACTCCCGTGGTATAACCCTTGCGCAGTAGCGCAGATGTATTTGCTTTCATTATATGTTTATATTCTTTAAATATTCTATGGCACGTTTATATCTATCCATACCGTATGTTCCAAAATCGTCACCTTGAGCTTCTTTTATACAAGTCCAAACAGCCCAAAGATAATCCATCAAGATTTGATAAATCAAGATTTTCTCTCTAGCATTCTTTGGTTCCTTACCCTCAAAATAATGATTCAAAAAATAATCTTGACTCTCATCAGTAAAGTTGCTTTCTAGGAATAGAGCAGCAATATCCCACATAGGATCATTCATTCCAGAATACTCCCAATCAATCAGATAAATAGTTCCATCTTCTGCCTTCAAGAAGTTTTCTGCAACCAAATCATTATGACATGGCTTTACAGATACCCCCAATTGATTTAAATAATCTTCTAATTTAAATACTTTTTCTCTAACCGGTTCATATCCTTCATACATTTTTCCTCCTGCTTTAATAAGCAAGGATTCATAATTCAGTATTTCTTTGAAAACATTAAATTCATTACCAAAGCGAATATGTGAAT
>ERZ1035014.1090-NODE-1090-length-10231-cov-14.029972_pt1 | contig 10231 bp, 6 predicted proteins | sample MGYA00520620_ERZ1035014 | MGnify/ENA primary metagenome ERZ1035014 (study PRJEB33766, sample SAMN09781744) | gut metagenome | biome: gut microbiome | host: Homo sapiens | place: Madagascar | study: EMG produced TPA metagenomics assembly of the PRJNA485056 data...
GTGGCAGCGGTTGTATCTGCCTGAACGGTGCTGCAGCCCGCAAGGTGCAGGTGGGCGATACCGTCATCATCATCGCTTATGCCCTGATGGACTTTGAGGAGGCAAAGACCTTCAAACCTACCGTGGTTTTCCCGAAAGAAGGAAACAAGGTATAGAGTTCTATTCAATGGAAAATGAAACAAGGTGTGTCTGAAGCGGAATTCCCGTTTCTGGCACACCTTTCTTTTTAATGTCCCACAGATTTCACAGATTTACGCAGATTTTTCGACCTATGCGGTCGAGGGGCTTAAACCACATCATATTTTAGTCACGCAGATTTCGCAGATGACGCAGATTCTTTTCATCCGATAAATCTGCGTCATCCCAAAGACCGAATAGGTCTCCAAATCTGTGTAAATCTGTGAAATCTGTGGGACATAAAAATTGAAGGAGAAGAAAAAATCTGCGTCATCTGCGAAATCTGCGTGCCCTTTAATTATCAGCGTGACCTTATATTATCCGCGTGCGCAATATTAGATTTTATTCTTCGAGAAATGACTCATGATGAAACGACCCCCGAAACTCAATATCAAAACGATGATGGTGAGCACCACGGCTGCAGCATACGCCCTGTTCTGTACATCCTCCTGCGGCGCACTCAACTGAAAAAACACGCTTAAGGGTAATGTGGCTGCCTGCTGGTTTAGTCCTTGAGGAATATGATCGGAGAATCCTGCCGTAAACATCACTCCTGCACAATCGCCGATGGCTCTACCGATACTTAATAAGGTGGCAGTGGCGATGGCTGGGGCTATCTGTCTCAGTACCACACCGATGGTTTCTATCCTCGTGGCTCCCAGACTGTAGGAGGAATCGAGTATCTCCTGTGGAATCGTCTTCGCCACTTCGTCCATCGAACGGATGAGTATCGGAACGATGAGCAGGGTGGTGACGAGAATACCTCCGCCCAGCGATGCCCTGATGCCCAGCCAAACCATCACCGTAAAGGCAAAGGAGCCATATACGATGCTCGGAATTCCGAAGAGGGTATCATAAGCCAGACGGGCGATGTATCCGAATTTTGAGTTGGGTTTGAGATATACATTCATATAGAACACTACGGGCAGCGAGATAAGCAGACCGAGCAAGGTAGAGCCGCCCACGATATAAAGGCTGCCCACGATGGCATTGAGGAATCCGCCCTTGCCGCCCAGATAGAACCCGCCGCTAGGCAACTGGCTCACCATCTCCCAGGAGAGCACAGGAAAGCCTCGCCTGAAGATGGTCCAGAGAACGCTCAACACGAAGAAGCCCACAATGCCTATCGACCCGAGCATCAGTAATTTCACGATTCTTTCTTCCAAGTATTTCATAAGCCTTTTTTATTCTTTTACCCTTTTACTCTTTTACCTTTAATAGCACGATTCTCGACCCGAGGTTCAATATCACTACCACGAAAAACAGCAGGAAAGCGGCAAACATCAGGGCGCTGTCATAAAGCGGAACTGAAAGCATTTCACCATAATTATTGGCGATGAGTGCCGGTATCGGGTAGCAGGCATCGAGTACGCTTCCCGGAACGATGGCGAGGTTTCCGCACACCATCAGTACAGCTATCGTTTCGCCCAGCGTTCGGCTCAGCGCCAGAACGATGGCTGCAATCATTCCCGGTCGGGCCTTCCTCAGCACAACATGCTTGATGGTTTGCCATTGCGTAGCGCCCAGCGAGAGCGAAGCTTCTCTCAAATCTGTTGATATGTTATCGAATATCTCCATAAACAGGCTCACCAGAAGCGGGATAATCATCACGCTCAATACGATGCCGCCCGCTAGAACCGTATATCCCGAAGAAAACTCCACGAAGAGGGGAGCAACATACTTCGAAACCCAAGGCACGATGAGAAGGCTCCCCCATACGCCATAGATGACGGAGGGAAGTCCGGCTAGAATATCGAGCAGCGGATATACGTATTTCCGGATGCTGCGGTGGGCGTATTCCGTGAGATAGATGGCCATGAGCAGGGAGATGGGGAGGGCGATGAGAATGGCCAGTGCTGTACACCAGAAGGTGCCGGCGAGGAAAGGCAGAAATCCGAACTTGCCTTCCATCGGTCGCCAGTTGCTCTCCGTGAGGAGTTCCCACAGATTATACTGGCTCAATATCGGTTCCGACTTGATAAACAGTCCCACCGCCATGATGATTACCAGGAATATGGAGGCGATGGTCAAGAGAAACATCACCTGTCCTGCTATCTTATCCTTTGCTATTCTATAATCCATACTCGTATTTTATTATGTGGGGGATTTACTATCCGCTTTATCCAAGCAGGCTAACACCCAATCCCAGCAGCAGGAAAGCCGCTGCCTCTAAAATGTTGATGATTAAATTCTTCATGCTCATTCCCTTCCTAAAACATTTGAATTGACTTTCACTTCGTCCGTCGAACGTTGTTTCTTCACTCTTCACTTAAAAAGCTTTTCCCTTAACTCCTAGCTTCTCTGATGCAATCCGCATTCGCGATGTTCCGGCGATTCCCACCACCATCTTCCGGCTCGGATATCCTCGCCTGGCTTGATGGCCCTTGTACAAGGTTGGCAACCGATGCTCGGATATCCCTTGTCCTGCAGCTTGTTATAAGGAACATGATGCTTTTTTACATATTGCTCTACATCCTCTTCGCTCCAGTTGATGAGCGGGTTCACCTTAATCAGGTTATGAATGTCGTCCCATTCCACTACCTGCATATCCTTGCGGGTTACGCTCTGCTGCTTTCTCAATCCGCAAATCCATACATCCAGTCCCTGCATCGCCCGCTTCAGCGGTTCCAACTTTCTAACCTGGCAGCAGCGGTGTCGGCTTTCAATCGAATTATAGAAGAGGTTGATGCCTTCTTCCTTCACCATCTGCTGCACCGCCTCATAGTTTGGGAAGAATACTTCCAGGTTGATGCCATACGTCATGTTGGTCTTGTCGATGAGCTGGTAGGTCTCCGGAAAGAGTCTGCCGGTATCGAGTGTGAAGATGCGGGCAGATTTATCTATCTTCACGATGATGTCGGTAAGCGTCTGGTCCTCGATGCTGAGGGAAGAAGAAAGAGCGATGCGCCCTTTGAATGCCTGAAGGAAATAACCGACAATATCCTCGGCAGGCGCATCGCTGAATTTCTTATTGAGTTCTGGAACCAAATCCTTTATATTACTTTGAACTTTGATCATTGAACTTTGAACTTTATGATTACTCTATATTACTTTGAACATTCAACATTCAACATTTAACATTCAACATTATTTAATAAGTCCCGCTCCCACGGTTTCGTTCGTATCCGGGTCGATGAAGATGAGGCTGCCCGTTACTTTATTCTCCGTATATTTATCGAATACCAATGGGTTGGCGGTGTGGATGTTGATCTCGGCAATATCGTTCATCTTCAATTCCGATACACCTTCTTCCTTCTCCAAGGTGTTGATGTTGCGGCGATAGTTGATGCTGCGAATCAAACCCTGGGTCTCGTAGGTGGCCTGACGGATTACGTATTTGTTTCTTACGGCAGCAGGGCGCTCGTTGAACCAGCAGACATCCAGCGTGATATCCTGTTCGATGCTAGGCTGCTTCTCTTCTGCCTTTACGAGGGTGTCGCCACGCGAAATGTCGATGTCATCGTTCAGCGTCAGGGTAACGCTCATTGGGGCATAAGCTTCCTCCAGGTGCTTCTCTACGAAGTCGATGCTCTTCACGGTGCTCTCCGTGCCCGATGGCAATACTCTTATCTTGTCGCCCGGACGGATGATGCCGCCGCTTACTCTGCCCGCATAACCACGGTAGTCAGGGAACTGGCTGCTGATAGGACGAATCACATACTGCACCGGGAAGCGGAAGAAATCGCTCACCGTCTTATGACCTACCGGAACGGTCTCCAGATAGTTCAGCAGGGTAGGTCCCTCATACCAAGGAGTCTTCTCACTCTTGTTCACCACGTTGTCGCCATCCTTGGCGCTGATAGGGATAAACACCACGTTCTTGATATCCAATGCCTCCGACATTTTCTTGTAGTCGGCAACAATCTTGTCGTATACATCTTTACTGAAATCAACCAGGTCCATCTTGTTGATAGCCACCAGGATATGTGGTATGCCGAGCAGCGAAGAAATATAACTGTGGCGAATGGTCTGCTCCAGTACGCCATGACGTGTATCAATCAGAATGATGCTCAGGTCGGCAGTACTTGCACCCGTCACCATGTTGCGGGTATACTGAATATGTCCCGGAGTATCGGCGATGATAAACTTGCGTTTCGGTGTGGCGAAATAGCGGTAAGCCACATCGATGGTGATGCCCTGTTCACGCTCAGCACGGAGACCATCCGTGAGCAAAGCCAGGTTCACTTCCTCATTACCGCGGCTCTTGCTAGCAGCCTCCACCGCCTCCAACTGGTCTTCGAAAATCGACTTGCTGTCATAAAGCAATCTTCCTATCAAAGTACTCTTTCCATCGTCCACGCTGCCCGCAGTAGAGAAGCGGAGCAGCTCCATATCTAAATAACCTCTATCCATGTTTCTTTTAATGTTAAGTGTTAAATGTTAAATGGGCTAGCGCCCTCACCTTGATTTAAATGTTAAGTGTTAAATGTTAAGTGTTAAGTTGTTTGCTGTATATGACTGCTATGCTAATTCAACATTCAACATTTAACATTCAACATTGAAAATTAGAAGTATCCCGCCTTCTTGCGGTCTTCCATTGCCGTTTCGCTTCGCTTGTCATCGGCTCTTCCTCCACGTTCAGTAACGCGTGTAGAAGCAATCTCGTCGATGATATCCGCTACGGTAGTCGCCTTCGATTCCGTGAGACCGGTGCAGGTAATGTCACCGATGGTGCGGCAGCGAACCAGCTTCTTTACCACTTCTTCTGTAGGCTTGCGCTTGATGCAAGGCAGGGCTGCGAGCCATTGTCCGTCACGGTTGAATACCTCTCTTTCGTGGGTGAAGTAGAGCGAAGGCATCGGGATGTTCTCCAGGAAGATATACTGCCATACATCCATCTCCGTCCAGTTGGAGATAGGGAACACACGGAAGTGTTCGCCCATGTTCTTTCTGCCGTTGAAGATGTTCCAGAGCTCAGGGCGCTGGTTCTTCGGGTTCCATTGTCCGAATTCGTCACGATGACTGAAGAAACGTTCCTTGGCACGAGCCTTTTCCTCATCTCTTCGGGCACCACCGATGGCTGCATCGAATTTATATTCCTCCAGGGTGTCGAGCAGGGTAGTGGTCTGCAGTTTGTTGCGTGAAGCATAATAACCCGTTTCTTCCTTCACTCGTCCCTTGTCGATGCTTTCCTGCACGCTGCCCACGATGAGTTCGGCTCCGAGTTTCTTCGCCAGTTCATCACGATACTGGATGGTTTCCTCGAAGTTATGTCCCGTGTCGATGTGCAACAGCGGGAATGGAATCTTCGCCGGATAGAAAGCCTTGTAGGCGAGATATGTGATCACGATAGAATCCTTGCCACCCGAAAAGAGGATGACTGGACGCTCGAACTGGGCAGCTACTTCGCGGAGCACGTAGATAGATTCTGCCTCCAGTTCCTTGAGATGTTTGATAGTCTTATTGTCCATAATCTATGTCTTTTTTTATTATTATTTTCTGGGTGCAAAGGTACTGCGATTTCCCCACTTGGGCAATACCACATGGGGTGTAAAAAGACTACCATACAGGGAGTAAAGGACATACCATACATTTGGTATAAGGCTGCCAAACGTATGGTATGTATGATGGATAAGGATGTGTGTCCTATATATAATAAGGTGTAATTGGTATAGACCAATTAAAATAGTATCTTCATTTTATTGCTAAATAATTATAAAGAAGTTGTTAGTATCAAATAAAAAGAGTATATTTGTACAATATAAAATTAATGATCCTGATAATATGATAGAGGTTGCACCGATAAGGGGTTGTGTGCCTAAGATGATTCGTGATACGATGAATTATCTCAAGACAAATATTATTCAGAAGACAATTCATAAGCCAGAGGATACAGAACGTTCCGTTGTTACATATAATTATCCTTATCAAGCTTTGGAAGAAGCTGTCGTAAACAGCCTTTATCATCGCAGTTATATTGAAAGAGAACCTGTTGAGGTAACTATTGAACCAGATAAGATTAGTATTCTCAATTTTGGAGGACCTAATCACACAATATCTATGCAGGCTATAAAAGAAGCTCGTATGCTTCGTTCTCGTCGATACACAAACCGCCGATTGGGAGAGTTCTTAAAGGAATTGAATTTGACAGAGGGTAGAGCTACGGGGATTCCTACTATTCAGCAGAAGTTGCAGGAAAACGGTTCGCCTCGTGCAATAATTGAGACCGATGAGGAACGTACATATTTCTTAATAGATATACCATGTAATTTAGACTATATCGGTGTGCCTATTGGTAAAGAATGCAAGAAAGAATGCAAGAAAGAATGCAAGAAAGAACTGTCTGAATTACAGATGCTTATCATGGGGGCATTGTCTGAGAATGCTAAGTTAACAATACCAGAATTAGCAAGAAAGATGGGCATATCTGCAAGAAAGATTTCTCAGGAACTAAAGTCTTTACAGGAAGAATTTCTGGTCTTGAAACGTGAAGGAGGTCGCAAGAATGGTTATTGGGTAGTATTGGATAATGACGTATAAAACGTATTATAAAATACATATATTTCTGTACGATAGCAAGTGCTTTCTAAAGTAACTCGAATGGTTTGGAGTTATTCAGAGCATAACTTGCTATCGTCAGATATTTCGTTCTGTTACGGATAGATTTCGATATGGCTGCTGCCGGAGTTGCCATTCTTGATAATCCTTATCTGGGTGGTGATGCGCTCGCTCATCGTGTCGGTATGACTGATGACGCCCACCTTCTTGCCTTGCGAACTTTGCAGCATGGCGAGGGAGTCGATGACGGTGGCGAGGGTATCGGGGTCGAGGGTTCCGAAGCCTTCGTCGATGAACAGGTTCTCGAAGGAGATGTTGCGGGAGGATAATGCCGACAGGCCCAAGGCGAGACCGAGACTCACGATGAAGGTTTCGCCACCGGATAGGGAGGTGGTGTCTCGGATATCGTCGGCACGGTCGTGGTCGATGACTCGGATGCCCAGCGAATGCTTTACCTGCTGCAGTTCGTAACGGCTGTTGAACTTTCTGATTTCCTGGTTGGCGTGCGCTATCAGGAAACTGAGCGTATAGCATTGGGCTATCTTGCGCAGCGTCTTGCCGTCTGCTCCGATGGCATCTGTGATGGCTGTCCAGTCGTCCTTTTCCTGTGTCACGAGTTGCAGAGCCTCAGCCTTGTCACCCAACTGCTTCACGGCTTCCTGATGGTTCTGCATCCTGGCTTTGGCAGCAATCAGTTCGTTGCGCTGACTTCTCTCCTGATACTCCTGCTGAATGGCTAGGAGAGCATCACGGCTTTGGGCAGGCTGATGTTCCAAGTGCTGCTGATGCGCCTTTTCTGCGCTCTGGTAAAGGGCGGTAGTTGAAGCCACGGCTTTCTCCTTTTCGTCCTTTTCCCGTCGGATAGCATTCCAGTCTTCGGCAGAGTGAAGCATCTCCCGGATGGTATTTCGGTCGATAAGGCTTGGTTCGATACTTCTTTCCTCGATGCCTTCCTCTTCGGAGTCTTTTCCTTCGATGCTCTTTTCTTCAAGCTGCTTGTTGTATTCCTCAATCCAAAGGTCGAGTTTCTTTTCCTTCGCCAGCAGATTGTCTTTCATCGTCTTGTTCTGAGACAGCATGGTTTGATGCGAACCTTTACAGTTGGCGAGTTCCGCCTTCAGTTTGTTGATATTCTCGTTCTGGTTATCTGCTGCTTTCGTAGCCTCATCCTTTGCTGCTGTCAGTCTTTGTTCAGCCGCATCTGGTTCTTCGCCATTCAGAATCTGCTTGTATTTCTCCTGCCATTCCTCCATTTCCTTCTTGGCGCTATTCCATGTCTGAAGGGCTTTCTCGTAAGCCTCCTCCTTGCTCTTTTGATGTGAGATGAGGTTGATGGTAAGTGCTTTTTGTTCAGCCAGTTTTGTGACGCAGGTTGAAGTGTTCTCTTGGACTTTGTTCTGTATAGTAGAAGCCTTGCTTTCATACGCAGCTTCATCCTTTACAGCCTTATCCTTGAGTTGGGTCAGCCGTTCTATCTCTTTCTGAATCTTGTTAAAGAGGCTCAGTTTGCTGCTCGCATCTTTCGCCTTGTTTTCATAGATAGGCAAGAGCGATTTCAGTTCTGCCTCTGCCTTTGGAATCTTTGGATACTGGGCGATGAGTGCCTTCCATTCCTCTTCGTAAGTTGCGATTTCTCCCGACAGCTTTTCCTGTTGTTTCTGGAGCGTCTGTACTTCGCCGTCGTTCTGTTTTCTCTCGCCGGAAAGGTTCTTCTCCTGTTTCTGCTGCAGTTTCAACAGATCTTCCTTGGCTTTCAGAAGTTGCGAGAGTTCCGTAGTGGCTTCTTCAAACTGCCTGTTGTCGGTATGATAAGGATGGGTCGTGCTGCCACAGAGCGGACAAGGTTTGCCTTCGGTCAGGTTGGCACGATGAATCTCCCATTTCTCACTCACCATGAGGGTATAGGCATTTCTCAGCGTCAGGGTCTCTTGGGTCAGCGCCTCGATGGTCAACTTGCCCAGCGCCTCATCTATCTCTGCGTTTCTCTTGCCCAAAGCTAAAATCCGCTCTTCATTCTTCTTTTTCTCTGCTGTGGATGCGTCGAGATGCGCCACAACCTTGATGGCTTGCTGGACATCTTGCAGTTTCCGGTCGGCTACAGTCTTGCTGTTCTGCAGTTCCTCTATATTCTGTCCGGCAGTCTTATTTCTTTCCGTCTCCCAAGCCTGTTCAGCGGCTTGTGTCGCTTCCTGCAGAACCTGTTTCTGCTTGGCAATCTCTTCCTTTGTCGTTTTGAGGGCAAGGTTCGCTTTCTCCGTTTCTGCTTCCCATTTTTGGATGTTTCGGGCGTTTTCCTCCACGTCTTTCTGGGCAGTTAGATTCTCTTTCTGAGCCAACTCCAATGTCTCTTTCTTTTCTTTCAGATTCGGCATAGCCGCTTCCATTTTGGTTTTCAGAGCCCTAGCTTCAGCGATGACCGGCAGCGCCTTTTCCAGCTGTTCCTGTGCCTTGCTTACTGCTTCCTTCAGACTGGCGAGAGTTTTCTCGCTTTCGCTGATGGCAGACTCTTGACTTTTGATGTTTCCTTCCGCTTTAAGGATGTTTTCTTCCTGCTCGTGGATGCTTTGCGTCTGTCGTTCTACTTCCTGCAGCAGGTTGACTGCTGGCTGTACTTCATCGTGCAACTGCAGACGGAGAATCTGGGCTTGCATCGCTTTAATGGCATCTGCTGCTTGTTCCATATCTGTCTGGCAGATAGCGATTTGTTTTATTTGCTTGTCGTTTTTCTCAAACCATTGCAGGTCTTTTGAGATGGCTTGCAACTGGCAGTCGAGTTCCTTCTCAGCTTTTTCCAACCGGGCGATTTCCTCCTGCAGTTGGGCGAGTTCTTCATCGTTCAGCAGGTTCTGTTTAACGGCTTCCACCGATGCTGCCATCTGGTTGTAGGCATCCGTTGCCTGGTCTTTCGCCTTCTTGATTTCAGTAGCGATGTTCGTATAAGTTTCCTCGCATCCGATGAGTTTTTCCAGGAGTTCGTACCGCTCGTTTTCCTTCGCCGTCAGGAAGTTGGCAAACGAGCCTTGGGCGATGAGTACGGTACGGAGAAACTGGTCGTAGTCGAGTCCGATGATGTTCGGCAGCTCGTTCCAGTCGGCAGCTTCCTCCGTTATCTCTTCTCCGTTTCTCGTGATTTTATAGAGCGCAGTCTTGGCGTTCTCGTAGCGCACTCTCTGGAATCTGACGTGCCATTCTGCGCGGTAGATGCTGCCGTTGTTGGCAAGGAAGGTGAGTTTGCTGTAGCCCTCTTTCTTGCCCCGGGTCAGGATGTTTCGGCTGTCGGTAGGTGTCAGACGGTTACTTTCGCTGGCATCGGCAGCTCCGAAAATCTCTATGTTCTGGTTCTTGTCGCCTTTCTTCCTGGGGTAGCGAGGGGCGCGGTTGTAGAGGGCAAGGCAGATGGCATCGAGTAGGGTAGACTTGCCACTTCCCGTCGGACCTACGATGCTGAAGATGGTACTCTCGCCTAAGGCACCTTCTTCAAAGTTGATGACCTCACCTCCCTGTTTGTCAAGCGAAGCGAGGTTGAGTATTTCGAGTTGTAGGAATTTCATAATGA
>ERZ1035014.1092-NODE-1092-length-10217-cov-2.928656_pt1 | contig 10217 bp, 10 predicted proteins | sample MGYA00520620_ERZ1035014 | MGnify/ENA primary metagenome ERZ1035014 (study PRJEB33766, sample SAMN09781744) | gut metagenome | biome: gut microbiome | host: Homo sapiens | place: Madagascar | study: EMG produced TPA metagenomics assembly of the PRJNA485056 data...
CTCCTCGCCCTGGGGATAAACACGGCGAAGCTCAACGGGGCTTCACTCAGGATCCAGGCGGACGGAAAAGATTTTTTCACCGGCGACATGCTGCTGTGCACCGTGTCCAACGGGAGGTTCTGCGGCGGCGGCGTTGAGAGCTGCCCCCACGGCAGGATAAATGACGGACTTGAAGAGCTCCTTCTGATAAAGAAGACCCGGCGCGGGAAGCTCCTCAGGTTTTTTCCTGACTACAAGATGGGAAAACTAAACGACAGGGAGGATTTTCCGGAGCTGGGCGCGTATGTCCAGGTAAAAAGCGTGACCATAGAGCCCCTCAGGGGTAAAATGGAGTTCGTTGTGGACGGCGAGTTCTTCTCCACGGGAAGGCTCCAGGTCGATGTGGTACCGGGGATCCTCCCGGTGATAGTCCCGGAGGGAACTGAGCCTCCGGCGCTGTAAACAGAGTACTTGAAAGATTTTAGAAAGACGGTTCGATGACAGACAGAATAAAAAGCACGATCTCGAAACTCAGAGCGATACTCATCTGCGGCATGATCTGCTGCCTGGTTTTTACGGTTTCTGCCGCACAGGCGTACGGAGATACGGTGCAGGTGGGAGGAAAAAAGATCTCCAAGCCCGACATAACTGCCGGCGCCGCGGCGCTCTACTGCGTCAATACTGACAAGACCATTTACTCGAAGGATGCGAATACACGCTACCTTCCTTTCAGCATCACGAAGCTGCTTACGGCCCTCATCGCCGTGGAAGACCTTCCGATGGACCAGAAGGTGACGGTCTCGAAGGAGGCGGCTGAGCAGGAAGGCTCCACTATGTCCCTTCAGGAGGGAGAGGTGGTGACCGTGGAGGAGCTCCTGTACGGGACGCTCATGCTCTCCGGAAACGATGCGGCTTACGCTCTGGCGGAGACCTGTGCCGGAAGTGAGAAGAAGTTCGTCGCCATGATGAACGACAGGGCGCGGGAGATCGGGTGCACGGACACCCACTTCATCAATCCGAACGGCCTGACCGACGACGTTACGAAGCATTATACGACCGCCAACGACTTCGTTAAGATCACCGAGGTGTGCATGAAAAATCCTACGGTGAGGAAGATCGCAGGCACGAAGAAATACAAAATGCCCGCCACAAACAAGAGGGAGAGTGAGGTATTCAAGACACATCTGCCTCTTCTCACGGAGAAGAACTCCGGCATCGTGGCCGGAAAGACCGGGTTCTGGGAGACCGGACAGGCTACCGTTTCCGTTCTCTACGACAAGAACGGCCTCGAGATGATAATGGTCCTCCTGGGCGATACCGAGGAAGACCGGCCGGACGACATGGCTATTCTGTGCAAGTACGGGCGGCAGACCGTGAAGGGCTTCCGCGTGGCGGCTAAGGGAGACAGCCTCGGAAAGAAGTGGATCAGGGGCGGAAAAATCACCAGGGTCCCGGTAAAGGCAGCGAAGAGCGTCTACGGCTATCCGTCTGACGGAAAAGAATCCAGCGTGAAGACGAAGTTCGTGAAGAAGGCTGGTGTGACGAGCCCGCTGAAAAAGGGTGAGACCGTTGGCACCCTCAAGGTGTATGCGGACGGCAAGCTGGCCACGTCCACACCGGTGGTCACCACACAGAAGGTGGAGAAGGGATGGCTCACCTCCAACCTGTACATATCCAACGCGGTGGCCGCGATCATAGTGATTTTGATACTGCTTTTCCTGGTCCTCAGGTACTACTTCAGGACCGTGGCGCGCAGGAAGCGCCGGAAGAGGAGAAGGTCGAGAAGATAAGGAAACGGATCGATCCCGGTCTGAGATTCCGACTTGTCGACAAAAAAAGGGGTGCCTCACTTTTTAGTGCGACACCCCTTCTATTTATATCCGTTATTCAGTTTTCTGCGTTGACCCGTGCGGCTATGTTACTCAGCCTCTGGGAAAACGTTACCCTCTGCGACGTTGAGCTCAGGCTTCTTAGCAGGGATGAATGCGCCTATGACTCCTCCGACAACTGCAGGGAGGATCCATCCGAGGCCGTACTCTGCGAATGGCATGGCGGCAACGATGCTGCCCAGAGTCCCAGGCAGGCCAACGGTCTCGATGATGCTGGCAAATAGAGCGAAGTAAGCTGCGCAGCCTGCGATGCGATCGTTGGTGATCTTCCTGTCGAAGAATGCCATGATGACCAGCACGATCAGAGGTGGATACAGGATGCCCAGGATAGGAGCTGCTACGCTGATGATGGTGGAGAGTCCGAAGTTGGACATGGCGAAGCTCACTGCGATGACTGTGATGACAACAGGCTTGTACTTCAGCTTGCCCTCGGATGCCTCCTCGAAGTAGTTTCCTGCTACGGAGGAAAGTCCGATAGCTGTTGTGAGACATGCCATGAGGATGATCACTGTCAGAGCGATGACTCCGTATCCGCCCATGAGCTTGTTTGTGATCGCGATGAGAAGAGGTGCCTGCTCCAGGCCTGCGAACGCCTTGATGCCAGAAACGGTAGCTCCCAGATATGTGAGGCCTCCGTATACCAGCGCCAGGAGAACTGCGGAGATGGTGTCCGCACCGGCGATGAGCTTTGTGACATCCTTCTTGTCTGTAAATCCGTGACCTGCGGCAGCAGTGATGAGCATCAGAGTCATGAGCACTCCGCCCAGTCCGTCGAGTGTCTGATATCCGTTCAGGATACCGTCGTGGATCGGTACGGAATCAGGGATCGCCACAGGGGAGCTGATCGGATGAACGATACCCAGGATGATGAGGAATACCATTACGGCCAGCAGTATAGGCGTGAGGACGTTTCCGATGATGTCAACTACCTTTGTAGGGCGGATGACCAGTGCGAGCGTAGCGCCGAAGAAGATAGCACTGAATACCCACTGAGGCATCCAAGGCAGAAGAAGGTGGATACCCATCTCATAGGTGGTCGCGGCCGTCCTCGGGATGCACACGCCAGGTCCCAGGCAGAGGATGATCACGATCATCATGATCTTTCCGGCCTTGTTCCCCATCTTTCCTACAACGCCGTCGATGGATCCCTTGCGGTTGGCAACTACTGATAGTACCGCGGCAGCAGCAAGTCCTACGTCCATGATGAAGAATCCGAGGAATCCGATGAGCCATCCTGATCCTGTGTTTCTTCCGAGGAACGGAGGGAAGATGAGGTTCCCTGCTCCGAACTGAGCTGCGAACAGTGCCAGACCCATGGATATGGTAGTGGCTCTGAGGCGATTACCTGATTTTTTGTTTTCCATTATTTTTCTCCAAGACTAAACATTTCTATCACATACTCCAAGAGATTATCATGCTTATCGTCCTATGAAAAATGAATAATAGAAATCGTGCGACAACCAAAAGTTATTTCTGGTTGAATTGCGCGCCACAGGTGACTAAAATGTTTTCAGGACCAGTAAAGAGGGGGGACTTCATATGGATATCGACAAAATCAACTATTTTTTTACGGCTGCCGAGCTATGCAATTTTACGAAGGCCGCACAGAAGTGCCAGATCACACAGGCGGCCATGAGCAAATATATCAATTCCCTGGAAACAGAGCTGGAATGCAAGCTTTTCTACCGCAACAACAAGGGGTGCACCCTCACGGAAAAGGGTAAGGCCTTCTACGACAAGATGCAGACGGTGTCCGCGATGTACGAGGACGTGAAAAGCGACCTTCGCGTCACCAGCGGCCCCCGCATTCGCACGGGCATCGAGGGAGAGCATCATTCCATTCCGGAATTCCAGCTTTTCCAGGCAAACAACCCCGAGATCGTCTTCGACATCTCCTTCGGCGAGCGCGACGCCCTCCTGGAGGATCTCAGCAACGGAAAGCTGGACGTCCTCCTGCTGCTGAACATAAGGCCGGAGGGAGATGACGCCCAGATGAAACCATTCAGGACCATCGATCTTCCCGGGGAAAAAGAGTGTCTCATCTGCTCGGAGACGGCGATGATGCGGTTCGGTTCGGTGGAGGGCGTGATCCAGTCCCTTCCGATGATCACTAAGACTGACGATCCGGCATATCACAGATATGCGAAGGCGGGCCTGAAAAAAAGTTCGGAGTCGAAGTGGGTGACGTTCGAGTTATCGATTCCATCGCCAACCAGCAGCTGGTGGTGAACCTGTCAAAGGGCTTCGCGATAGTACCGAGGTTCGAGATCCCTGAGGATTCGACTTTTCATGTCGTGCCGATGAATGAGGTCTTCATGACGGCATTGAAGCTGGTGTACGACCCGCACCACCTGTCGAAAGAAGCGAAGGAGCTGACGTCGTTCATAAGGAAGATCTTTTCCGCAAAATAAGACTGCAATCGTGTATCCGGTGGCGCGCCCGTTCTGGAAGATCTCCCTTGTGTCATGATATGTGGTATCGGGATTCTCGATCTTGTTTGAATTGTACGCGAAGAGCACCCTGAAATTGTCGAGCACTGTGTCCACGTCTGCCGGCGAGCTCAGGGGCCGGGATTTCCATTCTTTCACGATCTTTTCGTATTCAGTGTTCGTCATGACGGTTAATGGCGACTTGAAGTCGCAAAATCACAGGGTAACAGAGTCACAGGATCATAGGATCACAGTACCACGATATCACAGATGCATCATTCTTCCATCTGAAGTCTGGCCTCTTCAATGTACTCCTCGGCGGATGACCTGATACCCTGTATCTCCTCGTCTGTAAGCTGGCGGATCACCTTTGCGGGACGGCCGAAAGCCATGGATCCCTCGGGTATCTCTTTTCCCTTAGTCACCAGGGAACCGGCGCCGATGATGCAGTTCCTGCCGACCTTTGCGCCGTCCATTATGGTGGACCCCATGCCGATAAGGGTGTTGTCGCCGATGGTGCAGCCGTGGATGATACACATGTGCCCGACGGTCACACCGTCGCCGACATCCGTGGAGCTGGTCGTGGACACGTGCACCATGGACAGATCCTGGATGTTGGTGTCGTCGCCGATACGGATGTGTTTGTCGCCGCTGCAGCGGAGCACGGCGTTGTGCCACACGCTGCTGTTTTTGCCGATGGTTATGTCATCCCCGGAGAGCTTCACCCCCGGGGCGATGTATGCTGATTCGTCGATATTCATCTTTGCCGTGTGTTCCTCCTGAAAAAAGTTTAGCATCCCTTGCCGTCTATGCGGCACGCGCTCTTCTCTCTGCTCTTCAGACCCACGTCCTCCGGCGCGAGAGTCACGCTTCCGTCTTCCCGCACAAAGCATGGGATCCCCAGCGATCCTGTGCCCCGTATCTCGTCGAATGCCGGATCTACGTCGCGGATACTTATGAATTCCTTCATGTTCTTGACGTGCTCGCCGATGTCGATCACCTGGAAGTCCGCTTTGCCTTCGATCTGCTCTTCTACAAAAGTGCAGTCAGGACAGGTCTTCATGCCGTATATCTTTATCATGAGAAATGCCTCCTGGATCTTATTATGAGTTTGCGCTACAGATATAAAATGATGATAATAATATACACCAAATGCGAACGTGAAGGGAGAAGAACGTGATCAGACCAATAATGAAAGACGTGTTGTTTCTCAGCCAGAAGTCGGAGCCTGCCACGCGGGAGGATCTCCAGGTCGGGACCGACCTGCGTGACACACTGGCTGCGAACCGCGACAGGTGCGTGGGCATGGCCGCGAACATGATAGGAATAAAGAAACGGGTGATAATCGTGAATATCGGGATGGCAGACGTGGTGATGTTCGATCCGGTCATCCTGAGCAAGGATTCTCCCTACGAGGCCGAAGAGGGCTGCCTGTCACTGACTGGCACAAGAAAAACCACCCGGTATGAAAACATCCGGGTGGAGTTCTACGACATGCGATGGAAGAAGCAGCAGATGAAGCTCAGCGGGTGGCCTGCTCAGATCTGCCAGCACGAGATGGATCACCTGGAGGGCATACTGATCTGACGCCCGAACCTGGCGCTCAGCGGGAGATCTTTTCCTGTATGATCTTTTCCGCTCTGTCGCCGGATTCCGTGCTGGTGTAGGAGAGCTTCACGCTTTCCCCGCCGCAGTGGACCATGACTGTTGGAACGTCGATGGTACTGCCGCCGGAGCAGCAGGAATGGTGTTCTGGCATCATAAGAGAGGCGGCTGATGTGACGGCAGAGTAGGGAATATAAAACAGAGTGCCGTCCTTGTAAAAATAGAACGCCTCGTCGCCAAACTGCGAGTCGCCGATCTTAACAGCGCTTTTCCGGTCGGATCGCGGGTCGTCGATCTCCCCGCCGTCGATATACGGATATGCTTTTCCAAGCCCAAACATACGAAACACCTCCAGTCCTTTTTTCGGATACCATTCTAGGGCTCATGTCCCCCGGCGTCAATCACGGGAACATGAAGCTTCTGCACAAAATTCTGTGTAGCTATCATAAGATATTGTGTACGGCAACAAAAAAGACTGCGGAGCGGAATTGCCTTGCTCTGCAGCCTTTTCGTTCAGGGAAACTGTGGAAAAATGAGAAGCGCAGTGACCCTGACAATATTATTCATTTTCTCCGGATCAGTTGTTCAGGTCGAGATCCATGTCGTCCATGTCTTTGCTGATCTTTTCCGAGATCTTCTCATGGTCTGCCGGCATCTTGATGAATGCTCCGATGATGCATCCGATCAGCGCAGGAACGATCCATCCAAGACCGTCAGATGCGAACGGCATCTTTGCGATGAAGTCAGAAAGAGGACCCATAGGCAGGTTGCCCATCAGGCTCGCCGCCAGGGCGAAATATGCTCCGGCTCCAGCCACATGGTCGTTCTTTACGACTCTGTCCAGGAGGGCGAAGATGACAAGCACGATCATTGGCGGATACAGGATGCCCAGGATAGGTCCTGCCAGCTTGATGATGTTGGTCAGTCCGAAGTTTGACAGCGCGTAGCTGATCACGATCACGGCGATGACTGTCCTCTTGTACTGAAGCTTGCCGTTGGAAAGTGTTTCAAAATAATCCCCAACTACTGACGAGAGTCCGATGGACGTCGTCAGGCAAGCCATAAGCACGATTATCGTGAGGGCGATGGCGCCGAAGCTGCCCAGGAGCTTTCCTGTGATGAACATGAGAAGAGGTGCCTGCTCCAGTCCCTGTGCAGCGGCAACTCCGGAAACTGTGGAACCCAGATATGTGAGTCCTCCGTATACCAGTGCCAGAAGCGTACCTGAGATCAGAGCCGATCCGGCAACAGTATCACGGATGTCTTCTTTTTTCGTATAACCGTATGCGGTGGCAGCGGTGATCATCATCAGTGCCTGAGGAACGCCGCCTATGCCGTCCAGTGTCTGGTATCCGTTGACGATACCTGCATTCAGAGGCTTTGCGCCGTGTACTATGGTGGCTGTGTCAATAGGGTGGATAATGCCTGCAACGATCAGCAATACCATGACTGCAAGAAGGATAGGCGTGAGGTAGTTTCCGATGATGTCGACTACCTTGGTAGGCCTGATCACGAGCAGAAGAGTGATCCCGTAGAATATCAGTCCGAAGAGCCAGAGGGGGATGGAAGGTAAAAGCGCTTTTATTCCCATCTCGTATGTTGTTGCGGCCGTACGCGGAATAGCGATCAGCGGTCCGAGGCAGATGATGATCGCACTGACCATTATCTTTCCTGGGATCTTTCCTATCCTGTCGGTGACGCCGTCCATCGTTCCTTTTTTGTTGGCCACTACAGAAATAATTGCGGCAACTGCGAGTCCTACGTCCATCAGGAAGAATCCGATAAATCCGATGAACCAGTGGGAGCCGGTGTCTCTTCCCAGGAACGGAGGGAAGATCAGGTTTCCTGCTCCAAACTGTGTAGCAAAAAGGGCGAGGCCCATGATGATAATAGCGGAACGCTTACTCCGTGTCTTACCATTGTTCTCCATAACGAATCATACCTTTCATAAAATGCCTCTCATGTCAGTTCCTCCTCCTCATAAGGAAATCTCATGGATGCCATCAAATGAATTGAAAACAACGTGATGTTATGTTAACACATTAACAATCTGTATGAAAGCCTTTTTATGAAAGATGCTGACGTCAGACAAACAAATTGATGACGGATGGGATCTATTCATCCTCCGGATCTACGATCTCAGCCTTGAAAACCATTATGGTATCCGCGTCAGAACAGCAGAATTCGGCCGTCCCTTCCGGCTGCCCCGGGATCGTTCCTCCATACCTCAGGATGTCTATGTATGGGAAGGCGCAGTGCATGGCCATGGGGCATATTTTCCCACGGTCTTCGTCGTAGTCGAACACCTCGCCAACGTTGTGGCCTCGGTGACATCCCATCCTTCTGCGGCGGTCTGTGATCGTGAGCCTTATTTTAGGCCTTCTTCGTTTTGCCATGGTAAAAAATCCTTTCTCTATAGAGATGCGTTTGCGGCATCGCCACGGCAATCGCCGCACTCGTCGTTGCTTTTGGTACCGATATCCTCCGAATACATCTCAGGGCTTTTGAAGATCAGCACTAATGGCAGAAGTATCGCAACGGACAGGAGCGCACTGAAAAGGTTTATCTCGCCTATCGGTGTGTCATACAGGAAGTGGTCGGCCATGACCAGTACGATCAGGCCAAGACCTTTATTCCGCCTCTTCTTGTCGCCACGGGCGGTGACGATGAGGTACAGGCCGGCGGCGGTGACTGCGGCGTAAGACCAGTGTGATGCAAGCGACCCCTGGATCCTGTCGATAGCGATTGGGAAAGCTTCGTTCACGTGCTTGAAGCTGCTCTGAGTGATGTAGGAAATGTCTTCCTCTATCTGGAAGCCCATGCCGACGCACATTCCGATGCTCACATAGTTCTTCAGCGATCTTCGCCCGAGAACGTACAGTATGAGCGCGGTGGTGCCGAGCTTCAGGAGCTCCTCCACGATCCCGACTTCCACTGAGCCCATCCATGCATCGTGGTAGTAGTGTCCCATGAGGTGGGACATGCCGTGTGTGAAGTCGTCGTTCAGGGTCCCTGCAAAAGGTGTGGGAATGATGGCGCCGCAGAATGCGGCCAGCAGGAGCTCAAGTCCGCCGATCGTATATTTCCTGCAGAGCCATTTCATGAAAATGATGAACGGCACGATGTATATCAGAAGCAGCAGGAAGGAGCTGTAGACTTCGATGTACCTGAATATTGATGCATGGTCCGGGCCCAGAAAGTCTCCCGATACTGTCAGCATTCCAATTGCGAGCAGAAAGATGAGCGCGGCCAGCCCTTCCGTCTTGTGCCTGCGCATTGTCTTCGCCTTAGGATCCACTATCAGGTTGCTGTATTCGTCCACCTCGGCATTAGTGACAGTCTCTTTTTCCATAAAAAAATCGCCCCCTCGTTTGATCGTGTAGCAAAAGCGCTCACCTATAGTAGCACTGAATAGATACACATTAAACGACGGGGGCAGTTGTTTCAATAAAAGACCATCAGTCAACCTTTCCCTTGAGGTTGAACACCACCACGCTGGAGATGATCATCGCTCCGCCAACCACCGTGCCCCAGTCTGGAATCTCCCTGAGCATGACAAAACCCAGCACTGTAGTCACAAGGGGCGTAAGGAACATGTAGTTGGTCACGTCGCTGGTGTGGCGCGCGTGCTCGAAGGCCTTGGCCCACAGGAAATATGCGACGGCGCTGACAACGATCCCCATGTAGAGCGCCAGCGCCTTGTCCACATTGCCTATCCCGGCGAAGTCGGAAAAGGCATGCGGTGCCGCGATGATGAGAATGATGGCAGCGCTGATCATCGCGTAAGTCATGATCTCCACGGAAGAGTATCCATCGGCCTGCAGCTTCCTGTTCAGCAGGTTGTAGCAGCAGAAGAGGACAGCCGCCCCGAGTGTCCAGAGCACTCCCACGTTTATGGAGAGTGTGCCGTCCCAGAGTAAAAGCACGCCCACTCCCAGGAAGGCGCAGGCGATAGCTGCGTATCCGATCCCGGTAAGCTTTTCGCCGTAGATCCGGCTGGCCGCGAGGGCGGTCATCACAGGAGTCGTGGCGATGACTATGCTGGAGGTGGCGGATGTGAGCGTCATTATCCCCGTGTTGAAAAAGATCATGTAGAACCCGAAGCCGCACGCTCCGGCGAGGGCCAGGAGGCATCCGTCGCGGAAGTTTTTCGGAAGTCTGATCCTGTTTATAATGCCGACTATTATCAGGAAGACCGCTGCTGCGGTGCAGCGGATCGTGCCCAGCGGTATGGGGTCCATTGACTTTCCGACGATCCTGGTGATTGGAAATGCAGTCGCCCACAGCAATATGGTGCCTATAGCGTATATGTGCA
>ERZ1035014.1093-NODE-1093-length-10195-cov-4.473471_pt1 | contig 10195 bp, 9 predicted proteins | sample MGYA00520620_ERZ1035014 | MGnify/ENA primary metagenome ERZ1035014 (study PRJEB33766, sample SAMN09781744) | gut metagenome | biome: gut microbiome | host: Homo sapiens | place: Madagascar | study: EMG produced TPA metagenomics assembly of the PRJNA485056 data...
GTTCCTTGGTTGTCTCATTAATAAAGACATAATGTATATCCCAGACGATGTTTCTCAATATCAATGAATTCAAATTGGCTTTCTGCGTTATATCTATAACCTGCTCCATAATGAAGAAAAAATCATACTTTGATATTGGTTTCTTCAACCTGTCAAACAAACTGATTCCAATAGGTCCATAGAATTCTATACAGTTTTTCTTCCTTGCCTGTACCTTCAAAAGACCTCTAATATATTTACTAGAGAAGAAATCTAACTGGCGTTCATCAATTTCTTCCTTAAAAGAGAGCTTAACTTTTACTTTAAGCTGGCAATCCTTACCCTTAACTTTATATCTTGCCATGGTTGTTCCACCTGCCCAATATTTATATTTTGTGTAGAACTATATGTCCTGCACACTAAAAATAATCACTTTAATAAATAAATCGTATCAAATCAATAGTGACTTGTCAACGAAATTTATCGGAACTTATCGGAATATAACAAATTGTAATGACAAAAAATCAGAAAAAAATGAACAAAATAACATTTTTTTAGTCTACGCACTAGTAACTTCGATATAATTCATGGTCAATTAGTAGTCAAACAAGGAGCTAAAAATGGAAAGAAAGCACTAGAATGGAGAGATGAACATCCTATTGAGGCGCAGAAGGGTGAACATATCAGAGATTATGCTACAGCTGAGGAACTGATTATCTTGGTGAATATGGAAAGCCAAAATGCCGAACTAATAAAGGAAGGCTTATCTCAAAGTGAGCGTTTTGCTAAATTGCATGAAATGGCAAGAACACAAATGCAAATATTACTGAAAAATCGAACAAAAGAAAAATTAAAAAATGTCAATCCCAATTTGCTCAAAGGGACAACTGAGCAATAAAAAGACAGTCACTTTTCTTTCCAGAATTATGACTGCCTTTTTTTGAACCCTGTCAAACTCTTAACTTAATGACATTGAATTAGTGCTAACCCCTTGACTTTACTGGTTTTCTCTAACTTTGTCCTTATTATAACATCATCATCAGAAAATGGGTGTATACACAAAAAATCCAATATCACACATGGGTCATGTATATGCAAAATCATATTTTCACTAAATGACATTTGATCATGATTATAATGTATCTCATCCAGTACATCCCTATACCCTTCAATCTCGCGCTCATCATGATTTAGAGGCGCACTGTCGCCGTCAACTATCTGCTTTATACGTGCATCTGTTGTAACAATACCTTCTATCGCGTTAGAACTTTTAACCGACTGTACTCTGGCAATCTTTTCCAGCTCCGTATATATGCTTTTATTGCTTTCCTTACGCGTATCTGATATAACATTAAATGCAGCATTCGTTGCCGTAAGATTAACTATCTCAGCTGGTAATAAGCCTTCATCTAAAAAAGTATAATAAATATATGCATTAAAGGTTCAAAATACCTTTTGACCCTCATATCATTTTATTATCGTAGTCACTCATATTAATCATTTCCTCAACCACGCAATTTCTTCTTTATACGGAGGTATCGTCTTCTTTGCGGAGCCTTCATTCTCGTTACATCATACGATTAAAGGTTCAAAAGGTATTTTACCCTATCGTATAATAATATACGCTGTATATGCCGCATACATTAGCAGCATGATGATACCCTCGCCTCTTTTTATCTCACGCTTTGTCCATGCCATAATCCACACGATGAGTGAAAATACCACAAGCACGATAATATCTATGATATTTTCCTGTATGAATGCTATCGGGCTGATGGCTGATGCAATTCCGAGCACCATGAGTATGTTGAAAATACATGAGCCGACTGCATTTCCGAGCGCCATATCGACCTCGTTTTTTCTGGCTGCGACTATTGATGTCACAAGCTCCGGAAGCGATGTTCCGATAGATACGATGGTTAGTCCGACGAGTGTCTGGCTCATTCCAAGGTCAATCGCTATGCGGCTTGCACTGTCTACTACGACATCTCCGCCTACTGCGATACCGACAGCTCCGATTAGAATGAAAATCACTGCTTTTGGCATTGAGATAAGCGGTATCTCATCGACCCCCTCATCTGATGACTGTCTGTTCTGCTTTAATGTGTGTCTGATAAGGTAGAAAATGTATCCTGCAAAGCAGCCGAGCAGTATTATTCCGTCCACTCTGCCGAGTGTCATGCCGATTGTTCCCATGACAAGAAGTAAAATGGCACATATCATCGAAAATGGGAAATCCCTTTTTAAGGATGCTCCGTCCACCACGACTGGTGTCATCAAAGCGCACACGCCGATTACTACCATGAGGTTAAATATGTTTGAGCCTGTCACGTTGCTGACTGCAAGCGTATTATTGTGTACTATGGATGCTGCCACACTGACCGCTGTTTCAGGAAGTGAGGTTCCCATCGCAACAATTGTCAGTCCAATGATAAGCGACGGCACCTTGAAGCGCTTTGCCACGCTTGAGCTGCCCTCCACGAACAGGTCTGCGCCCTTTACCAGAAATACAAAACCCACTATGAGGCAGAGCAGCACCACTATAAACGGTGCATTATTGATGAAATTTTCCATGTTGATTCCTCCGTTTTTTATTTTTTAAAAGCTTATAATTCCCAGATGCTCAAGCAATATCTTCACACCTATGAGTATGAGAATGATTCCTCCAGCTATCTCTGATTTCTTTTTATATTTATTGCCGAAAAAGTTTCCGACTATGACTCCGATGATTGAGAGCACGAAGGTTGTAAATCCGATGATTGCAATAGCCCAGTAGATGTTTAAGCTGTCATAGGTAAATGCAAACATGATTCCGACTGCAAGCGCATCGATGCTTGTCGCAATTGCAAGCAGAAGCATCTCTCCCTGATTGAGCGCCAGGTCTTTTTCCACGACCGCGTCATCATCCTTTTCCTTTACTGCCTCATAAACCATCTTTCCACCGATAAATCCCAGCAGAATGAATGCTATCCAGTGATCAATGCTTGTGATGTACTTCTCAAACCGGATGCCCAGCATATAGCCGATAAACGGCATGAGCGCCTGAAATCCTCCGAAATACAGACCGATTGTCAGCGCCTGCTTTCTGTTTACCTTTGTCATTCCAAGTCCCTTGCAGATGGATACTGCGAAGGCGTCCATTGACAAACCTACTCCTATGAGCAGGATTTCAATAAATAATACCATATTTTTCTCCCTTTTGCCTAGTGTGCGGCGATTAAATTCTCCCATATGAAAAAATGAGACCCTCGCATGCAGACACGAAACCTTATAAAGCTATAATTATATGGCTTATATAGCTTTATTGTGTGCTGCATACTTGAGTCTCATTCTTTAATGTTTGCCAGGTCTATTGACCGGTCTGTTGACAAACCACGTATATTTAAGAATACGCGAACTACTCCCTCAGAGGTAGTGTGTAATTAATTAATCGCCTTTGCTTCTAAAAAAATATATCAAATGACATGGGCTGTGTCAATGTATTTTACCGCTAATTTTTGTACGGAATGGCTAACTTTTTAAAATCACGGTTGACACGAAAAACAACATGTGATATGTTTACTACGACAGACATAGTATGACACTCGTAGTACGTTACACGTAGTATTGAATAATTTTAACATGCCTGATGAAATAAACACTCGAAACAGGAGGTGAACAATGCTCAATATAAGCAGCGATGTTATCCGCGGATACAACGATACCATCATCCTCTACCTGCTTCTCGACAAACCGTCCTACGGCTACGAGATTTCAAAGCAGATAAAGCTGATATCCGAGGAAAAATACGTCATAAAAGAAACAACTCTCTACTCTGCATTTACCCGCCTTGAGAAAAACGGTTATATCACATCATTCTCTTCGAGCGACAATGCAAGCGGAAAGCGCCGGACCTACTATCAGATTACCAATTCCGGCAGAGAATATTACAGGATGAAATGCGAGGAATGGAAGCTAACGCTTGATGTAGTAAGCAAATTTATACGATTTTAAAGGAGATATTTTATGGAAACTATAAAGAATTATCTGGAAAACATGTTTTCGCACCTCCCGAATACCCCCGAGGTGCAAAAAGCCAAATATGAGCTCTATCAGATGATGGAGGATAAATACAACGAATTAATATCAGAGGGCAAATCTGACAACGAAGCCATAGGCATAGTCATATCAGAGTTTGGAAATCTTGACGAGCTTGCTGACTCACTCGGTATCAAGAGCTTCGTGAATCCCAGTCAGGCAATGCCTGCTTCCAAAACACTCTCCCGCGAGACTGCTGCCGCATTCCTCAGGGATTCAGCAAAGCACGCATATCTCACTGCCTTTGGAGTGCTGCTTTGCATAATCGCAAGTCTTGGACCAATATTCAGCGAATGCATTCCGCGTTCACTCGCTTCACCGGACGCATCTGATGCAATCGGCATCACGTTCCTGTTCGTTTGTATCGCTGTGGCAGTCGGCTTCTTTATCTTCTCAGGTTCTCTCTCATCTAAATGGAGCTACCTGAAAAAAGAGCCTTACTGCATAGACTTTGAAACAGCAAACTGGGTCATCGAGCGAAAGGAAAGCTACCGCTCCACACATGCGATGCTTTTAACAGTGGGTATCATGCTCTGCATACTCTGCGCAGTGCCGGCAATCATAATCAGCTCACTGAACACCAAAAGCACCTTCGCAGACTCACTTTCAGGCGGACTCGTGCTCGTGTTTATAGCAATCGGTGTATTCATGATAGTGTTTACAAACATGAAGAAATCAAGCTTTGACAAGCTTCTTTCCCTGAACGGAGCACAGACTATGGGCGGCAATTTTGCCAATTCACACGATGGCAAGGTGCACTATGAAAACCCTGTTGTGGCTGCAATCATGTCAGTCTACTGGTCAACTGTCACATGCATCTATCTATGCTGGAGCTTTATTACCTTTGACTGGGGTATCACGTGGATTATCTGGCCAATAGCCGCAATCATCAATTCGCTGGTGGAAAACCTGCTCGGCGATAAACATGGAAATTAATGGAAACCAGGACAGTCAAAAATGTGTGTAGCATATTTTGAATAATCACAAAACAAATTATGCAACAAGATAATTCAGAAATGGAGACAAGTCATGAAAAAGAATATATATCTAATAATAATTACAATAATTACCGTGGTCTGCATCATCGCCGGAAGCCTCTACCATATCGGTGGCTTTGCCCTAGGCCTGTTTGACAATCTGATTCCACACTCAGACAAGTCTCTCGGAAACGTATGCACAGAGGAGCTTTCAGTCGATGAATTTTCAAACCTGGTATTTGATACAACCATATCAAACATCAACGTGAAAACCGGTGACAGCTATACGGTCTCATACAAATGCAACAAGCGACTGGTTCCAAAGATTAAGAGCTCCGGCGATACCCTCACAATATCACAGAGCAAAGGATCCAACTACAGAAGAAACACCACAAGTGAAATCACTGTTACCATTCCTGAGGGCGCAGCATTGAACAAGCTCTCATTTGATACAGGCGTAGGCGAAGTAAGCCTCGATGCTCTGACTGCAGCCGATGCAGAATTTGACACCGGCGTAGGCGATTTGTATGTCACAGGCTGCAGCTTCGCCACATGTGATGTGGATGGAGGGACCGGCGACCTTAGCTTTGAAAACTGTGCCTTTGACGAGATGGATATCGACGGCGGTACAGGTGACATCACAGTGATATCCTCACAGTCACTTGACGGCTACATGATGGACCTGGACTCAGGTACAGGCGATATCACAATCAACGGCAATGACTATGATGATGAGTATGAGGTAAATGAGCATGCCAAACAGCACCTGGTTATCGACTCGGGGCTTGGGGATATTGTGGTGAAATATTAAATTAAACTTTTCACTTTTTATTGTCCATAAACTGCGGCTCCATATATCCGGTTCCTGACATGGACTTGTAGTAGCGGCTTGCAGCCTGCGTGCCAACACGCACCTCGCGGGCCTGCTTCTTTATGGACGCAAATTTCAGAGTCATGAGATCCTTGTTACGGGCCTCCTGACTCTGTATTTTTACGCTCTTGTCCGTAATACTGCGGATATGCTCCTGCATGGTGCGTATCTGCTCCTTGTAGTCCTCTTTGTGACCATTCAGTTCTTCCTTTGTACGTTCAAAAAGCTTCTCAAAGCCTGAGTCTAAATTATTGAGCTGGTCGATAAGCCTGCTCTTTGCCTCAACTACCTCGTCGAAGTCGTCAGGTGTAAGCTGTGGATCCTCGAGCTGGTTCTTCTGCTTGATATCAAGCTCTATTATCCGGTCGAGTACCTGCTCCTTTTTCTCCAGGCTTTGTATCATTATATCTATGTATGTCTGTTCCATGGTGTTCTCCCTGTATTTCCAATTGTTTTAACTATAAGCATCTCTATAATAGCACAAAACGCACAAACAAACTAGCTTCATGCTGCTGTCTCTGCGTTTTGTTTAAGTTAAAAACTCTCTATAATCCCTGTCGGTGATTTATGATACATTTATCTATGACACATGCAGCTTGTTTCCGTTACATGTGGCCTGCATGACCTCTTTCCACGCGTCACGCATAGTGCGCAGGTGCTCAAGCACCTCCTCAAGAATCTCCTTGTCCTTCTTTATGTTTGCCTCGACAAGACGTCTGTGAAGATATGTATATACATTGTTAAAATCCTTTGATACCGGATATTTGTCATCAAGTGTGGACTGGAACTCCTCTATGATACGCTCAACCTTGCGGATATTTGTATGAGCCTGCTGGATATCCTCCTTCTCCACTGCCATAATGGCAATATTGCAAAATTTGATTGCACCATCATACAGCATGAGTGTAAGCTCTGCCGGTGATGCAGTCATGATTTTGTTGTTTGCATATGCTGCGTATGCTTTATTTTGTAACATAATATACCCTCCCTGGTATCTTTTTATGAGAAGTAGCTGCTAATTGAGCTCTGTGTGCTGTTGAGCTTGGTCATAGCTGACTCCATCTGAGTAAACTTGTTGTAGTAGTAATCCTCACGATCTGAGATTTTTTTCTCCCATTCCTTAATAGTCTTGGTGTAGTTAGTGTACTCTGTCTTCATCTGCTTGTCATTGTAGATGGTAAATGCTGAGCTCAAATCTGTAGACTTCATCTTGTCACCGATTGCACTATACAGATTAGTTGAAAGCTGCTGCATAAACTGCATTACCGTATCCGGATCATCGTTTATAGCTGCCATGAGCTTATCTGTCTTGCCGGATGTATTGGCGTCATCCTCATCACCATCAATGTGATATGCATTCTGCTCATTCTCCGCTGCATTCAAAAATCCAAGTGTACTGATTCCAAAGCTTGAGAGCGAGTACTTCTTGCCGCCTATCTCAACTGATGACATCATGGCTGTCTGCATTGCTGTCATTATGCTGCCAAGTGTAGAATCCCTGCGAAGCAGAGAGTCCTTAATCTTTGTCTCCCACTTCTCAATCTCTTTATCAGACATCTGATCCTTCTCATCATCCGTGAGTGGCTCGTAGCTTCCTGCTGAATCAGCATTGTATAGCTTCGTCATCTCGTTGATGATGTTGTTGTACTCTGTCAGGAAATCCTTTACCTTATCATATACACCCTGTGTATCTGTGCTTGTTGTAATGCTTATAGCGCTGTCACCGGTCTCAGCAAGTGCCTCGATTGTCAGTCCATTGATTGAATAGCTGTTGCTGTCACCTGTATATTTTACACCGTTCAGCTCAATCTCCGAATCCTGTCCTGCGACCTTCTTCACCTGTGAATTGAAAAGTGCCTTATTCTGAAGCGTGTATGCAGTGTTTACCCTGTCGAGCAGGTCGTTTAGCGCCTGTGTATACTCAGACGAATCCTTCTGCTTTGAGGCAAGCTCCTTTACAATATTGCTATCTGCTGCTTTTTTTGTGTTGGCCTCTGCGTCCTTCTCCAAAGCGTTAGCTTTATTTACAAAGCCGTCATCCTCGTTTCCGTTTCCTGCTAAAAGCTGCTCTACGGCTTTCTTTCCTCCGCCATCCTTATCCTTGCCTGCTGCATAAGCATTTTGAATAGCCTTTGTGAGGCTTGCAACCGAGTACTTGTCATCGCTTCCGAGCACTTCATCCTTTGAAGTCTCAAATGCCTGAACTGACGCAAGAGCCTCATCGTATGAGCTTTTAGTCTTTTCATCCATTGACTTGATGATTGTGTCATACGCTGCTGAAGCTGACTCTATGCCAGTCTTGTTTACGGCATCTGCCGCAATAGTGTACTCGGTCTTTTGTGAAACAGTGATGGAATCAGTTTTATCAGCTGTGCCATCTTCCTTTTGCAGATAGTACTTGCCGTCTGCCTCGTCCTTTTTGTAAGTCTTATCACCGACGGTCAGTGTCATATCATTGACTACTGTAGGTGCTGCTTCAAGCTCCTTGCCATCAGCATCAATATAAGCTGTCCTCGTAGATTCTGTCACATCATAGTACGATGTGGTATCCTTGTCCTTATCAGCAACGGCTGCAATATAGTGGCTATTGTTGTCGCTGTCAATATACTTATAGAGAGTATTTCCATTTGTATCGGTCAGTGTGGTCTTTGTATATGTATCATAGCTGTCACCATTCTTTGAAATCAATGCGCCATCACGAGATGAGCCAAGCTTCTCAAGCAGCTTCAGCTTATCACTATCTCCTGCATTGTTTGCATCCAGCTTCTCATAAATGCCCTGAAGTGTGGCATATGAATAGCCATAATTTACAGCATTCATAAGATTTTTGCTCTGCGCATTCATCTTAGCTGCATCTGTGGTCAGATTGTTGTAGTTTGTAACAGCTGCCTCGATTTTGGCCTTGGTCTCATCATCTGAAGCTCCGTGTAAAGCTGCATACTCATCATATGGATTGGATGAATAAGTGCCTGCGGTGGTCTTTTCACCACCATATGCTATTCCCAGGCTATAAAGTGCTGATGCTCCATCTATATTGCTGCCGGTTATGGTAAAATCATTTGCCACGCCTGTCTTTTTTGAGCTGATATAAAATCTCTTGTAGCTTGAATCGTAGTTTGCATCAAGCCCCGCATTCCTGAGCTCCTTTACCACGTCGTTCATGGTAGATGATGCGCTGAGCGTGATGGACTTGGTCTCGTCGCCCATCTTTACCTCAAGCTTGGCATCACCACCTGTGTAACCGAGCTGGGCAAGTGTAGTCTTCTCACTATCTGCCTTAATTTCTGCTCCGGTCATATATCCGGCCTTTGCCATCTGCTTGATTTTCAGCGACTGTGTGCCGCTTGGTGCACCGGAGCCTGCCTTTACTGTGGCCTTTGTAGTATCAGAAACAGATGTCTTCTTTAAGTTGTATGCTGTAGAAAATCGCAGATTGGAAATATTGCTGTACAAGCTATACACCTTGGTATTAAGGGATTTCCACGCATCCTGTGTCCACTCAAGCTTAGTCTGCGCCTTCTGATATTTTTCTTTTCTGGTGGTATATGACGATACCATTGCCTTTACAATAGAATCTGTATCCAGACCTGATGTCATTCCCGATAATCTGATTGCCATGGTGTCCTCCTATCTCTTCTCATCTACCATGAGTCCTGCCATCTCCCAGACCTTCGCTATCATGTCGAGCGTCTTCTCCGGCGGAAACTCCTTGATGACTTCCTTTGTCTTCTTATCAACTATCTTTATTGTCACGCGGTTAGTCTTCTCATGGATGCCGAACACTGCCTCCGACTGGTCAGCCAACGCGCTCTTGTTGATATCATCCACAGCCTTTTTAAGCTGCATATTCTTCTCATTCTGCTTTTGTGTGGCAAGCTGTGCCTGTCCCTGCGCTCCGGCATCACCGGCTGAATCACCGCTTGTTTCCTTAGTATTCATCGCCTGAATATTCCTTGCGATGCTGTCAGACACGACCTGATTGTCCGCACTGGACACCTCTGTCCTTCCCTGTGCCTGTTCCTTTATCTGTGCAGTTGATGTACTTCCCTGATAGACCATTCCTGCACCTTTGATTGCCTCTATTGCCATCTCTAACACCTCCGTGTGAAAATATGTTGCAATTGACTGTTGTTCTTACCCTATTCTAAGGAATATATCGGATGAATTGCGGGAAAGTTTATAGCTTTCTTCTCTTTTTAAGTATAAAGAGATTTTGAAAAATCCCGGCCCACATCAGGATACTTAACTTTATCCTATGACGTGAGCCGGGATGGCTTGTCTCTTTATGCTC
>ERZ1035014.1106-NODE-1106-length-10127-cov-23.713364_pt1 | contig 10127 bp, 7 predicted proteins | sample MGYA00520620_ERZ1035014 | MGnify/ENA primary metagenome ERZ1035014 (study PRJEB33766, sample SAMN09781744) | gut metagenome | biome: gut microbiome | host: Homo sapiens | place: Madagascar | study: EMG produced TPA metagenomics assembly of the PRJNA485056 data...
AACTGTATTCCAAAACAGCTCTGCGGATTCCTATTAGTGTAGGGGTTTTCAAAATCTTTTGTGAAACGGCTTTCCTCTAGTTTTATGAGTGGAAAATAAACAAAATCTATGTTCTAAAATTAGGTAGTTCAACAAAATTCAAAAAACTGGTTGCCAAACACCCCTTTTAGAATGTTATAGGTATAGGGGAATGCTGAAAAAGTGAAATTTCTTTGAATTTTAAAAAGATCCGGTTTAAAAATCCCCCTTTGAGTTTGTATAGGGTGTAAGGACTATTTTTCTAAACAGACCTATTCGCTGTTGGATTCACTTGTGAAAATCCCTAATTCCTTACAAAGTCACATCGCACCTTGAAAATCGCATGAGCCACCCCAGCAGGATACCTCCGGTACTGAATGTGCATTCTGCGCGTCTTACCAGAAAAAACGTCGGAGAGAATAGGGCAGGAACGGGCTGGGACAGAGTGGACGGTAGTTAAGAGCAAGATTCGCCTTTGTATACGAAACCGCTCCTACGGGCGATTTTTCTACGGCGGCATCTTGATGGGGATTGTGCTCCCCATACCCTCACATCGTGCAAAATCACATGATTTTGCCTGTTGGTGGCCTGTCGCAGCAGGTCACAGCCGGAGTGCAGATGCACTGCCGGGAAAATCAAATTTTTGATTTTGGAAAGGAGACCCCATGCCACGGACGAAGAAAAAAGTGAAATCTATCGTAAAAACAAAAGTAATCTCCGCACGAGTTACAGAAACAGTACATGAACTTTTATACCGGCAGGCAGAAGATGCCGGGATGACCCTCTCTCAATTTGCAGCGCAGATGCTGATGAAAGGTCGCGTGAATACCTCGTATGTGTTCTATGTCCACCCGGACGAGATCGAAGCCATCACACGGGAGTTTGCCGCCATCGGAAACAACCTGAACCAGATCGCGGCTTTCATCAACAGCGGCGGTATCCAGTCCCGTGCGATGCACGAAAACATCAACCATGCGATTTCCTGCATTTTTGAAATGCGGGAGCAGGTCGTAGAAATGGCAGGAAAGAACTATGGCAATCTTAAAGCATATCGCAAGTAAGAGTTCCAACTATGGTGCTGCGCTGGAGTATCTGATTTTCAAACATGACGAGCTTCGGAAAACTCCGATCCTTGACCAAAACGGAAATCGCATCATGCGGGATGAGTTTTATCTGGACGGTCTGAACTGTGAACCCTATTCCTTTGATGCGGCCTGCCAGCAGTTGAACCGCGAATATCAGAAGAACAAAAACAAGAATGAAATCAAAAGCCACCATTACATCATCAGCTTTGATCCACGGGACAGCACAGAAAATTGTTTGACGGGGAAACGGGCGCAGGAGCTTGGACTGGAATATGCAAAAGCGAATTTTCCGGGGCATCAGGCTTTGGTCTGTACGCATATGGACGGTCACAATGGCAGCGGCAACATTCATGTACATATCGTAATCAACAGCTTGCGAAAATTGGATGTGCCCCAGCAGCCTTTCATGGAGCGACCCATTGACTGCAAGGCAGGGTACAAGCACCATGTGACGAACGAGTACCTAAAGCACCTGCAGAAGTCCCTCATGGATTTATGCCAACGCGAATTCCTGCATCAGGTCGATTTGCTGTCGCCATCCAGAACGGGTGTGACCGAAGCGGAGTACTGGGCACAGCGGCGGCTGGATGAGAAAAAACAGGAAATCGAAAAGGAAGGATTTACACCCAATCCGACAAAGTTTCAAACGCAGAAACAGCTTATCCGGGATGCCGTTGCCGCTGCCCGTGAGAAAGCAATCTCGTATGAAGATTTTCAAGACATCCTGCAGGATGAATATGACGTTTTCGTCAAAACACAACGTGGACGTTACAGCTATCTGCCGCCGGAACGGAACAAGTTTATATCGGAGCGTTCCTTGGGGGACAGTTGCAAAAGAGAATGTCTGGAAGGATTCTTCATTCAGAACGCAGAGAGAAATCTACGGTACAAGGAAGACCCAATGCTGATCTTTACGACCAGAACCAGGCTGCGGCTCGTTGTGGACCTGCAGGAGAATGTCAAGGCACAGGAAAATCTGGCCTATGCACTAAAGGTCAAAATCAGCAATTTGCAGAAAATGGCTGAAACGCTGGTATGGGTACAGGAAAATAACATCAGCGACCTGACGGAACTGAACGATCTGTGTAAGACAGCACAGGCTAATGCGCAGGCAGCGTATGAACGGCTGTCACAGGCAGAGGATGAACTGTATAAAACCAATGAGCAGATTCATTATGCGGGACAGTACCTTTCTACCAAAGAGGTTCAGCAGCAATTTGCGAAAGCGATTTTTAAGAAAAAATTCCGTGCAGAGCATTCCAAGGAATTAGATGCCTATGCAGAATCCGTGAAATACTTCCGGGAAGAAAACGATGGAAAGCTGCCATCGCTGAAATCTCTGAAAAAGCGGAAAGAAAAACTGACGCAAGAAATCGCAGAGAGGAAAAAGGCATATGCTCCCATGAGGGAAGAATCCAGGCGTCTGGAAATTGCATCGGATAATGTTTACAGCATTTTCCGAAAAACCGATGAGATGAAATCCGACCTTGCATGGAAACGCGAGTGGGAGGCCAAAGTCCGCGAAAAGGCAAGGCAGGAGCAGGCTCGACAGGAAAAGCGCGAGCGTCAACCGAAACGCAAGAAGCGCAGCTATGATATGAGCCTGTAATCAGCAGGGTCTTCCACCCCGCACCCCGGAACACTGCCGGATGCGTAAGCCCGTGCAGGACTTTCCCATTCGGCAGGGACTTTTGAAAACGATTAGGAGGAAGTTTGAGTAAAGAGTACATCAAAGCACAGACCCCACTGCCCGCTTATTTCCCTTATCCGAAATTTCTGCTACAGATGAGCCTTTCCCATACGGCACGATTGACGTATGTTTTGCTGCTGGACCGCATGACCCTTTCGCAGAAGAACGGCTGGGTGGATGTGCAGGGCCGGGCATATGTGCTCTATCCGTTGGCAGGGCTGGCGGAAGATCTTCAGAGCAGCATTTCCAGTGTCACCCGTGCTCTGCGGGAACTGGAAGCCGCACGGCTGATCGAACGACGGTCCAATGGCTTTTCCAAGCCAAACCAGGTGTTCCTAAGCTTCCCATCTACTGCGCAGAAATGCACAGTCGAGATGGTCAAAAATGAGCAGCCTGATTGCTCAAAGGTGAGCAATACGGTTGCGCAAAACTGCACACCTAACCAAATAAATAAGAACAACCTAAGATTGAACCAACTGAGTAGAACCAAAGAAGCATATGGGCGTTATCGGAATGTCTATCTGGAAGATTATTCAGAACTGAAAATGAAAATTGCAGAGTTGGATTCCCTGATTGATGACCTTTCAATCTATATGCAGTCTACAGGCAGGAAGTACGCAGACCATGCGGCGACCCTGCGTAGCTGGTCAGCACGGAAGAAAAGACAACAGAAACCGGGAGCAGGCATCCCGGACTATACCTACAACAAGGAGGAAAGTTTATGACGGAAACGATCCAGACAGCGATGGACAGGCTTATGACGATTTCTGCAGAACCGCAGGACTACATTGCGGGAGATGGGCTACTGTACTGCGGCAGCTGCAAAACTCCCAAGGAAGCGTTCTTTCCGAATGGCAAAAAACTGTTTGGGCGTGACCGCCATCCGGCTGAATGCCGGTGCAGGCAGGCTACAAGGGAAAAGCAAGAGAAAGAAGAACGTGCAAGGCTGCATTACGAGAAAGTGCAGCGGCTGAAGCTGCAGGGCTTTACCGACTGGGCGATGCAGCACTGGACATTTGCAAACGATCACGGGCAAAATCCACAGATGCAGCTGGCACAGCGGTATGTGGCCCACTGGCCGGAAATGCGGGAAAAGAATGTGGGGCTGCTGCTCTGGGGCGGTGTTGGTACAGGCAAGAGTTTTATGGCGGGTTGCATTGCCAATGCCCTGATGGAACAGGAAGTGGCCGTCTGCATGACGAATTTTGCCCGAATCATGAATGAACTGACTAACGCCTTTTCCGGGCGAAATGAAGTCGTTGACAGGCTCTGCGGCTATCCGTTGCTTGTCATTGACGATTTTGGCATGGAGCGGGGCACGGAATATGCGCTGGAGCAGATTTACAACATTATCGACAGCCGTTACCGCAGCAGGAAACCACTGATCGTTACTACGAACCTGACCCTGACGGAGTTGAAGAACCCGCAGGATACCGCTCACGCCCGTATCTATGACCGTCTGCTGGAACTGTGTACCCCGATTGCCTGCACAGGCCCCAGCATGAGAAAGGATATAGGACAGGCAAAATTGAACTTGCTGAAAACACTTCTGGCTTGAATGGGAGGAACGCGATTGCAAGAAAACGGCAGAATGAATTGGCTGGAGCAGATCCACCAGATGAAGAACCGAGACATTCGCACGATTGAACAGTCTGAACTGGAGGAACTGCCGCAGGATGCAGTGGAACACGGACTGCCGCAGGAGGAAAGGCTGAAAAATCTGCTGGATAAGGTCCGAAATCCTTATTGCTATCTGGACAACGGAATTATTGTGAAGCTGAATTTCGCACCGAGAGGGAGCAGTACACTGTCTGAGCGCGTTGGCAGATGCTTTCAGTCTGCCGGCTGAAAAGGCAGAGAAGACTTCGGCAAGCTGCTGAAAAATCAAGCAGAAAAATTTCACACTTTAATGCGATAAAGCGCTGGACAAAAGATGATGATTCTGGTAAGCTGTTTGTGGGTAAGAAAATAGGAATGTGCCAACTGAGCAGAACTTGCTCGGTAGACTTGTTCTACATAGAAAATGTGGAGCCTTTCGCTTCTCTGACGAACAGTATTGCCGATTCGTTAAGGAGGTGGAAGGCTTTTGTTATACCCTGATATGAATTTGCAGAAGAGAACACAGCAAAATACAACCCGATACCGTACAGCCTTGTACTTGCGCTTGTCTCGTGAGGATGGCGATAAGACAGAGAGCGACAGTATTGCAAACCAGCGCACACTACTGGAAGCCTATACTGTAGACCACCCGGAACTGTGTATTGTGGATGAGTTTGTGGACGATGGTTACTCCGGCTCGAACTTTGAACGGCCTGCGTTCCAAAGGCTGTTTCGGGAACTGGAGCAGGGGACCATCAACTGTGTTCTGGTGAAAGATCTGTCCCGCTTTGGACGAAATTACATTGAAGTGGGGCGTTATCTGGAACGTATTTTCCCGGTCATGCGGGTCCGGCTGATTGCAGTGACGGATAGCTATGACAGTCAATCTGCGTGGAAGACCAGCGATTCCATCATGGTCCCAATGCGGAATCTGCTCAACGATGCCTACTGTCGGGATATTTCCGTCAAAATCAAGAGTCAGCTTGCGGTAAAGCGGAAGCGCGGCGATTTTGTGGGAAGTTTTGCAACCTATGGATACCAGAAGGACCCCAGCAATCATACCAAACTAATCGTGGACGAACTGGCAGCGGAAACAGTGCAGAACATCTTTCACTGGAAGATCAATGGCATGAGCAATCAGGGCATCGCAGACCGATTGAATGCGAAAAAGGTGCCGTCCCCGGCTGCACGAAAGTTGCAGAGCGGTGCAAAGCTGAGCCTGCATTTCCGCAAGAGCGATGAGCCGCCGTGGTCTGCCAAGGCAGTGGACCGCATTCTGCACAACGAGGTCTATATCGGAAAACTGGTACAGGGAAAGACACGACGACTGGATTATCGCTCCAAAAAGAAAATGAACGTGCCGATGCGGGACTGGGTAATCGTGGACAACACCCATGAAGCAATCATTCCGGCAGAGCAGTTTGAGCTGGTGCGGCGGATTCTGGAAACCGAAACTCGCAGGCCGAACGATGCCGAAACGGTGGCCCTGTTTGCAGGATTTCTTTACTGTGGGGACTGCGGCAACCGGCTGGTGCGCAGGTCAGCCAGCTATAAGGGAAAGCAGTATATCTATTATCAGTGCTCCGGCAGCAAACAGAACAAGGGCAGCTGCACGAGCCATAACCTGCGGGATGAAAAGCTCTATAACATTGTGCGGAATGCGCTCCAGATGCAGATCCAGATCGTGATGGAGGAAGCAGAGTTTGTAGAAAGCATCCGGCAGGCCCAGCAGGAACCCTACCGTGTGCGGCGCATCGAACGGCAGATTCGGCAGCTGACTGCAGAAAAGGCTCATACCCAGGGCATTAAGGAAAAACTGTACGGGGATTACGCAGAGGAAATCCTCACACGGGAGGATTTTTTGAACTACAACGAACTGTACAGCAAGCGGATCGAAGAGTATGCCCGCAAAATCACAGAACTGGAAGCAGAACGGCAAAACCTACAGACTGCTCCAAACACTTATCCGTTTCTGGATGTGTACCGTAAGTATCGAAAATTGGAAGAAATCACCCGTCCGATGGTCGTGGAACTGATTGAGAAAATCGAAGTGTATGAGGGCAATCGGGTGGAAATTACGTTCCGATTCCAGGATGAAATTGCGGACCTGCTGGAAGAACTGCATCAAAAGCAGATGGGGCAGCATGAAGTGTCCGCCTGAAAGGAGGTTGGACATATGGCAAGAGTAAGCAAGAAAGTAAGTGCGGCGCAGCGGGAAGCCGAGAACGCGCAGCACCGTATCTGGAAAACCGCAATTTACGCACGATTGTCTGATTTCGATGATGTACTTCGGGATACGGAATCGCTGGAAGTGCAGATTTCTTACATCAAAGAGTATATCAACCACCGGGATGATCTGATGCTGCTGGATGTGTTTGCGGACAAGCGGTGCACAGGGATGAACTTTGACCGCCCGGAATTTGAACGGTTGCTGAAAGCACTGCAGGAGCGGAAAGTCAACTGCATTGTGGTAAAGGACTTCTCCCGACTGGGTCGTAATTTCGTGGAAACAGGTCAGTATCTGGAGCAAGTGTTTCCACTGTTTGGCGTAAGATTTATCGCCATCAACGATAACTATGACAGCCTGAACAGCCAGAGCCGTGACGGGATGCTGGTGCCGATCAAGAGCATGATCAACGAAATGTACTCGAAAGACCTGTCCCAGAAGATTCAGTCGTGCTTTCGCTCTAAGGAAGCGCGGGGAGAAATCTATACCCCTGTTCCATTTGGCTACAAAAAGAATCAGAAGAATCATTTGGTTCTGGATGAGGAAGTCAGCGATGTGGTAGTTCGGATTTTTCTCTGGAAGAAATCCGGCATGAAAGAGCGCGAGATTGCAAAGAAGTTGTCTGCGCAGGGAATCCAGACACCTTTTACACGCCGCTGTCAGCTGGGATACCTGAAAAACACCTTGCGGGTAAAGGACCCAGCATGGCAGACCGTTTTCGTGACAAAGGTGCTGGAAAATCCAATCTACACAGGAACAATGGTCTATAACCGCATCGCCTACGATGAAACGAATCGGAAAATCGGGCAGAATCCACGGGAAAGCTGGCGGATGGTGCCGTATAGCCATCCGGCGATTATCAGCTGGGAACTGTTTGATGAAATTTCCGCATTACGAGAAGCCGAGCAAGCAGTCAAGGAAGAGCGAAAAAAGTGGTGCAGACAGCGCAGAGAGAACAATCCGAACATTTTCAAAGGCAGAATCTTTTGCAAAAAGTGCGGAGAAAAATTGGCTTGTCATTGGCAAAGTGATGGTGCGCTGTATTTTTACTGTGTATCTTGCCATGTTTCAATTTCAGAGAAAGACCTCTGGAACGGCATTAACAAGGAGTTGCACCAGCGGATGGAAGAACACCGTGATTTGCAGAAGCTGGTACGGAAAAGCTCTGGAAAAAGCAAACTCCAATCAAAAGAAATAGCTACAAAACGTGAAATTGAACAGGCGTCAGGCAATATCGTTCGACTGGAATCACAGAAGCGCAGCGGCTACGAGCAGTATGTCCTTGGAAAAATTTCAAAAGAAAAGTTCTTGAAATTGAAGCAGGATGCAGAGAATGAAATTGAGGCATTCAGACAGACAAAAGCTGAAAACGAGAAAGAACTGGTCGTTGTTCAAGAAGAATTGCAGCAGAAAAAGCAAATCGCAGGCAACACAGAGGTTCTTTTAACGGCAGATAATCTGCAGCAGTATGTAAAGAAAATTGAAGTGGATCACAAGAAAAATACTTACACGGAATTTGTGTTCTAACGAAAAAGGAGGACAGACAATGAAAGAAAAAATCTATGATGCCCGGACAGGAATGGAATATGTTTTGGTGGGTGATTATTATCTGCCAGCCTTGAAACTGCCACGGACCCGTCCGATTGGCCGCTGGGGGATGCTGCACAAGGCGTACCTGAAACTGCGAAAACCGGCCTATTACCAGAGCTTGCTGCTGAGCGGAAAACTGGATACTATTTTAGCAAATGTGGAAGAGCAGGCAGTGGAACGATATGAGGTTTTGATCGAGCAGCTGAGCCAGCGGGAGGGCGTATCGGAAAAACTGAAAGAAGAAAATCAGATGGAGTGGGTACGCCGTATGAGAAATCTGGAAAATCGTGCAGCAGAAATCGTAAAGGCAGAATTGATCTACACGTTTGAAAGGCGGTGAGCAGCAGATGATCGGAACCTATTACCGGCTTTCTCTTGCGGACGAGGATGTGGGTGCTGATAAGGCTGAGAGCAACAGCATTCAGGGCCAGCGCGGACTGGTAGAGGGGTATATCATGGCCCGCCCCGAACTGGCAACAGAGTCGCGTCAGGAGTACGTGGACGATGGCTACTCCGGCACATCTACAAGCCGTCCTGCGTTTCAGCGGCTAATTCAAGATGCACAGGACGGAAAGGTGAAAACGATTATCGTAAAGGACTTTTCCCGGTTCGCCCGTGACTATATTGAAGCAGGCGATTATATGGAGCGGATCTTCCCGTTGCTGGGCGTTCGCTTCATCTCCGTCAACGATGGTTACGACAGTGGAATACAAATCGGAAACGATGTACGTGGACTGGAAGTAGCCATTAAGAACATCATCAACGCATCCTACAGCCGGGACCTTTCCGCTAAAATCGCAGCAGCCGACCATGTGATGCAGAAGAAAGGAATGTATCTCGGAGGATACCGCCCGTTTGGATTTCTGCCGGACCCGAATGATTGCCATAAGCTGATCCTTGACCCGGTAGCCAGCCAGTATGTGCGTCTGATCTTTGAACTGGCATTGCAGGGCAACAGAACGGGAACCATCGCAAAAATCCTGAATGAAAAGCAGATTCCAACCCCGGCAGCATATCATGTGGCGGAAAACCATGTGTACAGCGAGCAGAAAGCATGGGACTTGCAGCGCAGCCATTGGACAAGCGGAATGGTTTACCATGTACTGAAAAATGAGAAGTATAAGGGCACCTATGTGGGCGCAAAATTCATTATGCCAGTTCCCTGCAAGCATCGGGTCCTGCGCGCTCCCTTGGAACAGCAGGTGCGAATTGAGGACAGCCATGCCGCCATTGTGACCCCGGAGGAATTTGAACAGGCGCAAAAGGTTATTATGCTACAGCATGGGAATCGTCAGGCCGGGAACTACACAAAACACCAGTATCCGCTGAAAAGCAAGGTCTACTGCGGTTACTGCCAGAAGCTGATGAAATACCGTGTCCTCAAGAAACTTGGCCCCTCGTTTAATTGCAGATTCTCAGCGACAGCGGTGGACAGCCCCTGCAAGCGAATCCCGATCGCTGAGGAATTGCTGGAAAAGATTGTCCGAAATGCACTGACAGCGCAGATAAAGCAGGCAGAGCATATACTGGAAATCCTGCACGAACGGGAACGCAAAGCGTTGATTTGCTTTTCCGCACTGGAACGGCAGGAAGAAAAGCTGAGCGCAGAAAAGGCAGAAATCGTAAAACAGCGCGTTACACTGTACGAGCAGTATGCCGACGGGAATATGAGTAAGGAAGAGTTCATCCGGCAGAGAGATGCCTACAGAGTGCAGGAAGATGAGCGGATGGGGCAGATTAAACGGCTGCGCACCGAGAAAAATCAAATTTTCCAGCCTGTGAAAAAGGATACGGATAATTTGCAAGCCGTGATGAATACGGTGGGAGAAGCAGGCGATGTGATGCACCTGTCACAGAATGTGGTGGAAACCTTTATTGACCGCATTGAGGTTTTCAACGATGAGTGCGTGAAAATTCG
>ERZ1035014.1107-NODE-1107-length-10121-cov-3.779356_pt1 | contig 10121 bp, 9 predicted proteins | sample MGYA00520620_ERZ1035014 | MGnify/ENA primary metagenome ERZ1035014 (study PRJEB33766, sample SAMN09781744) | gut metagenome | biome: gut microbiome | host: Homo sapiens | place: Madagascar | study: EMG produced TPA metagenomics assembly of the PRJNA485056 data...
GCCTGATACTTCTCGTAACAGGAGCGAATATTCCGCTAGCTATTTCACTGATAGCAGCAGGAGCGACAGGGTTAGTAGCACTCACAGTATTAAACTGGAACTCGATGAGTAAACAATTAGCACGAACACTCAGCGTTGTGACAGCTATGTTAGGCACGTTTATGTTTGCTCTCGGAACGTTTCTCGTATTTTCGGGATCACCGGCAGGCGTAGCTCTAGGTGTGGGAATGATGATAGCAGGTGCGACATCGATAGGAGTTTCTGCACATATTAACTGGACATTTATTCCTGATAAATTGAGAAGTGTACTTGGATATATTGAAGCTCTCTGTGGAGGATTCATGCTGGCATACGGTCTTATGCTTACTCTCAGCGGTGCAAACATTCCAGTAGGTATAGCTATGATTGCTGCCGGAGCTGTAATGGGAGCTAACGCAATAGGGCTTAATTGGAACGCCATGCCGAAAAAACTGCGTAAAGTGTTGGGAATAATAGACGGCGTTGTTGGAGGTGCTCTTCTAGCATTGGGAGCTTTACTCACCTTTACTGGTGTGGATGTGATTCATGGAATCATGTTGTTAGCGGCAGGAGCGGCAACGTTAGCTGCGGGAGCAAAGCTGAATTGGGGAGCACTTACAGGAGACTTGAAAACTGCTGTAAATACGATTGTTGCAATAGTCAGCGGAGCATTGCTTGGAATAGGCGTGATACTTACATTATTTGGTATATACCCGATGGGTGTGGCACTTATTGCTGCAGGAGTAGCCGGACTTGGGGTTTCAACGATCAATAGTATCAAATGGGGAGCTATTACTGATCCGCTCAGAAAAACGCTTACGGATCTACTTGTTATTTGTGGTCAAGCTACGTTAGCGATTGGTGCAATTCTTGCGTTTACAGGTGTGGCAACACCTGTTGGAATTGCGCTTATGGCAACAGGGGTCGCGGCTCTCGTAGGAGCAGTAGCACTGAATTGGGATAGCATCGTAGGCAAGCTGAAGAAGTCTATTAACAAAATATTGGGTGTCGCAGCGACGGCAAGCTTGGCCATTGGTTTGATTCTGTTGTTCACACCATTTATGGGTATCGGAATCGGATTGATAGCCGCAGGAATAGCATCTGAAGTTGCGATGGTAGTAATGAATTGGGACTCGGTATGCAGTTGGGTAAAAAAGGGTCTTAGTAAAGTCGAAGATGAATTTAACGGATTTAAGAAATCAGTAAAAAAAACATTCGCCGGAATAGGTAATGATATTTCCGATTGGGCAGGAAGTGTTAATAAACATTTTGAAAAGAGTTACAGCGGAATAAAAAAAGCTGGTACTCAGTGGGCGGATAAATTTGAACAAGGATTTTCCGATAAGTTCAACGATGTTAATAGCTGGGTAAAAGAGCATATTACGAATCCTTTTAATAATGGTCTCAAGAACAATCCGCTCGATAAAGTACAGGTGAGCATGGCTGATAACTCACAAAAATGGTCGGAAGACATTCATACGTGGTGGAATAACGCTACTAGCGGTGATTTCTCTCTAAAAGCCGGAGTACAGCTTGTAAAAGATAAATGGAAGAGCATAAAAGATTGGATAGGTAACGTACCGTTGATTTCTCAGGGAGTAGCTCTTACGAAAAATAAATGGGATTCAGTGAAAAACTGGATAGGCAATATACCTAACATCGATCAGTTCATAGACCTGAAGAAAACTAATTGGGAGTCGGTGAAAGGCTGGATAGGCACGCTTCCTAATATCGATCAGTTCATAGACCTGAAGAAAAAATGGACAACCGTTAAGGACTGGATAGGTAATGTGCCTACCATCGATCAGCAGATACATCTTGCTAAAAAAGGATGGACAACTGTAAAAGGATGGATCGGTAATCCTCCGTCAATCGGACAGGCAATACATCTGCTCAAAAGAGGATGGTCAACCATCAGTAACTTCATTGGTACGACATCTAGTGTAGGAGTTTCGTTGTGGAAAAGAGGATGGTCGTCCATCAGTAGTTTCGTTGGTACACACGTTACTGTTGGGGTGCAGCTCGTTAAACATGGCTGGAGCAGTCTCAGGCGATTTATAGGGTTATCCACAGGCGGATATTATACTGGCCGCGGATTCAAGCTTTTTCAGAACGGCGGTTATATGAAAAATGGATTCTCTCAATTCTGGGATTCCGTACCTAAATATGCTAATGGAACCAATAGTGCAGGAGCGCACGGATCAATGTTTGTTGCAGGTGAGAACGGTGCTGAAATGGTTGGACATATTAACGGCCAGACGGAAGTCCTGAATCAATCTCAGATAGCACAAGCTATGAGGTCCGCAGTAATAGCAGGAATGTCACAGTTCACAGGTTACTGGAGAGCCATTAACTCTACGATAACACTGTGTGCTAACGCTGTAATCGCCGCGAACGTTGCAGCTATGCAAACTGTAAATGCGACAGCGATAAGTGCTCAAAATAATAATGCTGAAATGATATCGGTAATATCGTCTCAGAGAACAACGACACCTGTCGATGTAGATATTGATTACAACGCTTTTCAAAACGCTATGTACAATGCGCTGATAAGAGCATCATACGAGCAGAACGGAACCAATGATAGTGATGTCAAAGTTTACCTTGATAGTGACGTTATTTATCGTAAAGTCGTTCAAAAGAATAATGAACACGTTTTACAGACAGGGGAGAGTGAATTCAGTGTATGAGTAGTTTAGCATCATTAAATACATCTCTCGTCGGAACGGTTATAACGGCAGATTCAGTAACCATTAGAAAGCCTGCCTATAAATCTCCTTGGTTAACTGAAAAAGTTAACGGAGTTATTTCAATTCAGACTTCAGATGGTTACTGGATATCACTGCCGGATCCGACTTCACTATCGATTACTATTTATGATATTGACAGCGGGGACGGTACTGGCAGAAATCAAAACGGAGAAATGATGAGAGATCGAGTCGGAGTAAAGCAGAAATTGACATGTAAATTTCCGCCTATGCAAAGGCAGGACTTTCAATTAATGGTTGCTCTTACTAAAGATACAGCTTTTAATGTCAGGTTTTACTCAGATTATAACAGAGGATATGTTACCAAAAAGATGTATGTAGGTGATAGAGAACCGGGCATTTATAAGGGTTTGTTTGATCCTGAGCATCCTGAACAGCAGCTTTACACAGAGTTCGGAATGAACTTTATAGAATTTTAAGATAAGGAGGTACACATGGCATACAGTTCATTGAGTAGAAGTTTGCATATGAGTATCTCCATTCTTTTATCCGAAGGATGGACGGATATATCCGGCGATATGATACAGTCAGCTGTCATTAGTCAAATTGCCTGTTCAACATCGAAACTTACCATGGGCGAGTTTTGTAGGAATAAGATAGAACTCAGTTATATTGCTGATCCCAGTAATTCTATTAACTGGACTGACAGAAAAATCAAGGTGGAAATGTCTGAAGACGAATCGACTGAAAAGACGTTGCTCGGCGTTTTCTACATGAACGGTGGAATGACTACTAAAAATGGTGGTACTACGTACACTATTACAGGTTATGACACACCTGATACGATGAACGAGTTGTTCACTTCAGATGTATCATCTACGGCGGTTGCAGACATTGTTCAAAGCATTCTTACATATACGAATATGGAGTTCGCACAGGAGTACGCATTCACACTCCAAAGCATAGATACTATTCCGACGGGATCGACGAACGCGAGCGTTCTTGCTTATATCGCAGGAGTAGATGGTAAAAATATAAGAGTTAATGCTGAAGGTAAATTGGAACTCTACTGGTATGATACCACCATTAAAGATTTTACGATTTCTAGAGATCAGCAGTGGCAGGGTGAACTGACTGATAATCAAAGCGTATCTGAAATCAGTGCCATAATCTCAGGAGCAGGAGACGAAGCTTCTATTTCTGTCGGAAGTGGTAACGCTCTACAGTTTATAAATCCTTATATCACTAAGGAAAATCTTGAAACTATCTTAACGAGAATCCAGGGATTGAGCTATAACGCTGGTTCAGTGAAGTGGAGAGGTGATCCGTCTGTAAGGGCGGGAGACACAGTAAAGATAGAGACTCAAGAGGGAGTCTCTAAGAATTTTTTAGTGATGGAAAATACTATCACTTATACAGGTGGTATGTATTTTAAGTCCAATTCTTACACCTATGTTCAAAACGTCACGATCCTTGGTAGTAAAAGTCCTACGGAAAGAAAACTGAACGTAGTTTATAACAAACTGAATGCGGCCCTGATGAATGCCACAGAACTCATGAAAGGCGGCTCGGGCGGTTTTTACAAGCTCCTGACAGATGAAGCCGGAAAGCCTTATGGATTTCAAATAGCAGACAGTGATCCCGTTTCATCTAGAACTAAGGGGTGGATCTTTACAAATCACGGACTTTTTTATTCTACTGATGGCTTTCAGACTGTCACCAATGTGGCTATTACGATGGACGGTCATATCGTAGGTAATTTTGTAGATACAGGCATCATTTCCGATGGAGAAGGTACCTCTGGTAATAACTGGTGGAATTTGGATACCGGCGAAATACATATCGGAAATTCTAATGTAGTCACTAAAGACGACGGTGTTATTAGCGCAGTAACAACATACTGGTTACAGACAACAAGTTCTGAAACACCTGAGATAAGCGACGAAGCGTGGTCAGATAAACCTGTAGTATTCAAACGAGGTTATCATATTTGGCAAATGACCAAAACGGAATATATCAATCCTACGAAGTCGCCTACATATTCTAATCCGGTAGAGATCACGTCTCCTGATATCGTATCGATAGTTCCATATTACAGATTGTCTGCGAGCCAAACGATTCTCTACGATTGGCTGTATCCGGGGGACAGCACTTTTCCGGGGGACAGCACTTTTCCGTCTGATTCATGGTCGTCGGAGTGGAACACAGAATATCCTGATTGGAATACAGATATGTTTCTGTGGATCAGTCAGTTAATCACGTATACAGACGGTAGTACAGCCTGGACGAAGCCGGTCGTTGATGCACGTTTTACAGACATAAGTTCTACTATCACTACTTATAAGACTTCTCTCGAGCAAACTAATGAGAGATTAGATAGTAAAGCTGAAGCATCGATAGTCAATCAATTTTATAACGATGTGCTGGGACGCATTTCGCAGGAAACAATCGATAGAACGTCTGAAATCGAGCAGACAGCTAGCAATATTACTCAACAGGTAACGAACGTATCTAACGCGGCAATGAGAAGATTGGAGGTTTATTACAAAACTTCCATTTCTCAAGAAGACGTAGATGCCAAAGCATATTTGTATCCGGGTGACGATACATATCCAGGAGAAGATACGTTTCCGGTTATGCCTATTGAATCAGATTTAGTATGGTCTACCACACAACCTGAACCTGTTCCTGGGCATTATCTTTGGTACAAATATCATAAAGTCTATTTTGACGAAGCCACGCAACAAGAGGTTGCTAAGGATGAGATAAAGCTCGGGAAACTGGAATCCTCTGCATATAATCTTGCAATCGATAATAGTGCAAAACTATCGATAACTGCTGACAGTATCAGATCAGAAGTATCTCGCAAGATCGATGAGGATGAGGTGATAAGTGCTATCAATCAAACGGCGGAAACAGTTCAGATAGCGGCAAATAAGGTACAACTAGAATCTTATTCTACGACGGATGAAGTTAAAAGCATTATCAGCACTAGTTTGAAAGGCATAACACTATCTGTTTCAGGGGAACTAGGAAACGCAGCATCTATTGTGATGAAAGCCGGTGGAGAGGAAAAGACTGCAACCTTAGACTTGAGTGAAGTACGTAAAAGTTTCGCCGATGATACATCTAACGTTACGATAACCGCAGGGGCAGTGACTTTCAATACTGGAACGTTTGTATTGAACGGAGACAATGTAGCAATTCAAAGTGATGGAACATTAGTATTCGCAAATAAAAAAGGATATTTGAAATCATCGGATCATGGCATTCTTTTTAACGGTTCAGGCGCACTCGATGCTAAGATGGAAAATTATATCAATTTTAATGCGATAGGTCAGGAGTCTGGGTCAGCGGCGTCATTATATATAGGTTCTCAAGACAGTGCAGACAATACTATCTACGCTAACTATGAAATATATGCATATCGTTATAATCAGGTTCAAGGTGGATTAGATTTTGAAGTTAAAGACGGATCCAGTATGCTAACCGTTTCGGCTTACAATTCTACAGATGCCGCAGAGGAAGGATATCGATCTCCAACAGCTTCACTGATATTAGAATCTCGGTCAGATCTAAATCGTGTTTCACTATATGGACGATCAAGTTCTACAGATAAATATGATTTAGCAGCATTTGCTGTCGAAGTAAATCGCTCAGGAAATCGTTCATACATCGGAAGTGAATTATATGCGCGAAGCGTTAATACCATGATAGCTCAGTCGTCATTGTGGACAGACGATACAGATGCGTCGTTAGTTAATTTTAATCAAGGAATCAGTGCGGGGACAGGACAGGGAATTCTTACAGGTATTTATGGAAATAGTCATGGTGAATTCAATATTTGTATCAATGGTAATGTTGTCGCTCAGGCAAACGAAAATGGGCTATTAGAATTGTATAACGGTTGGACGTACGGACCGCCTGTTTTAGGTGGAGAGCAATACGCAATAGCTGTAAGCGGTGGTACCCTTATTATTCAAAAAGATGGTCAGACAATATTAACAATATGATGAGGTGGGGATTATGAAATTTAAAAATTCAGAACTTTTACTAATAAACGACAAACTCAGTAAGGCGGACTCAACGATGCTACCTGTCAGAGCTTGTTATGCAATTATTAAAAATAAGCGTGCTATCGCTACGGCTCTCGAACCATACTGGGAAACTCACGATGCAATTGTTGCAAAGTATGCTAATGGAAAAACTAGTCTTTCTGCTGAGGAAGATCCTGTGAATTTTCAAAAGGCATTGAATGATATAACTGAACTCAACAGAGAGGAAGTTAGAGTAAATATCCGGACGTTATCTATAGCAGATATGGGGAATGAGAACATATCTCTCGAACTGATGAATGTAATAGATTTTATGATAAAGGAGGATTAGAAATGGCGTACAGCAAATTGGAATGGACAACATCTACGGCTATAACGCCTGAAAGATTGAACGAACGAGAAGATATCATTAATCGTATGAACAGTGTTATCAGTGACGATAGTTTTATCAACGGGGCGGGATTCCATAACAGCGTGTACAGGGGTAAAGATTTGGGTACATCTGTAACAGATAATCAATATGCAGCGATTTTAAATGGAACCTTCGAAGATCTTTTCATTGGTGATTATTGGACAATTAACAATGTTGTATATCGAATCGCAGCATTCGATTATTATCTCGGATGTGGAGATGTTGATCTCACTACACACCACGCCGTTATTGTACCTGATAAAAAGTTATATAATGCGCAAATGCATAATACCGATTCAGGAGGGTATGAAAATGGTTCGGCAAATACTACAGTAGGTGGATACGTCGGTTCAGATATGTATACCACGAATCTTGAACAGGCTAAAAATACTATTAAAAATGCTTTTAGCGGTCATGTTTTGAAGCACAGACTTTATCTTATAAACATGGTATCGAGCAACGGTTATTCGTCGGCTGGAACTTGGTGCGACAGTGAAGTTGATTTGATGTGCGAGCAGATGGTATACGGCAGTTCATGTTTCGCTCCCATCGGTAATGGAAGTTTCACTCCTGCAAACTATAAAGTTGAGAAATCTCAGTTACCATTATTTAGATATCGTCATGATTTGATAGCGATCAGAGATAACTATTGGCTGAGAGACGTCTTGTCTGGTGCTTATTTCGCTTATGTGTACTACCACGGTTATGCGGGCTGCCGCGACGCTTCTTACTCTTTCGGCGTGCGCCCTGTTTTCTGTATATCGTAAATCTGTGCCGCCTTGTGTGGTACGTTAGCAATGTTGTACGAGATATTGAAGGAGGAGACTAAATGTACACAATAACTCTGGCAGACGGTCGAAAAATCGAAAATTTGGATAGGAACGGTGATAATTATATTAGTTCAACAAAAATCGACGAGAGCCTTTTTAAAGATAATCTATCTAGAATCATTATCTCAGATGGAAAGAATGAGACCATTTATGAAAACGTTGAATTTATCCAACAGATGGCGTGGTCAGACGGTAAATATTATTTGGCCTTCAGTATCGTGCCTGAATCAGAACGATGCATCACGGATATTCAAATGGCTCTTGCAGATATTTATGAAATGATGTTAGGAGGGAAATAACGATGGCGAAAATATATGTGGCTTTAATTAGAAAAGGACTGAAAACGATCGAGGATGTCCCTGAGCAAATCAGAGACGAAGTGAAGAAATTGCTGGGAGACGATTAAAATGCACCAGGTGATACCTATGGATCTAGTAGTAACAATAGTTTGTACGGTTTTAGCAAGTTCGGGATTTTGGGCGTTGGTAATCAGAGTTACAGACAAAAGATCGGCAACGTCTCGTATGCTTAAAGGCTTGGGACACGATCGCATATGCTGTCTAGGCGATATTTATTTACGCAGAGGTTATATCAGCAAGGAAGAGTACGAAAATATCTACGATTATCTGTACATTCCTTACAGCAAATTAGGTGGTAACGGAACTGCTGAAAAAATAATTGAAGATGTTAAAAAACTACCATTAGTAAAGGAGGATAACGCCAATGATAAATAACATTTCCGAATTCTATATTCCAATAGTTTTCATATTTTGTCTCTGTATAGGATACTGCTATAAGCATCTGATTCCTAAAGATAACAAATGGCTTCCTACAATCCTTTTCATCGTAGGTGCGATTGCGGGTTGCATGGTACTTGGTTTCAATTTTGAAGCTATCGTTAAGGGCGGTGTAACGGGTCTGGCATCAACCGGCTTTCACCAGGCTTTCAAACAGCTAATTGAAAATCCAAAGGCCGGCTCTGAGAGTGGTTCTAACTACGCAGATGCGCATGAATCTGCGGATCCTGAAGATGCTAACGGAGGTGAGTAAATGGCTACGGGTAACGATGTAATTAATTATGCTAAGAAGTTTGTAGGATATAGTTCTGATATCTTCTGTAAGTGGTATGGAGTTAGCAGGAATACGGCATGGTGCAACATCTTTGTGAGTTATGTTCTTGCACACTGCGGCGTGAACTATGCTAAGGCTGCCTATGTACCGTATGGACTCAGAAATGCCCTTGCAATTGGCACATGGGTAAAAATGAGTCAGGCACAAGCCGGTGATATAGTGGTATTCACATGGCACGGCGGCGGTAACAATACAGGTACAGGTTCTCAGGATCACATAGGATTTATTATTTCTCGTAATGGCGACGGAACATTTACCACCATAGAAGGGAATACCTCCGGAAGTACGGTAGCGATACGTAGAAGATATGCCGCAAATATCTACAAAATAGTACATCTTAACTATAGCGGTGCAGCAACAGTTGCTGAAACGCCTAGTATACCCGCAACATCTGCTATGATGCCAGGTACAGCTGTAAATGAACCTGTGAGATACGTGACAGCAGGTAACGGACTCAACGTACGTTCCGGCCCGGGAACCAATTATCCTGTACTTCGTACATATCCAAAAGGAACCCCGATTAAAGTAGTCAGACGCTACAATAATTGGGGTTACAGTGTTGGGGCAAACGGTTGGGTTTGCACCGACTATCTGTCGACTACTACCTCGGGTAAAGCTAGTGGATATTCGACAGGTAGATACTATGTAAATTGTGCCGCACTTAACGTAAGAACAGGTGCCGGAACGGGTTACAGGTCAAAGGGTATTCTCAGAAGAGATACACCTCTTAATATCGTCAGGGTATCCGGTTCATGGGGCTACTCTAACGGAGCGGGTGGCTGGGTTCACCTGGGCTATTGCCGTAGAGGTTAAATCAGTCAACCATTTCATCTCTCATTTGCATATAGCACAAATCCGAAACAATGTTTTACGAAAAACAAGGTGTTCGGATTTGTGCACTTTGGTGGAGCGTAGGGGGATCGAACCCCTGACCTCAAGATTGCGAACCTTGCGCTCTCCCAGCTGA
>ERZ1035014.1108-NODE-1108-length-10110-cov-27.550572_pt1 | contig 10110 bp, 13 predicted proteins | sample MGYA00520620_ERZ1035014 | MGnify/ENA primary metagenome ERZ1035014 (study PRJEB33766, sample SAMN09781744) | gut metagenome | biome: gut microbiome | host: Homo sapiens | place: Madagascar | study: EMG produced TPA metagenomics assembly of the PRJNA485056 data...
TAATTTTCGCTTTCAAACTCTGTTCACTCATTTGTCAACATCCTTTCACTGTTTTGTGCTCTTTCGAGCTTACAAGTATATTATACTACTGTGTACAGTAGTATGTCAATATGCAAAATATACAAATGTGCGCAGTAGATTATGTGCACATTTGCTATTGTGCACAGTAGTGTAAATGTGTTATAATTATGGTAGAGGTGGAGAAGGTTAATTGTTTAAAAACCGCCCACTAAGTAATTAATAGGTGGTGAAGTATGTGGCTAAATATAGCGAAGCCCAGAAAAAGGCTGTTGCAAAGTATAACGCAAAATCTTATGATGAAATAAAGATACGAGTATCCAAGGGTAAAAAAACGCTCATACAGGGCATAGCGGCACAACAGGGGCAAAGCCTTAACGGGTATATTAAAAACGCCGTAGAAACCAAAATCAAGGCCGATACGGGGACGGATGCGGAGTTATAGGCCGCTATCGGAGTGTATCACAAAGGAGAATAAAAACGATGACAAATTACCCGGATAAATACTGCCTTACGCCGGAGCAGAGCCTGTTCCTTGCAAAAAAGAAATGGGATGAAAATGTGTATTGCGGTATGCGGATGGAAAACAGAGCCGTAACCTTTCCGCAAACCAAAACAATATTAAACGGCGTAAATGTTCCCAATGTGCAGCTTGATGATATACAGGCAATTCTAAACATGCGTGACGCGTGGCGATATCTGCTTGACACAATAAACGAACCCGTTACACTTGCCTATATGTGCAAGCTTAATGAATATATTGCACGAAATGAGGCGCTTTCATGGGGTACGCTCCGCACCGGCAGCGTTGGCATATCCGGCACGGCTTATGAGCCGCCTATACCGACCCACGAGGACGCAGAATGTGAGTTAAACGAAATCATGAATCAAGATACCTCCGCAACAGAAAAAGCGCTTAATGCGTTTTTATGGGGCGCAAGAGGGCAATTGTTTTGGGACGGCAATAAACGTACCGCTATGACGCTTGCAAACAAGATTTTAATAGCGGCAGGCGCAGGCATGCTTACCATAACGGATAACCATATGGAGCGGTTTAATACGCTGCTGATTCAATACTACAACACCGCCGAAGGCGAAAGTCTGAAACGGTTTATGTATGATGATGCGATTCGTGGCATAAGCCTGTAAATGGGCTTTTTCTGTTGACAATCAGCGTTAATCATAGTGACCATAAAAAAATAACCGCCCTCAGCTTCAAATGATAGCGGTTATTTTTTTAAATACCAAAACATTTGCGGCAAACCGTTCTAAACGGTTAACCCTTCATCTGCTTTTATTATACCCTAAAAACGGCGTTGTGTCAAGCGTTGCAAACGCATATTTTACATGTTTTTGATTGTAAAATACAACTCCCGAACAGGCAGAAAAACCACACCGCTATAGCGGTGGATATTTTCCATTTTTAACCATTTTTGGGGCTTGTTTTGCAATTTTGCGTATGCTCTTTAAACGTTCATTTTTATGCCTAGAATCTATTTTTATTTTGCAGATATGAAATTAGGCATTGAACTTATAAAAATTCATTCTAGATATAAAAACAAAGCTTATTTCGCTATGCAAAGCAAAATCAAACAAACGCATTGATAAATTTTCAGCCCATAGCGGCTGTTTTTGTGAAAGAGGTCAAACCATGAAAACATATACCATCATCGGCGGCGTGAACGGCGTGGGGAAAAGCAGCTTTACGGGCGTGCTGCGTGAGAGCCGCACGGATCTTGGCTTTGTGATAGACGTTGATAAAATCACGGCCGAACTGCACACAACGCCCCTTTTAGGCGGCAAGGAGGCCTTGCGGCGCGTGTCCGATTGCCTGCAAAACGGCTATAGCTTTACGCAAGAGACCACGCTAGCCGGGCACCGCACCGAAGCAACCGCCCGAACAGCCAAAGAAAACGGCTATTTTGTGCGCCTGTTTTATATTGGGCTGGATAGTCTTGACGAAAGCTTGGAGCGGATTCAAAACCGTGTACGGCACGGCGGCCATAATATACCCCCGGAGGATGTAACACGCCGCTATAGCGGCCGTTTTGAAGCTGTGCGGCGCATTTTGCCCTATTGCAACGAAGCCGAATTTTACGACAACGGTAACGGCTTTGTGAAGGTGGGCGAATACCGAAACGGCGTATTGCTCCGGGTAGGTGAATATGCGCCCCAATGGATGCAGCAGTTGCAAGCCCACTTGCGCAACTCATAAACACGTATAAACGTAACCGAAGCAGGCCGATTTGTCAGCCTGCTTTTTTGTTTGTTTTGATATGGCACACGGCAGAACATAGCGGCGGCGATATATGCGGCTAAAATCACGCCGGACAGCCGAACGCCGAAACACGGCCTAAACTATGCCGCTATCTCAATCCGTGCCATTTTGTGCCGTTTTCGCCGCTCCTCTTTGCTTCCTCTTTGCTTAGATGCCGAATCGGCTTTAATTTTTTCATTCGCCGCGCTTACCACCTCAAGGCATATTTTTTTGTTAACCTTGCCAAAACCTTACCGCCCGTTTTGGCGGTTTTCTCTCGCTTCGTTCACGCTTCGTTTTTCATCGCAGCCCATTCAACCGCACTTGTTTGCGTGTGTTTAAATTCCTCCAGCCCGACATGACGGAAAATGGGGACATATTCATCTTTCAGCCGGTTTAATTTGCTTTTGGGATTCCGCAGCGCCCTAAAAGCCTTTGACATGGCCGCACGCGCTTCGGACACTGTACAGCCGCATGCTTCAGCTATTTGCTGCATGCTTTGATTATGCAGATAGCGGCGATATACCACTTCGCAGCATAGCGGCTCTTGCTCGGCCAGCGTTTGCCGTACCCAATCAAACACAGGGGCTTGCGCGGCACGCTCTAGGGCTTCCGCTTCAAACTCTGCCCCTTCGTCCGCTATCAGTTCGCCGCGCGTTGCGTCCCCGTCCTCGCTGATGGGTGCATCCAGCACGCACAAATCACGCCGCCCCTTATCTTGCTTGATATACCTTGCAAAATACCACCGCAGCGCGTTGCCAAGGTATGTACTGAACTGTAAGCCGCTTTCGGCATCGTACGCTTTTACGGCACGAACTAATGCGAAATAGGCCTCTTGCATTAAGTCATCAATCGGGTATCGTGCGCACTCATAGCGATGCACATAGCGGAAGATTAAACCCGTGTTTTGTGTGTATATGGCCGCTATCGCCCGTGCGTTTCCGTCCTTTGCCTGCTGAATCAGTGTCCGCGCATTTTCCACTTGCAAACCGCCCCTTTTTGTGTTATACTTGCTTTGGACGGCTGCACGGCCTTGCTGCGCTCTTATGATAGGCTTACCGGGCGAATCACGGGCACATCAATCACCGGGCAGTTGTCCGCACCATCTTCACACATGAGCCAGCGCACAACGTTAGGCCATGCAATCAAATATTTTTTCCCAACCATGCGGCAGGGAATTGCCCCGGTACGCAGTGCGCGCCGTAATGTGTACTCCGATAGCGGCATGCCGTACGCCCTTGAGCGTTCCACCGTTTCGTGAATTGTCAAAATCGTTTTTTCTGCCATGTTTATACCTCCCTATTTGCTGTCAATTCCGTTTGAAACTCTTTGTAACGCAACTTCATAATTTTCCATGCCAAAGATCTCGCCTCTGCTCTGGCCATTTCCAGTTTAGCCATCAGCGTATCAAATTCCCGGTAGTCAGCCCGTATGATGTTCGCCTCAAGGCACTTTGCATAGAGCGCAGCCCGTTCATGCTGACGAATAAGCTCCTTTAATTCTTGACTATCTGCCTCACGATAAGAAAACATAAAAAAAACTCCTCCTTTGTGTTGTTGAAATTATGTTGTATGGGTCACGTCAACAATGGTACATTTTTTCTATACGTTATATAAAATTAGGCGTATAGAGAGTAATTTTACTCTCAAATTCTCTAAAATTATATAATTATATATAAAAATGTTGACATTGTTGACAAATGGTTGTAACACTAGAATTTATGCCGCTTTTGGTGTCAACATCTCGCGTCAACATTCTATATTTATTTGTTGACAGTGTTGACATTTCCATTTTTTGGAATGTCAACATTTTGCCGCTCACAATATTATTTTTTTCAATTGTAACGCCCATTTGTAACATTTATTTTCGTATAAAACCCCTCTGTTTTCCGTAAAGTCCAAAACGTACATTTGTATTCGTTTTCTCCCACCCCGGCGTTGCTGCTATGATGGCGTTCAGTTCTCTTGTGTCGGTGTTTTTCATTTCCTTAATATTACCGCCAAAGGCTTCACACCACACCTCAAGGGCACAAATGCGGTCACGGGGTACAAGATGCAGGCTTTCACTGCCCATTGCCGCACCGCCCCAGAACATACGCCTTTTATCAAGCGGCCACTTGCTCCAATCGTCCGGCACCGGCCTCTCCATAAACTCGCGTACGATACCCTCACGGCCGGATGCTTCGCGGTGTTCCTCCTGCTTTTCCTTGGCGGCTTCCTCAATCGCGCCGGATAAGTAGAGCGGCTCACCGGCCTGCCAGCGTACATACGCCTCGGCCCACAGCTGGTCGCGTTCACCCGGTAGGCCATCAACCACCGTTTTGCTTCGTGGTACAACATCAATATCCAGCGGCCAAAAACGCCGACCGCCTGTGTGATCACGCAGACATGCGGATTCATTGGTCGTGCCGAAAAATACACATTGTCGCGGCCTGTCCTCCGGAAATTCGGCGTATGCAGCCCTATAAAAATCGCTTTGTTTGGTTATAAACGCTTTTGCTTGATTCATGGTTGCTTTATCAAAAGCGTGCATTTCCGGCACTTCTATAATCCATTTGCCGGTGACTGCTTCAAATGCGGTTTTGCCGTCAAATGTAACCATGCTGTCCGAAAACCAATCCGCGCCGGCAAGAGTGCTTAACATGCTTGATTTATTGCGCCCTTGCTTACCCACAAGAACAACCATATAATCAAATTTGCATCCCGGTGTCATAACACGCGCTACTGCACCGACAAGCGCTTTGCGCGTTACAGCACGGGCGTATGCGCTATCCGCAACGCCTAAGTAATCAATGAACATTTTGTCAAGTCGCGGCGTACCGTCCCAATTAAGCGCCGTTAGGTAGTTTTGCACGGGGTGAAAGCTTTGTTTTGCCGCTATAGCCATTACGGCATCCTTTATATCCTGCTTACCCGGTCGGATCTTATATTGCGTATCAAAATAGCGGCGCAGCTCTGTGGTGTCCGTATCCGACCAGTACACGCCGCTACTGTTCCACGGTAAGCCGGATGCCGTCAGTATCCTACCGGTGAAATTGTCTTTTCGCGCGCAGCCATTCAACTCCGGCGCATGTTGCGCTATCAGCATCACATTGTTTAATGTTCTTTCATACCCACCGTTGGCGCTGAATGTAAGGCCGTCTGTCCATTTTTCACCCGTTTCGGCTTCCTTAATTATATCAAGGCCTGCGAAGTCCTCTGCCGCACGTTTACCGCGTACATCGGGTAAATTCATGGCATACTCACACATAGCAAGGTATGACGGCAGACGGTTGGTCGGTGTGCCCTGCTGTGCTTCATCGTCCTTATCGCCGAATTTATGCAGGCGCACAAGGTCAAAGGCGTTTACAAGGCGGCCGCCGCAGGGATCTGTTGCGTGGTGGCTGTATAAAAATTTGCCGTCATCGTAAAGCACGGCGCCGCCTGTGGTAGAGCCGCCCACATATGTATATCTGCCGGGCATATTGTCTACCGGCGCGTAAATACCGGGCAGCAGCTCGTCCATTGCACGGTGTATGTCATATGTGCGGCAGAACGCACCCACAACGCCGTTTTTGCCGTCCGGGTCACCTTGCTTGACTGCCAGCTTGGTAAACTGCGCCTGCCCCGGCAGGGCGGGCCACTGCGTCATATCGCGCCAATCGGTGTACTGTGCAAGCAGCCCATCGGCAGATATAAACGGCTTATCGCCCACAACATACACATATTCACTATCACGGCAGCAGCTTGGCCAATACATAAGACGGCTTGGCTCAAAGGTAGACGGGTCGACAAATTCAAGGCCAATGTATTCAGCTGCTTTACGGGCGATGGGCTCGTATTCGTCAGCCGTTACTGTTCTGTCCAGCGGCAAAAGCACACGCAGACGCGGCGCGGCGAGCTGGTGCTTACGGGTACTGTAAACACAGTATCCGCAGCCCAACCCCTCCACAATCCGAAGTACGTTGTCCTTATGCCCTGCCGGTATGTTATCAAGGTCAAGGGCGATAACATCGCGCCCGGCCACATTGCCCGACTTGCGGCGCAATCCGTTCAGTGTGCCGCCGACAAAACCGCCGACATCTTTCAGTTCGTCCTGCTGCGCCTTTTTTAAATTTAAATATTCTGCAAGGGTTTCCGTGCCCCTTGCCGGCACTTTTAGCTTTTCCCACAGCTCCGACACCATAAGCGTTTGCGTGCTCCACACGGTCGCACGTCTGCTGCTGCCTGCGGCTATGGATATTTTACGGTCGTACTGTAACGCCATTTGCAGCACCTCTTTTAACTACTCTGTCAATCGCGGTTATCTCACTCATTATATATGTCATTAATTTTACAGTCTAGGGCTTCTAGTATTTTGGAAATAATGCGCGCACACGGCTGCGTTGTTCCATTTTCCCATTGACTAACCGCGGTTTGGTGTACACCAAGCAAATCCGCAAGCTGTTTTTGTGTCAAACCTTTGTTAATACGTTGTTTTCTAATATCATACATATTAAAACTCCTCCAAATTACGATTATCACTATTAATATTATACACGCTTATGAAAAGCATGTCAATAGTAAAATTATTATTTTTTAAAAGAACTATTGACATTTAACAGTAACTCTATTATAATAACTTGTGAGGTGATTTAAAATGCATTGTATTACAAGGATGAGAAAAAAATATAATTACTCCCAGGAAAAATTGGCAAAAATGTTAGGCGTGCATCAAACCGCGGTTAGTCAATGGGAACTAGGAAGAACGCTTCCCGATATTTTAACGGCACAAAAACTATCATTGATTTTTGGAGTTACTATTGAGGATTTAATCAATGATGCGTGTGCTCTATCTGATGTTTTAAAAATTCGGAATAACTGTGAAAAATTAAACGAAGATGGGGTTAAAAAAGTACTTGATTATACCAACGACCTAATTATGACTGGTTTGTATAATCGCGCAAGAAGCATGCCAGATTCAACAGAGGAGGCCGCCCCGGATGGCAACGATTGAGAAGCGCACCGGGAAGGATGGCCGCACGCGTTACCGCATTACCATAGCGGCCGGGCTGGATATATCCGGCAAGCAAATACGCATGCGCCGCACATGGGAACCGCCCAAGCCGAACATGACCGACAGGCAGATTGAAAAGGCCTTAGCCCGTGCCGTAGCCGATTTTGAGCGCGAAACGGAACAGGGCTATCGGCTGGACTATAAACAAACCTTTGCCGCATATGCGGACTATGTGATTACATTAAAAGCAAGCACCGGCACAAAGCCGCGCACCGTGGAGCGTTACCGTGAATTGCTTGTACGCATCGACCAAGCCATTGGGCATGTAAAGCTTGCCGATATTCGGCCGCAACACTTAAACGCGTTTTATCAGAATTTGGGCGAAAAGGGTGTACGGCAGGACGGCGGCAAGGCAACCGCCAAAATTGACCTTAAGGCGTGGCTACGCGCGCATCATATGTCAATTGCAGCCTTAGCCGAAAAGGCGCATATAGCGGCCGCCACGGCATCCACAGCAGCCGCAGGGCATACCATAAGAGAAGATAAGGCACGGGCCATAGCGGCCGCCATGGGGTGCGATATCGGCAGCATATTTGACATTGTGCGCAACGATGCGCCGCTATCGGCCAAAACCATATTGGAGCATCACAGGCTTATATCTGCCGTATTGGCACAAGCTGAAAAAGAAATGATTATACCCTTCAATCCGGCTGCCAGGGCAACGCCGCCGAAGGTGCAGCGCAAAACGCCCGATTACTTTCAGCCCGAAACCGTAACCGCTATTTTGGATGCGCTCGACAGCGCCCCGGTTAAGTGGAGGGCTGCAACATACCTGTTGATTGATACGGGCATGCGCCGCGGCGAAGCTGTGGGGCTGAAATGGGAATGTGTGGACTTTGCAAGCGGTGTCATATCCATTGAACGCGCCCTGCTCTACAGTCCTAAAAAAGGTGTTTACGAAAGTACCACAAAGACAGGACACAGCCGCATGTTAAAGCTTGCGCCGGAAACGCTCGGCATGCTGCGGCAATGGAAGGAAAAACAGGACGAATTGCGCACCGCCTATGCCGATGCGTGGATTGATACGGGGTATGTGTTCACGCAAGATAACGGAAACAGGATGAACCCGGACAGCTTGACGGATTGGCTGAACAAATTCAGCAAGGCGCACAGCCTGCCGCACATTCATCCTCACGCGTTCCGGCACACCGCTGCATCAACCATGATTGCCAACGGCGTTGACCTTGTAACGGCTGCCGGTGAATTGGGACACGTCAGCGCCACCACAACCGCCAATATTTACGCGCATCAGATAGCGGAAGCAAAGGCAAAGGCCGAAAACGTCCGTGCCGGTATTTTTAAGCGAAACCGATAGAATCCAAAACCGATTCACCCAAAATTCACCCCTTGGGGCAATTTTAAAGCAAAAACAAAAACCGCTTAACATTGCACAAATGGCTTTGTTAAGCGGTTTTTCATTGGGTGCAGGGGGCGGATTTGAACCACCGACCTCCGGGTTATGAGATGCCATTTTTTCATTTTGTGTAACCTCGAAAAACCTCGAAAACCGCTCTGTTATGCCATTTCTTGAAATCTACTTATTGTTGCGTTTCGCAATTTTGGGTGATTTTTTGAGTAAATTCACCCCAAATTCACCCCAAATTCACCCCACGAAATAAGCCGCTATTTTTATCAAAACCGTATAGCGGAAGGCCGAATCGGAACACTTGTTTAACGCATCACACTGCGCGGCGATTCCACGCCGCGACAGCCCTTTGGAGTGCTTCGGCAGGAGTGAGCGGTTCCGGGCTGGGGTTTTCTCCAAAAGGCCGCAAAGGCTCTGAACCGTATAGGGTCGAACGGCTTGTACTGCCGCAATCTTTACAACGTATTCGCATGCCGTCTGTATTATAATACACGCTCATGCCTTTGACTTCTGCCGCGCCGCCGCAAAACGGACAGCGCGCAAGCTGTTCGTGCTTTAAAACGTGGTGTACGGTTGGCGTTGATTCACAATTGACAATCTCATATGTTCCAAATTCTACGTTATCACCGTTATCTCTGAAATACGTATACATTTCCATTACCTCCGTGTATTTTTGTTATATAGGCCTTTACAACAGCCTTATGTTGTGATATAATAAACATGAGTTTTCTGATGCTTTATGCATCCCTGCCCCTTGCACTGTTGGTAGCGGTGCAGGGGCGTTTTTATTGGCTTCGATGGTGTTTGTAATGTGTCCTGCCCTTGCAATTTTTTTGGCTGGTGTTTTTTCAATATAGGTCACGGCAGACATCCTCATTATGGTACATGACTGTGGCGTCTAGGTTCGGCAATTCCATCCATGGCAAGTCGTTTAATTCGTCAAAGCTTATATCGTCTCGAATATTAACAATCAGCCATACAATGCCGTTACATTCCTCTTTGACCTTTTTTTTGACCGCTTCAATCACCTTTTGCCGTGGTGCGTTTTCCGGGGCTTTTACCATGGCGCAAACCGTGTAATCCTCATTCTGTTCGCGGATGCCTATTTTTAAACGGTATGTCATACTATCACCCCCTATGCTATTGAAAAGCGGCGTGTAACGCTTTCCTTGGCGAAACTGTCGTACAAGTCTTTGTGAGTAGCCTTAAAGGCTGTCGTGTCGAATCTCGTGCTTTTAACGGTGGTATAACGTACCTTGTATTCACCTGTCACAAGCTCCGTAACGTTGCGCGCCGTCATTTCGGCTTTGACTACATCTTTAATGGTTTCAATCTCCTGTGCCAATTCCTCGGCCATGCGCTGCAATTCGCGCAGCTCCTTAATTTTCGCTTTCAAACTCTGTTCACTCATTTGTCAACATCCTTTCACTGTTTT
>ERZ1035014.1110-NODE-1110-length-10099-cov-12.476802_pt1 | contig 10099 bp, 6 predicted proteins | sample MGYA00520620_ERZ1035014 | MGnify/ENA primary metagenome ERZ1035014 (study PRJEB33766, sample SAMN09781744) | gut metagenome | biome: gut microbiome | host: Homo sapiens | place: Madagascar | study: EMG produced TPA metagenomics assembly of the PRJNA485056 data...
AAGTTGATGATTTCATTCCCGGATGTATTCAGAGCGGGACGGGCTTTCCGGATGGGCGGGGTTTTGGAAAGCGTGTCCCGGAATCAAGGCCTGGAATGGGATGCACTTTCCGGTTGAGGGGCTCAGCGGAAAATGGATCCCAGTATTCGGCTGAGAAATGGGACACGGTTTCCGGTTGAAGCCTTGGCGGAAAATGTGACCCGGAATTTGTGATCGGAGTGGGGTGCGCTTTCACAACGGGGCCACAGCCGGAAACCGCATCCCACTCCGGACCTGAAGATCGGGACACGCCTTCCAGAAGGTATGGGCTGCGAACTACATCGGGCTGCCTTAAACCCGCAGGGGGGGTTAAAAATAAATGAGACATAGGGCAGTATGTTTTAATGTTGGGGGGGGGCGCATTCTTTTAGATATTCAAAAAAACAGACCCCCTATGAAGAAGATGCGTAGGGGGTTAGTAGTAGATATTGGATATAGTAGTCCGGTATGGGGATAAATGACCGCTTACGCCTAAATTGGTGGCGTTTGGCGCTGAGAGCTTGATAAAAATGCAGGACATCGCTAACGTTTTTGTTACGAAAAGAATTCAAATTGGCTTTTTTTCGAACTCACTTTTTAGTGCCTTGCGGTGCCCGAGGAAAGCGACTGCCCCTTCAGGGGATCGAATAAGGCCTCGATGGGGATGGATTAATCGTTTTGATGACTCGCGGACTCAAACGTTTTATTGCACTTCTTAGCAGTCTGGCGCTTGCGCTTGTCATAGCCTTTGCCGTTGTTTCTTTTGCTCCCCGCGCATTTGGATACACGCCTTTCGCAGTGCTTTCGGGCTCTATGGAACCCGAGCTTCCCGTTGGCTCCATGGTGTTTGTTCGCCAGGTCGAGCCAACGGATATTGCCGTGGGTGACAATGCAACTTTTTACCGATCTGACGGCGCCGTAGTGACCCACCAGGTGTATGAGATCGACCCTGTGGCGCAGATGATCAGCACACAGGGAGTTGCGAACAAAAATGCAGATGGAAGCATCATGCACGATGCCGAGCAGACACCTTTTTCGCGCGTGATCGGCACTGTCTCTTTTTGCGTCCCTTACCTGGGCTTCGTCAACGCATATTGCACGACGATGCCCGGTTTGCTTGTTGTGGTGGCCGTTCTGGCGCTGCTGATCGCGGCGTCGATAGTGCTCGATCGGATGGTTCCCGACGAGCCTGCGGGCAAGCATGCCCGCATGCATGCGAGGGAGCGGCGTTCATAGCGGCAGGGAAAAGCGTCGGCGGCGGTAGGGGCCGTTGCCGGGGAAGACGATTCTCGAAAGGAAGAGAACGATGGAAAACAAGAAGAAAAAGCGCTACGGCATCGTTGCCGCCCTGCTGCTGGTGCTGGCTGCCGGTGTGGGCACCTATGCATGGCTGACGGCGCAGTCGAGCCTGACCAACAACTTCACTACTGCGGGCATCAACAAGCCAACTACCGATCCCGACAAACCGGGGCAGCCAATTCCGACTGACCCCAATAAGGTCAACGGCAACCTGACCGAGACCAAATGGGTTAAGGACTCCAAGCTCGCCCCTGGCGTGTCTGTTGCCAAGAATCCTAATGTCGGTATCGGCAAGGGATCCGAGGATGCATATGTGTACGTTTTCGTGAACAACAAGACGGCGCCTACCGGGACTGATGATTCCAAGACGACTTACTTCACCATTAACGCTGGCTGGAAGGCCGTTGATGCGACCACCGTTGCGGGCGAGCCGACTCATTATCTCGGTGGCCTTTTCGTTTATGTTGGCGAAGGAACCGAGGCTACTCCGCTTACTGCCAGCAAGACTGAGGATAAGTGGACTGGCGAGCTGTTCAGCCAGGTGACCACGCCCAAGGAGACCGAGCAAAAGGATTTCGCCAATTCTGCCACGATGGATGTCAACTGCTTCATTTACGCAGCAGACAATACCGCTGAGGGTTCGTCTACGTCAGCCTTGAATGCTGCCAAGGATTGGGCTAACGGCCTGAAGTAATCCCACCCCCTCCACCGAGATCCCGACCCGCTCCCCATCCCCATTTTCGGGCCGGGATCTCGGTCCCCCTTTATTGACGATTGGCGAACGTAATGCTCAACAATCTTTCCGACAATCAGAAACGCACCTTGGCGCTTGCCACGATGGCGCTGTTGGCCCTGGCGTGCCTGTGTGGCGCGCTGGCTTTTACCGTTGATATGGTTCCGGCGAACAACGTCCTATCGTTTGGCAGCGTGAAGGTACGAGTCTGCGAATACACCCTAAACGAGCAGGGCGAGGAGATTCCGTTTGAGGCCAACGAGCGCGGCGACTATCCCGATACCAAGGCCGGGGGCTCTGACATCAGCCGCATCGTGCGCGTGGAGAACGCCGGCGCGCAGCCTGAGTACGTTCGCGCGCGCCTGCGTATGGCGTCGGTGGCGCCCGACGGTTCGAGCGCGGACGCCTCGGGCAACGTTGCGTTTAACGTAAACGCGGGCGAGGGGTCCCCGTGGATCGATGGCGGCGATGGGTGGTACTACTACCGCGGACTGGCTGGTCGTGGCGGCATGCTCGACCCCGGTGCTACGACGGAGAGCCTTATGGACTCACTGCGCTTTGTGGGCGACTACCACGATGCCGCGCGCGGCGGCTCATTCAGGCTCGATATCGATGTGCAGGCCGTGCAGGCCAAAAACCAGCAGGAAAGCGATACCGTCCTCGACGTGCTCGACGTCGTGGGTTGGCCGGAGGCGAACTAGCCTATGAAGATCAAGAACATGAACCGGGGTGTGCTTAGCAGGCTAGTTGCCGTCGCGGCGATTGCCCTTTGCTGCGTTATGGCGCTGCCGACGGCGATGCATGCCGAGGATGTGCCCGAGGCCAAAACCGAATTCCATATCAAAAACGAGGCTGACTTTTTGTCGTGTGTGGCGCTGTCGCGCGAGCGCGATACGTCCGGCTGGCACGTTTATCTCGATAACGACATTGAGCTCGACAGCGACGACATGAAAGCCATCGTTGCAAACACCGTTAAGCATCTGTCGTTTGGCAACAAGGAGCATCCGTTTAAGGGCATGTTCGATGGTCAAAACCACACCGTTGAGGGCCTGAACTACGATAAAGACGCTTTCGACCCCGAGCGCGATACGGGATTTTTTGCCGAGACCAACGGTGCCACCATCAAAAACTTCCTGGTTAAGGACGCCAACGTGTGGGCGGACTTTCGCGGTGGCATTATCGTGGGCAAGGCCGTCAACACGCGCTTCGAAAACGTTATGGTCATGGAAAGCACGCTGCACGTGACCTGCGCCAACAACGCCCTCAACCTCATTACCAACGCAGGCTTTGAGGGCGGTCTCATTGCCGGTGAGCTCGACGGCTGCACCCTCTACAACTGCGAGGTTCGCGGCGGCCGTGCCGTCAACAACACGACCTCGGGCGTGCAGGCGCTCGGCGGTGAGGGTCTGTATATGGCGGCGTTTGCCGGCTACGTTAAGAACTCGACTATCGAGTACTGCCGCGTGACGCCGACGCGTAAGGACGATGGCTCGATTGCCGAGAAGGGCATGACCGACGTCACCAATAAGTACGACGTGGCCATTGGCGCCCTGGGCGGCAACAACGTGTACGCCTCGGGTTTTGTGGGCTGCATGGCGGGCGGGGCAAAGATTATCGACTGCTTCTCGACGGCGCAGTGCTACAGCTATGCCGCGTCATATGTGGGCGTCGTCGCCGTGACACGTGCGTGGACAGGCGGCCTGGCGGGCCGTATTTTGACCGAAGAGGGCAACGAGCTCGTCCGCAGCCATTTTGCAGGCGATTTGAGTTCGCGTCAGTACAACCCCATCGCCGTGATCCCCATCATTCAAAACGACGTGAACCTGGGCGGCATTGGCGCGCGCGCCAACAAGGGCGATGCCACGGTCACCGAGTGCTACTTTAAACCAAGTGTGAGCCTTACTGGCAACAGCCAGGGCAACCCTGCCAAAAAGAAAATCCCCTCGTTTGGCGGCGACGGCACTACCGCGGGCGACGGCTATGGTCCGTGGGACGACGAGCGCTATACCACGCGCGGGCTGTGGGAAGATCATGACTACGATTTCTGTGCCGGTACTAAACGCTTGACTGCTAACGACAAGGCTCTGGGCGGTCCGCACGCCAATGAGTGGGCGATGGATTACAAGCTGAAGATTCCTGTGCATGGCCAGAGCGTTAAGGCAACGACCGATTTTCCCGGCGCGGGCACCGCGACCATCGAGGCAACCAAGCTTGGTATTGATCAGGCGACCTCGGACCCCTACACCTTTGCCGTGAGCGCTGTGCTGGCGGGAACGGCTCAGGGCTTGGCCCAGGGCGATACAACGGTGACGTTTAGGCAGGATACCTCGGCGAAGCCAGCGGGGCTGACCGAGGCGAACGGCGGCTACCGCTTTATGGGCTGGTTCCGCGAACCCGATGTGCAAGTGAATCGAATTGGACAAGACAACAGCTGGTTTGACGGCAAGACCGATGCCGATGCGGTGAAGGATGGCAAGCGCGTTCAGGACAACACGAAGCACGAGGCGACGTCTATCTACACTGCCGACAACGGCAAGGATCATGCCGAGAGTGAGGGCTTCAAGGGCAATGACCTCTTTATCGCTTCATACGAGGCGCAGGTGCTGTTCTACAACGTTAAGGGCGAGACGCTTGATTGGAAAATCGGTGCTGCGCACGGCAAGTCCACTGATTGGTACCGCTACGGCGTGGGTTTGACGCCCGCTGCCCCCGCGGATCGCGGCAACTTGAAGCCTACCGCGACATTTATCGGTTGGACCACACAGCCCAGCAACGAGGAGGGGATGAACGGCGCCTATGCCGCCATCACCTCGACTCAGTTAGCCGAGCTTAAAAATCAGGGAGCTTTTTATCCTGCGGGTAGCGAGATCACGGTTGTCCGTCCTACCGACTTCTATCCCGTGTACAGCGACTACGTGTCGAACATCATGACGGTGTTCGAGGGCAATGAGCAGGACACAACCGACAATGAGACCCTACGTGACGGCGTGGGCAAAACCAAAGTCGACGTCCAGACTGCCAAGGACGGCACCAGCGTCTACACGGTACAGGTGTGCAACACGGACGATACGCTCCTGTCCAATGTCGACAAGCTGCCCTATGGCTATCGCTTCTTGGGTTGGTACGAAAACAAGGGGACCGAGGATGCCCCGCTCGAGGTGCGCGTAAGCCGCGACCCCAGCTACACACTCCCTGCTGATGTCGATCTAACTGTGCCGCATACCTACATCGCCCGCTTTGAGTACCGAGTGGATTATTACGTTCGGGCTTATACCAACCAAGAGTTTACGGAAAGCACGAAACTTTGTTCCGTTTGGAATCGGTATCAAACGCCCTTTGAGGAAAACGTCGGTAGTACCTTCGTGCGTGAAAACGTCGTTCACTGGGGTCCGGAGCATGTTGACCACGGCATAAAGGATAGTTATGACAAAACGTGTGGCACGCGCTTCACGAAGGAAACCCTTGTCGTGAGTCCTTTTAAGGCGTACTCACACAACGTTAAAAACGATACAGGCTCTGATACCAAGAAAAACCTATTTGCCGATACCGATTTTCCAGGCGCCGCGACGTTGAGCGATGAATGGACTTCCGTTTCGCTGAACGTTTCGATTTCTCCGGTAAGCGATCGGTATCATTTGAATTTCTGGACGCTTGAGCGCGGCAATAGCTGCTGGACGTATGTGAAAAATCCCATCGAAAGCACGATGCTGTATCTCAACACGAAGTATTACGTTCGCGCGATGATTACCACGGACGTTAACTTCTACAACAAGGACAACACAATCCTGAAGGCCGCTACGCGTCGTTACGAAAGCAACCTGCTGCAAAATAAGGTGAGTGGATCAGACCCTACGTACACGTATTACTACCCGCATGTGAACACTTCGGTTGAGGCAACAGGGAAGCCGCAGGATGGGCTAACTGGTTCTTATGAAAGCCCCTTGACCCTCGAGTCTTCTCCGACCGATGCGGAGATGGCGGTGCCGGGCTATAAGTTCCTAGGCTGGATCTCTACGGCTGAGGTCCAGAAGGGTTCTGACGTCTGGAAGTATATCTACGATGTCGAGGGCGATTCCTTCACCACTTCTGACCCGGATAGGGCCGAACCGTATCTGGTGAAACCAGATTTCAAGGTCACCCAGTGGCAGGATGCCTATCCGGTTTACGCGAAGTACGATGTTAACTACACCACCAACCTGCACCGCGCCGGTTTTGAGGGTACTTCCGAGGTGAATGTTCCTAGGTATGACATCACCCCTAATCTCAATGCGGTTACCGATCCTGCTACGGCAACGGTGACTCCTGATATCGAAACGACGGTATACAAGTCCGGCGGCGAGTTATACAAGCTGAATAAGGTCGAAATCGAACTCCCGAACGGTGAGGTTAAGGAGCTCGAATCTGACGGCAATAACTCGTATACCTATCCGGTGGAGCCGGGCAAGCCCTATACGTTTGTGGCCTACTACACGCCCATTGCGGTGGTGTATCACCTGAACGACACCGATATCGATGGCAAGCTCGCGCAGGAGGGCAATACGCTCGGCAGCCTTAAGGATGGCATGCCGCTGCCGACGTATAACGTTGGCGACATCGATGCTGCAACGAACGCATACAATGCCTTCGTAGGCTGGACGGAAACTAAACCGGCATCCGGCAACGGTTATGTCGTTTGGTCGGACGGCCTTCCCATGGTGAATACAAACACTGTGGTTAACGCCCCCATGGAGCTGTACCCGGTCTACCGTGCCAGCGCGGTAATTGTCCAATCGAATATCGATGCCAATCTGGATAACCTCGATTCCGTGCGTTCTCTTTCGCGCACCGACTCTGGCGATCAAATTTCGCTGGAAGTAAGAGCTACAGCTGAGGTTGTCGGCAAGGATGGCACCAAGTACGACTTTGTCGGCTGGTCGCGTGACTATGAATCCGATAGTAAATACACTCTGATTACCGAAGACGATAAGTATCCCCTCGAGGGTAGTGAGCCCTTTAAGGGCGCGACGTATACCGCGGTGTACAAGGTCACGCCGTATAAGGTGCGCTATCACAGCGTCGACGGGGCGGTCATCTTTACGGCGACGGTCGACTCGGGCGACGAGCGCGCGCAGGACGATAAGCCTGGCTTTGTCTACACGGTCGATGTTCCCAAAATGGACGAGAGCGGCAACCCTGTCTACGACAACGACGGCAATCCTGTGATGGAGCAAAAATCCGTGGCGTACGATCCGGACGCCCACTCCAAGATCGTCGCGCTGCTCGATGAACAGGCTGCTGCCAATGGCGATAAGCGCGAGCTCTTCTTGGAGTGGCGATATGTGGGTGCGGATGGCACTACGAAGTCCTGGGATGAGTTTAAAAGCGAGCCAGTCAAGGGTGACATGGACCTGTATCCCGTGACGTATCGCGTGGTTGCCAACGATACGTCTGATCCCGCGAGCCCCGTAACTATGACCGCGCAGCTTAAGTGGCTGCTCGATCCCGCCGCGGCCAACACCGTCGGTGACAGTGCCGACAATGCGCCGTTTAAGGTCTGCTTTGCCAAGCCGTTTATGGGGACGCAACTGACTGTTACGGTAACGCAGGCAAGCTACGGCCCTGGTGCAGAGGGCGTTTCTGCGGCGGAAGAGCCTGTGAACGGCAAGTTTGTCTCGCTCTACAGTCTGGGCTCGGGTGGCGGCTCGTTCGACCTGGCCAACCGTCTGGAGTCCAAGAAGACAGGCGAAGGCGAGCAAGGTTCCGGTAATGCCGTGTTCAACTTTGCCCAGACTCATGCGCTGACGATCGTTAAAAAGACTACCGACGCCAGCGCAATGGGGCAAACGTTCCGCTTTAAGGTAACGCGAAAGGCGTCTGAGGGTTCTCCTGCCGAGACGCGCATGGTCGAGGTGAAGGTCGATAAGCGGCAGCCGGAAAACGGTGAGACCTGGTATGTCGGCAGCGTGCAGTTCGCCGCTCCGGCGGGCATCTATACCGTCGAGGAAGATACGGCTTGGGCATGGCGCTACCGGGGCGAGCTGAGCACGCCGGGCAAGGCGCCCGGTAAAACTGCCGAGCTGACGATTTCGTCTGCATCGAGCGCGAACGATGCCACGTTCACCTGCACGAACACGCGTGTGAACGACAAATGGATCGACGGCAGCGATCGTGCCCATAACGTTTGGAGCAACGGCAACGTAACAAAGAAGGAGGATTAGCATGTCCAAGCGCAAGCGCATCATCGCCTTGCTGGTGGGGGTTATCCTCCTGGCCGGTACGGCAGGCACGCTGGCCTGGCTTTCGGTTACGGGTGTGCTGGTCAACCAGTTCGGCATCGGATCGGTGACGCCATCGGTTCAGGAAACGCTCAACGGCAAAGTGAAAAGCGATGTCAAGGCGAAGAACACGGGTACTGCGCCCGCCTATATTCGTGCTGCAGTGGATATCTACTGGCAAGATGCGACGAGCGGCGCTCGCCTGTGGGATGAGCCGCAAGCTGACTCGGACTACGAGATTGCGTGGAGCGTGGCTGATGCCTCGGGCGCGAACTCGGCTTCTAGCTGGGTTAAGTCGAGCGACGGGTTCTATTACTGGACGTCGCCCGTTGCTCCCGGCGGTGAAACCGGCATGCTCATTAATAGAGTAACCGAGCTCAAGGAAACCGAAGGTCGCGATCTTGTCGTGGATATCTCCACTCAGGCGGTCCAGGCGACGCCCGATGAGGCCGTGCACGATGCATGGGGTTGCTCGGTCAAGAATGGCGTGCTGGTGCCGCCGCATGGAGGTGCGTAAGTATGGCGTTCTCGATTCGCAAAGGTGTTGCGCGCTCCTTGCATTGCGTAGTCGCGGCTATTTTCTGCATGGTCGCGCTCGCCGTTCCTGCCCGCGCGTTTGCCGACACTCCCGCGATTGCCTATGACGGAAATGCGTGCCAGCTGACAGTCTCGGGGGCGACGGGCTCCTCGGGGGAGCCCGATCTGTTTCCCGCCTTTAAAGATCTAATGCCCGGCGATGTGCGCGAGCAGCAGATTGAGGTTCGTGCCACGGGTGTAAAGTCCCAGGTACGCGTGTTTGTGCGGGCCGTTGTCGATCACGAGACGGCACACTTGCTGTCGCCCATTACCTTAACGGCGTCGGCGGGCGATGCGTCAGCAGGTTGGCTCCAGACGGGAGCGCCGGGCAGCGTGTTTGCCCATCCCACGCAGGTCGCAACGTTTACGAGCGATGGCAGCACGGTGCTCAATTTGCAACTAAGTGTCCCGTCGTCGGTGGGCAACGAGCTTGCCGACGCAAACAAGGCTATTCGCTGGGAGATTACCGCCGAGGACGATGGCGAGAAGATTCCCGTGCGGCCTGCTGGCAGCAAAGGGCCCGGCCTGTTTGGTTTGGCGGCAACCGGCGACAGTACGCTCACGTTGCTTTTGGTGTTGCTGGCGCTTGCAATCGTCGCTTTTACTGCCGCGTTGCTTTTGTCCCGGAGGGATAAGCGCTAGGTCCATCTTCTAAATGCTTCGCCCGCCCGGCGGCGGAATATAAGGTTTCCTGCTCTACAGTCCTGCTCGCACGGAGAGCACATTAAGTGCTCTCCGGCTCGTGCGGAACTCGCGATAAACCTTATATTCCGCCGCCGGGCGGGCGCCCCTTTATTGATGGAAGGCCTAATAAGCTGATGATTTCATTCCCGGATGTATTCAGAGCGGGACGGGCTTTCCGGATGGGCAGGCTTTCGGAAAATGCGTCCCGGAATTTGCCTTTGGAATGGGACGTAGTTTCCCGTTGAGGTGCTTTGCGGAAAGTGCGTCCCACTCTGGGCGGTCGAAGTGGGACACACTTTCCCAAAGGCGCTCCAACGGGAAATTGCGTCCCATTATTCGGTCAAGAAACGGGATGCATTTTCCCAATGAGAGCAAAACCGGAAAATGCATCCCACAATCAGCCCTCAAAGTGGGACGCCGTTTCCCGATGAGGCACTCGACGGAAAATACATCCCAGAAATGGCCTTTGAGCTGGGATATGATTTCCGCGGCATCTCGGATTCTCAAAAATGAGACACGCCGTTGGCGAAAATGA
>ERZ1035014.1120-NODE-1120-length-10041-cov-30.847987_pt1 | contig 10041 bp, 6 predicted proteins | sample MGYA00520620_ERZ1035014 | MGnify/ENA primary metagenome ERZ1035014 (study PRJEB33766, sample SAMN09781744) | gut metagenome | biome: gut microbiome | host: Homo sapiens | place: Madagascar | study: EMG produced TPA metagenomics assembly of the PRJNA485056 data...
TGTAAACAGTGCAATCGGCGGCATTGAATCAGCATTTACATTTGGACCGTGGAAGGTTCCAACTCCGTTTGGCTCAAGGACAATTGGATTTACAGCTAATTTCCCAAGAGTTCCTACAATACCATACCTTGCATCCGGCGCCGTAATTCCACCACGAAGCGAGTTCTTGGCTGTCCTGGGAGACCAGAAGAATGGACGGAACCTGGAAGCACCAGAAGACCTGTTAAGACAGATCGTGAGAGAAGAAACTGGCGGAAATCAGGGTAGTGGTGGAAATTACAGATTTACAGCGCAGTTGAACCGCAGAACAATATTTGATGAGATGATTGACGAAGCAAAGTTAAGGCGTGATGCAAGCGGTACAAATCCGTTTGAACTGGCATAGGGGGGGGAGAACGTGGCATTTCCGATAAGCAAATCAATAACTGATAGATATAAAATAAATGGACTTCTCATCCCTCAGCCAGATGAGGATATGCAGTGTAGTTTTGAAACCACCTATTCAGAAGGAAGTAACCGAACTCAAAAAGGAGTTGCATTGATAACTCCACTTTTTACAGTAATCCAATACAGTTATAAGGCAACTAATGTGCCGGTTGACGAGAAATCAACTAATCTGGTAAATGCAATCATAAAAGGAAAACCATTTATTTTATATCATTGGCTGGCGCATAAAAACGAATGGCGATCAGAAAAATTTTATGTTGGAAAAATGCACTACAATATAAGGCATGTTGGAGAGTATTACTCTGAGATATCGTTTAATATGCAGGGGGTGAATCCACTTGATTAATGTATCAAATACTTTTAAAGAAAAGTTGCAGGATGGTGAGCAAGTAATTGAAATCGTGGAGATCACCTTTGCTGACGGAACAACAAAGACACTTGAAAACGAGATTATGATCGGCAACAATGACTTTTCCGATTGTGCGGAGAGTAGTAGCTTCCCGGTCGGCGCTACAGTCTGCAAAACGATGAAGCTTGAATTAGATAATACAGAGGGTCAGTGGAAAGATTATAATTTCTATCAAGCTAAAGTGCATGCATATTTGAAGCTCCAGACTTCCGTAGCGGAACCAGCCAGTGAATCAATTTGGATGAATGATTTTTATGAACCGATTTTAGACACTGATGGAAACAGCATAGTCCTTTCCAGAGCCGCCTCAGAAGACCGATACGAGACGATTGACAAGGGTATCTATACAATTACCACGCCAGAGCAATACGGCGAAATATTGAGCTTTACGGCGCTGGATGACATGTATAAAACCAATGCTAAATATTATAGTGCTCTGACACTTCCGCAGACGATTATGGCTCTGGTGAGAGATGCATGTGAAAGCTTAGGAATTCCTATGGGATTTTCCTCTATGACGCATGGAAATGTAATCGTCACCGCACTCCCAGATAATATGACATTCCGTCAATTGATCGGATGGGCGGCAATGTTGGAGACAGCAAACGCCAGAATTGACAATAGAGGCTATTTACAGTTTATAAAATGGAATTTTGGAGCTGTCGAAAACGGATCCTTAGTTCCGTTTAAATTAGAGGATTACGTGAGTAGTCCTACACTTTCCAGTGATGATATTGTAATTACTGGTATCAGAGTAAAAAACAAAGAATCGGAATCCCTGTTTGGAACTGCTGGATATGTGTTGGAGTTAGAAAACAATCTTCTGTCTGACAGTGACCTCGGAACTGTAGCGGCATGGATTGGTGGTAATCTGATCGGAGCTAGATTCCGAAATCTGCAAGGAGATCTGATTTATAATCCTCTGTTAGAGTTTGGCGACATGGCATACAGTTTTGACCGAAACGGCAATAAATATCTCACACCTATTACCAATGTATCATCTCCGTTAAATGGCATTACCACTGTAAAAACGCAGGCAGATGATCCCATCCGAAATAGCAGCACATATATGTCGGAAGCTACAAAAGCACTGGTAGAAGCTAGACAACTTGTTAAGGATGAACGCACAGAGCGCGAAAAAGCCGTTGAAAGGCTAGCAAATACGCTTAAGGAGTCTGGCGGGCTTTATATGACAGAAGATCCACAGGACGACGGTAGTGTAATCTATTATATGCACAATAAGCCGACTCTGGAAGAATCAGATATTGTATGGAAGCTCACGGCGGAAGCCATTGGAATTTCTACAGATGGTGGAAAAACCTATCCTTATGGATTTACTGTTACAGGAGAAATGATTACAAGACTGCTATACGCTGAGGGAATCAATGCAAGTTATATTAATGCCGGCGCGTTAGTCGTTCGTGACACAAACGGAAAGATTATTTTCTCAGCCGATATTGATAATAACCAGATTGTAATTGACGGAGCATCTGTGCGAATCGGTGCATCACCTTTGGACGGACTGTTAAACAGTATGCAAGGTCAGATTGACGGAAATATCAATACCTGGACCGGGACTCCTGCACCTACACTTAGCAATTACCCGGCAAACGAGTGGCTAACTGATACAGAAATGAGTAAGCATGTAGGTGATCTGTATTATGATGGAGACAGCCATGCTTACAGATTCCGCAATGATGGAAAAGGGTATTACTGGGAAAGATTAAAAGATACGGACGTAACAAAAGCATTACAGGATTCCGAGGATGCTTTAGCGGCAGCTAAATCCGCGCAGGAAGCGGCAGCTCTTGCAAAGAATATGACATTGCAGTTGAGCAACGAATACCAGGGCATTTCTGTTGATTCTGACGGAAATTACGGAACATTTCCCGGCAATGTGAGTACGCAGGCAGTCGTGATGTACGGAACGCAGGATATTACATCTGATTGTAAATTTACAATTATCAAATCAGATAGCGTAACAGGATCCTGGAATAATGTGACCAAGACATACACAGTAACAGCATTATCCACTGACGATGGATGGGTAGACATCAAAGCAACATATATCAGTGTTTTATCAGTAGTTAAAAGATTTTCTCTGGCTAAAATTTATGCTGGGAAAAATGGTACAAATGGTGTTGACGGTCTACAGGGACCAAAAGGAGACCAAGGCATACCGGGACCACAAGGAGAACAAGGTATTCAAGGCCCACAAGGACCGATAGGAGAACAAGGAATTCCTGGAACTCCCGGGGCGGATGGTAAAACGCCGTATTTGCATATTAGATATGCTCCGGTAGAAAATCCAACATCTGGACAGATGACAAAGACACCAGATATTTATATTGGTACTTACACAGATTATTTACAGGATGACAGCACGGATCCAGCTTCCTATACCTGGGCGAAATTTCGCGGGGATGATGGACAGCCCGGAAAGAATGGATATACCTGGATTAAATACGCTTCTATGCCAAACGGCGAAGATATGTCAGATAACCCAGATACTGTTCCATGGATTGATACAGATGGGAATACAATATGTGATACTGTAGGAAATCCAATCTATCTTGAGCCAGAATATGTTGCGTATATCGGAATTGCAAATAATAAGGAAACTCCAACGGAAAGTGATGATCCGGCTGATTATACATGGACCCGATACAAAGGCGCTGATGGGGAAAACGGTTCTGATGGCAAGGATGGAGCAGACGGAAAAGATGGAAAAACAAGTTATACACACATTGCTTATGCGAATTCTGCAGATGGAAAAACAGATTTCTCTGTGTCGGACAGTAATCGTGAGTATATCGGTATGTATGCGGATTTTACCGAGCAAGATAGTACTAATCCAGATGATTACGCGTGGACACTTGTAAAAGGCGCGAATGGCGCACAAGGCATCCCTGGAAAAGCAGGTGCGGACGGAAAGACGCCATATTTCCACATAGCTTATGCGAATAGTGCTGACGGAAAAACTGGCTTTGATGTAGTTGTCAGTGCCGGAAAGCAGTATATTGGCCAATATACTGATTACGACACGCCGGATGATTCCATTGACCCGACAAAATATAGCTGGACGAAGATAAAAGGTGAACAGGGCGATAAAGGAGAACAGGGTGTACCTGGCAGGACATATTTTATCGAGCTTTCATCTAATATCCTAAAACGAGGCCAGAATGACAAGGTTGTACCAAGTACAATTACGGCAAAAGCTTATTATCGAGATGGTGACAGTGCTACAAGAACAGCATATTCCGGTAGATGGTATGTGCAGACTTCCACGGATGGCTCTACATTTACAAACGCATTGGTTTCAACTGTGAATGAGCCGAGTAAAAGCTATACTGTTAGCTCACTGGATAGAAGCGTTGTGTCCGTTAGATTTATCCTGTATGCTGCAGATGGAACTACAAATCAGCTGGATATGCAATCTGTCCCTGTAGTGATAGATGTGGACGCACTTACCCATGAAGAGATATTTAATCTTCTTACAAATAATGGTTCCGTGAAAGGAGTTTATAAAGAGGGCAACCAGTTATATTTTTCGTTCACCTATGCAAAAGGCGGAACATTGAAGCTTGGCGGTCCGAATAATGGATATGGCACCTTTGAGGTGTATGACGCGAATGGAAATATAATAACTCAAATAGATAACTCGGTTGGGTTTAAAAACTTCAAGGGAAAAGAGTGGTTCCAGATAAACGAATCAGTAGCTACGGCTGGTTACGATTCACCCCTTGTTCATGGACTTCTTGATTTGTCCGCGCAATACTCTGATGGATATTGGACTGTTTTGGAGAGTAAACAAGCTGGTCTTCTTCTGAAGACTGTATCCAGAATGAAAGTTGAGACAACCGGAAGCAGTTCTCTGACTCTCAATGTGCCAGAAATGCCTAAGCTTATAACTGGTAGTAACTTAGGAAAGAATGGAAATGGAGATGTCGGAACAATTGCGTCATCCTCTATGCATTATAAAGTACTCGGGAAAACCGTAAAAGAAGACGAACTGGAAGACCTCTATAAAGTCAAGGTAATCTGGGCGAAGTACAAAGACGGATACCTTATGGAACAAGACGAACGGTGTGGTAAAGAAATGCCAATGTTTATCGCGGAGGATATTGACCGAAGATTTCCAATCGCTGTTGATCATAACGAAAAAGGACATGCTGAAAACTGGAACTATCGTATTATGATTCCATGTATGTTCGCAATGCTAAAAAATGAACATGAAAAAGTTAAAAATCTGCAATCCGATCTTGATTCCGTGAGAGCGGAATTGAATGAATTAAAGCAACTTATCAAACAACATATTTCAATGGAGGTATAAGACTATGGCAAATAACACATGGAGTAATTACACAGAAAAAACAGCGACACCGGTAGATACAGATGAAGTAATGGCTCGTGATTCCACAGACGGAAAAAACAAAAGACTTCTTTTTGGTACTTTCTGGAAGTGGGTAGCTAAGAAATTAAACGAGGCTACCATTTCGGAATTGCAGACCAATAACAAGACAATCATCGGGGCGATTAATGCGCTAAATGGCAATACAAAAACGCTTCTACCTAAAATAACAGCAGATGATGAAAAAGAACTTTGCGAAAAAATTGCTGATATAATTATAAAAAATACAGATAATACAACCATTTTTGTTAGCTGGGTAAACCATTTTTCCGTTTGCGTTAATGTTTATTATAACAGAAGTGAATATTTTATTTATACTGTTCAAACGTTTGATACGTTTAATCGGTATATTTGCGAATATTATAAAGGCACTATCTCTATAAAAAAATAGTTTTATCATATAAAAGCGATAGTGTTTGATAGTAATTTTTATTTTTATAAAAAGTGCAAAGTATTACGATTAATAAACTTTTTTTGCTATAATTTCTTTTGGAGATATTGCAAATGTCGTGATTACACCATCGCCATAGCTTATATACAAACCAGAACCATAGCCGCTTTCATCTTTACCTAAGATTATTAAATGCGGATTTCCGCCTTTTATATTAGCAGTAAAAACATAGCTGTTTTGTTTTGTAAAAAAATTTTTGTTTGCATTAAGAGCACTTATGACGTTATTGTATCCTCGATAGTCTGCATTATCATATTTGGTTGTCTTGCCATTTAGCGAAGTAACTAGACAAAAGAAAATGCAACAAAACACTATTCAACAAAAGATAGATATGCTATAATCGGTATATCAAAATCAGAACAATAAAAAAGGGAGTTGGACTCCCGACGACCAATCAAAAAGTTCAGCTCCAAGCACCACAAAAGGTATATTGTACAAAAATGTGGGGCTGTAATTCAAAAATTCTCATTGTATCATTTACTTATCAAATATGAAAGGAATGATACAATGAGCAAATTACAGGAATTTTTAAGTCTTGGTGATTATTACGCATCCAACAACGGGTATCTTGAAAAGAAAAGTAATGCCTATCTGGATGATTTCAAAAAAAATGCCGGATATAATAATTACACTAAATTTGCAAGAGATGTAAACTCATGGGGACAACCAGGATGCCAGGGGCAGCCGTGGTGTGCAGAGTACCAGTTTTGGAAGCTGGTAAAAGTAATTGGAATCACAAATGCCCTCAAAATCATGGGTGGTGGTTTTTATAACTGTCAGAGCGTAAAAAACTGGTCAAAAAAACAGGGTACATGGCATACTGTTCCGAAACTTGGCGCACTTCTGATTTTCCGAAACGGTTCCCACATTGGAGATGCACAGAATTTTGATGGAGCTAGAATTTATACTAATGAGGGAAACACTTCCAGTGCTCCAGGAGTGGTGGCAAATGGCGGAGCGGTTCGCAATAAATCCTATTCCATCAACGATCCAGCAATCGACGGATATGTTTGGATTGACTGGGAACCCTACGAGGGCGCTTCCGAAACCTGGAAAAAGACTGGAATCAGAACTGCAACCGTGAATGACTTGTATGTCCGTGAAACACCGAATGGTTACGTTATGGGTTCAATCAATAAAGGAACTGTTGTTGAAATTGATGGAAAAACAAACGGCAAATGGACACACGTTAAGGTTGATGGAATCGGTATTGGTTGGATCTGGACTGGATATCTGGCAAAGGAGGGTGGCCCCGCATCCGCTACCATTACAGGAAAACAGGACAAGACACAGGTGCTTTTCAAGGGGAATGTAACCGCCACTGTGCTTAATGTGCGTACCTGGGCTGGAACTGAGTACCCGAACATCAAAAAATACCCAACTCTTAACCAGGGCAACGAAGTAGAAGTTATGAATTATACACAGAAAGATAAAAACGGCAGCAAATGGTATTATATCCGTATTGCAGGAAAGTATTATGGCTTTGTATCTGCGAAATATGTTAAGAAACAGTAAAAATATCCCGGGGAATTAACCCCGGGAATTTCTTTTATTTAATTATTGATAACATCAATGCGCCAGTTCGTCAGCACATATAAGATATCATTAATTTTCCTTTTGGATTTTTGGGAAAATATCGAGCTGAAAACTAACTTCATTGCCCTTCCCGTAAGCATTTTTAGTATCTTTTGAGTAAACTACTTTTTCAATCAAGCTCTTAAGCATTTTATTCTTGGATTCCGTATCAAGGCTCCAATAGTTATTGAGCAATTCTTCGCAACGTGGAATAAAATCTGATTGTTGTTCTATAAGGTTTTTGTCATGCTTGATTTCTTCTTTCAGCTTCTCTATTGTGCTGGAACATGTCTGGATGGATGCAGCTATAGTTTTGGAACGCTCAAGAAAAACTTCTGTAGTGTAGATTCCCTGTTCGAGCAGATCATATTGCTTCGCTTTCTGAGCGTTCAAGCTTTCCAGTTCTTTTTCTTTTTCATTTATAAGATTCTGCTTAGAGCTTATACCAGAACTAATACTTTCAGATGATACATTAATATCATTGTTTAATTTATATTTTTCTACGATCTCCTCAATTCCATCAAGCACAGCTTTTTCAACTATAGGCAATTTACTGCTTACTGTAGGGCAGGATGTGTACGGACACATGAGAGTATCTTCCTGTCCACTTTTCTGATAAGGGCGGCGAACCATAGCGCGACCACATTTGCTGCAATAGACGATTCCGGAAAGCGGATTGCGAATCGAGTTTGCTATACCGACTGGGCGAGGTGGGTTCTTTTTCCGTATTTCCTGTACGGAATTAAACAGATCTTCCGATATAATAGCTTGATGTAATCCATCACAAATAAGAGTATCTTTTGATCGAGGACGTGTTTTGACTACTTGCCCGTTCTGTACAGTCTTTACTACTTTTCTCCCATTCCACCGTATTTTCCCTATATACACAGGATTTGTAAGGATTCCCTGTATACTAGCTGGAGTCCAGTCACTACCTAGTGCAGATTTTATTCCCATATCATTTAACTTCCGCGCAATCTTTGCGACTCCGATTTGCTCGCAGCCATCACCGGCGTACCAGGTGTAGATCATTTTTACAATATTGGATTGATCCGGAACAGGACGGAGAGTATATCCTTTTTCTTTTTCAAGTTTTACTCTTTCGTATCCGTAAGGTGGTTTATTGCCACAGTATTTACCCTCTTTTACGGATGAGATTCTTCCGGCATTTAATCGGCGTTTGATAGTTTTATATTCTCGGCGGCTCATAAATAGTCCAAACTCAAAATATTCTTCGTCAAATTCGTTGTTTGGATCATAAGTCTTAGTAGGAGTTATAATCTTGGTGTCAGAGTACTGGAAAGCTCTGGACACAACGCCCTGGTCAATAGTATCGCCTCTTGCTAGACGTTCCACTTCCACAACCAAAACCCCATCCCACATGCCGGATTCTACTTCTCGGAGAAGCTGTTGCATAACTGGGCGGTCGGCAATGGTTTCTCCAGATACCACTTCGCGGTAAATGGCGCCCACAATGTACTCTTTTTTCTTTGCAAGATCTAACAGAATCCGTTCATGTCTGGCTAGTGTTTCACCCTCTCCATGTGCTTCAGCTTCCCGATCGGCCCTGGATTTCCTTAAATAGATACATACTGATTCATTCATTTATCATTCTCCTTTTTTTACTTGTGTGATAATCCAGGAGATGATATAATTATGGTGTAGGTAAGATTTTCTCCGAGATTATCTTATTTATTAAACCGGTTCCTGTTGGTCGCAGGAGTCGGTTTTTTAAATTATAGCACAATATAAAAATAAATAAAGCATAATAATTTGGTACAAATTACGTAAATTCACTATTATTATATAAAAATTGATGGTATAATCAAGAAAAAAATGGGAGGTGCAATATGAAAAGAAACAAGAAAATTTTAACAGTTATCACAATCTTATTGCTCATTGTATGTATGGCGGTTCCGGTATCGGCAGCGGGCAAGATCAATAAGAAAAAAGCCACTTTGAAAGTCGGTCAAACATTACAATTAAAAGTAACCGGTACAAAGGGAAAGGTAAAATGGAAAAGTAGTAAGAAATCTGTTGCAACGGTATCTTCTAAGGGACGCGTAAAAGCAAAGAAAAAAGGATCCGCAACGATTACTGCAAAGGTTGGAAAAAAGAAATACACTTGTAAAGTTACCGTTAAAAAGCCAGCTACTAACAGTAATGGTGGTTTTAGTGGAAATACAAATGCGAATACAAATGCTAATACCAGCGGTAAAAAGAACGTTGTAACCTATCATGCGGAATCTACGCCGTATGGAGCAGTGGCAATTCTGGAAAATCATTATGACCATACAGTTGATTTAACTGTCGAGTTTGTGTATTATCTGAATGGCTCTATGATCGGAACGAGCAAAGGATATAATTACGCTTTTGCGCCACACTCAAAATGTGCGCTTCAAGGTTGGAATCATGATAAGACCTGGGATTCTTTCAAAGTAAATTTGAAAATAGAAAAAGCTTCAAATATTATAACGAATAATTCTGGCATTCGCTATTCTTCGAATTTCGGAGATAACAACGTAATGGTTGAGGTGAAAAATGTAGGTAGGAAAAATTATTCTACTCAGATAGGTGTTGTATTTTATCAGAATGGAAGAATTGTAGGTTATAATTATAATTACGCTCATGTGGAAAATCCTGGATCAACTGCTTATCTTCAATTTAATTTTCCGTATGACAGGAATTACGATGATATTATCCCGGATAGATACGAGGTATATGTAAATAACTCATACACGTATAGCT
>ERZ1035014.1128-NODE-1128-length-9992-cov-5.338734_pt1 | contig 9992 bp, 7 predicted proteins | sample MGYA00520620_ERZ1035014 | MGnify/ENA primary metagenome ERZ1035014 (study PRJEB33766, sample SAMN09781744) | gut metagenome | biome: gut microbiome | host: Homo sapiens | place: Madagascar | study: EMG produced TPA metagenomics assembly of the PRJNA485056 data set...
TGGCCTACACGCTGCAGATCGTCGGCCAGAAGGAGCTGGACCCGACGATTGCCAGCCTTGCCATGTGCCTGGAGAGTGTGTTCAGCGCCCTGGCCGGTTGGCTGATTTTGGGCGAGACGCTGTCCGCCACCGAGTTGTGCGGCTGCGTTTTGATGTTTGGGGCCATTGTGGCGAGCCAGCTGCCGGAGAAAAAGCGCAGCTAAAAAGGCCCCCTTGTCAAAGAGGACTGTCCGAGCCTGCGAGGTCCGGGACTTTGCAGCCTTCCCATCGTTACCCATTCCCTTCCCGCATAACGTCCCAAAGGAGGTCTCCTATGCAGGACCTGCGCATGATTTTTGGTTACGGTAAACCCTACCGCAAAGACCTGTTTGCGGCGGTGGGGCTTATCTTTGTTGAATGTATCTTTGAAATGGTCATTCCCGTGCTGATGTCTACTCTGGTGGACGACGGCGTGCCGGACCACAATATGGCCGTCATCTTCCGGCAGGGCGGGCTGATGATTCTCTGCGCGGTGCTGGCGCTCATTACCGGTCTGCTCTATGCCCGGTACGCCGCGCGGTTTGCCAATGGCTTTGCGTCGGAGCTGCGCCTGGCGGAGTATGCCGCCGTGCAGAAATTCGACTTCGCGAACCTTGACCGTTTCTCCAATGCGTCCCTCGTCACCCGCATGACCACCGACGTTACCGTCATGCTCAACGCTGTCAATACCGGCCTGCGGCCGTTGGTGCGCAGCCCGGTCATGCTGGGCATGGGCCTTGCTATGGCCTGTGTGCTCAGCCCGCGGCTGACGCTGGTTTTCCTCATCACAACGCCGATCCTTGCTGCCGTGCTGGCTTGGATCGTCTCGAAAGTCGGCCCGCTCTATGGCCGCCAGCAGAGCGCTGTGGACCACCTCAATGGCCGCATCCAGGAATCCCTCACCGCCATCCGCGCCATCAAGGCGTTCGTGCGCGGCGACTATGAGAATGATCAGTTCAACACCGTCAACGCCGAACTCAGCGACGCCTCGACCGAGACGTTCCGCTATGCCGTGCTCAACCTGCCTGCATTCCAGGCCGTCATGTACACGGCCATCGTCTGCATTCTCTGGTTCGGCGGCGGCTTTGTGCTGCACGGCACCATGAGCGTCGGCCAGCTGACCGCCTTTTTGAGCTACGTTTTGCAGGTGCTCAACTCGGTCATGATGTTCTCCGGCGTGTTTCTCCAGATGTCCCGTTCGCTGGCCAGCGCCCGCCGCATCCGCGAGGTGCTGACCGAGCAGCCCGATTTGGCCAACGCCGCCGCGCCGGTGGAGACGATCCCCGACGGCCGGATCGATTTTGACCACGTCAGCTTCAAATACAACGCAAAGGCGGAGAAAAACGCCCTGTCCGACATCACGCTGCACATCCCCGCCGGTGCGACGGTGGGCATTATCGGCGGCACCGGCGCGGCCAAAACGACGCTGGTGCAGCTGATCCCCCGCCTCTACGATGCCACCGAGGGCACCGTCAAGGTCGGCGGGCATGACGTGCGTGACTACGACCTGGCCGCTCTGCGGGATGCTGTGGGAATTGTGCTGCAAAAGAACCTGCTGTTCTCCGGGTCAATCCGCGACAACCTCAAATGGGGCAGCCCCGATGCCACCGACGACGACCTGTGGGCCGCCTGCCGCGCCGCCCACGCCGATGAATTTCTGAACCGTATGCCCCAGGGCCTTGACACCGACCTGGGCCAGGGCGGGTGCAATGTCTCCGGTGGGCAGAAGCAGCGTCTTTGCATTGCCCGCACGCTGCTCAAACACCCCAAGGTGCTGATTTTTGACGACTCCACCAGCGCTGTGGATACGGCCACTGAGTCCGGCATCCGCCGCGCGCTGGCCGAGCTGGGCGACGTGACCAAGCTCATCATTGCCCAGCGCATCTCGTCGGTCCAGAGCGCGGACATCATCGTGATTCTGGACGACGGCCGTTTGCACGCCGTTGGCACCCATGACGAATTGCTGAAAAAGGATACGATCTATCAGGAAATTTACAATTCTCAGATGAAAGGGGGCGACGCAGATGGCGAAAGCATTCGGCGGTAAACGCCCGCAAAACCTGCGCCACACCCTGCGCCGCTTCGGCGATTACCTCGGCCACCACAAGCGCAAACTGGCACTGATCGGCGTGCTGACGTCCATCAGCGCCCTGGCCGCCCTGATTGGCACCTACATGATACGCCCGGCCGTCAACGGCATTCTGGAAAACGGCAGTCTTGCCTACCTGGCCGGGGTCGTGGCGTTCACGGCGTTTGTCTACCTCATCGGCGCGCTGTCCACCCTGGGCTACACCCAGCTCATGGTCCGCACGGCGCAGCGTATCACCCAGGAAATCCGCAGCGACCTGTTTGCCCACCTGCAGACGATGCCCCTGAACTTCTTTGACACGAACCGCAAGGGCGATTTGATGAGCCTGTTCACCAACGATGTGGACACGATTTCCGACGCGCTGAACAACAGCTTTGCGGTGGTCATTCAGATGTTTATACAGATTGCAGGCACGCTGTTTTTGCTGTTCGTGCTCAACTGGCGGCTCTCGCTGCTGGTCGTGGTGGGCTACATTGCCATGTTCTGGTACATCAACTACTCCACCAGGCGCAGCCGCGCCTACTACGCCAGCCAGCAGGCCAGCCTGGGCGAGCTGGACGCCTACATGGAAGAAATGATCGCGGGCCAGAAGGTGGTCAAGGTCTTTAACCATCAGCAGGCCGACATGGCCGCCTTTGCCGCCCGCAACGAAAAACTGCGCCAAGCCGGCACCGGTGCCCAGAGCTACGCCGCCACGATGATCCCCGCCGTCGTCAGTATCGGTTACATCAACTACGCCATCATTGCGGTGGTGGGCGGCCTGATGGTTATGTGGGGCTGGTCCGATTTGGGCAGCCTGGCAAGCTACCTGGTATTTGTGCGCCAGACAACCCTGCCCATCAACCAGTTTACCCAGCAGGGCAACTTTTTGTTGGCGGCGCTGGCGGGCGCGGAGCGTATCTTTACGGTCATGGAAGAGCGCCCCGAGATCGACGAGGGCACGGTGGAGCTGGTCCGCGTGCGGGAAAACGCCGACGGCACCCTGACCGAATGCGCCGAAAAGACCGGCCGTTGGGCCTGGTGTGACCGCAGCCGCCCCGATGTGCCGCCCGAGCCGTTGACCGGCGATGTGCGGTTCCACGACGTCAGCTTTGGCTACACGCCCGAGCGGATGATTTTGCAAAACCTCTCGCTTTACGCCAAACCGGGCCAGAAAATCGCCTTCGTTGGCTCCACCGGCGCGGGCAAAACGACCATCACCAATTTGATAAACCGCTTCTATGAGGTGTCCGGCGGCTCCATCACCTACGATGGGATGGATGTGCGGCTTATCAAGAAAAATGATCTGCGCCGTTCGCTGGGTGTCGTCCTGCAGGATACACATTTGTTCACCGGAACCGTGGCGGACAACATCCGTTTCGGCAAGCTGGATGCCACGCAGGAGGAAATTGAGCGGGCGGCCAGGATCGCCAACGCGGACTCCTTCATCCGCCGCCTGCCCAGGGGGTATGACACGATGGTCACGGCTGACGGTGCGAATCTGAGCCAGGGCCAACGGCAGCTGCTGGCCATTGCCCGCGCGGCGGTGGCTGACCCGCCAGTACTGATATTGGACGAAGCAACGTCGAGTATCGACACCCGCACCGAGGCGCTCATCCAAAAAGGCATGGACGGCCTGATGGTGGGCCGCACGGTGTTTGTCATCGCGCACCGGCTGTCCACCGTGCGCAACGCCGACGCCATCATTGTGCTGGAACACGGGCATATCATTGAGCGCGGCACCCATGAGGAACTGCTGGCAAAGCAGGGGGAATACTACCAGCTCTACCACGGTATGTTCGAACTGTCGTGAGTCATATGCGGCCTTGTGTCCCTGCGTCACGCACAAATTTACAAAAACATCGTCGAAACGGCAGCGAAACTTAATTTAATAAAGCTGTAACTGCTTTTTGGTATTGACTTTTACCGACGGTGTGCTATAATTATAAATACGATACAGCAGAAACTATCAAGGGCGATAGCAGCATGGTCCCATGGCGCTATTGTCCTTTTTTGGTTCCTGCATCGGCCCGCCGCGTGGCGGCGGAAAAATTTGTGGAGTGGAAAGGAAAGTATCTCATGAAAAAACTGCTTGCATTCGGTGTGGCCTCCGTCATGGCCCTGTCTCTCGCTGCCTGCGGCGGCGCATCCTCCACGGCTGCTTCCTCGGAAGCCGCCGACACTGCCTCCTCTGAGGCTGCCACCACCGAGGCCACCGGCAAAAAGTGGACCATCGCTACCGACACGGTGTTCAAGCCCTTTGAGTACACCGACGCCTCCGGCAACTTTGTCGGCATCGACGTAGACATCCTGGCGGCCATCGCCGAGGATCAGGGCTTTGAGTATGAGCTCAAGAGCCTGGGCTGGGATGCTTCCATCGCGGCCTGCCAGGCCGGCCAGGCTGACGGCATGATCGCCGGCGCCTCCATCACCGATGAGCGCAAGGCGAGCGGCTGGACCTTCTCCGACGGCTACTATGACAGCACCCAGACCCTGACCGTGAGCGCGGATTCCACCATCGCCGGCTTCGCCGACCTGAGCGGCCAGACCGTTGCCGTCAAGACCGGCACCCAGGGTGCTTCTTATGCTGAGAGCCTGAAGGACGAGTACGGCTTCAACATCACCTACTTTGAGGATTCCCCCACGATGTACCAGGCTGTCCTGGGCGGCCAGTGCGTTGGCTGCTTTGAGGATACCCCCATCATGAAGGCCTCCATCAAGGACGGCGACCTGGCCCTGAAGGTTTTGGATGACACCGCCAGCGATCCCGCCCCCTACGGCTTCGCCATCTTCAACGCTGACAACCAGGAGCTGCTGGATGCCTTCAACGCCGGTCTGGCTGACATCAAGGCCAACGGCAAGTATGATGAGATCCTGGCAAAGTACCTGGGCTAACAAGCAATAAAGCACGCGGGGACGCCTGTTTTTGCGGGCGGCCCCGCTTTTGCGGCCTCTGCGAAAATCCCTTGCCCTCCCTCGCGAGGGGGAGGGTGGCGCCGCAGCGCCGGGTGAGGGCCGAGTCTGCCGGGCTGCCCCTCATCAGGCCGCTTTGCGGCCAGCTTCCCCCGAGGGGGGAAGCTTTGTATCCAACCACCCCGAAAGGAGTCCTGACCCTTGGCTAAAATTCTTGCAAACTACGGCGGGCTGCTGGCGGCCGCTATGGGCCAGACGCTGCTGCTGGCGCTGTGCGGGCTGTTCTTTGCCTGCATCATCGGCCTGGTCGTCGGCCTGATGAGTGTCGTCAAAAACCGAGCCTGCAACATCATCGCTACGATTTTTGTCGATGTCATCCGCGGCGTGCCCATGATCGTGCTTGCGTTCTACGTGTTCTTTGCGGTGCCGATGCTGCTCAACAACATCATGCACCTGAATACCATGCTAGGCATCAACACGCAGCTCACGCTGACCGCCCTGCAGGCAGGCACCATCTGCCTGGCGCTGAACTGCGGTGCATACATGGCGGAAATTATCCGCGCCGGTATCGAGAGCGTGGACAAGGGCCAGATGGAGGCCGCCCGCAGCCTGGGCCTGTCGTACTGGAAGGCCATGGCCAAGGTCGTGCTGCCCCAGGCCATCCGCACGATGATCCCCTCCATCATCAACCAGTTCATCATCACGCTGAAAGACACGTCCATCCTGTCGGTCATCGGCTTCCCCGAGCTGGTCAACACCGCCAAGAACGTCGTGGCCAACACGATGAGCGCGTTCCAGGTGTGGAGTATTGTCGCGCTGATGTACCTGATCGTCATTACACTGCTGTCCCGCCTTGCCAAGCGGGTGGAGAGGAGGCTCAACCGTGGGCGTCAATAAGCAGAATGTCAAAATTCACGTTGAGCATTTGAAAAAAAACTTCGGCAACCTCGAGGTCCTGCGCGATGTATCGACGGATATCTATGAGGGCGAGGTCGTTGTCATCCTAGGCCCCTCCGGCAGCGGCAAGTCGACTTTTCTGCGCTGCCTGAACCGCCTGGAAGAAATCACCGGCGGCACAGTCATTGTGGATGGCCACGACCTGACCGACAAGAAAACCGATTTGAACAAAGTGCGCGAGAATGTCGGCATGGTGTTCCAGCACTTCAACCTGTTCAATAACCTCAACGTCATGGGCAACATGACGTTGGCCCCGGTGGAGCTGAAAAAGGCCACGAAGGGCGAAGCCAAGGAGAAGGCTCTGCACCTGCTGAACCGCGTGGGTCTGTCCGACAAGGCCGAAGCCTACCCGGCGCAACTGTCCGGCGGTCAGAAGCAGCGCGTGGCTATTGCCCGCGCCCTGGCCATGGACCCGGATATCATGCTGTTTGACGAGCCGACCAGTGCGCTGGACCCGGAAATGGTCGGTGAAGTCCTGCAAGTCATGAAGCAGCTTGCCGCCGAGGGTATGACGATGGTCGTTGTCACCCACGAGATCGGCTTTGCCCGCGAGGTCGCCAGCCGTGTGATCTTCATGGAGGGTGGGTATATCGTCGAGGAAGGCACCCCCGACGAGGTCATCAACCACCCGAAACAGAAGCGGACGATCGATTTCTTGAGTAAGGTGCTGTAAGCAAAAAGATAGGAAGCTGGCCTGCATAGGGGTCAGCTTTCTTTTTATAAGTAGAGTTGCAGGGGCCGGGCATGGCGTTGAAAATTTTCTCTTGAACTTAAAGTTAAAGTTTGCTACAATGTTCCCGGAGGCAACAACTTGTGAAAGGAGCATTTACAAGTGGAAAAAATCAAGAAAAATTTCGGGTTCGGCTGTATGCGCCTGCCGATGCAGGGCGAGGACGTCGACATTGAACAGACCAAGCAGATGGTCGATACCTTTTTGGCGCAGGGGTTCAACTACTTTGACACAGCCCACGGCTACATCCAGGGCAAAAGCGAGTTGGCCCTGAAAGAGTGCCTGACCAGCCGCCATAATCGGGAAGAGTACATCCTGACCAATAAGCTGAGCGAGGGCTACTTCAAGACGCAGGCGGATATCCGTCCCTTCTTCCAGAGCCAGCTCGAGGCCTGCGGTGTCGATTACTTTGACTTCTACCTCATGCACTCCCAGGGGTCGACCAACTACCAGCATTTTAAGGACTGCCGCGCCTACGAGACGGCGTTCGAGCTGAAAGCCGAGGGCAAGGTGCGCCATGTGGGCATCTCTTTCCACGACCGCGCCGAGGTGCTGGACCAGATCTTGACCGAGTACCCGCAGGTTGAGGTCGTGCAGATCCAGTTCAACTACCTGGACTACGATGACATTGCCGTCCAAAGCCGCAAATGCTATGAGGTCTGCCGTAAGCACGACAAACCGGTACTGGTCATGGAGCCGGTCAAGGGCGGCAGCCTGGTCAACCTGCCCGATGACGCGAAGAAGATTTTCGACGACCTGCACGGCGGCAGCCCTGCCAGCTATGCCATCCGCTTTGCGGCGGGCTTCCCCGGCATGATGATGGTGCTGTCCGGCATGAGCAGCCTGGAACAGATGAAGGATAACCTCTCCTACATGAAGGACTTCCAGCCGCTGAATGACGCAGAAATGGCCGCTGTGCATCAGGTGGTGGAAGAGTTCCGCAAGATGAACCTGATCCCCTGCACAGTCTGCCGCTACTGCGTCGAGGGCTGCCCCCGGCACATCGCCATACCGGATTTGTTCGCCATCATGAACACAAAGAGCATCCACCACGATTGGAATGCGGACTACTATTATGAGGATGTCCACACCAAGCCCGGCTCCCGCGCGTCGGACTGCATCCGCTGCGGCAAGTGCGAGCGCATCTGCCCGCAGCATCTGCCGATCCGGACGCTGCTGCAGGATGTGGCGAAAGAGTTTGAGAAGAAATAAAAAAGCCTTCCCCCACGGCAGCCAATTCCCCCTGCAAGCGCCAAGGCAGATATTACCGCCCAAGACGTCACCCTGCCCGCCAACCATACGCTGAAGGGGACCGTCAACGGCCCCTTTACCGCCGCGCTGGACGACGCAACCGATGTGTCGGTAGACTATACCATCGAAAAAGACGGTAATGCGTTGACTAATAACGCCACGGTCTTGACCGCTGATAGCAGCGAAACCAGAAAGTAAAACAGCACCGGCCGTCACGCCCCCGTGACGGCTGGTGCTGTTTTATAGGCGCAACGGCAGCAGCGCCCGGGCTGCAGCTTTCAAGGGCGCTGACAAAAGAATGGCAAACGGGCTTTTCGCGCTCGAACCAACAAAACCTGGTTGCCGCAGTTGTTGTTCCACCCGGAAATGATGCCGCTTGTGTGGAAAATCGCGTCCGGTTGGTTGAAAATTGGTGTGGAATATGCTATAATCCCAATATATGTCTGCCGTTTGGAGGGGGACTTTATGCACTACAACAAATCGCCCATGCTGCGTTTTTTCAACGCGCTGTTTGAATTTATACTGCTGGTCGTCGTTTTTATCATTGCGGGCGCGCTGCGCTCCGTCAGCCCGATCGGCAGCCGCTTCTTTATGTGGGACGTCTGGGCGTTTTTGCCCATCGCGGGGCTGTATGCGCTGGTGAACGTGGCCTGCTATGTGGTGGAAGGCTGCTACCGCTCGCTGCACAGCCAGAACAAAATGCGCCAGCTGTTCCAGATCGGCGTAACGAACCTGGTGGGCCTGGCGATGATGGCGACGGTGTTCTACATCTTCCGGATCAGCCAGCTTTCGCGTTTGCTGCTGGCCTACTATTATGTCTTGTCGGTTGTGGGCATCCTGGCCAAGCGGATGCTGTTCAGCGCCCTGGCGATCGCCTATGTGCGGCGGCATGACATTGTGCCCCGCACGCTGATCATCGGCAGCGGCGAGCTGGCTCACCGGTTCTACAACGAAGTTTTCCGGGAAAAGAAAACGATGGCCATGCGGTACAGCGGCTACCTGGCGGCGGTCCCCTGCGCCGACCTGCCCGACTACCGCGGCACGGTGGCCGACCTGTTTGAGGTCGTGCGCACCCAGAAAATTGAAATGCTGGTGCTGGCCCAGGATGTGCAGGACGCCGAGGAAGTGCGCCGTATCATGCTGCTGGCCGATAACTTCCACCTGCGGGTGGCGGCGGTGCCGGTGTACAACGACTTTGTGACCGCCCGCAGTGAGCTGGACAGCATCGGCGGTATGCGGTACATGGACCTGCGGTTGATGAACACCTGCGACATCATGGGCGTGAACATCGTCGTGACCGATATGGACAAAACCCTGCGCCTCATCGAGGAAAAACTGGAAGATTGGCGCGGGAAATACATCTGCGTGGCAAACGTCCACACCACTGTGACAGCCCACGAGGATCCCGACTACCAGAAGGTGCAGAACGGCGCAGTCATGGCCCTGCCGGACGGCGGCCCGCTCTCCAAATACAGCCGCCAGCAGGGGTATGTGGACGCGGCCCGCGTGACCGGCCCCGACCTGATGAAGGAGCTGCTGAAGGAGAGCAAAACCAAGCATTACCGCCATTATTTCTACGGCTCCACGCAGAAAACGCTGGATGTGCTGCGGGAAAAAGTCACGGAGAATTATCCCGGAGCTGTCATTGCGGGAATGTACTCCCCGCCATTCCGCCCGCTGACGCCCGAGGAGGACGAGGACGTGGTGCGGATGATCAATGAGGCCAAGCCCGATTTTGTCTGGGTGGGCCTGGGCGCGCCGAAGCAGGAGCGCTGGATGGCCGTACACGAGGATCGCGTGCAGGCGTTGATGGTGGGCGTGGGCGCCGCCTTCGACTACGAGGCGGGCAATATCCGCCGTGCCCCGCAGTGGATGCAGAAGCACAACCTGGAATGGCTCTACCGCCTGATGCAGGACCCAAAGCGGCTATTCAAGCGGTATTTTGTCACGAACACCAAGTATTTGTGGTGGACGTGGCGGCAGTGAAAAGCCTTCTCCCGGGGACTGCGCCCGCAGGCGCGTGTCGGAGCGCAACCGCCGAAGGCGGCTCTTAGC
>ERZ1035014.1130-NODE-1130-length-9966-cov-8.969932_pt1 | contig 9966 bp, 8 predicted proteins | sample MGYA00520620_ERZ1035014 | MGnify/ENA primary metagenome ERZ1035014 (study PRJEB33766, sample SAMN09781744) | gut metagenome | biome: gut microbiome | host: Homo sapiens | place: Madagascar | study: EMG produced TPA metagenomics assembly of the PRJNA485056 data set...
ACACTTGAAAAGTGCGAACATAAAAATAATTTCATCAATATTCTCCTTTATAAATTCCAGTTTATCTAATTCTACAATAGCATACAATTATTAACATTTCATGAATTTATGGATTTTTTGAATTAGTAAATACGTTTTGCTAGAATTACTATTCTCTTGTTATCATTTCTTGTATCGCAAGTCACTAAAGTCATCAGCTTATCCTCTGTATTGACTGAGATACCTGTTTTATATAATCCACGATTAATGAAATCAGAAATAAAGGCATTGAATGCAGTATCTGAATCCCAGCTGGATTGAGTAAATTCTAAAGAATCGTTTAAGTTATTAAGATCAACATTCATGACTCCAAAAATTTGATACGTTCTTATTTCATTTTCTGTAATAAATCGAAATGTAGGATGTTCTTTATAGTAGCTTTGGTTTATATAGCTCATTAATGGAGTGAAAATAATGTCGCTCCATTTACTAGAATGTCCATAGATTACCACATTTTTGGCTTCGATGTTTCCATCTGCGGATACAAAAGGAATACCTGCGTTGGCATATTCTTTCTTGATGTTTTTACGCACATAATAATCATTATCTGGAGCCTGTACGACAGGTTCATAAATAACGCGATTATCAAATTCTAGAATGCCTACAATATCATTGTTCGTTTTTTGAAGTAAAGACAAAGAAAGCTCCTTTTCAGAAGCTTCCTTATCACCTTTATTTTCTTTTGTTGTTTTATCTGGTTTCGTTTCTACATAGTAATCCGTATAATCATAAGATTTCTTTGCTCCAAACTCACTATATAAAATGCCACCTAATAGACTTGCTGTAACTATCACTAGTGCTGCTATTTTTATTTTCTTATGTTTCATACTATTTATACCCCTGTATTTGGAACAACGATACGTGCATTTTCAAAATAATAAATGATCGTATCTGTATCTTTATCTGCTTCTACTTTGTAAGCTTTGGATTTATCCGCTAACTGATAAGAAGTAGGAGCTTTGATTTCCTTGAATTCATATTCATGACCATAGATGGCATCAACTAATACGGCTTTTCCATCTTTAATGACATGTTTACTAACCTTGTCATCTCCAACTTTACGAGAATAATACGTACCATCTTCAATATCTAAGATGATTTTTTTATTTTCATCAGTTTTAACGGTTTTGATGATCTTTGTAAAATCTTCATTCTTAGAGATTTCATATTCTTCATTGGCATCATTACCAACGATCATTAATTGACCTGATGCAAGGGTAGTGACATAAGATTTAGCTGTCTTATCATAGACTTCAAAGATAGCTCCATTTAAGAAATGATCACGATGTTCTTTATCTACTTTGTTGACATCTAATTCTAATCTACGTTTTTCATTGCGCAATTCCATAGGAACAATGACTGTGGCTTTAGTTGTATCTTCATCATAGTTGAATGTAAAATCATGTTCTTCTTCATCTAATTTGAAACCTACATTTGTTTCAAGTTCTTTTACGTAATAATCCCCAGTAGGAAGATCTAACTGTTCTACATTTTTACCATTTTCATCAATAGTTAATGTACCAACTAATCCATCCGCAGGAATAATTACTTTGTCATTTAAAGTAATATCATTTTTAGAATAGACACCAAAGACAACATCTTTATAAGCTTCTTTGTCTTCATCTTCAAATGTTTTAGTAATCTGTAAATCCAACTTTTGTCTTTCGTTGACATAAGCCTGTTTGATTTCCACTACATCAATCATTTGACCTGCATATTCAATATCAAAATCATATGTGTTTTCATCTAATACAAAACCTGTTTGCGTTGCAGTTTCTTTGATGGAATATTTACCTAACTGAAGTAAGGAAGAAGTTGTAATACCATCACCTGTTGTAAATGTATCTACAACATCACCTTTATGAAACCATACTGTTCCTTCTGGAGTAACAATATCTTCACGAGCTTTGATTTCATACGTAACACCAGATAGATATTTTTCTTTATAGACTGGTGTATAAAGTGTTCCATAATCTGTTTCAGATTCTTCAACACCAGATAACATTTCACCGCTCTTTTCAACATAAACTTGTCCTTTTTGAGTTTTGTTGTCAAAGTTCATGAAGATTTCTGTATTAAAACCATCTACATTGATTGGAATTTCTGTATCTTTTAATACATACCCATGAGGTGCTTTGATTTCGACTAATTTGTATTCGCCATACTTTAATGGAGCAGGTAGGTGCACAGATCCATCTTCATCGGTTTTAAATACATCCGTTGTATATTTTTTTGGATAAGTGACTTCTTGAGTAACATAATTACCATCTGCATCTTTGATCTTGAATTCAACACCAGTAGCAGGGATACGTTTACCTGTTTCACTGTCCGTTTTATAGATGGTTAATTCCGCTTTGATTGTATCGTTATAGATGTTATAGAAATAGGTCTTTTGATCTTTACCAATTTTCACTTCAAATGGTTCTAAAGTATCATATCCCATTGTTTCATGTTCTTTAACAATATAAGTTCCATATGGAAGATAATTACTGATTGCTCGACCGTCTTCATCTGTTGTTAATGTGGATACAACTTTGCCACTTAATTTTAGGATAATATCAAACTTGAATCCTTCACCAGGCTTTTGAACATTCGATTGGAATAAACCGTATTTATCTTTATCAACTGTTTTAGCAATTTCAATACGTCCTTTGATAACCTGATCCTTAATGGTTGTATTAAATGTTGAAGGTGTATTATCACCTGAATAATCCAAAGTTACAGAATTACAATTGTTGTTTGTAAGATAGCCTTCTGGAGAAGCAACTTCACATACATTTAAAGTTGTTCCAACAGGATACTTTTTAGATTTTACTTTTGATCCATTTGTTGTAATAGTTTCAAGTGTATTGCCACTTGTATCTTTAATCGCAAAGGTTGCTCCATTAAATGTGGCATCACCTTGTGTCTTATTGCCTGTTTCGGCATCTTGTTTTTCCACTTCAATATCGGCATACATCAAATCAAAATTCAATTTGAAATTTGGTGTAGGATCACTTCGAGTGGCCATATAGATGACTTTTTGATCAGAACCAGCACCATAGATGATATGAACATCTCTTGCGGTTTTAGTACGACCAAAAGTGATTGTCTTATCATAGTTTTCAGACGTAATAGAAACAGTTAGATTATTTCCGCTCACTGAAGCATTGATACCATTGGCATTCGTAATAGAGTAATTACCTAATGTTCCTTTTGTATCCGTTAAAGTAACTGGAGTATTTAAGCCCATTTTGATTGTTTGGTTGTTAAAAGAAGGTCTTCCCTGTGGCTGACTTCTTAAAGAATTGATTGTATTGATTTCACCAGATACATCTAACGGAGTTACACCATCAGGAAGAAATGGATCATACCATCCAGATACCACTTGCCAAATCAATAGCTGTGTAGCCACATAATAATTGTCTGTTTCATGTCCTGGATAAGAATAGCCATAATAATTGATTTCCCATATAGCTTGTCTCTGACTTTCAGACAAATCATCCCATTTTGTTGTGTTAACAGGATAATCATGGTTTAAATCAAACAGTGTATCTGGTTCAATGCAGAACACGATATTTCCATCTACTGTTAATTTTCGAATATAGTCATACCCATAAACTCCCATTCCATTGATTCTAGCCAATCTTTCACTAGCAAACCCTGGTGTTAATCTAGCATAAGGGTTTGTATACATATCTTCATATGCTTCGGGAAACACATCTTCAACTGTACCAAGTTGAGTAATTGTTTCTGTGGCTTCACTGTAATCCTCATTCGAATCCGTTTCTTGAGCATGCACAGAAAGCGTATTTGTCATTGAATTCAAAATCACAAGTGTCGTTAAGAAAAACTTACTTGCTTTCTTCAATATGTTTTTCATATCTCATTTTCCTTTCATTTTAATTGTTGCAACAAAAAAGACGAGCATAAAATGACTCGTCATATGTTTTTAGATTGTATTGTAATTTATTCAATTGCGTCTTTTCGTATATAATGCGATGTACGGCCTTTACCTTTACGAATAATAGTACCATCTTCAACTAATTTTTTAAGTGCTGATTCCACAGAAGAACTGCCTAAACTTGGACAATTTTCCATAGCGTCTCTTTTTGTAAAAGTTCCTATCGTATTGTTTACATATGTTTTTACGATATCATATGAACTGCTTTTGATTCCACTTTTTCCGCTGATGGTTAATCTATCTTCAAATTCTCGGTAGCACTTTAAAATAATGCCAAGCATATATTTAATAAATGGCTTTGGATCATTTGTTCCTTCATGCCATCCTAAATCTGATTGTTCCAAAGCTTGATAATATGATTCTTTTGTATCCGCAATTTCTTTTTCAATACTAATATATTTACCAACTACATAATCATTACGGTATAAAAGAAGCAATGTTAGCAATCGACTCATTCTTCCATTTCCATCATTGAAAGGATGAACACAAAGAAAATCTAGAATTACACAGGGAATTAATATAAGTGAATCAATAATTTCTTGATCTAATGCTTTCTGATAGCTATTGCAAATCTGCTCAATAGCATCAGGTGTTTCATATGGCTCTAATGGTTTGAATAATACTCTTTTTTCTCCGTTTGGTAAAACCGCATCGATTTCATTTGGCGAAGTTTTATATTTTCCACCATAGGATAATTCTGTATATTGAAGTAAATCTCTATGCAACTGCAATATATAATTTGACTTTAACGGAATGTATTGATAATTTTCATGAATTAAGTTCAAAACATTACGATATCCTAAGATTTCTTTTTCATCACGATTTCTAGGTGTTGTTTTATCTTCGACTAATTGTTGAAGGCGAGATCTAGTTGTTATAATTCCTTCGATACGGTTCGAACTTTCTGTACTTTGAACTTTAGCAACTTCAATCAGACGTTCTAATTCAACGGGCTTTTGTCGGATATATAATTCCTGTTTCCCTTTGAATTCATGGATTTTGGCTACATAAGTTAATATTTCATTGTCCCATGTACGATTTTTAAGATAACTATAATCAAAATTTCTCATTTACTTCTCCTTTCGTTTACTCCCAAAGTATGTGCTCTTTCTCCCAATTATATACTAATTTTGGGAGAAAATGGATTGGATTGGGAGAAAAACGTGATGAAAATCTTATTGAACCAAATTACCATTACTCCAAAGATTCAAACCATAATAGGCAATACTATGATCATTTCGATACACAGGCTGTACAGAATAGTTTGTGATTTCAATCTCACCAATGTACATTACTTCATCCAAGTAATACATTCCTGCAGCATCAGCTTCAGACTGTGAACCATAGATTTCAAAGTAAAAGTTGGTATCCAAAATCACATCACAACTTACATCTGGATTGACACCACCAGGACAAGCAGAACTTGGTCTAGAAGGTTCTGGTGTAGGTTCTACTACTGGTTCTTGTTTGGATTCAGCAGGCTTTTCAACAGGTTGTTTTACAACATCATTGTTTGATTTACTTGATGCATTGGAACTGTTTGAAGTTGAAACCTTTTGATCTAAATTAGAAGAACTCTTTGCGGAACTTTCTTTCTTAGAATTTTGGTTTTTACCTTCCGAAGAAACACTTGTTGTTTTGGATTCACTTTTACCCGTAACTTTTTCTTTCTGTTTTTCTTCCTTGGATTCAGGTTTCTTCATTGTATCTCCAGCACCTGTTTTCTCATCCTTGTCAACATTTTCATGTTCACTAACTGTAGCTTCATGTTTGCTAACACTTAAAGAAGTATCTTTCGTAAAATTTTCTACTGTTGGAACAGATACATCCTGATTCATGTTAAAAACGATGAATGTACCAACAAGTAAGCTTGAAATACATAACGCAATTAATTGTCTTTTCATTGATCTAACCTCCAATTATATTTCTTGATAAATATCTTTATCTTTAAAATACATACTTTTACAAATCATTACCTAGATACAAATATTTCTACTACTTACTCAATAACAACATTTTTTCTTTTTCGGTAGGTAATAAAGATTGTTTCGGTAGGTAGGAGGGGTTTTAGGGGAGGCTACAGTCACACGTCCTGACGCAAAGACAAACTGCCCCTCCAACAGTTTGGAAACAATCACAAGTAGAAAAAAAGTAGTTGCATGTTCAACTACCGTTCTTGTTCTCGTGATCTTTTCTTTGCCCAGTTTTCCAGCAAGTGAATCATCAAATCTTTCTTCTTGCCTGGTGTGAAGTCCTTGGGAAAATATTTATCGATTTCCTTCATTTGAAAAGATAACTTTTCTCTTTGATTTGGTTTTTCCTCCGATAAAGTATCTTCAATGAATTCGGATGTTAATTCACCATCATGACTCAATCTTTTGAATTCCTGACATTGAGCTAAAGATGGTGTTCGTTGATTTTCAACAATCGCATTGGCTAAATCATACTGTTCGGATTCTGTTAAATACGAAAGTTCTACAGCAGGATTAAATGCAATCTTGATATCATTTTCATGTCGCCCATCCACCATTTCCTGTAATGGTTCAATCAGATAGGTTAAGCGGATAAATCTTTTAATTTGATTTCTACTAATCCCTAATTGTTCGCCTAAAATGTCTGTAGATTCTGGCTTCCGCCCAAGTTGGGCGGAAGTTGGTTTATCATATTCAATTGGAATATCAGTTGTATCAATATCCACTTTCTTACCTTGATGTTTCATGGCTTCCAGTCGCATTTTGTACGCATAGCCACGTTCACTAGGATAAATGTTTTCACGTTGAATATTGGAATCGACCATTAATATCGTTGCCTGGTCATCATCCAAATCTCGGATAATGACATTCATTTCTTTTCTTCCTAGCTGTGACAAGGCAAATTTACGCCTGTGACCGGAAATCATTTCATACGATCCATCTTTTTTTGGACGAACTAATGCAGGCATCAGCATATCGTTTTCCTTAATCGAATCAATAAGCTTTGCCATATCCTCATCCATCGTGACATGGAAGGGGTGTTCTTTAAAATCTGTAATCTTATCTATAGGGATTGTCATTACTTTTTCACTATTGGCTTCTTGTCTTTCTTCTTCTGTAGAAAACAAAGAGTCATAGCTAGGCAATCCTAAATCTAGTTTTGGCAAATGTGCCACCTCCTTAAAATAGAGTGAGTTGTATTGTATTTTTCATTGTTTGATGATTCCATTCATCAATGGCTTGATCTGCATTTTGTTTGGTTTGTGTCCTGGCAGAACACAAAGTACATGTAACATATTGACCATAATATCCATTGATTTTTTTTCTGTCCCAATCAATCAACAAATGTGCTGCACCATGACAATAGGGACATCGTTTTATTCTACTCATTTAACAATTCAAAAGACTCAACAACGACATTGGTTGAATACTGTTTTTTACCATCTTTTTCATAAGAGCTTGTACGAAGATTGCCTACAATACAAAATCCTGTATCTTTATCACCATGTTTACAGATATCATTTGCCATATCACCAAAGGCAATACAGTTAATATAATCTGTCCATGGTTTCTTTCCATCTCGTAAACAAGCTAAAGAGAACTTCACAAAAGTATTTCCTTTTCCATTCTTGGATACTTCAATATCTCTTGTCAAAGTTCCAAATAATTCCACATGATTGTTTTTCATTCTACTTCTCCTAAAGACTTATTTCATCTTTATGTCTTATTTTTGGATTTTTTACCAATTCTTTTGTCAGATTATCATAGGCGACAGCTACTTTTGAATCTTTGGCATACGCATAGATACTTTTACCGGAAATAGATGCTTCACTGGCTTTCGTAGCTTTTGGAATGATCGTATCAAATACACGAATGTTCTTTCCAAAGCTTTCTCGTATCGTATCAATCGTACTTTTGGTAATGTTGGTATTTAGATCCGCAAGTGTCATTACAATTCCAGTAATCTTCAAATTACTATTAATCTTACGCTGCACTTTATTGACCGTCTGTAACAATTTCGTCATTCCTTTAGCTGGTAAATACTGAGTTTGTACTGGTATTAGTACTTCATCTGCAGCAGACAACGCATTGACGGTAAGCATACCAAGAGAAGGTGGACAATCAATCATGATGTAATCGTATTTATCTCTTAATGGTTCAATACAATTACTTAATGTCTGTTCCCGGTTAATGACACTGACTAAACGCATTTCAAAATCGGCCAATTCAATGTTTGCCGGAATCAAATCTACATCTTCTTCATGATGCAAAATCAAAGAATCATAATCAATATCATTGTCATTTATATAATCGTCCAGCATAGAAGATACAGAATGTTCTAAAGCATCATTGTTTTTCCAACCTAAGCAACTTGTCAGATCACCCTGAGGATCAAAATCTACAATCAATACATCCAATCCCTGTCGTACTAATCCAATGGACACATTCTCAGTAGTCGTTGTTTTACCAACGCCACCTTTTTGGTTTGTGACTGCAATTACTTTACATTTACGCATAAAAAAACTCCTTTCTACATATCCAGTGGTTAACTGGTATGTAAAAAGGAGAATACGATTTTATTTAGAATAGTATTTTTGATTTTTACTTTTAGGCTTGTCTGGAATTGTTAGTGTTAGTTTTCCTGCATCAACTAAGGGTTGGATGTATTCTTTTGTAACAAAAGCGATTGTTTGTATGCCCAAATGTTCAGCAATTTCTTTTCTTGACTTCGGTGTTTTACAAAAAGAAATTAAATCATTATTTTCATCAGTACCCTTAGTTTCAGCTTTTTGCTTGTTGTATAACGTAACAACGAACTCATTTCTTTTATTTTCAAATACAGGGTCAGGCAATCCATACTCTTTCATTTCTCTACGAATTGTTGGGATTCCGGAATATCTGTTTTCTGTTTTCAATAAGAATTCAGACATTGTTGCAAGTGCAGGATTTCTAAGATCCGGTCTAGCTTTTCCTAGATCATTTACGGTCATTCTTCCATATAGACTTCCAGGACTGTGAATTTCTAAACGGTCGGTGAAGAAACAAATTTGAATGGGCGTCCCCTCTGTATAAATACTATAATCGCGATGAATTAAAGCATTTAGAATCGTTTCTCTTATGGCATTCATTGGATATTCCACTCGATCTTCTCTTTTTCCGCTATTTGGATTAATGATGGTTTGAACTTTCATGTTTCTTTTGCAAAAGGCTATAGCTTCATCTAGCATTTCGGATAAAGTGCCTTCAATCCTTTTGTTATCTAAGAAACGAATTCCGTCCTCTGTAATATCACCAATTGTCTTACCAGGAACAACAATTGCAGTAATAGCTAATTGGGGAAGTAATCCTTGTGGATAAATTCCAAAGTTTAAAACAGAAGCCAATGTAGGAATGGTATTGCGTGTAATGGATAACAATTCATAGATTTGATCTTCAGATAATTTTGAAAAACCAGGACGATTTATCTTCATTTGTAGAATAAAATTATTAATATCAGTTTCTCTTAATAAAGACAAAGTAGCACGTTCAATTGGTCTTTCATCGTCATGAACATGGGCTTTAAAAGATTCAAAATTATAAATTTCATAGTCTGTCATTGGCAAATCTGCATCACCAACACGGACATAAGATCCTTTTACTTTTCCTGCTCCTGCATAATAACAAGGACGATTTGTTATATCGACAGCAGGAATTTCTGCACTGCAGATATTAGCTCCTTCATATTCGGTAATGGTGAAAATAGCGCGAACTTGAGGAACCATTTGATTACATTGTTCCGTTACTTTCTTCTGAAGATCTTGTAAATCGTATACACCTACAGGTTTAAAATCTTGTGCTTCATCAAGTCCAAATACAATTATTCCACCACCATCTTGATTGGAAAAGCTTGAAAGAGTGTCATATAAGCGCTTTGGCGTTCCACCATGAGCAGCTTTTACCTCAACTGTTTGAGATTCAGCTTTTGTTTTAATAATTTGTTTAATTAAATCATCTAATTCAACACTTAACATA
>ERZ1035014.1133-NODE-1133-length-9916-cov-12.039651_pt1 | contig 9916 bp, 10 predicted proteins | sample MGYA00520620_ERZ1035014 | MGnify/ENA primary metagenome ERZ1035014 (study PRJEB33766, sample SAMN09781744) | gut metagenome | biome: gut microbiome | host: Homo sapiens | place: Madagascar | study: EMG produced TPA metagenomics assembly of the PRJNA485056 data...
TCGCCGGAGATCATCCGTGCCAGCACCTCCACGCGGCCATCCATGTCAAGCGTGTGGATCTCGGTGAACGTGCGGTCCTTGCGGACATTCTTCTGGATCAGCAGCTGGTTGTCCGCAAACGCAGCGACCTGCGGCGTGTGGGTGATGCAAAGCACCTGATGCCCCCTGGCCGTCTGGTGCAGCAGCTGCCCGATGCGCCCCGCGGCCAGGCCGGAAACGCCGGTGTCGATCTCATCGTAGATGACCGTCGGCAGCGCGTCGCGGTCCGCCAGCGCGCTCTTGAACGCCAGCATAATGCGGGAAAGCTCACCGCCGGACGCGATCTTTGCCAGCGGCTTCGGCTCCTCGCCGGGGTTCGTCGAAATCAAAAATTCCACGGTATCCTGCCCGTGGGAGGACAGCGGCCCCCGCGTATGCTTGAGCGCAAAGCGGATGCCAGGCATGTTCAGAAATTCCAGCGCCGCCTTCATCTCCTTGTTCATGGCAGCAAAGCCTTTCAGGCGGCTCTGGGTCAGCTTCTCGGCAGCCTCCTTGGCGGCGGCATACAGCGTCTGCATCTGCGCTTTCAGCTCGGCGATCTTCTGCCCCGACGACTGGAATGTCTCCAGCTCTGCAGCGGCGGCCTCGCGCCGTGCCAGCAGCTCGTCGACCTCCATGCCGAACTTCTGCTTGATGCGGTAGATCGTATCAAGCCGCGTTTCGATCTGGTCCAGCTCCCCGGCGTCAAAGCCGTAGGCGTCCAGCCGGTCTGCCAGGTCGGTAGCCAGCTCGCGCGCGCTGTAGTACAGGTCGTTCAGCCGCTCGGACATGGCCGTCAGCGACTCGTCGAGCCGCGCACTGTTCTGCAGTCCGTCAACGGCCCCGCCCAAGAGGTCTGCCGCGCCCGCCTGCTCACCGTCCTCGTCACCGGCCAGCGCCAGATGGGCGGCGGTGATGCCCGCCAGAATGCTCTGGGCGTGGGTGATGACGTTCTTGCGCTCCTGCAGCGTCTTTTCCTCGCCGGGCTGCAGGGCCGCGGCGTCGATGGTGTCGATCTCGGCGGTCAGCGCCTCAATGCGGCGCTGTTTGTCGGATTCGCTTGCGTTCAGGGCATCCAGCTGCCGCTTGACCGTGACCAGCTCGCGGTAGCGGCGGTAATACTCGGCGAACAAATCGCGGTTCTGGGCATACTGATCCAGCAGCCCCAGATGCAGTGCCGGGTTTGTCAGGCTCTGGCTGTCGTGCTGGCCGTGGATGGAGAGCAGCCCCGACGAAATGTCCCGCACCACCGCCGCCGTGGCGGGCATGCCGTTGACGCGGCAGCTGCCCTTGCCCTCGGCGTTGATCTCGCGGTACAAAAGCAGGTCGTCGGTGACCTCGTAGCCGCATTTTTCCAGCTGCTTTTTGACGGAAGCCGGGATACTCTCAAACGTTGCCCAGATGCACGCCTTCTGTGCGCCGCTTCGCACCAGCTCACGCGAGGTGCGGTTGCCTAAAATCGCATTGATGGAGTCGATCAGGATGGATTTACCGGCACCGGTCTCACCTGTCAGCACGTTAAAGCCGGGGGTAAAATTCACCTCGGCTTTTTCAATAACGGCTACATTTTCAATTTTCAGGCTTGCCAGCATGGGGCAGCTCCTCCCTGTCGTTAAAATTACCCGCGGCGGGTGTACTGCTGCAGCTGCTTGCAGATGGCGGCTGCGTCATCCTCGTTGCGCATCAAGATAAAGAACGTGTCATCGCCGGAAAGCGTGCCGACGACATTGTCCCACTGCTTGGCGTCGAACACCTCGCACGCAGCGTTGGCCATGCCGGAAAAACACTTGACCAGTACCATGTGCCCGGCGTAATCCACCTTGAGCACCGACTCGCGGAAAATCATCTCAAACCGGCTGGGTGAATGCGTTACCTTGCCGGACGCAGACGCCGGCACGTAGCGGTAACGCCCGTCAGCGGTGGCTGTTTTGACCAGCTGCAGCTCACGAATATCGCGGGATACCGTGGCCTGCGTCACGTCAAAGCCTTCCTCCCGCAGGTGGGCCAGCAGGTCCTCCTGCCGGTCAATAGGGTGCTGTTCGATCAGGTCAAGAATTGCCTGATGGCGTGCACTTTTCACAGGGATCATCTCCTCATCAATTTGTTTTCAATCGCATGGAACTGTTCCGCGTCGTCGAAGGCAATCAACCGCAGGCGCTGCCCGCAGCCGGTCACCAGCAGGCTTTCGCCCGGCAGCAGGTCGCATTGGGCGCTGCTGTCCGCACAGGCAAAGCTGCCGTCGCGGTTTTCGGCATCAGCGATAATTTTCAGATGGCGGTCAGCCGCAAACACAAGCGGCGCGGCGTGTACATTGTGCGCACAGACCGGCGTCAGGACCAATACGTCCGCGGCGGCGTCCAGGATCGGCCCGCCCGCCGAGAACGAGTACGCGGTGGAGCCCGTCGGCGTTGCCAGAATCATGCCGTCGCTGCGGTAGCTGCCCACCAATGCACCGTCGCAGTACACCTTATAATCCATCGGGTGCAGCCGGGTCTGACCGAACACCACAAGGTCATTGATGGCGTCAGCCTGCCAGCCGTGGGCCGGGGCTTCGGCGTGGAGCAGACGGCGGTTGGCAAGGGTGAACTCCCCCGCGGCCAGCCGTTTGAGCTTGGCCGTAAGCTCACCGACCTCGCAGGTCGCCAGAAAGCCGGTGCGGCCAAGGTTGACGCCCAGAACGGGCTTGCCGTGCTTCATGCAGGAAAGCCCGGCGCGCAGCAGCGTGCCGTCACCGCCGATGGTCACGACCTGATCGGCGGCGCGGTAGGCATCTGCCTCGGGCAGAAAATGCACACCCGTCAGCCCGGCAGAACCAAATTTGTTCGCAAAGGGCTGCGGCATCAAGACCGGCACGCCCAGCCCGGCCAGCACAGCGGCAGCCTGCCGCGTAACGGCAAGCCCGGTGTCCTTGGTCGGGTTGGGAATCAGCAAAACCGACATTGTGTCAGGGTCCTTTCTCAGTGCAGATTGGGCGCTTTGTCCAGCGTATCGTGGGAGGCTGCGACGACCTTTTCAATCAGGCCCTCCGGCAGCGGCTGCGGGGTATCGCAGTGCTGGACGTACATCAGGTATTCAATGTTGCCCTCGGGTCCCTTGATGGGCGAAAAGTCCAGGCCCGCGGGGGTAAAGTGGTTCGCCATGGCATACCCCTCGGCCATTTTCAGTACCTCGCGGTGGGTAGCCGGGTCGCGCACGACGCCCTTTTTGCCGACCTTCTCGCGGCCAGCCTCAAACTGTGGCTTGACCAGGCAGACGCCGACAGCGTCCGGCGTGCAGATGGCGTCTGCCACCGGGAAGATATGCTTGAGCGAGATGAACGAAACGTCCACGCTGAAGAACGCAACCGGCTCTGTCAGGTCCTCAGGCTTTACATTGCGGATGTTCGTTCTTTCCATATTGATGACGCGCGCATCGGTGCGCAGGCTCCACGCCAGCTGGCCGTAGCCCACATCGACGGCGTAGACCTTGACCGCGCCGTTTTGCAGCATACAGTCGGTAAAGCCGCCCGTGGACGCGCCAATGTCCATGCAGACCTTGCCGTCCGGGAGCATCGGAAAGACTTGCATGGCCTTTTCCAGCTTGAGGCCGCCGCGGCTGACATAGCCGATGTCATGCCCACGCACCTCGACCTTGGCGTCGGGTGCGATCATCTCACCGGCCTTGTCGACCTTCTGCTCGTTGACAAAGACGATGCCGGACATGATGAGCGCCTTGGCGCGCTCACGGCTCTGTACCAGTCCGTTCTGGCACAGGTATTGATCCAGGCGAATCTTGCTCATGCCTGTTTCTCCTTTAAAGCGTTCAAAATATCTGTGCAGAGGGCCGCGGCGTCAAGCTGCTGATCCTTGCGCAGCTCGGGCACATTGGCGTGCAGCAGATGGCTGTTGTCCACGGCATGCAGCAGGAATTTGCCCTGCCAGCCGCATTGCTGCATGGCAAAGCCCAGCTGCTCGCCGATGCCGCCGGTGCGCACCGTATCCTCGGCAAACAAAATCGTGTCGTAGTGGTTCAGTGTATCGCACACACCGTCCGGCAGCGGGTAAAGCTGCGTCAGCTTGACGCAGTCCGCCTGCACGCCATGCTGGGCCAGCAGATCCTTGGCGGCAATGATCTCCTCAGTCTCGGCACCGTAGCTGACAAGCGCGATACGTGCGCCATCGACAGGGTCCAGCACATCGTAGCGCGCGCCTGTGCAGGGCAGCGCCGCCAGTGCGGGGTTCTCGCCGCCGCGGGCATAGCGGATCATCCGCGGGCCGTGTGCCTCGCGCACAAGATAGGTCAGCCAGTAGCGCAGCTCCGCATAGTTGGCGGGGGCAAAAATCGGGATGTTCACATTCGAGAAGAACGCAACATCGTAAATGCCCTGGTGTGTGGCACCGTCGCCGGGCACCAGCCCCGCACGGTCCACAGCGAACAGCACATCCAGCTGCATCAGATTGACATCATGGATGATTTGGTCGTAAGCACGCTGGAAAAATGTGGAATAGATGGCAACCACGGGCAGCAGCCCCTGGCTGGCCAGGCCCGCCGCAAACGTGACAGCGTGTTCCTCCGCCATGCCGACGTCAAAGAAACGCCCGGGATGGCGGTGCTTGAAGAAGTTCAGACCGGTGCCGTACTTCATGGCGGCGGTGATGCCGCACAGCCGCGGCTCGTCGTCGCCCAAATCTGCCAGCGCACAGCCGAACGTAGACGAGAAGGAATCCTTCGGTGACAGCTCGGGGTCAGTCAGATGGTTCAAATCGATGGACGATACGGCGTGGAACTCGCCGGGGTTCTCCTCGGCGGGCTTCAGGCCCCTGCCCTTTTTGGTGACGACGTGCAGGAAAACCGGCGCATACTGCTCGCCGCGCAGGTTCGTCAGCGTGTGGGTCAGCATGCCCACATCATGGCCGTCGATGGGCCCGATATACTGGAAGCCCATCTCCTCAAACATCGTGGACTTGTAGATGCCGCGGCGGATCAGCTGCTTGCCGCCCTGCAAGACCCTGACCAGCGCGTCACCTGCCACGGGGATGCGCTCGAGCGTCGTCTCCATGTGGGCCTTGACGTGGGAGTACTTCGGGTCGGTGCGCAGCTTGGTCAGATAATTCGCCATCTGGCCGACATTTTTGGAAATCGACATCTTGTTGTCGTTCAGGATGACGATCAGATTGTTCAGCTTGCTGACATTGTTCATGCCCTCGTAGACCATGCCGCCGGTAAACGCACCGTCGCCAACGATGACCACGACCTTGCCCGGCTCGTTCTTGAGCTTTTTGGCGCGGGCAATGCCGATGGCTGTTGACAGCGCCGCACTGCCGTGGCCGGCAATAAAGGCGTCACAATCGCTCTCCCGCGGGCTGGGAAAGCCGGAAATGCCGTTTTTGCGGCGCAGCTGGGCGAAGCCCTCGCGCCGCCCGGTCAGCAGCTTGTGGGTGTAGCACTGATGGCCGACGTCAAACAGCAGCTTGTCCTGCGGGAAGTCCAGCACGCGGTGCAGGGCCACCGTCAGCTCCACAACGCCGAGGTTCGACGACAGATGGCCGCCGGTCTCGGAAACGCTCTTGATCAAAAACTGCCGGATCTCCTCACACAGGGTTGGCATATCGGACGCGGGCAGGTTTTTTATTTCTCCGGGCGCATTGATGCGCTCCAGCAAGGGATAGCTCATATACGCACCTCGTTTTTACACCATCGGCATGGCAAAGCCCAGCACAATGCCGAGTGCCGCACCGGTCACAACTTCGATCGGCGTATGGCCGACCATTTCCTTCAGCTTTTTGCCGTGGGGCAGCTGAAACTGCTCAAAGCCCTGATCCATCCATTCGGTGAACATCCGGTTCAGCACCTTGGCCTGCTCGCCGGTCTCGTAGCGCACGCCCATGGCGTCATACATGACAATGATGGACAGCACCGCCGCAATGGCGAAAATCGGGGAATTGACGCCGCAGTACCGCCCCGTGGCAACGACCATGGCGCAGACCGTGGCCGAGTGGGAGCTGGGCATGCCGCCCGCACCCCACATACGCTCGGCAATAAAGCGGTGGAAGATAAACAGATTCAGAAGAACCTTAATAAGCTGGGCCAGCAGCGATGCACAGATCGCCGTAGCCAGCACAAAATTCCAACTCAGCGCAGCGCGCAGCAGTGGCATGGGATCACATCCTTATTTCTTACGTTCCAGCAGCTCTGCTGCCATCAGGCGCAGAAAATCTGCCCCGGGGCCAAGCGCATCCAGCGCGGCCAGCGCTGCGGTATTGTGGCGCTCGGCTTCCTCGTGTGCGCCCTGTAAACCGTACAGCGTGATAAAGGTGGTTTTGTCGTTGTCGGCGTCGCTGCCCACGGGCTTGCCCAGCTCCTCCGTCGTAGAGGTGACGTCCAGAATGTCATCGACGATCTGGAAAACCAGACCAAGCTCGGCAGCGTAGCGCACCAGCGCCTTGCGGGTGTCCGTGTCGGGGCGCACACCCGCGGCGGCACAGCCCAGCTCGACGGCGGCAATGATGAGCGCACCGGTTTTGTGGGCGTGCAGGTTTAAAAGCTCGGCCTCACCGGCGCGCACAGTTTCAAAATGCTTGTCCAGCTCCTGGCCGTAGAGCATACCGCGATCCCCGCCGCCTTTGGCCAGCAACTGCACGGCCTCAATGCGGCTCTCGGCAGAGCACTTTGCATGGGCAAGGACCTCAAACGCTGCCGTGACCAGTGCGTCCGCGGCCAGCAGGGCCGTAGCCTCGCCAAACTGCTTGTGGCAGCTCGGGCGTCCGCGGCGGAAATCATCGTTGTCCATGCAGGGCATATCATCGTGAATGAGCGAGTAGCAGTGCAGCATTTCCAGCGCACAGGCATAGTCCAGCGCATCGGCAGCATCGGCACCGGCCAGCTGGCAGGCGGCCAGCGTCAGCACGGCGCGCACCCGTTTGCCGCCGCCCAGAAGGCTGTAGCGCGCGGCCTGCCCCAGCTCAGACTGCTGCGGCAGGTATTCATCGCACAGCGCGGCCAGGCGTTTTTCGGTCAGACCGGCCCAGGCGGTAAGCTGCTGCTTATATTCCTCATGCGTCATGGGGCACCTCCACATCCGGGGCAAGGCTGGCGTCGATCTCCTCGACCTGCAGCCGGGCCTTGTCCAGCGCTGTATTACAGTAATGGATCAGCCCGGCGGCCTCGGCGTACAGCTTGACGGAATCAGCCAGCGGTGTGGCTTCATCCTGCAGCTGGGTCAGAAGTCCCTGCAGGCGGTCCATGCCTTCCTCGAAGGATTTGGGCTGCTTCATCGGGTATCACTCCCCTGTTTTTTGTTCCAAAGTGTGTACCGCTTCCACGCGGCATTCGGCGGCGGCTCTGGCGCCGCGCAGCGTCACGGCCTCGCCGGGACGCAGTGTTTCGACGGCGCAGGGCGTGCCGTTTTGCTCCGGCAGCGCGTAGCCGCGGGCCAGCACCGCGTAAGGGCTCAGGGATTCCGCCACCGCAGCGGCACTTTGCAGGCTGCGCCGGGCATCCTGCACATGGCGCTGTGCGGCCTGCCGGACAGCGGCCTGCGCAATGGCAAGCTCCTGCCCGCGGCGGTCTAACTGCTGGTGCTGACGCTGCAAAAGCTGAGCCGTGGCCAGCTGGTTAAACCTATTATAGCATAGATTGCAGCGATTCTGTATATTTTTTTGAATATTTTGCTGCAAAATGAATATTTTCTGCCGTACATCCCCCTGATCGGGCACGCAGAGCTCCGCCGCGGCGGACGGTGTCGGCGCGCGAAGGTCGGCAACATAGTCCAGAATCGATGTGTCGATCTCATGCCCTACCGCCGAGACCACCGGTCTGCGGCAGGCGGCTGCTGCGCGGGCAATACGCTCGGAGTTGAACACCCAGAGATCCTCTTTGCTGCCGCCGCCGCGGGTGACCAGGATCAGGTCGGGCCGCGGGTCGCGGTCCAGCCTGCGGATGCCGTCCACGATACTCTTTTCAGCCTCGATGCCCTGCACGCTGACGGGGGCCAGCAGCAATTTCACCATCGGCCAGCGACGGCCAATGACGTTCTGCACGTCCTGCCACGCTGCGCCGGTCTTGCTCGTGACAACGCCGATACACCTCGGTACGGCGGGCAGCGGGCGCTTGCGCTCGGGAGCAAACAACCCCTCGGCCTCCAGCTTTTTGTACAGCGCGTCAAACGCCATCTGTGCGGCACCCGCGCCGAAGGGCTTCATATAGTCAGCGTAGAGCTGGAACGCGCCGTCCCGCTCATAGATCGTGGCGCGTCCGTAGACGAGCACCAGCATACCGTTCTGCGGTTCGAAGTTCAAAAGCTGTGCCTGGGAGCGGAACATGACAGTTTTGATGGAGGCGTTCTCATCCTTGAGCGTGAAATACAGATGCCCGCTCTTGTAATGCCGCGTAAAGCCGGAAATCTCCCCGCAGACGATCAGATCGTTCAGCGGGTCGCATTGCTCCAATACGCGCTTTGCCAGCCGGTTCAGGCTGGTTACATTGATGTAGTCGGCCATGCGCCACACTCCCTCGCCGCCAGGATCGAGATGCCAATGGCATTGTCACTGGCAAATTTTCCCGGTACAAAATGTGCGTTCGGCACGCGGTTCGTCACATAGGTGCGGATCAGATCGCTGCTCATAACGCCGCCCGCAAAAACCACGGGCAGACCCGGATGCTCGGCCAGGGCGTTGTTTGCCATCCGCACAAGCGTTTCGCCCACGCAGAGCAGACAGTATTTGCAGACATAGGGCGCGTCATGCCCGTCGGCCAGCAGCTTTGCACACTGGTTCTCAAGGCCGGACAGACTGCACGTCAGCCCGTGCACACTGACCTTGGGATGGACTTTTTCTTTACACAAAGCGGCCTGCTCGCTGACATAGACGCCCGCGGGGAACGGAAAGCCCAGCTTGACGCCGAGCCGGTCCACAGCCTGTCCGGCGTACAGATCGCTGCTTGTGCCCAGCGGCGTGATGCGCTCGGCCCCATGGCACAAAAGAAGGTCGGTGGTGCCGCCGGAGACATGAAATACAAGTGACTCCCGCTCAAACAGCGTGAAATCCCCCGCCGCGTACAGCGCCGCGGCAATATGCCCCTGCTGGTGGGTCAGCTCAATGAGCGGCAGCGCGCGGGACAGGCTGAACGCCGTCGCGGCGCTGACACCGGCCAGAAAGCACGGCATATACGACCCCTCCACGGGGCGCGGCCTGGCGGACACGCCAACGGCCCTGACCTGCGTCAGGTCGGCCCTTGTGCCCAGCTCCGCCAGCATGGCGGGCAGGGCTGCCGTGTGGTGGAACAGCGCGTCGCTCTGCCGCAGACCGAGCTGCCCTTCCTTGACGGGCAAAAATTTTTTGCAATCGCAAACAACCTCTCCGGCGTCTGTGTCAAACACTGCCAGAGAGGTTGCGTAATTGCTGGTGTCGATGCCCAGCGTCAGCATTGGGGTTCGGCGGTCTCGCCGCGCTCACGCGCAACGGCACCCAACAGGCCGTTGACGAACTGGTAGTCGTCCTCGGCACCGTATTTCTTGACCAGCTCGACAGCCTCGTTGATGGCGACGCCGGGCTTCTGCTCGTCGCCGTACAGCATCTCGGCCAGGGCCAGGCGCAGGGCAACAAGGCTCACGCGGGGCACGCGGGAAAGCGTCCAGCCCTTCAGGTGGGCGGTGATGATCTCATCCAGCTCGGCGGCGTGGTCGTTCATGGCGGCCAGCAGCTGGTTGGCGAATGCGTCTGGGGCGGCGTGCTCCTCGGCGGGGACCGTCGGCTCTTCGGGTTCAAACGTGGCGGCAAACGCCGTCAGGAAGGCCGTCTCGCGGGATTCGCGGCGGGTCAGCTTTTTCTCCATACGTAAAGTTCCTGTCTTTCCTTGATTCTCTTAGGCGATACCGCATAATTCTAAGTGCCGATACGGCGAGCGAGGTGCGGCAGCTGCT
>ERZ1035014.1134-NODE-1134-length-9913-cov-7.296815_pt1 | contig 9913 bp, 9 predicted proteins | sample MGYA00520620_ERZ1035014 | MGnify/ENA primary metagenome ERZ1035014 (study PRJEB33766, sample SAMN09781744) | gut metagenome | biome: gut microbiome | host: Homo sapiens | place: Madagascar | study: EMG produced TPA metagenomics assembly of the PRJNA485056 data set...
AGTGCCTGCTCCACAGACATAGGCCGCATGAAGAAATCTTTTTTGTCGCGGACTGCACTCAGCATGCCGCTCTCAATACTTCCGATACGCTCTGCCAGACGATACACCTCATCGCGATTGTGTGACACAAAGATAACAGGATTGTGAAAATCGGAAAGCATCTCCATAAGCTCTGATTCCATACTTCTTTTCACATGCTCATCCAGTGCCGAAAAAGGCTCATCGAGCAGTATACACTCCGGTTTAGCCGCAAGCATGCGAAGCATTGCCACGCGCTGCCTCTGGCCTCCCGAGAGATGATCCGGATATGTGTCTGCCATGCCATCAAGCCCATACCGCTTCAGCCAGACCTTCACCTTTTTTTCATCGCGATGTCCCATTGCTATGCATATATTTTCCATCACGGTCATTGTAGGAAAAAGTGCATAGTCCTGAAACAGATAGCCTACCCTGCGCTTACCGGGGTGCAGATTTATGCGATTTTTTGAGTCATACAGCACCCGGTCATTTAATGATATAAAGCCTGAATCAGGAGTCTCTATCCCTGCTATACACTTGAGTGTCATACTCTTTCCTGAGCCCGACATACCAATTACGGACACAATCTCGTCCGTAAGCTCCATGTCAACCGAAAGCATGAAATTATCCAACTGTTTTTTTATTTTTACTATGAGCGACATTATTTTTTCTCTTTCTCTTTATGCCCTTGCTTTTGCCGCATATCATATTTATCGATACAAGGCATGCAAACGAAATCGCTATGATTACTATGCACCAGAAGCCCGCTGTGGCATAGTCACCACTTTGGATGACCATTGCTATCTGCTGTGATATGGTCGATGTCTTTTCCGCTATATTTCCGGCAAGCATTGATGTGGCGCCGTACTCACCGATAGCTCTGGCAAAGGCCAGTGTGACACCCGATATGATGCCGGGCTTTGCCATCGGCAAACGTATTTTCCAGAAAACCTTCCACTCACTTATGCCGAGAGTGCGCGCCGCATATATGACATTTTCGTCTATCTGCTCAAATGCCGCTCTCGCATTTCTGTACATGAGAGGGAGTGCAATGATGGTCGCTGCAACCACACAGCCAAGCCACGTGTGTACTACCTGTATACCCATGCTATTGCTTAAAAAACTTCCAAAGGGACGTCTTGTACTGAAAATCCTTAAAAGGATGTATCCAGCCACGGTAGGCGGCAATACCATCGGAAGTGTTAGCAGTCCATCCCAGAATGCCCTCACTCTGCCCTTTGTGTTTATAACAAGCTCAGCAAAGGCTATTCCAATAAAGAATGAAAAAACCGACGCTACTATTCCTGTTTTTAATGTTATCCAAAGCGGTGCGAAATCAATCGTTCCCATTATTCATTTACCGTAAAATGATATTTCTCAAATACTGACATTGCCTCATCTGTCTGAAGATATGCAATAAATTCCTTTGCGGCTTCAAGCTCGTCTGCTGTAGTGTTGTCACCCTTTAAGGCTGCTATCGGATATATAACATCACCTGTTAAGCTGTTTGGAAGCTTTTCTATAATGTCAAGCTGATTCTCGTATCCGAATGTATCTGAGTAATAAACTGTTCCTATTTCGTTTGCACCCTCAGCTACGGCAGATGCAACTGCACCTACATTTGCACAGCTGTTGATTTCCAGACCGCCAAGTGCCTTTGAGATATCAGAATCTGAAATATCCTGTGGCTTTGAAGCATCTCCTTCAACCATTTTTGAATTTACAAGTGCTACTCTGGTGTACTGTCCTACAGGAACTGTTCCGTCAGCAAGTGCCATATTTTCAGCCTTTGAGATGTCTGCAAAGCTGGTAACTGCCGTGCCACTATTCTTATATGTAACAAGGCACACCTGATTATTTAAAAGGTCAACACGAGTATCATCAACCACGCTTCCTGCTTCATAACCATTCTGAAGCTCATCCATCTGTGCCACTCCTGCTGAGAAAAAGATATTGCACTTCGCGCCCTCTTTAATCTGTGCCATCAGAGTTCCCGAACTGTCATAGTTGTTCTGGAAGTTTACATTTGGATGCTCCTTGGTGTAGGCTGCACAAATTTCATCCATAACACTGTTTAAGCTCTTTGCCGCAAAAAACGATAAATCTACATCTACATTACCACTCTCTGCAGTATCCTTCTTTCCGCAGCCTGCAAAAAGTCCTGCTGTAAGAATAAGTCCAAGCGTAAGTCCTGCATATGCTGCAAATTTTCTCTTTAAACCCTTGCGCTCCTTTACTGATTTATCAGTGCCTGTTGCTCTTCTTAAAATCACACTTTTAATCTCTCTTTTCTTTTTATTTATTCATCATCTGATCTGCTCCAGCAGCACTGAAATGCTACCTCCGCACACCATTCCCTCATTCTCGGCATCGTCAGTATTCATGCTGACATCAATCAGCTCACATTTGAACTCCTGATTGCGAAACAGCCTCCTGCAGCGGCTTATAACTAAAGCCTCCGCACAGCCTCCGCCTATTGTTCCAACAATACGGTTGTCTGAGCTCACAAGCATCTGTGTGCCAACTCCGCGCGGTGCACTGCCGTTCTTTTTTATGATGGTACACAGTATGTACTTCTCATCCGGGGAGTGTGTAACTGATGCACAATGCCCAGCCACCTCAGTAAGTGCGTCAAGCACTTCGTTATCTATCTGAGTGCAGCTTGTACGCTCATTTTTACACTTTACTATCTCGCTTATCACCGAAAGAGCAATTTCCTCCGGTGTCTGTCCACCTATTGCAAGACCTATCGGAGAATGTAATCCTGATATAATTTCCTGTGAAAATCCAGATTCTTCAAGGTCTTTTTTCACTATCACAGCTCTTTTCTTTGAGCCCATCATACCCACATAGGCATAGGACTTTGTGAATATCTCTGTGAGGCATTCCATATCGAAGCGATGTCCTCTTGTCATGCATACATAGTAATCATCCACCTGCGGCTGTAGCTTGGCGAGAGTTTCTTTATAATCGCCGCAAATCACATGGTCTGCGCCTTGGCGCTTTGCATTGTCTGCAAACAAAGGTCTGTCCTCTATCACCCATATGTCAAATGCCAAAAGCGATGCCATGCGTACAAGTGCCGCCGATACATGCCCTCCACCGCAGATTATGAGACGTGGTCTGCTGCCTATCTGCTGTCTGAACATCACAATGGAATTATCATTGTCATCTATTTCATCTGCCCACACATTGCCGTATGCCACTCTTATTCTGCCATCTATATAGAGTGCCTTTGCCCCGGCATGTGCTCCTTCTATGACTGTCAAAAGCTCACAGCGGCTGTCCACAGGTCTGTCCTTTATCGAAGCATATATGTTGGCCGAAATCAACTTCACCTCGTCACCGGCATGAATCTGACCACCTCTTACGACTACCGCAAACACACCCTCCTTTGGCATAATGCACTCGCCCATCCTCTTGTATATGGCACAATGCGAATGGCACTGCTTGCCTATCTGCGTCATCTCAAGGATGGTATCTCCTATGCAAAAGCGTGTACCAAGAGGCAGATTTCCTAAATCAAATCCTGAAATAATTAAATTTTCACCGAATGCACCGTTGTCTATCTGTGCCCCTCTTGCCCTGAAGTCATCTATTTTCTCCGCGGAAAGCAGACTGACCTGCCTGTGCCACTTTCCGGCATGTGCATCTCCCATGATGCCGTAGTCTGCAACAAGCTCCGCCTGTGGCACCTCTCTCTTTTCAGTTCCTCTCTCTTTGCTTATATTGATTGCAAGAAGCTTTCCCATTATTTTCTATCAGCCCCCTATCCGGCTCATATTTCTTGCTGCATTTACTTCCGCAGCTTCTATCTCTGTAGTCTTTGTCTCTGTAGTTTTTGTATATGTCACTGCATTATCATTAAAATTGTGACACCTTGGCTTTGCCTTTATGGCAGCCCTTAGTGCCCGGACTATTGCAAAATCTTTTTCCACATCATCTGCAAAATCCCATGAATCAGGTACTAAATCCATCGTCACGCTGCTTCCCAGGCATGGCATAAGCCTGCCGTCAGCCGTAACACGTATGCGGTTGCAGGTGTCGCAGAACTTCCCATGAATTGCCTGAATCAGACCTACTCTGATACCAAGTTCCGGAAAAATGTAATACTCTGCCGGGCCGTTATCCGGAATTTTCCGTTTGTCATTTCCCGAATTAATTTCTTTTGTTTTTTCAGTATTTATACGGCAAGGTTCTCCATACAGTTTTGAAAGTGTACCAATAACCTTCTTATATGGCTCGACTCCGTTGGTGTGTCCTTCACCTACCGGCATCATCTCTATAAAGCGGATATCTGTACCTTTTTTTGCAACATATCGTGTGAGCGCCACCACATCTGTCTGCGGTGTGAGCACCACATTGATTTTCACTCTTATTCCGCACTCTATAGCGGCATTGATTCCATGCTTTACTTCTTCAAGCAGCGGTTTTTTTGTGATGCGTTCATATTCTGACGCATCTATAGTGTCCAGGCTCACATTTATGCTGTCTATGCCTGCTTCCTTTAACCACTTTGCATGCTGCACAAGCAGCACTGCATTTGTAGTAAGCGATACGCTGCTGACACCCGGTATCTTTTTGATTTGTAAAACCATTTCATCAAGCTGCGGATGCAAAAGCGGCTCACCGCCTGTCAGACGAAAATGCTTAATTCCAAGCCTTGTGGCTGCGCGGACTATGCAAAGCACCTCTTTTACGCTAAGTATATTTAGTGCATGACAGTGCTCATTATTGTCACAGGGATTGCAGTAATAGCAGTTTAAATTACAGCTATCTATCACCGATATGCGCATATAGTCAATCTCTCTGCCAAATCCATCGCGCATGTTAAAAGCCCTTTCCAAAACCACAGTTAGGAAACGTGCAGACATCACAATTCAGGCAGAGGCCGCCTTCTCCAAGTCCGGCAAGCTCATCTGCATAAATCATATCACGTGCCATAAGCCTAGGCAACACAATATCAAATATCGTGCGCTTATTGTACATGGCACAGCCGGGCAGCCCACATATCGGCACCAGCCTGTCACCTGCATCATAGTACGACAGCAAAAACATGGCTCCCGGAAGCACCGGCGAGCCGTATGACACAATCCGTGCGCCTGTATTTTTGATGGCAAGCGGCGTTTTATCATCAGGATCCACGCTCATTCCACCTGTGCAGAATACAATTTCCGCTCCGGCTTCTATCGCGCGTAAGCATCCTTCTGTGATTTTTTTGTCATCATCATCAAACACCTCATGAAACATCATCTGTGCGCCAAACTCTGCTATTTTTTTTTCTATAACAGGTGTAAATGCATCCTGTATCCTGCCATGGTACACTTCGTTTCCGGTTGTAATTATTGCTGCTTTTCTGACCACAAACGGCTTAATATCAAGGATTGGACCATCCTCACATATATTAGAAGCTTCCTTTAGCTTATCTTTTTTTATGACAAGCGGTATGATTCTTGTTCCGGCGAGCTTATCACCCTTTTTCACAGTGGTATTGCCGTGCCTTGTGGCTATCATCAGCTCTCCAAAGGAGTTGACCTTTTCAAGCTTTTTGCTATCCACCTTAAGCAGTCCATCACAGTCTGCGATTACCTCTATCTTGCCCTCCTTTACGGAGGACGGATGCATTTTACTCGCAGTGCCGCAAGAAACGCCTGATTGTGTGTCTGCTTCAATTTTCTTTGTGCCACATGCGCTCATACGATAAAGCACCTCCGCAGCCTCATTCTCGTGCATCATGGTCTCATCATTTTCCCATATATATATGGTATCTTTTCCGACACTAAGCAGCACCGGTATGTCCTCTTTTGTTATGATATGCCCCTTGCGAAAAACTGCATCCTTTTTCACGCCGGGAATAATCTGTGTGATATCGTGGCAGAGCACCTGTCCGACTGCCTCAGTTGTCTTCATAAGCTTCATATAATCCCACACTCCAATTATTATCTCTGTAAATATTAACTATTCCAAACCACACCTAGTACACCGACCGCACTCACTGTCATACTGCAGTAAAATATCAAGCCCATGCTCTATATTTCCCATCAGAAAATCCATGCTCTCCGACACTGCCTTCACACTGCCGGGCAGATTAACTATCAGTGTGTTTTTCCTGATGACGCAAACGCCTCTGCCAAGCATGGCGCGCGGTGTAAGACTCATGCTGTACGCTCTCAGTGCCTCAGCGATACCCGGTGCATTGCGCTGTGCAACATCCATTGTAGCTTCCGGCGTGATATCCCTAGGTGAAAAACCTGTGCCGCCGGTTGTAAGCACCAGATTGCATTTCATGTCATCACTCAACCTGACAAGCTCGTCTGCAATCTGTTTTCTCTCGTCCGGTATGATTTTATATGAAACCACCTCGTACTCATCTTTGGGAAGCATCTGTCTTATTTTCGGGCCGCTTTTATCCTCGCGCCGGCCCGCTGCGCCTTTATCACTTATCGTTATAATCCCTACAGTATACATTACATCACCCTGTTATCCTTGATTAAATGTGTATTTTTAACTATTCAGCTGTATAGTGTCCACTCTTTCCACCGGATTTTTCAAGCAGATGTATCTGCCCGATTTCCATTCCACGGTCTAGCGCCTTACACATATCATATATGGTAAGAAGCGCCACACTGACCCCTGTCATGGCCTCCATCTCTACACCGGTTTTGCCCACACAGGCTGTCGTGCAAATTGCCATGATACTGCTGTTTTTTTCATCCAGCTCAAACTCAACATCACACTTTGTCATAGCAATAGGGTGACAGAGCGGAATAAGCATGGAATTGTTCTTTGCTCCCATGATTCCTGCAATCCTTGCCACTCCCAGCACATCACCCTTTTTAGCCGTGCCCGTAGATACAGCCCTGTATACAGCGTCATTTACCTTTATTGTGCCGCAGGCTTTCGCCACGCGGTATGTGTCATCCTTTGCGTGCACATCCACCATGTGGGCTTCCCCTGCCTCATTAAAATGTGTGAGCTTTTCTTTATTTTGTTCCTGATTATTGATATCTAATCCGTTTTGCTGCGTCAATTAATTAATCCTCATTGTAACTGTTCAGTTACCATAATTTATTATCTATTAGTAACTGCACATTTAATAAACCCTTATGCCGTGCTCAAATGCCGATACCACCTCAAGCACACTGCCTGCTATACTCCTTGCCTTGTCAGAGATCGTAAAACAATTTGAAAGCTCCCCTTCGCGTGGATCGATATCCGCTATCTTGAAGCCTTCCTTGAAATAATAACCCTCACGGATAAGACCTCGTATGATGCCTGTAATTGTAGCATTTACCGGAACATATTCAGACAATTTATTGTCATAGCTTCCTTTATCCGGATATATCCGCGCTATCTCATCGCCCTTTTGCACAATATCTCCGATTTTTCTGACGTCATAAATATATCCTGCTGCCGGAGCGTGTATCACACGCTCACTTGTGAAGCCTGCGATATTTCCCGGAACCCCTGTGTTGGGCTGTGCCATGCCATCGGTAATGATGCGCGCCAGATTGTGCCCACGCATGGACTCAATCACCAGATGCACGTCCTTGCCTGCCGTAAAGCCCGGACCTACTCCTATCACAAGCGGTGCCATATTTATTGTGGTGCCCAGATTTTTCTTTGCTATTATGGCATCTACCACAACATCCGGTCTAAAAAGTGCAATTGATTCACCGGTTGGGTCTATGAGAAGCGGAACCTCTCCGGCCTCAAGCACAGCTTCGATAGCTGAGCTCTTCCACTTTTGCGATGCAATATGAGCTTGCGGTGTGTCATTTATCCCGGAAATTGTCTCTGCATCATTCAAGGCAGGAAGCAGTCTGGCTGTCAGACCCTCTACAGTTGCGCTCCCATCATACACTGCCTCGCAAAAGGACACCTGACGCCGTATGGCTGCCGGATAGTCTGTCTCAAGCGCTATCACCCGATGTCCTGCACGGTGCAGTCTGTGGATGATGCCTGTCGCAAGATCGCCTGCACCACGGCATATGATTAACAAATTTTTCTTTTTTATTTGATTATTGCTCATATAATTAGTTACCCTGTTAACTTATTATTTCCATGTTTATCTGTAATATGTCGAAATCCGTCCTTCAAACCCGCTGTCGCGAAGCTTTTTGACATAGACCTGACGCAGCGTGTCTATAACCGAGTCATCAACCACTACATCCTCTGCCATTCCTAGCTCGTTTTGCATAAGCTCATATCTGAACACAACGTCTTTACACAGCTTGCCCTTTTCCCACGTGCCAAGCACTATGATAACATCTGTGGTGAGCGGATATATGACAGGCTCATCCGCTGCCGGATATTTGAGAGAATGGTGCTTTGCTCCATCTGCTTCGATTATAACATAATCTAACGCCTGTGGCATGTCTTTAATCAGTTTATCAAGCAAATCATACGGCAGTCCGCACATTTTTGGCTTTGACTGTTCTGATATTTTCTGCCCCGCCATGCAATATCCATCTTTTATTATTTTATCCCTTAACGAAAAAAAATCGCAGGATAGGTCAGTGTCAGCTTCGACATACATGTGCGTTGTTGTTGTGACAAGCACACCTTTTCCTCTCCTGTGATATTCCCTTGCAAGCTTATGGACGAGTGTGGTCTTTCCACCTGCGCCCACTATTGAAATCACTTTTTCCATATATTTCCATACTTTCCCACAAATAATAAAGCCGCCGGTGTACTTAATGCACCGGACGACTTTAAAATCCTAAGCGTTAATCATCCACACGCTTCACATCATCTTTTTCTTCCATATCCCACATATATGGTGCGTTCTTAGATTTCTTCGGCAAAATAATATTGAGAAGAATAGCGCAAAGTGAGCAAGGCACGATACCTGAACCGCCAAATATAAGCTGTACATAGTATGGCAGGTGTGATGTAGCACCTGTTGTAGCGCCAAGTCCGTAGCCTAAACCGATTGCAACTGAGATAATTGTAATCTCACGGCTGCCGATTGGCTCCTTTGTGATGAGCTCAATTCCGGAAATCAGGATAGAGGCAAACATCATAACCGCAGCTCCGCCGAGCACCGACTGAGGCATGATTGACATGAGAGCTCCAATTTTTGGGCAGAAGCCGCAAATGATGAGGAATATAGCTCCCATTGAAATAGCAAATCTATTGACAACCTTTGTCATTGAAACAAGACCTACATTCTGTGAGAATGAGGTATTTGGCAGTACTCCGAAAAGCGCTGCAAATGATGAACCAAGACCGTCACAGATAACACCGCCGGAAAGCTCTGAATCTGTAGCCTCTCTGTCCATTCCACCCTCCACACAGGCTGAGATATCGCCAACTGTCTCGATTGCAGTAACGATAAACATGATGCCGATTGGGATGATTGCATTGGCATGGAAGGAAATTCCCACATCTGAAAGCTTTCCAAAGCCTATAAAGCTTGGAACTGCTATCCATGCTGCATTTTTAACCTCGTCAAAGTTTACTACCCATGAATATGTGTATTTGACACCGTCAGCAGTCACACCTGTATGTGACATGGTAAGTGTCATAATGATTGCTACAACATATCCTGCCAGAATACCAAAAAGGATGGCAGATGATGAAAAAATACTGCGCGACGGTGCAAAATGCTTAAGAAGCACGATTACTATAAGTACAACCATTCCAAGAAAAAGGTTTGGCAGTGAGCCGTAATCATTTTTGCCTGTGCCACCGCAGAAGTAGTTGATTCCCACTCCAAGGAGTGAAAGTCCTATTGCTATAACAACTGAGCCTGTAACGATTGCAGGGAAAAACTTGCGTAAAGGCTTTAAGAAGGCTCCGAGTATGCCTTCGAAAATACCTCCTACAATGCAGGCTCCCATAATAGCTCCATATGCTATAACTCCGCCGCCACACGCTGCAACTGTATTAT
>ERZ1035014.1155-NODE-1155-length-9801-cov-3.351734_pt1 | contig 9801 bp, 10 predicted proteins | sample MGYA00520620_ERZ1035014 | MGnify/ENA primary metagenome ERZ1035014 (study PRJEB33766, sample SAMN09781744) | gut metagenome | biome: gut microbiome | host: Homo sapiens | place: Madagascar | study: EMG produced TPA metagenomics assembly of the PRJNA485056 data set...
GGTGACGGTGCCGCTGATCGCGTACCATCCCCTTCCCTTGCCGCCGGCGATGGTGATCGAGTCGCCGTTGCGGTCGAGGCCGCAGCCGAACCTATGGACGGTCTCGCCGAGCGGGATGGTCCCGCCGGCGGCGACGGTCGGCCCGGTTGTGCCTCGCGTGAAGATTCCACCGCGCATGCGGACCGCCCCCTAAAAGCCGTCCCCGCCGCAGCAGGTCTGCCCGAAGAACGGGTTCGCCCCTGCCGTGTAGGCGGTCGTGTTGGGATAGCGCACCACTCCGCAGAGCTGCTGCTGCATGAACAGCTGGTTCAGCTGGTTCTGCTGCGCGGCGATCGTCTGCTGCAGCTGGCCCTTCTCGATGGCGGCGAACTTCTCGTTGACGTTCGCGTTGACCGCGTCGATGGCGCGCTGCGTGGTGCAGCAGCAGTCGGCGACCTGGCGGCTGAGCGCGTAGTCGCCGTCCTTGACGCTGGCCTGCGTCTGGGCGAAGTTGCGCAGGTTCTCGTAGCCCACGGACGAGAGGCCCTGGGAGAGCTGCATCATGTGCAGGTCCTCCTTGTCGCTCAGTCGACCGACGGCGTTCTCTAGGTTGTTGAAGTTCATCGCGTTGCACAGGCCGGCCTCGGTCACGGGTTCGCCGGACGAGCCTCGGTTGCCGAAGCCGCCGCCCCAGCCGAGCAGGATCGCGAGGAGGAAGATCCAGATCCCGCCGTCGCCGAGCCCGTCGCAATTCCCAAAGCCGTTCCTGGTCGCCATCTGCAGGGCGTCGCCCATGCCTACCATGCTCTCTTCAGCCATTTGAGGCCTCCATTCGTTCGCTGTTTGCGCTTTCGAAGTCTTGGCCCCATAGGGGCCAGCTAGGTGCCCATTGGCATCACCTCCCGGATAGGGGCCACGGGACGCGTCCGGTGGCCTGGCCTACTATCTGACGCCGAACAGCGACATGAGGGAGCGGGCCTGGTCGACGTACGATCTAAGGGACTCTCCCGTGATGCCGCGCTCAGCGCAGATGCGCTCCACCTCCGCCTTCGCCTGCTGCGGCGTGTACTGTCGCATCAGGTCCTGAAGGCTCTGCGGGTTTGGACGCGAGGGCTGCTGCTGACTGGCGAATAATGGGTTCATACTGCTTCCTCCACTCCTCGAATGCAGACTCGTCGCTTGTCTGTGGCTTTTCGTCCGAGACCTCGTGGAACTCGTATGCCCTCACGGTCGAGACGTTGTCCATGCCCGTCTCCTTGAGGTAGAAGCGGGGCTCGTTGGCGTCCATGAGGAGCATGCGCGTGCCGAGCGGGCAGTAGCACTGCCGCGCCTCGGCCTCGTTCGCGACCGTCCTGACGTTCGAGATCTGACCGCCTCCCTGCTGTGCGGGCTGCGGCTGCGGCCAGGGCTGGCCATAGGGCTGCGCCGCCCACGGGTATCCCTGGAACGGGTTCTGCATCGGCTGGTACATGGCTCTCCCTTCTTCTCGGGGTGGGAAAAGTCCCAGACATGGGGGGCGCGCCCGGGCGTGCCGGAGAGGCTGGGATTTCTCGCGATGATTGTGGCTTGGATGCTGCTCGAAGAGGCCGTAACCGAGCACATGGCCGACAAGTCGCGTCGCCTTCGCGCCACGACGCTAGCCGGGTACGGGGGCGTCACGTCCGCCGCCTAGCCGACCAGGAAGCTGACCTGGCCGGAGAAGTCGCCTCCGGCCTTGGCCATGCAGATCACGGTCCCGTCGGTGTGTACGGAAACGTATCCCGCCGAGGTGCCGTAGGAGATCGCGCCGACCACCTCGCGCGTCGGCTTTACAGGCAGCTTGCCCACCGTTCGCGGCACGTTTGCCTGAAGGGTCATGTTCTGGATCTGGAGCACGCGCAGAGGCCCGAAGCGGTACAGGTAGCCTCCCGCGAACGGCTGCTCTCCGCCGTGGGATACGGAATCCCCGAGCGTCCTCAGGCTCGCGACGGAGGGCAGCAGGAGCCTTGCCGTGGGGGTCAGGCCTGAGAGGGAGACCTCCGCGACGGCCACGGTGGCTGTGAGGTCGCCGTCGAGGATGTTCCCGGCGGCGTAGTCCGGCGCCTTGGCCTCCGCCTCGCTCGCGGCGGCGGTGCCCTGGAGCACGGACCACGAGCCCTCCTCGACGTTTCCGTTGGACGGGTCGCGCTTGTAGGTGTACGTCACGAGGTCCCGGCGGAAGGCGCCCTGCGAGCCGTTGGCGACCTTGACGGTCTCGGCCTCCTTGACGCGGACCTGGCGGCCGTCCATGAGGAAGACGCCGGTGCCGATGCGGACGGTGTTTGCGTCCGTCATGGTCACGGCCAGGCCCTCGCCGACGTCGAAGGCGAAGCGTCCGCTGCCGAGCGCGCCGGCGTAGAGCGCGCCCACGTCCTCGCTGCCGATGTGGTTCTTGCCCGCGTGGGCAGTCACGAGCTCGGTCGTCACTTGGCATCACCCTCAAGTAGCCTGTCGATTGACTCGGCGTACGCCTTGCGCGCGGCGCGGTAGGCGATCGAGTGCTCCGGGCACAGGCACACCTTGCGGGTGGTGCCGTCTGTCCCCTCCACCTCGCGCTGGACCTCCCAGCCGTAGCAGTCCCGCTCGTCGACGGGCACGGAGAGCTTCAGCCCGCAGCCCTTGACGTCGCACCCCATGTTGCAGTAGCCCTCCTCGTACATGGGCTCCTCCTCACTCGGTCTCGTAGCTCACCGTGGCCGTGCCGTACCTGTCCACCGTGAGCACCTTCTTCGCCACGGTCGCCGTGGCCGATATCCCCGTGCGCTGGTCCGTGCCGCCGACGACGTCGCCGATGTCGAACCGGTCGTCCGACGCGCCGAGCGTCACGCTCACCGACTGCGCCCTCGCGTAGTGGTCCTTGAGGCGCTTGGTGCCGTCCTCCACGAGCTTCGCCCTGTCCGCGCTGGTGTAGTCGTAGTACTCGGAGTGCTCGCGCACGCCCCTGTACGTCTGCGTCTCGCTGACGTTGCCCCGCTCGTCCAGGTAGAGCTCGGCGCTCACGCGGTTCTGCTTCTCGTCCTGCCCTCGGGCCACGAGGTGGTTCACGAACTGGGCGTCGTCGTCCACGAGCACGTCGACGAGGTCGCTGTCGAACTCCTCGTCGCGGCTCCAGTCCCTGACGGGGAGGGCGGAGAGCACGGCGCGCTCGCCGTCGTGGCGCACGCGCAGCTTCGCGCCGGCCGAGGTGAGCATCGCGCGGATGCCCGAGTAGCCGTCGCAGTACAGCTCGAACTGGTAGCCCTTGACTTGGATGCGGCTGTCCTCGGTGGAGGCGGCGAGCGCGTCCCCGAGGCCCATCCGGGCGACGAGCTGCCGCAGCACCGCGTTCGCCTCGCCGGATACGGTCAGGTGGTCCTGCCCCGCGTCCGGCACGAGCACCTTGCGTGCGAGCATCCCCGTCCAGGTGGGGCCGCGCCACCTCACGAGCCCGTCCTCGCTCCTGACCTCGGTGAGCATGCCGCCGTACTCGGTCCCCTCCGCGTAGACGTACCCCCAGCGCTCGAAGGACGGCTGGGCGGCCGAGTCCTCGAAGACGAGCTCGAAGTCGTTGCGGTCGCCGCCCCACTCGAAGTCCGCGCTCTCGGGCGAGAGGACCATGACGTCGGTCCCGTCGCTTGTCTTGAGCGTCAGGTCCACGGAAGCCTCCCTCGCCTCTCGATGATCGTCACGTCGACGCCGAACGACTGCGGCCAGGAGACGTTCTGCGGCCCCGGCTGCACGAGCTCGTAGATGTAGCTCCCCGAGCCCTCGGAGCCTCGCGTGCGCTTGGAGAACACGTCCGTGACGTCGCCGTAGCGGCCGCGCAGGGTGACGGAGTCACCCTGCATGGAGCCCTTGCGGGTCGTGTCGACGGTGAGGATTGCGCCCTCGGGGACCGTGACGTTGACCTGGTAGGTGTTGCCGCCGATGCGCACGTAGGGCGATACGGCGTGCCCGTAGACGCGGAGGCGAAGGTCGCACGGCGTCACGCCGGGCACGTCGATGGTGACGCCCGCGACTGACGACGTGCCGTAGTCGTGGCCGTAGTCGTGCGGGTAGTCGAGCGTCTCGTTGTCCATCTCGCGGCCCGAGTCCGGCAGCAGCTGGTACGTTGTCTCGCGCCGCCAGATCTGGTCGTCCGTGACGAGCGTGACGTTGTACTTGACGCTCTCGCTCGTCCTGAACGTGGGCGACCCCTTGGTCACGTAGCAGGTGAGGTACCAATCGCCCATGTGGAGCCTGCCCGGCTTCTCGGAGATGGCCCCCGAGTCGCACAGCTCGAGGAATCGCATGGCGCGCTCGCGCCAGCCGGGGCCGGCGAACGACATCTCGACGTCGATCTCGCGGTCCTGCCGCTCGAACGCGTACCCGGAGCGGGTCAGCTCCCAACCACGCAGGTCGGCGCCCGAAACCCCGGACATGCTCCTGCCGCCCGAGAGCGCGACCGCCTCCCCGTCCGCAGTCTCGTACCACATCCTCATCTGACGAATCCCAACGACGCGATGTACCGCGCCTGCTCGCGGTCGGAGACCGTGACCGTGGGCGCGTTCTTGCTGATGATCGGGCCGAGCGCCCGCTGGAGCGACTCGATGGCGGCCACGATGGCGCCCGCCTGGTCCCGCGCCGCCGTCGTTTCCGCGAGGCTCATGGCGGCGGAGGCCACCTCGCGCTGCTGGCGGTTGATCTCGTCGACCTGCGCGGAGATCGCGGCCACCACCTTCTCTGAGATGAGGTCGGTGAAGGGCCCCGTGTACCTTCGGTTCGTGAGCGGTATCACGCCCTCGGCGCCCGCCTCGCCCGCGATGTGCCGCGTGATGTCCGTGGCGCGGTTGGCGATGAAGCCGCTCGCGTGGTACTGCACGGGCGGGATCACGGCCCCCCTTGCGTGGGCGATGACCGCGCCGCTGGCGTGCGGGGCGGTGCCGTTCGTGGTGTAGTTCGTCGTGACGTCGATGGTCCTGCGCGTCGGCAGCTCGTTGAGCCTGTCGCGCAGGCTCCTGACGGCGCGCTCCGCGCTGCCGTCGACCGCGTTGCCCGTCACGCTTGCGGTGACGCTCCGGTCGCTCATGCCCTGGACGGCGTCGTTCGTGTCGTCGACGGCCTGCTCGGCGCTGCCGTCCTGGGCGTTTCCGTCGACCTGCGCCGTGGCGTCCTTCGGCTTGAGCTGGTTGTCGTTCCATGTGTAGACGTTCCCGAGCGCGTCCGTGAGCTCGCCGTCCTCGACGGAGACGCCGGTGTCCTTGTAGACGAGCGTGCTCCCGTTCCAGACGACGACCTGCCCGTTGGCGCTGACGAGCTGGGCGTCGTTGACGGTGACGTTGCCGTACTTGTCGATGACGGGGGTGTTGTTGTAGTTCTCGATCATCCAGACGAGCGTGTCGATGGACCCTCCGCAGTTCTGCGCCATCCTCGCGAACGCGTCGCTGCCTATCTGGGCCATCTGGTCTGACGAGACGCCCGCCTCGGCGAGCTTGATCGATAGGTCGGCGACGTCGACCCCGGCGCCTTGGAGCGCCGCGCCCACGTCCTGGCCCATCGCGTCGACCGAGTCGGCGATTGCGTTGGCTGCCTCCTTCGCCTCGTCGGAGAGGTTTGATGCCGCGATCGCGGCCTGCCTCGAGGAGAGCTCCCATGACCTGTCTGCCGTGTCGGCGGTGTCGGAGAGGTCGGACACGCTCTGCTTGGCCTCGTCGATCTCGCCCCTGAGCCGGTTGAACTCGAGGAGCTCGTCGCGCGTCTTCGTGTTGCCCTTGTCCTGGAGCTCCTGGTAGCGCGCCTCCTTCTCGCTCAGGCTCGCCTGCGCGATGGAGAGCTCGTTCTGGGCCTTGATCTTCTCCTCGAGGTACTGCGTCGCCACGTTGGAGTACGCCTCGGCCTCGGCCTTGCGCTTCCATGCCGCGGCGTTCGAGTCTATCTGGTCGGTGTTCTCCTGGAGCTTGCCGGTCTGGTCCGCGATCCTGCCGTTGACGGCGTCGACCACGGAGTACTGCGACCCGGTGACGTCGTTGTAGCCCTTCACGGCCTCGGTGAGGTTGTACTGCTCGGTCGCTGACAGGTCGCTCTTGTTCGCGAGCTGGTCGATGACCGACACGTACTGGTCGAGCTTGGCCGCGCTGACCTGGTACTCCGAGAAGGTCTCCCTGACGGAGTCCTGGAGCCGCGACATTGACTCGAGGACGCCCTGCGTGTCCGGCTCGAGGCCGGAGATCGCGCTTCCGAGGCCGTCGGCGGCGTGGGACGCCTCGCCGAGCACGCTCGAGAGCGGCCTCGTGGCGGCGGCGAGCAGCTTCTCGTGCTCCGCGGCCTCCTGGAACTTCTGGGCGATGCTGCCGACGACGTAGGCGACCCCGGCGACCGTGAGGCCGACTAGGCCGGCCTTGACGAGGCTCGCCCCCTTGGCCATGAGCTGGGACGAGGCGTAGGAGAGCTTCTGCGCCGTCGTGAGCCCGGATATCGCCTCGGCAACCTCGCTCGCGGTGTGCTCGCCGTCCCCGAGGACGCCGAACGCGACCGCGGCGCCGCGCTGCATCTTGGCCCACGCCTCGTTTGACGCGCTCACCTTTTTGCGCAGGTCCTCGAAGTTGAGTCCGAGCGTGCCCGCGAGGGTGAGTCCAGGCCCCAGCGCCCCCGCGAGCGCGCCCGCGCCCGCGATGAACTGCTTCTGTGAGTCGGATAGGTTCATGAACCCGTCGTACGCGGCCTGCGCGGCGTCCCTCAGCCCATGGAGCTCCGGGAGCAGCGCGTCCCCGAGCGCCGAGCCCGCGTTCTCCGCGATGTTCTCGATCTGGGAGACGGTTCCGGAGAAGCCCTCGGCCTTCTTCCCCGCCTCGAGCGCGGCGTCTCCCGCCTGGCCCCAGGCGTCGCTCACGCCGTTCCATGCGTCGTTGGACATCTTGAGGTTGTCGTTCAGGCCGCCGATCGTCTGCATGAGGCCCATGATGGCCTGCTTCTGGCGTGTGCCCTTGATGCCCAGGTCCTCGAGCGCGGAGTCGGCGGAGCCACCGTTCGCCTCGATCTGGGCCAGGCCCTCGATGAGTGCCTTCATGGCCTCCGTCGGGTCGCCGTTCCACGCGTCGGCGAAGTCCTGGGCGCTCATTCCGGCCACGGACGCGAACGCCTCGAGCTTGTCGCCGCCAGAGGCGACGGCGCCCTCGATGTCGGACATGGTCTTCGCGATCGCGGTTCCAGCGGCCTCGGCGTTCTGGCCCGTCGACGCGATGGTCGAGGACCAGGCGAGGATGTCGGGCGTGGACATGCCCACGATGGATCCCATGGAGCCGATTCGCTTCGCGACGTCGACGATCTGCTCCTCGGTCGACGCGCCGTTGTTGCCGAGTCGCACGAGCGCGTCGCCGAATCCGCTGAGGTTGCCCGCCGTGTCCTTGGTGATGTTGCTGAGCTGGCCCAGGGCGGCGGCGGTCTCCTCCGACGAGAGGTTGGTCGAGACCTCGACGTTTGAGACGGTCTTGGCAAACTCGTCGAGCCTGTCGGTGGCGATTCCTAGTTCTCCGCCCATGGCCTGGATGGAGAGTATCTGGTCGGCACTCGTGACGTGCGTGGTCGAGAAGTCTAGCGCGGACTGCTTGAGCGCCTCGAAGTCGGACTCGGTCCCGTTGACGGTCTTGCGCATGTCGCGGTAGGCGGAGTCGACGTCCTGGGCGCTCTGCATGGCGCTCTGCCCGATGCTCCTGACGAGCGGCGTGAGGTTGTAAGAGAGCGCGCCGCCGAGCGCGGCGAGGTGGCCGCTCACGCGCGAGACGGACGACGCGGACTCGCTCCCGGCGGCAGTCATGGCGTCCCTGTAGGACTGCGCCTCGGCGGCGCACCGGGACAGCTCGCCCGACAGGTCCTGGAACCGCTGGGCGTCTCCCGCCTGGGCGAGCGCCTGCGCGGCCTCGTCTGCGGCCTGCTGCAGCTGGCGGACCTGCTGCTCGGCGGCGTCGACGGCGCGTCCCGCGTCGCGGTACTCGTCGCTTGACTTGCCGGCGGAGTCGCCCACCTTGTCCTGCTCGGTCTTGAGGTTGGCGAGGTCGGCCTTGGCGCGTGACAGCTGCTCGTCGGCGCGCTCCCACGCGGCCTTCGTGCGCTCCACCTCGAGCGTGACGTTGCCCATGCCGCTCGCGACCTCGTCGACGCCCCTGGCGCTCATGGAGTCGAGCTCGCCCTGGATGAGTCGGGCCTTCTCGGCGGCGAGGTCGGAGAGCTGCGCCAGGTCCGCCATCTTCTGGCCGGCCGCGGCCATGTTGGACGGGTCGAGCCTGAGCGCCTCGTCGGCGCGCGACAGGTCGCCCTCGAGGGACTTCGCGGATGCGTCGATGCGCTCGATCGCCTCGCGCGTCGACTCGGCGGAGGCCGTGAGGTCCGACGGGACGCGCATCTGCGCCATGGTCCTCGTAACCGACGTGACCTCGGACTCGAGGAGCTGGCACTTGGTGCCCATCTGCTCGAGCTCGGAGACCGCCTTCGTGGCGTCGAGGGCGTTCGCGGCCTCCTGCCACGCGGAGTGCAGCTGGAGGGCCCTGTCCGCGACATCGTCGGTGATGATGCCGAGCTCGCGGAGCGAGTTGATGGTGGACTCGATGCCACCCTCCTCGCTCCTCACGTCGAAGGACTTGCCGAAGTCGGTGCGGGCGAGCTTGTTTATCTGGGTGTAGACGGCCTCGAGCTGCTTGTCGACCTCGTTGTAGCGCTCGTTGGCCTTGGCCGCGGCGAGTCCGGCGTTCTCCGTCTCGCGGGCGAGCTCGGCCACGGTCTTGCTCGATCCGTTCGGCGTCGAGGCGCCGAGGTCCTCCATGCGCTTGCGGGTGATGTTGAGCTGCGATGACAGGTCGACGGCCCTGTTCGAGAGCAGTCGCATCTTCGTCTCGACGTTGCCGAGGTTGCCCGTGTCGAAGCGCATGGCGCGGTTTATCTGCGACATCTGGCGCTGCGCGTCGGACGCGGCCCTCGTGGCGGACCTGAGCGCCGCCTGGAGCTTGGACGTGTCGCCGCCGAAGCGGATCGTTAGGCCCCTGTAGGCGTCGGTCATTCCCCTGCCCCCCCCCGATTCGGTTGTCAGACGGCGCTAACCGAAGAAGCGCCTGATGTCCTCCTGCGTGGCGTCCCTGACCGCCTCGCCTGACGCGTCCCTATCGGGTCCGCGCGGGGCCGCGGCCTCGAGCATCGCCACGAGCTGCTGGAGGCCCATGCGCACGAGCGACCCCCAGGGCACGCCGGCGCGCAGGCCCGCCATGAACAGCGACGTCCATCTGAGCGGCTCGTCGCTTGTCTTGGTGCTTTTTCCCGCCGTCGCGGGTGCGTCTCTAGGCGCGGGCTCGAAACAGGCCCCGCTGCGTCTCGCGGATGACGGCGTCGCTGAGGTCGTCCATGTTCACCGGCCCGAGCGCCGCGGCCCAGGCCTTGAAGCCGGTCAGGAGCGGCGTGCCCGCCGCCTCCGCGGCGGTCTTGGCGAGCGCCCACGCGCACTTGAGGACGGCCCCCCAGTTGGTGGCCGTGTAGTCGATTGTGGTCTGGACGGCGGCCGGGAACGCCTTGGCGACGAGCTCGCGCACGTCGTCCGGGATCTCGCCGCCGTTCGCGCGCTCGAGGGCCGCGGAGACGATGCCCGCGCCGATCCACGACGTGCCGTCCGCGCCACGGCGCAGGTCGACCTTCCCGTAGAGGTCGGCGATCATGTCCGAGTGGAACTCCTGCTCGTAGACGAGCAGCGAGTAGGGCGAGGCGAGGAGCTCGGTCTCCGTCTCGCCGTCGAAGCTGTACTTCATTCTTCTCCCTTGGTAGGCCTTCCCCGTCCGTCGGGGCCCGCGAGGCGCACCGGCCTACCAG
>ERZ1035014.1157-NODE-1157-length-9793-cov-13.931814_pt1 | contig 9793 bp, 9 predicted proteins | sample MGYA00520620_ERZ1035014 | MGnify/ENA primary metagenome ERZ1035014 (study PRJEB33766, sample SAMN09781744) | gut metagenome | biome: gut microbiome | host: Homo sapiens | place: Madagascar | study: EMG produced TPA metagenomics assembly of the PRJNA485056 data set...
ATCTTGACAGCATTAACAAGCGCATCAAGAAAGTTGCTGCAATGTGTGGTATAAAAAAACGTGTATCATTTCATGTCTCACGTCATAGTTGAGCAGTTTTAGCCTTGGAGTATGGTATGCCGATAGAGAGTGTAAGCAAGATTCTTGGTCACACGAACATCACCACAACACAGATATACGCCAAGGTGACAAGTACCAAGCTTGACCATGACATAGCAGTCTTTGAAAGTCGAATCAAGGGGCATTTGCCTGTTATGGGAGGGATGGCATGAAAAGAACTGTAATCACCATGGACGGAAATGGAAGGCTATCCATTCCGTCCAACTTTGAGAAATTGAGGATGAGTGAAGGGGAGTTTATTGACAGCCATTGTCCTGCAACTCTACGGAGGAACAAATACTTTTAGCTAAGAATGGTCGCATCTTTGACGCTTCGGTTATTTGTGGTCGTATTGACTTATTGACGTACAGATTCCCTGTCGTATGGAAGTACAGTTGCAATTTGATCAAGAAGTATCCATACAAAGAAATGTGTAAACATATATGCATTGATGTCATACGTTTTACATTTTTATCGTATGACATATAAAACGTATGATATGCAGGAATACTTTTAGTTCATCCTTTAGTGGCGAGAAAATGAGCCTGTCCTTGGAGGCTTTGCGCCTCCAGCCACTTGAGCGAACCACCGCAGTGTTTTCAATGGTATTAGGTTTTATTCTTGCCAAAACATTGTGTCCATAAAGACACTGCAAGGTATGTTTTGAGTAACTCAAAATCTTTTGGGTTACTCTCCAAGATTCTTGTCCTAATTTGGAAAATCTGCTTCGAAATCACTCATTTATTAAACATGTCACATAAATTGGGACATCTTAGCCGTATTTTTGCAGCCGAAATAAAAAATAATTGCATTATGACATTAAAAGAATTACTAGACTCGCTTTCGTTTGACGAAATTGCACCTTTCCTCATAAGGCATTATCATACGATTATGCGCCAGGAGATTTGGTTGCTGAAATCGCAGCTTGCTGCTTGTGGCATACATCATTTTGGGGCTACTTGCCCTACCAGCGTGAAGAAACCCTCAAAAAAAAATGACTTCAAACAATATTTAAGAGTATAGAACGTTTTCCATATAAAAAGATTCAAAATATGACTGCATTGGAGAAATATATTTGGATAGTAAGAACACTCTATAACAAAGGAGATAGAGGGTTGTCGCTGAAAGAACTCAACGACAAGTGGATACATGACGAGAACATCAGCAATGGAGAGCCTTTGCCACGGCAAACCTTCGACCGGTGGAAAGGAAACATTCTGATGATACTCGGCGTGAACATTGAATGCCGGTTAAAAGGCGGTTATCGCTATTACATCTCCAACCCAGAATGTTTGAGTAAAGGTGGGCTCATCCGTTGGCTACTGGATACATATTCTACAGCAAATACCCTGTCGCAAAGCACTCAGTTGAAAGACAGAATACTTGTTGAAGAAATACCATCCAACCGTAACTACTTGACAGACATCATAGAGGCGATGAAGAGTAATAAAGTGGTAACGTTGACGTACAAGAGTTTTATACATGGCTCCTCTCATACGTTTTCTGTAGAACCTTACTGCCTAAAGATGTTCCAAAAAAGATGGTATTTATTGGCGAAGAATCTCGTTGATAACAATCTGCGTATCTATGGGCTTGACCGTTTGGAAAATTTTGAGGAAACCAAAGAGCATTTCACGATGCCCAAGAATTTTGATGCAAACACCTATTTTTCCTCATTCTATGGAATAGTAACAGACGAGACCATCCCATTGCAACGCATTGTGGTTCGGGCAAATAGACAACATCAGCATTATCTTCGTTCCCTGCCACTACATCCTACCCAGAAAGAGATATTCACCTGTAAGGACTACGCAGACTTCGAACTGACATTGCGTCCTACCTATGATTTCATTATGGAATTATTGAGTTTTGGAGCAATGATTGAAGTGATGGAGCCACAATCTTTACGTCTGGCAATGAAAGGCTGGGTAAGTGACTTGTGGGAGTTATATGAAAACGACTAACGAAATATAGATTATGGAAAGATTTGATATTAACAAAGAACTCAAAAACTTAGAAGGACTGTCTGTCAGAGCTAAATGCTCTGCATTGGATGACCTATGCTGTACACTAAGAGAAGCCATATCAGATATCAGTAATGCCAAAAATGAGATTTTGGAAGAATACGAGCGTTCTTGCCGAAAGAAATTCATCGATGAGATCAATTCGGAGATTAAAGCAAACTTCGATGGCAGAATACCCTACGTGGACAATTACGGATATCAAGTTAGCTACGATGGGATTACCACGTATATCAACTTCTCATGTATAGAAGGAGAATGGTATATCTATTTTACTATATTGGAAGGTAGCCTGAAGCCTGTAAAAGAACTTGTCAGAAAAATGGGAGGTGATTCCGAATCCCTGGAGCTACGTGTTTCAGAAGAAAACCTTGTTTGGAAATTCCAGTACGCTTTTTTCTCTACAGATGAAGCTATCCGTTTAATCCAGGAAAACCTGGCCATCGAAGAAGAAGTTATCTTCAAGTTCGGTGACCAGGCTAATACTGTCAATTCAGAAAACTGGAAAACAATACCATTAGAAACCATGGATTCAAGAACAGATTGGGTTGTAATTCTGACTGATGACGCAGAAGCTTATCTCAATGAAATAAATGCAATAGTTGCAAAAATGAAGCATCCCAAGACTTGCTTTGTGATAAATTTGCAGCCATGTGCCAATTATAAGCATTTACAGAAACTATGGGACAATTATATCATGACAGACGTGGAATCTGTAGGAATACTTCTTAATTTTATACATCATCACTTGGTGAATCCAAGTAGGATATGTTTCTCCATACAAGAATTCAGAGAATACAGCGTTCCATATCCACTTGTGAGAGCTGTCTCTACTGAAATCGGGAAGAAAGTCACAATTGATTCTAACGCAAAAGCTATATATTATGGTCTATGCTTCGAACTGAATTGTGAATTTGCAGATTCTTACATGAATACGTTTAATGAAAATTTAGACGAAATGGGTGAAGATATTGGTTTGCAGTGGTCTATCCAAAACTCTACAGACAATGTTGTAGAGGTTCTATACTTGTACGAACCAAAAGTTTAATTATAAAACATATTAATTATGAACAATTTAACAAAACAACTGGCTAACTTATATGAGCCAAAGTGGAAGGAATTGAAACAACAGTTGGATGCTAAAGGCATCAAGGTGCAATCACCTTTTATGCTGGGTGTAGCATTGGAACGTAACAACCAAGGAGGTTATGTTGACGAGAGTTGGTGGACTGATGCCGACTTGAAAGTCATGGTGTTCGGGAAAGAACCTAATATATGGCCAATACCACAACTTGAGGATGGCTCACAGGTTCAATCTGACGATTTCATTGAGTTATACCAACGTTTCTATTCTGACAACTATAAGGGGCAGTATTTTCTTACAGACTCAGACAACAAGTTGGCTCAGAATAATTTCTTTAACATAGGGTTTAATGGCATTATGTCGGGTATTCATGAATTTATCAATAATAGTTATCCAAACAAACGTGTCGCTTACCTTTGGAATAATGTATCAAAATTGTCAGCTATTGGTAAAAAGCACAGTGTGTCTAAAACTGTTCATAAGTTGGAGGAAAAGTATTTCCATGTAATCCCAAAGGAAATTGAGATTCTGAAGCCAGACATTCTCATTTTCCTTACAGGACCAGGCTTGGATGTTTACTATGGTTACATCCGTGAGAATTTCACAGTAATGGGAACCCCTAAGCCTTTAGCACAACATAATGTTAATGCAGTATCCAAACTCAACATAGCAGAAGTAAAACTTGCCTACAAGACATATCACCCAGCCGCACGTATCACAAAAGAAGAAAAGTGGGATTATTACCATGCCATCTTGGATGACATCAAGGAGCATATCCCTGATATTTTTCTAAAAGACAAATAAGTAAACTTATGGGAATCGCAACATTTAATAGCATATTGCACCATATGCGGAATAGAAACGCTGATAGTACGGATGATGACATCTTTGAAGATGAACTCCATAATACTATACGTAGGCTGAATTTTGCTGAAGAACAGGATGAAGCCAAGACGCTCCTGTCCGACCTTCGGTCTATGGCAGAAAAACAAAAAATCTGCCTTGTTGAGTATGTGCTTTTGGATTTTGTCATGGGGAAAGGGTGCACGGAATGTTCGAAGACCATTTGTGAAGATGCTTTTGGCAAGCATCCTACGTTTGCCGACATGATGCGCCATCCTTGGTTCAAGCACCTGATGAGTCATCCTGTAGCAACAGAGCCCTACAGTCCGCTTCCACCTATAGTACGTAATGATGCCTACTATTGGCATAGCTTCCATTTTCCTCTATTCTACTATCTTCAGGAAGGTAACAGTTTGGCTTTGGAAGTATTGGATTATCTTGCGACAAAAGGCGACATTCCTTCCATGGAACGTGTGTCACTTTACTACTTCGATAAATGCCAATTTTCCAAGGCGTTTCTTTTATTTAAAGCATTGCATGAGAAAATGCAGACAACCGAATGGTATGATTGGGCGATTAAGCAAGAAATCACCTACAAACTCGCTCATCTATATACCTATGGAGAAGGTGTAGAGCAAAATCTCGACAAAGGGGCTCAATACTACAAAGAGCTTGAAAATGGCTACAACTGGGGAAACAGAGCCCAATACCAGTTAGGATGGTTGGCTGAGCGAAGGCATAACTATATAGAAGCGATGTGGTACTATAGGAAAAATATTGATAGACACGAGTATGGCAAGTACAGCTTCTACAGGAGAGATAAAGACTTGTTTCCACTTCGATTGGAGATTGCTTTTAGACAGATGAAGAAGAAGCTCAACCCTATAGTTGACTGTCTGACACTTGCGACTTGCCAAAAATGTAACGACATGGTTCTTCAGTTGAAGGTCATGATGAATGCAATAGTCACAATTGATTGGGGTGATGGTGAAACTGAATCAGTAAAATGGAAAGTGGATGACTGGGGACAGGTAAGACATTCATATCAATCGCCAGGCTATTACTGTATTACAATAAAAACAGACGAGGAGAACGTATTGACGGGATTCCATATTGTTTCTCACAAGGCAATATGCTCAATAGATGTTTCCGGCTGTAAGGGATTGACGCATCTATTGTGTCCAAATCAAATGTTGAAACAAATGTCTTTAAGCAAGACTGAATGTCTCTCTGTGCTTGATGTACATGGAAATAGGCTGCAAAGAATCAACCTCAGAAAGAATCCGTTGCTTACAATCGTTGATTGTTCTAACAACCCGTTGCAAAAGATAGAAGCAGTGAAGCATCCTCCATTCAGTTTAATGTGCATCAGAAATACAAGGCTGGGAACTAAAGCAAAAAGGAGATTTCATGAAATCGTTCGTTTGAATGCAGGTCGATTATTGAGTGAGGGCTTTGTTAACCAATTGACAGAGCCGCTTTTGCCTACGTTGCTGTTTTATATAAAGAACTGCACTTGGGAAGATGTCTTGGCATGCTTGCAACAGGAAAACGAAGATTCAAAGGTAAATAATAACTTCACGGTATTGCATAGAGTCTATGCCTTGCTTAAAGCATATCGTCACGTCACTCCGTGCCCATACAAAAATGGTTTTATGGGGGCGTCAGGAACATGTGTCGTTATTGCGCATAAGTTTAAATCCAAAAGAACGGGGCAAATAGTAGAATGTGAGACTTCCGAAGAAGAGTTCTATTTGTATGAACGCCCTTGGAGCATGATTCTTGGAACACCAGTAAAAGCATGGGATAATCGCCTGCCTTTCATGATGCTTCCACAACATCCAAATGCCTACTATGCAGCCATGTGTTTATATAATATGGTGGACAATAACACAGAAATGAAGAAACATAAAATTCCTAAGATCACTTATGGAAAAGAAAGTTGCTAAAATAATTTTTCTTGACTTTGATGGTGTTCTGAATACAGAATACCATCAAAGACAATTACAGTTTGAAGGAAAAATATGGCAAGACAAGCATGGTGCCAGCTTTGATCCCGAAGCCGTAAAACAGCTGCAAGCCATAGTCGATAAGACTCATGCAGACATAGTAATAGAATCCTCATGGAAATATCTTGGCTTGGAGGCTATGCAGGAAATGTGGCAAGACAGACAACTGCCAGGAAGAGTAATTGACATTACTCCTTCTGTTGTCAGTGATAGCCTGTTGCTTTCTGCAGATTTGGAGCAAACCTCCCCATCTGCACTTCATTGTAAAGGTGCAGAAATAGCCTCATGGCTTTATGATAACAATATACAAGATACCCCGTATGCCATTATTGATGATGAGTATGTTATCTTGGAATCTCAACTTCCACATCTCGTATTGACAAATCCTTACGATGGGCTTACCGAAGAATTGGCAATGAGAGCCATCAACTTATTGAATCAACAATAAAACTTTCAAGGAATTTTAATTTAGTTCTAACCTGTCATAAATAATGGGGCACCATAGCCATACCTTTGCACCCAATAGCGTAATTAAATTTTTAAAGATATGGCAAATGATAAGTTAAACAAAGAGTTGGTTTCTCGTATGATGGACGATGCTGCATGGAAAGAACTCTCCAAAGACTTTCCATGGACAGAACAGTTGCTTGAGAAGTATATGAACTATGTGGACTGGAAAGAAATTTCAAGGAACTACGATGTAGTGTGGACCAAAAGCCTACTTGAAAAATTCAAGCACAGACTTGACTGGCACGAATTGACATCAAACAGTAGTACACTATTGTTTACAGAAGACAACATAGAGACATTTAAGGATTGTTGGGATTGGGAAGTGCTATCAGACAAGTCTTGTATCGACATGACCCACGAACTTTTAATCAAGTATGCTGACAGATGGAATTGGGCATACATAATAGATCGATATGGTGACGATTCCATTACCTACAATGAGGAATTTCTCGAAAAGTATGGAGATTATATTTCTGCATCAGAACTGGGCGGTTCTAAGCTGTGGGACAATATTATCGAACACCGCATAAAAGTGATCAAAAAGAAAATTCTGTCTTAAATTACTATTTTAGGTACCGATACACGACTATTGTCAAAGGAAAGCAATGCATATGGCTTTAGTTTCAAATACTCTAAAGCCACATGCATAGCTTTTTATCTACCATAATGCTACTTTTCCTGCAATCCCCAAATCAATGGTTGCAGTTACCACACCAAGAGCTTTATGTTTCATAAATAAGAAACAATTGGTGCTTAAATGTATCTTATAGCTCATTTTTTAACATTTTGGAACCGAATAATTAGGCATAAAGAACTTACAATGGTTGGATTGGGGTAAAGCGAACATCAACTGAAAATAAAATCTAAAAAATAGATATGATTTTCGTTAATCCACTTAATTGTTGTACCTTTGCGAAAAGAGTTGTTCGACAAGCAAACTTATGTATAACACAGAAGTTAGAACTGTTGCCAAATCATTACCTCTATTGAGGTGAAAAACTCATAAATAGCTCATTTTAAGCTATTCGGCAGATTTTAGCGTGATTTTCGGCAAAAAGATGCGTTAAATTTTGATTCATTTCAGTTTTTTGCGTACTTTTGCAACCAGAAAAGAAAACTGATTTTCAAAGATACAAATCATAACTACATAAAAACACAAACTGCTGAAACATTCAAAAACTCAAAAGCCTGGACGTGATGTCGGGGGGTTTTGGCATTAAATCCCTTTAAATTAGCGAAAAATATCTATTTTTAAATGATTATTTCTCCTCTTTCTTCAAGATTTTGCTTATCTTTGCAGGCATTAAAATAAATCAAACCTAAGAAGAAAATAATATGAAGCAAAAAATGAGTATCGCTGGTATTTTGTTGCTTGCTGCTTTGGGTATGCAGGCTAACAACTATACAGTGAAGTCGCCAGACGGTAAATTGGTGGTGAATGTTGCTTGTGAGGGAGGCAAGGCTTCCTACACGGTAGATTACAATGGCAAGCAGATGCTGGGAACTTCGGCGCTCGGTCTGGTTGCCAATTATGGTGATTTCTCAAAGGATCTCACCATGGGCATCCTAAAGGGTGGGGAAGTGAAGCCGCTTTCTTACAAGATGACCCGCATCAAGAAGAGTGACATCAAGAAGGATGTGGTGGATGCTACCATCGGTTTCCTCAACAGTAAGAAGGATTCCATGACCCTCCATCTTCATGTAAGCAACAACGACCTCGCCTACAAGTATGAGATGAGCCGTCCTAAGAAGGATAATCCTAAGTCGGTGATTATCTATAATGAGGTGAGTGGATTCAATTTCCCGGAGAAGACCACTACCTTCCTCTGTCCTCAGATTACTCCGATGACCGGTTGGGAGCGCACCAAGCCATCTTATGAGGAGGAATATACTCCGGATGCTCCGATGAACGTGAAGTCACAGTTCGGTGTAGGCTATACTTTTCCTTGTCTCTTCAAGGTAGGAAACGATGGATGGGTACTGGTCAGCGAAACCGGTGTGTCGAGCGCTTATCCAGGCAGTCGTCTTTCTGATTACGAGCCAGGCAAGGGCTATACCGTAGCTTTCCCTCAGAAGGGCGAGAACAATGGCTTCGGTTCTGAATTTGCCGGCATCCCATTGCCGGGCGAGACTCCCTGGCGCACCATCACCGTGGGTTCTTCGCTGGCTCCTATCGTAGAGACCACCATCCCTTACGATGTGGTGGAGCCTTTGTATGAGGCATCCCAGACCTACAAGCCTTCCCGCTATACCTGGAGCTGGCTCATCTGGCAGGATAACTCTGTCAACTATGATGATCAGGTGAAGATGATAGATGTTGCTGCTGCCCAGGGTTATGAAGCCGTATTGGTGGATGCCTTGTGGGACAAGCAGATAGGCAGAAAGCGCATCGAAGAGTTGAGCAAGTATGCCAAGAGCAAGAAGGTAAGCCTGATGCTCTGGTACAATTCCAACGGTTTTGAGAATGATGCTCCTCAGACTCCTCGTCAGATCATGAATAATTCCATCGCCCGCAAGAAGGAGATGGCTTGGATGAAGAAGATAGGCGTGGTAGGCATCAAGGTGGATTTCTTCGGTGGCGACAAGCAGGAGACGATGAAGCTTTACGAGGATATCCTCAGCGATGCCAACGATTATGGCTTGGAGGTCATCTTCCATGGCTGCACCTTGCCTCGTGGCTGGGAGCGTATGTATCCTAACTATGTTTCGAGTGAGGCTGCCCTGGCTTCAGAGAATGTATATTTCACGGATTATCATGCCAAGAAAGAGGCCTTCGAGATGACGATGCATCCGTTCTCAAGAAATGCCGTAGCCAGCTTCGACTGGGGTGGTGTGATGATGAACAAGTATTTCTCTAAGGACAACAAGAGCCGCCACCAGCGTTATACCAGCGATGTATTTGAGATGGCTACAGCCATCACCAATCAGAGCAGCGTAAACTGCATCTGTCTCTATCCTAACAATTTGCAGGATGTACCAAAGTGGGAGTTGGATTGGCTCAAGAATGTTCCTACAGCCTGGGAGGATACCAGGTTTATTGCCGGCTATCCTACTAAGTATGCAGTAGTGGCTCGCAAGTCGAGTGTAGAGAATGGTTCCGGTGCAGCGCTTACTGCCGGCAGATGGTTTGTGGGCGGCTTGAATGCTACAGACAAGCCTCTTGCTCTGACCCTGGATTTGCCGATGTTTGCGGGTAAGACCGTTACTTATATCACCGACCAGCCAAA
>ERZ1035014.1160-NODE-1160-length-9779-cov-6.200843_pt1 | contig 9779 bp, 17 predicted proteins | sample MGYA00520620_ERZ1035014 | MGnify/ENA primary metagenome ERZ1035014 (study PRJEB33766, sample SAMN09781744) | gut metagenome | biome: gut microbiome | host: Homo sapiens | place: Madagascar | study: EMG produced TPA metagenomics assembly of the PRJNA485056 data set...
GTCGACGTCGGCGCACGTGATGTAGATGGAGCCCTTTACATAAGGGCCGTTATCGCGGCCGGGGACACCGGCCGAACAATCAGCAGAAGAAACCGACAGAGAGGGGCAATCCATGCTCTACGGAGTGATGGCCGGCGACCGCGTGCTGCTCGTCGCCGACGAGTCAGAGGGGCGCCCGGTAACCGAGGCGGCCGCGCCCGCCGTCCCGGACGGCTACGTGGCCCGCGCCCGCTTCGAGGACGCCGGCGCCTCCATCGCGCAGGTCTGGGACGTGGTCCCGAGGGAGGGCACCGCCGCCGAGGCCGCGCTCGCGCTCGCGCAGATGCAAGCCGCGTCGCTAAGCGACGACGACGCGCTGCGCGTGCCCGCGCTCTACCCGCGATGGGTGGCGGCTCACAGCTACGCCGAGGGCGACCGGTTCACCCGCGCGGGCAAGCTTTGGAAGGCCCTCAAGGCCCACCTGAGCGCCGCCAACGCCGCCCCCGGCCAAGCCCCCACGCTCTACGCCGAGGTGCTCCCCACGGGCGGCGTGGAGGCCCCCGAGTGGGTGAGCGGCAAGTCCTACGCAAAGGGCGACCGCGTGACCAAGTACGGCAGCGTCTACGAGTCGCTGATGGACTGCAACACCATCGAGCCGGGCACGTTCGGCTCTGAATCCGCGTGGAAGCAGATGACGGCCTAGTGGAGGTCTGTGAATGGAAGAACTAGCCCGCGCGGCCGTCCAGTGGGCCGTGCCGGCGGCGCTCGCGGCCCTCGCAGGCGCGATCATGCGCCTCTACAAGGTCATGGACGCCATGCAGGAGGGCACGAGGACGATGCTGCGAAGCCGCCTCGTGGACCTCCACGAGCGATACGTCGTGAGCGGGGCCGGATGCCCGGACTGGGTCAAGCGCGAGGCGACGCAGGTCTATGACGCATACCACGGCATGGGCGGCAACGGCACCGGGACGCACTACTTCGAGGAGATCATCGAGGCCCCCATCAGGGGAGATTCGGAGGACTAGCATCATGGAGAAGTACGAGGAGTGGGGGCTCGCCGCCCTCACCCGCGCCGTCAAGACGGCGGCGCAGACAGCCGTCGCGCTCATCGGCACCGGCAGCGTCGGATTCACGGACCTCGACTGGGTTCAGATCGCGTCCGTCGCGGGAGTCGCGGCCGTCGTGTCGCTGCTGACCAGCGTCGCGACCGACCTGCCCGAGGTGGGCGGCGCTCAGCCGGGACCGTCTCACGAGGGCGGCGAGGACTAGCATGGCCAAGCTCTTCGTCATCTGCGGCCACGGCGCGGGCGACCCCGGCGCGGACGGCGGCGGCTACACCGAGGCCGAGCGCGTGCGCGCCCTCGGCGCGCGCATCAAGGCGCTCGGCGGCTCCGAGGTCGAGCTGGGCGACACGTCGCGCAACTGGTACCGAGACGGCGGCATCAGCCGCCTCGAGACCTCGGCGCCCGTGGTCGAGCTGCACATGGACGCCTCCGGCGTGCCAGGCGCGCACGGCGCGCACGTCATCATCAAGAAGGGCTTCGAGCCGGACGAGTACGACCGCGCGCTCGCCGACAAGCTCGCCGCGCTCATGCCCGGTCGCGCCGAGAAGATCGTGCACCATTCAGAGCTTGCCAACGTCAACCGCGCCGCGCGCCGCGGAATCAACTACCGGCTCGCGGAGAACGGGTTCATCGACAGCGACGTCGACCGCGCCTACTTCAACGAGCACGTAGACGAAATCGCCCGCGCGTACCTCGCGGCCTTCGGCATCGCTGCCACTGGTCAGTCACAGGCCACGGGTGATTCCGCGACCGGCGGCGCGAGCAAGGCCGAGGGCCACTCGGGATTCGCCGGAGGCACCTACCGCTGCACGGTGGACAAGCTGAACGTCCGTGACGCCCCGAGCCTGTCGGGCTCAGTGGTGGCGAGCTACCGCAAGGGCCAGACGGTCGTGCTCGACAGCTGGTACAAGGTCGCCGACGGCTGGGTGTGGGGCCGCTACACTGGCGCCTCGTCCGGTCGCAAGCGCTACGTGGCGGTTGGCCGGCCGACGGGCGGTCCCGCGTCTGGCGACTACCTCGTGCGGGTAGGCTAGTGGTGCGGCGCGTCCTGGGCGTATTGGTCGCCTTCCTGGCGCTCGAGCTCGCGCTGTGGGCCGTCATGCTCGCGGAGACCTTGTCGGCCGGCGCGTCCGGCCCCGACTCCGACCTCAGACCCGTCGTGACGGACCCGCCCGCGACCACCCACATCGTCATCGAGGGCGCGCTGCCGTAGGTGCGACAGCACTGCGACTTAGGTGCGACATGACAGTGACAACCTCTCCGAGGTTTCCGACTGACCCCTCCTCGCCCTCGGGCGGGGAGGGGCTGTTTTCGTATTTGCATCGGTATTGGTTTGACAATTGATGCTATGCAATTTGTGCAAGTTTGTGTAACGGTCAGATAAAACTGGCAAAAACCAGTTAATTCTGGAGCATGGATATTCGACAAGCAAGCTATGCCGGCAACAAACACGCAGGTAGATAGCCTAAATATCGGCGAAATAAACCGGACAGAAAAGCTCTCATAATCCCTGGGTTGTAGGTTCGAATCCTACTGGGCCCACCATCAAACCCGCAGCTCAGAGGGCTAGTTGCTCTCTGAGCTGCATTAGTAATTGAACTAATATCGCCCCGATTTGTGCAAATTTGTGCAATCACAATTCCTCCACATAGAAAATCGTGCACGTTTCGTCACGGACAATAAATATGCCCCTCTCCGCGCCTTGCGGGGAGGGGCATGTCTGTCACATGGCGTCCCGTACGCGGTCGCCCACTGCCTGGGCGGCGGCGAGCTGCGCGTCGCTCCTCGGCGCGAGGTAGTGGCGGTATCCGGTCTGGACGTTCGTGCGCCCGTGGATGGCCGCGTTGAGCGTGTCGGTGACGCCCACAGACTGCATGAGCGTCTCGTGGGTGGCCCGCATCCTGGACAGCGTCACGAACGGAAGGCCTGCGCGGAGCAGCCGCCCCTTGTAGAACTTTGGGTCCACGTCGGGGCCGAACCCCGACTCCTCCCACAGCGCGTGCCATCGCTTCGGAAGGTTTGACAGCGAGAGGGCGCATATCGGGGCGTCGGGGTCCTCGGGGCGCGTCTCCCAGAGCTCGCTGGCGAACGGCTCCGCGATCTCCACGGTCCGCACGCTTCGGGCGTTCTTGGGCGCCTTCCGCCCGTCCTCGAGCGTCACCGCCTCAAAGATGCGGGCGTGCGCCACCATCGCCTCGCGCCCGCCTGCGGGCGTCATCTGCAGCACGCGGTCGTAGCCGATGTCCCTCTCGCGCAGGGCGAAGGCCTCCTCGCGCCGCGCCCCCGAGCCAACCATGACGAGCCACAGGCGGTAGAACGGCGTGCCCCTCAGCAGCGGCAGCGCCGCCGCCACCTCCTCGGCTCCCCACACGGGCAGCGGCCCCGCGTCGGAGCCGGGGAAGCGCAGGCGACGGCCGAGGAGCGGGTTCGCGTCTATGACGTCGTCCTCCCATGCCGCTCCCAGTATGGCGCGGACGGTCGACGCGTAGTGCTTCGCGCACGACCGCGACATGCCCGCCATGGACGCCTGGACGTCGGAGAACCGTATGTCTGCTATGGGCATCGAGCCCAGTCGCGGCCCCGCGTAGCGCCTCCAGTAGGCGCGGTACTGGTTCATGGTCGAGTTCGTCAGGTAGGCCGCGCGGCTCGGCTCGAACCTCTCCGCCCAGTACTCCGCGAGCGTCGTGCGGCTCCCGAACCTCGCGCGGGTGCGCATGGCCTCGACCGTCTCCATGCGGACGCGTTCCGCCTCGGCACGGGTCGGGTACGTGCCGGTTACCACGCGCCGCGAGCCGTCGGCGTTGCGGCCGCACTCGACGCGGACGTGCCACGTGCCCGCCCTCGTCCTCGTCACGCTTCCCGGCGTCGCGCTGCGCTTCGGCATGCCTGCCTCCTAACGGTATGGCTCCGCCAAAGCTCCTAGGCGCATGGCGGAATCTATGCTGTGGGTTCGCTCGAAGACTATCTTTGTTGCGGCCTTACCGGATGTCGTCCTGAAGGTCAGCTATCGTCGGGGCAAACGTCTTTGTCAGGTCGTTAATCCCCATTGATTTTGTTACCGCGATCGCATGCCTTGAATCTAGGTCCCCAACAAGTCCGGTCACGAGGAGCAACACGTCTCTGAGCATTCTCTTGTGCTCCTCTCTCGTCAGGACAAGCTCCATATCGTCGAGCATGGCGGCGAAACTGATGTCAGAGCTTGGGGACACCCTCGCGCAGTAGAGCCGTTCGTCGTGCGCGCAGATGTTTCGGAAGTCCTTGATGTGGTCATAGGCGAGCCTGAGTTGGCGCGTGCCTATCTTCTTCCTGCTTTGATGAGTCTCTTCGTATAGATCGGAGAAACATCTCGCGATGGCGTTCTTCACCAGGTCTGGTTGATAGTCATAGAGCTTGAACGTCTGACCAAGCATCAGGAAGTTCGTGAGGACCCATAGCGGCACACCGTCGTGCTTCAGGGCGTAGTGCTCGATGTAATCGCGCTTGAAACTGCCATCCTGATGCGGGGGCTTATGGAGGATTTTCTTGAGGTCGTCGATGAAGGCCTCAACCAGCTGCCTGTGCCAACGGTCCTGTCGGTAGTTCCCGGGATTGAGGTATGGTTCTGGCTCGTCCTGATGCGCTTCGGATATCTTATAGGCGCAAACCGTTTTGAGCACGGCCTCCGCCTCGGCGAAGTAGCGGAACATCGTCAGCCTGAGCTCGCGGTCGAAGATGAAGAGCCTGTATATGTCGGAGAAGGATGTTCCCTCGACATAGACGTCATGGCCCGCGACCTTTGATGCGTCAAGATCAAGGAACAGGTCCTTGTAGCCATTGACCACCGAGTAGTAGCCCTCTCGCTCCAAGATTCCCGCGGTGTCAGCATCCGTGGAGACGCCACGAGACTCGAGGATGTCAACCTGCTCTTCGATTGTCTTAAATGGTTTATCCATGCTGAAAACCCCATAAAAAGAAAGGCCACCCAAATGGGCGGCCTTGTCTGACTCGGGCGATCTCATCGTGTCCGAGCCTCATCACACCGCCAACGATACGCAAAATAGCGTGAGATGTAAAGAATATTTTGCATTCTCCACCTCTTGCGTGCTCAGTCGTCCACTTCTGGCGGACAAACCCGCGCCTGCGCCCTCGCCCCTCGGGGTGGGGCGCTTTTTCGTTCGCGCCCGGCGAACAATCAGTAGGTCACTTTCATAGAATGTAACCAATCCCGTTACAATAATTCTCATTTCGCCCGTCTTTGCGCAGGCGTGCCCCTACGCCCGCCAGCCGTCAGGCGCCGTGTAGCTCACGGCCTTGCCGACGACGCGGACGAGCGGCGCGTCTGGGTCGGAGCGGTCGATGACGCGCTCGCGGTACTCGGGGTCGAAGCTCTCGGGGACGAGGCGCACCGAGTCGCCGTCGAAGTAGACGCGCTTGAGCGTGGCGTCGTCGCCGTTGACGAACACCACGGCCACGTCCCCGTTCCTGACCTCCTCATCGGGGTCGACCAGGACGAGGGCGCCCTCTGGGAACAGCCTATTCATGGAGTTGCCCGCCACGGCGAGGAAGAAGGCGTGCTCGTGCTCGTAGTAGATCGTGTCGGGCAGCTCGTGGCTCTCGCCGGACTGCGCGATGGCCTCGCGGGGCGTGCCCGCCGCGATGCGCCCGACGACGGGAAGGGCAAGACAACTAGAAGGCTTTGGCTTGATAAACGAAACGGCGTCCTCCATGCCTAGGAGGTACGTAACAGTGACGCCTAGCGCCGAGCTGAGTTTCAGAATCACGCTCGACTTCACGTCGTTCTCGCCGCTTTCGTATCTAGCGATTTGCTGCTGCGTTGTCCCTATCTTCTTGGCGAGCTCTGATTGGCTCCAGCCTTTTGCAATTCGCGCCTCAGCAATTTTGTAATTAAACATCTCAGCCTCCATATCGGCTTGAACTGCCTGAATCATCCCCCACAAAAATGTTGTTGCCAAACACGGTAATGTTGCTTTACTATCTATCTCGACAAACGGGAACGTTGTTAGGGGGTGCAGATGAGAGGAAACATGAAGGCCGAAAGGGCGCGGCTCGGTATGACTCTCGCCGATGTTGCCGAAGCTCTCAACGTGCATGAAAACGCTGTTTCGAGATGGGAAAGCGGCCAAGCAGAGCCTCTTGGCTCGAACATCGTGAAGCTTGCCGAGCTATACGGCTGTTCGCCTGAGTACCTGCTTGAGCAAACGGACATGCGACACGGAAAAGTTGTCGCATCCATTTAATCGTTTCCGAATATTGAAAACCGAATGGCACGACTACCGCTCCTGGCCGAAAAGGAGCGGAAAACGGATGCAGGCAGGCGCGGCGGCCGGAAGGGAGCCGCGCAAATGAAGAGAAGCCAATCCATTACAGACGAGCTCATCGAAGCAATCATGGCGCTCAGCCTCGACGATCTAAACAGGCTGTACTACGCCATCGACTCCGTTTGCAACCTCGCGGACGTCGAGGCGATGAAAAGGGTCGATGCGACGTACCAACTCGAACGAAGGGCCGCGTGGGAGAAGCGCGGTCCAGATGACCTAAGACGCGCGCTCTCCCGCTCGGCGGATAACTAGCCGTTGAGCCAGTCGTGGTAGATGCGCAGCGCGTCGAGGATGGGTGCCAGCTCCTCCTCGGCCTCGCGCTTCCTCGCCACCGAGACGTCATAGGGGACACCGCGAATGCCTCCCTTGCGTTCGGTGAGCGCGTCGAGAATTTCGCCCCTGTGCCACCTTACGAAGTCATCGAAGTCCTTTGCCATGCACATCACCTCCTCACGGAGATTCTAGGCCGCCGCGCCCGCCTGCATCCGAGGCAAGAAGCGCACGCGCCACGAGGCGCACCGGGGCGCAGTCCCCGCTGTAGGCGGCCATCGCCCGCATGGAAACACCTGCACAAAGAAGCTTTGACGAGCACTCTCCTTCGGGTGGCGGCCCTGGCCGCGGCCCCGGTGGGTCTCGCGGCGCGTGCGTCGAACCAACCGGATGCGTCCGGGGTTGATCTACATGCCGAGCCACTCGGCGCGGTGCTCGCGAATCTCGAGCACCACGTCAGGGTTGACCGAGTAGGGGTTCGCGTTGGACGCGTGGACCAGCTGCGGGGCGCTGAGTATCCCGGCCTCGCAGAGGGCCATCGCATCGCCGTCGAGTGCGGTGCACATGACCTCGCCGCAGTCCATCGCGGTGGCGACCATCTGCCTGCGCCTTGGCGACATCGTGGCAAAGAGCCGCCCGAGGGCGGCGACCTTTCTCCGCTGCCTTGCGCGACGGCACCCAGTCAGCAGGAAGTCGGCGGTGGCGAAACCCCCGACGAAGGCCGTCGCTATGAGAAGCGACGACGCGCCCGGATGCTCGGCAATCATCGCGCGTGCGTCGTCGAGGAACGCCACGGCCGAGATGAAGCCAAAGAGCGAGAGCAGCGACACGGCCGCCCCGATCCAGCTGCGGACGAGCTCCAGAAACCTTCGCGTCATGGCGCCCTCGATTCGATTGGAGGTGTCTGTATGGGCTTCATCGTAGCCCTCGCGTGCGCGTTCCTGGTCGGGTTCGGCTTTGGGATGCGCAGGTAGCCAGGTAAGCAAAAAGGCCCCTCGTCCGGCAAGACAAGAAGGGGCCAAGACCCAAGGAGGTCAGACATGAGTGTAACAGCTCGCATCGACCGCGCGCTCTGCGCGGCGCTCGACTGGACGGACCGGTTCCAGGACGCCCACCCAACGGCTGCGATTGCCCTGCTCATCGCACTCGCGGTGGTGGGCTTCACCATCGCCGGGACGCTCGAATGAGCGCGGGGGCGCCCTCGCCGCTGGACGAGCTGAGGCTCTACCCGGCGAGCGAGGTGATGAGGGCACTGCACGTCGGCAACGACACCATCCAGCGAGCGGTCGCATCCGGCGCGCTCAGGGGCGTGTTGCTGCCGGGCAAGAAGGTCAGGTTCACGAAGGAGGCCGTGCGCGCGTGGCTCGGGTCATGCGAGACGGCGCCGACCGATTGGAGGGTCAAATGACGAACAACGAACAGATCCAGACACTCATCGAGGCGCTGGCCGAGTGCCAGCGGCAGCTCATGATCGAGCGCGCGGCATGCAAGTACTGGCGAGACAAGGCGCAGGGCTGCGGGCTCTACGCCGAGGATGGTGACGGCAATGGCGATGAGTAGGGAGGACTACGCCCGCCTGGCGGTCATGCAGGCGGTCCAAAAGGCCATCGGCGAGGAGCTGGACAGCCACGGCAAGAGGCACGGCGCGGGCAACATCCGCACGAAGGCCGACGACACCATGCGCGAGCTGTACGAGACCACTGGCGTCTCGCAGCTCGCGCTCATCGTGAACGACGCCAAGGTGGGAACGATCTCGGCTAGGATCACCAAGCCCACGAGCCGCGACTGGTTCAGCTGCGACGACCCCGTGGCGCTCGCCGACTGGCTCAAGTCCGAGGACGGCGAGGCCGCGCTCACGCGACTCGTCATGTCGCTTGGCGGCGACATCGCCGCCGACAGCGTGGAGCACGAGGGCGAGCTGCCGCCCGGCTGCAGCCCGCACCACGAGGAGCGACCCGGCGGCGGCTGGGGCGGCACGACGCTCCGCGTGGACGTGGCCAAGGTCCGCGACGCGCTCGGCGAGGGACTTCCCGAGGCCGTGGCGGGCGTGCTCATGGGGGAGGTGGAGTAGGTGAAGCTAATAACCGAGAAGTCGCGCAGGGACCTCAAGCGCGCCTGCTGCCTGACCATGGACGCGGCGCTGAAGATGGCCGACGCGGACTACCCCGAAGCCGACCACACCTCAGAGGTGGCCGCGAGCCTGGCGCTCGACATGTGGCCCGACGTGACGGCGCGAGACCTCGTCACGCTCGGCATGGGCGCGAGGTACGCCTACGCCGTCCTCACCGAGGGGATGGGCACGGAAGACGGCGCGAGCTCGTTCGCCGACATGATTTGCTCGCTCCGCGCGACGGTCGAGGGCATCGAGGACAAGTTCGGGGTGTCCCTTGGCTAGGCCGAAGGACGTCGGCACCGCGTTCGAGACGGCGTGCGCCCGCTGGCTCAGCGAGAGGCTGGGCCAGCGCGTCGAGCGCAGGGCGCTGCACGGCTCCATGGACGAGGGCGACCTCGGCTGGCTGCGCAGCTGGAACGGGCTGGACGGAATCGTCGAGTGCAAGGCAGGCGGCCAGGCCACGGCCGCGCAGCCCGCAGACGTGCGCAGATGGCGCGAGCAGACGCTCGACGAGCGCAGCAACTCGCTCGCGGGGTTCGCGCTGCTCGTCCTCAAGACCAAGGGCGTGGGTGCCAAGACGCTCGGGCGCAGCCGCTGCGACGTCACGGTGGCGGACCTCTGCCGCCTCATGGGCATTGCGCCGAGCGCCAAGAGCGAGGCCGTGTGGGTCACGGTCGACCTCGAGTGCGCGTGCTGGTGCATCGAGGGCGCCGATGGCCTCTAAGGGCATGCAACGGCAGACACCCGAGCAGCTGGCGGCGGCGCACGACTACCGCTCGGAGCTGTGGTACGTGCGCCTCTCGCCGCCTTGCCGCGGCCTGTTCGCCCTGCGGGGCCCCGAGCTAACGGCGGTGCTCGCCACGCTGCTCATCTGCGAGCGCGACGGCGTCCTGCCTGGCGGCCACATGATCGCGCCCACGACAGACCCCGCCCAGTCCTACGTGGGCCTGGGCGTGGGCGCGGAGTGGCTCATCGCCCACGAGGGCATGATGCGCGAGCTGATGCGATGCATCCGCCGCAACGGCTGCCACGGCG
>ERZ1035014.1165-NODE-1165-length-9759-cov-6.152411_pt1 | contig 9759 bp, 4 predicted proteins | sample MGYA00520620_ERZ1035014 | MGnify/ENA primary metagenome ERZ1035014 (study PRJEB33766, sample SAMN09781744) | gut metagenome | biome: gut microbiome | host: Homo sapiens | place: Madagascar | study: EMG produced TPA metagenomics assembly of the PRJNA485056 data set...
GACAGATGGGCGAGCTCGGCGAAGTGAGCCACGAGGAGCACCAGAAGGTAGTAGACCAGCTCCGTGCCGCAGGCTTGGAGAACGTATGGCTGGTAGGCGATGAGTTTGAGAACATCGACTGCGATTACCGCAAGTTCAAGAATGTAGAAGAGGTAAAGGAAGCCATCCAGGCAAACCAACCTCACGACCACTATATCCTTATCAAGGGAAGCAACAGCGTCAAACTCTTCCAACTCCCAGAACTTCTATAAGACATCACATGGAACAAAAGCAAGAAGACATCAAGCGACTCATTAGCTTTGTGGAGAAGGTTGCAGGCAAGACCATGCAAGCACCACGTGACTTCATGTTCTTATACGAACAACTCAAGGAGTTCACGGGCGAAACCATTTCCGTCAGTACGCTCAAACGAATTTGGGGATACACCCACACCAACAACAACTTCAGCCTCCATTCGCTCGACCTACTATCACGCATGGTTGGCTACAACAATTGGGAAAGTTTTCTCAAAGACAAAGCTGACATTCCTACAAGCCAGTTCTTTGTCAACAAGAAACTCAAGAGCTATTCACTTGAGGAGGGAGAGAAGATGCTGCTCACCTGGCAGCCCGACCGTGTTGTCTTGATAGAATACCAAGGCTGCAACAAGTTCAAGGTTTTGGAATCCCAAAACAGCAAACTACAGGCTGGTGACTTTTTCCACTGTGACCAGTTCATGGAATGTGAGCCACTTATCATGACGCATCTCATCCGCAAGGGTATGATACCATGCGACTATATTTGTGGCAAGCACGGAGGCGTGCGTTGGTCATTCATTACAGACATTCCGGAAGACAAGAATGCCTATTCCTCTGAGGAATCATAACCAGAAGGCTCATGCCTTTTATTTGCCGGGTGTTGGAACGATACATTTCACCTCGTTCCAACATTCGGCATTTTTGTAAGCTTCCAGCGATATAGCAGGGACATGCAAAGTAACATGGCTTGCCGTTGCCTTACCGAACAGTTTCACCACTCTTTGCGGTTCTTGCGCTTCATCATACACATCTTTTAAAGAGTTACATTCCATCAAGCAGAACTGTCCAATTTCATGCACATTTTTAGGAATACGGATACTATCCAAAGAAGAGCATCGCCAGAAGACACCACGCTCGATGGATTTCAAAGATTGCGGCAAGGTAACACTTTTCAATTGTTCACAAACACCAAAGGCATCATACCCTATCGAACGAACACCCTCTGGAACAACAACTTTCATCAAGCCCGTCTTGCTAAAACAAGAAGATGGAATTCTCGTCAAACCCTTAGAGACATGAACTTCCGACAACTTTGAGCATCCCCAGAAAGCCATATTATCCATATTCGTCACTTCATCAGGGATATCTGCCACTAGCAGTTGTTTGCATTCCCTAAAAGCCCGACTGCCAATCCGCCGCAGAGTATGAGGCAAGCAAAGCGTCTGCAACCTCTGATCACCCAAGAAAGCATAGTCGGCGATTTCCACCACTCGATACCGTTTTCCACCATACGAGATATGGGGTTCAATATAGAGATTAACATTGGTACAAGTATCGCCTCTTCCCATCAAGCGGCAAGTCAAACTATCCTCCGACTTCACCTGATAGAGATTACCATATTCATCAGCGAATGTCACCTCACGCTTTCGTGAAACACACCAAGCAGAGATACCTACGACAACCAAAAGTGCTACGGCCACGGCAAATATTGTTTTTCTCAACAAGCCCTTCCGCTGAAGTCTCTCTTCCGCAATCTGATTTTCATTGTCCCAAAAAGAAAGAATCGCTTCGATGTTTTGCCATCTGTCTTCTTTTCTTGGCATTAAGCACTTTTCCATGACGAATTGCCATTTCTTCGGCAAATGACGATGTGCTTCTTCTTTTTGCCCATCCAAGCTATCAGCATTCGTCTTTACATTATCACCTTGGTTGTTTTGAATGTATTCCAAGATTTTGCCTACCGCATAGATGTCTGTACGACAATCCACCTCTCCCGTTCCATCCGTCTGCTCTGGGGCAGCGAAGTTCACGGTCAAGCCAGAAGTATGTGGATAAGTAGAAATATAGCTGAGCCCAAAGTCGATGATTCTCAAGTCGCTGTTCACGGAAGTCAGCAACAAGTTGGTTGGCTTGATGTCCAAGTGTACCACCTGAGCATGATGGATGACTTTCAATGCATCCAATAGTTGGCGCATGAAAGCATCGAGTCGAGCCTCATCAGAGAAATAAAGGGGTTGGGCTAGGATAAAGGCATCCAAGGTCAAGCCATCCACGAAGTCCATCAAGATAGCACATTCCTCCTGTGTATCTATCAACTGATAATAGCGTACCACGTAAGGAGTTTCAGCCGACAAAAGTTTTCCTGTCTCATATTCTTTTCGCAAGCAAGTACGTAGTTTTTCATCCATCAGAAATTGGGAATGCAGGCTTTTCTTGAGCAAAGACTTCCCCTCGACCACACATCTCGAAAGATGACATGTCGCCGTATCCAAGCTCCATTCCTCCGCCTTTCCCAATGGCATAAAATCAGATGAATCCAACATATTGTGTAGAACTTACCGTTTGTCTTTAGCTATACTTACTTTTATCAAAAGACAAAAGTAAGCATTTTTTCCGAGACCGCAAAAGAAAAGAACAATAAATAACAAAAAAGCACGAAAACATTCGCTTTCGTGCTTTTTACATCTTACTTCACGCTAAACTTCAGCGTCTTTCCTTTCACCTTTATAATATAGACACCAGCAGCCTTGAGGTCTACCTCATGATCAGTTCCACGATATACAGTGAAGCCGATAGAATTCACAACCTGGATTACCTCGTGATCAGCAAGTCCCTCAACCTTCAGATGTCGGTTGTTGACAATCAGTTTCACTTCACCCATTGTGATGTTGCTGATGCCTGTAGAAGGAATAACTGTTACCACACAGTTAATCGTCAGATTAGAACCGTCCTTGGTCTTGGCTGAGACGATAGCCTTACCCTCACTGACACCCAGGATATTACCTTCCTTATCAACTTCTACAACCGAACTCTTGGCTGATACCCAGTCAAGTTCCTTATTGGTTGCATTCACAGGATTGAAGATTACATTCAGTTTCTTGGTTTCTCCCAAGGCGATTGTCACAGGAGATTCCTCAAACTTGATCTGCACAATAGGAACTTCAGGTTCCTTTTCCTTCTCAACCTTGATATGGCAAACCGCCTTGATTTCGCTGTTTTCAGCCGAAGCAACCGTAACATCAGCCTCACCTTCTGCTACCGCCAGGACGAAGCCTTCATCTGTCACGATAACCACATCTTCATTACTGCTCTTCCAGATAACCGACTTGTTGGCTGCTTCTGTAGGATAAACCGTTGCTTCCAACTGCAAAGTATCATCTGGTTTCAACGTAATCTCAGTCTGGCTGATCGTGATACTAGAAACCTTCACATCCTCAACACCCGGATCCTTACATCCTTCTATCTTGTAGAATCGTTTCCACCATGCATCAGCCTTGTAAGCCTCTTCATTGCCATAGATAACATGAAGCGTTGCCTTGCGGAACACATCGTTCATACTAGAAGGATCTTCCGTACCGATGAATGAAGGAACCTTCGTTGCATAGCAGTAGACATCTGTAAGAGAAGAGCAGCCTGCGATGATGTTGTCATTCACATGCTCTACGGTTGCAGGAATCTTCAAAGTTCTGATGTCAGAACAGCCGTTGAATACATTGTTGCCAATATACTTTGTGCCAACAGGCAATTCAACATCTAACAGCTCCTCGCCATTCAAGTAGAGGCGATGAGCCGTACTTGCCGGATTAGCCGCAGCATTCTGGAAGTTGATGTGAGCCCAATCATCCAGATAATCAATGTTCACCTTACTCAAAACAGCGCAATGGTTGAATGCATTCTTATCCACTGTCAGTTTGGTTTCATGTGTCTTGAATGTCACACTCTCCAAAGCAGAACAGTTTTCAAACGCACCGGCGCCAATACCTTCCGTCTTCTTAGGAACCGTAATATCGGCAAGATTACTGTTATTGATGAACGCACCTGCCTGCATCGACTTCAGAGACTCCGGTAGTACGATCTGACTGAATCCACACTCACCGAAAGCATAATCATAGATAATGCTCAGAGATGTTGAGAGCTGGATATCTGTCAAACCTGCATCATAGCGGAAAGCATACTTGCCCACGCTCAAAGTAGAATTCGGCATGATGAAGTGATTGAGCGAGCTACATTTGTAGAAAGCGTAGTTGTCAATAATCTTTAGGTCGCACTTATCATTCCACTTCACGGTTTCCAACTTGCTGTCACAATAGAAAGCAGAGTCACCGATGAGTCGCAGTGTACTCTTTCCTTCCCAAATGACATCCTCCAGTTTTGCACAGTTCTTGAATGCTGCCGTATCAATGACATCGAGATATTGGGTTGTACCCTCGAAGAGGACATGCTGCAAGCCTGCACAATCCATGAAAGAACGCTTGCCGACAGTAACCAACTGGCTGGCATTAGCCACAGTTACGCGGTTCAGGTTCATCGCCTTGGTAGCAGCATTATCTTCTATCTTCTCTACGAAAGCACCCACACGAAGTGCCTGAAGTTCGTTCTGGCAAGTAAATGCATAACCGCCCACCTTCTTCACGTCATAAGTCACGGCATTGAAGGTTGTCTGCTCCGGAATACTTACCGTACCGGTATAAACCTGTGCCACCTTCTCTGCTTCAAGCGACTTGTTCTTGCCGCCATAGATACTGGTTACGGTGGCTACTTTCTTCGCCTTATCAAAGAGATAGTAGATGTCACCCACATACTCTACTTCAGGATTTCTGACGATGACCTTACATTCTGAAGTTACGCCATTACCGTCATTCGCTGTATAGTAGATGGTAGTTACACCCGGAGCAACACCCTTGATTACACCATTCTCATCGATGTCAGCCACCTTTCTGTCGGCTGTAGAATATTTGATGCGCACATTGGCAGCCTCAGCCGGATAGATTGTCAACTTCTGTTCGTTGTAATTCTCACCAGCCTTTACATTTACGGTAAGAGTACTCAAGTCGATCTTCTCCACTACAGCTGTCGGCTTTGGCTCGCAACCCAGGAGTTTTGTAAACTTACCCCACCATGAAGTATCCTTCTGGTAGAGGCTTTCCGAACCGAATGGCACATGGAGTGTAGCATTCTGGAACACTTCATCCATGCCTGTCGGATCGTTCACACCGATAAACTCCGGCACTTCCTCTGCATAACAATAAACATCCTTCAAAGCCGAGCAGCCCACAAAGATATCATCGTTTACATGATCCATAGTTGCCGGCATTTCGATACTTTCGATAAAAGCACAGCCGTTGAATGCATTGTTGTTGACATACTTTGTACCCTTAGGCAGCACCACGTTGATGATCTCCTTGCCGTTGGCATCATAGATATGCTGCGATGTGTTGGCAGGGTTTGCCTTGGCATTATTGAAGTTGGTCTGCGCAAAGCTGTTCATGTTGGTGATATATACCTTATTTAATATAGGGCACTGGTTAAATGCATTGTTGCCGATGGTCATGGTCTCGATGGCAGTATGGAAAGTCACCGACTCCAACTTCGAGTTGTTTTCGAATGCAGCAGAACCAAGTCCCTGCAGACGTTCCGGCAAGATTATCTCCTGCAAGAAGTCATTGTTGATGAACGCACCAGCCTGGATGTTTGCCAGTGACTCAGGAAGCGTAATCTGGCTGAATCCACACTCACCATAAGCATACTCGTCGATATAGTTGAGCGAGTTAGAGAGGTGGATATTGGTCAGGCTCGCATTGTAACGGAACGAAGAGTTACCCACACTCAATGTCGTGTTCGGCATTTCGAAGTTATTGAGCGAGATACACTTAAAGAAAGCGTAATCCTGAATGGTCTTCAGTTCACTCTTTCCGTTCCACAGCACCTTCTCCAAAGCCGGGCAATCGTAGAAAGCACTATGTCCGATGGTCTTTACCGTTGTATTACCCATCCAAGTAAAGCGTTCCAAGGCAGTACACTCTCTGAAAGCTGCCTTGTCTATACTTTTCATCTTCAGGGATGTTCCATCAAACGTGAAACGTTTCAAACCAGTACACCATTTGAACGATTCTTCACCTATGTTCACGAGCTCGCTCTCGTTAGCCACGTTCACGCGGTTCAGTTTTTCAGCCTTAATGGCAGCATGAGGCTCAACCTCTGTTACCGTACGAGGGATGTAGATACTCTGCAACTCGTTCTGGCAGTTGAAAGCGTAGCTTCCCACTTTACGTACCGTATATTTATTACCATCATAGATAATGGTTTCCGGAATATTGATAGTACCAGAGTAGTACTGCGCCACATTCTTAGCATCAAGCGAAGTATTCTTGCCGCCATAGATGCTAGTTACTGTAGCCTCTCGTGTATCATCCGTCGTACCTTTCAAGAGATAGTAGAGACCTCCGACATACACCACATTGTCTTCATAAACGATAACCCGGCATTCAGAATAGATATGGCTATCATAGCTCAATGAACACCTCAGCGTATCAACACCAGGTTTATTGGCTGTAATACGTCCATCTTTATCCACGCTTGCCACCCCATTACCAGATGTTGTCCAAACCACATCCTTATGTTCGTAGTTCTCTGGAAGAATGGTGGCAGTCTGCTCAACATACTCAGAGCCCTTTTGCAGGTTGATGGTATTGGTAGAGAGGTTGATGGTAACAGGATTCACGGTCACCTTACAAGTAGCAGATACTCCCGAACCATCCATAGCAGTTGCCGTGATATTAGTCGTACCGACATTCACTCCCCTTACAACACCTTCTTGGGTTACAGTAGCAATACTTTCATCTTCACTTGCCCATGACAACCTCTTGTCGTCAGCTAACTCAGGAGTTATTGTAGCTGCTAACGGGGTAGAAGTTGTTCGAAGGAGTTTGATTTCCTTTTCTATATCAATATTACTAACCTTTAAAGGTGTCACATGAATAGTCGTAGATGCTGAAATTTCTGAGCCATCTGTTGCAGTAGCAGTAATAATTGCATCACCAACTTTATGAGCAGTGATTACTCCCGTATTTTCATCCACGCTTGCAATGTCTGTATGATTACTGCTCCATTTTAAATTTTGATTGTCAGATGCAGCTGGAAATATTGTATATTCCAATTTCTGATTATCAGTCTTGGTGATTGATGATTCTGACGGCAAAGTGATGGAACTGATAGACAGACCTGTAATCAGCACATCAAATGTCTTCGAGATATTGGAGCCATCCATTGTCGTAGCTTTCACTTGTGCAGTACCCATCTTCAGACCCGTAATCGTTCCGTCCTCTGTAATGGTAGCAATATTTGGTGTCAAGCTCGTCCACGTCAGTTTTTTATTATTGGCCTCCACAGGCAATACATTAGCCTCCAATAAGGTCGGAATCGTCTTTATTGCGCTCATAGTGATGAGTTCTATATCACTTACCTGCAATTGGGTAACCTCTACTTCGCAGGTCGCTGAAATGCCAGATCCGTCTTGTGCTTCTGCCGTGATAATCGCTGTGCCTACTTTATGAGTAGAAACGATTGCTTCCAAAGGATAAGAGGCTTCTGTGTTCTCTTCAACTGTCACGATACTATTATCACTGCTCGTCCACTTAATCGCTTTATTGTCTACCTCTGGCGAGTTTAGAGTAAGTGTCAACTTTTCTGTTTTTATTCCACTAACCGTTATTTTCGGCTCAGCAAATTGCATCGCATGAACTTTGAGTGGAGTTACATGTACTATAGTAGAGGCTGAAATGCCTGAGCCATCATCCACTGTAGCAGTAATGGTTGCATCACCGACTTTAAGAGCTGTAATCTCTCCCGTTTTTTCATCAACACTGACTACGGTAGAGTTATCGCTACTCCATTTCAAACACTCTTGATTTGCATCGATTGGTAAAACCGAAAATGTTACTTTTTTCTTTTCAGTTTTTTCAAAAGATATATCCGATGGTAACTTTATCGATTCAATAGGTTTCCCTTCATAGAAGGCTCCAGCACGACTCCATGGATATGTATTTTTATAAGTAGCCAACGTGCCTTTGGGTACATATAATGTGTAATTAGAGTCTATTAAGTCATAACCTCCACCTAAGACATTAGGTGGTGTTGTTGCTTTTATAATTATTCTTTTCTGTTGCATTGCGTCCTTGAAGGTATTATCATATACTTCCTTTAACGTTGCAGGTAAGGTAATACTGGCTAGATTACGACAATATTCAAAACAATAGTCCCCCAAAGAAGTAATTCCCTCAGGTAAGATAATGTTGGTCAGACTACGACAATATCCAAAACAATAGTCACTCAAAGAAGTAATTCCCTCAGGTAAAGCAATGTAGGTTAGACTATGACAGCCATTGTATCTATTATTAGTTGATTATCAGTATTATACGCTCTAAACGGTAGAAAAGTGACAATATGGATTCTGTTTAGATACGAAAAGGTGAAGATTTAACGTTTTTAACCTTCTGTCACACCGAAATTGCAAAAATGTAGGCGATATGGGATGGTTAGTAGTCACTCCATATGCCTTTTATTGCCACAGTGGTTCGTTTTCCCAACCAGAAGGAAAACCAAGGGCAGCTTTATCTATTTCTGGAAACGTAGCAAAAAGTCTGTTCACCTTATCAAGCATATCGTTATTTGGAGATATGATGTCGAGGAAGTACTTGATGATGCACATGTCAAAGTACACTTTCAAAGGATCCGTTTGCAAGGTAATCCAAGGACGTGACATTCTGATAGGCATGGTAGCACGAATAGAGAATACCCTATTCCATACACGTGCATGATGACAACATGAGTTTCTTGTTACAGTGATAACGGTAAGCCAAGATTCAAAAGGAGCAACTTGCAAGCCAAATGACTGTGCGATACGCTTCTTTATCTTCTTATTCTTGATGTTAGAATAAATATTGGTGATTACACCAAATGGCAATATCTCTGTCAGCATCCATGAAGGTGGGTACTGATTGGTATATGTCTCTTTGAAATGGTTGATGAAATCCTCTTTTGTATGGTTCAGTTCATCTTCTATAAGACGTATAGAGCGATTGAACTTGGACGGATTTGAGAAATTGTTGGCATCAGTCATCCAAAAAGGGTTACCTGTCATTTCCGTTCCAAAGTTCACGATTGCACAACGCACTGCGACCTCTATCTTTTCAATTTCATTGAATAAAAGTAGGCGTAGCTTCTTGTCAAAGCGATACAACATCATAACCTTACCGAAAGTTACTCCTTGCTTGAATAGATGTTGTTCCTTGGGAATAGAAAGCAATGGGTACATGTAGGCAGACAAACGATAGTAACCGATGTGGGAAAGATAATGCACAGCCTTTTCCTCATCGGTTATCTCCATACCTCTTGTTTTGAGTAGCTGCACTAACTCATGGGGCGTGGAATATGTTTTTATAAACGGAATTCTTGTTGCCATATACCCATAAAAACAAAAACGACCCGCACATTTGAGCATCGTTGAGAGGCTTGGCGGGTTCTCGTGCTGCAAAGATACGAATAATTATTGATAATACAAACTTTTTAGCAAGAAAAATCACGCAAAAGTGGAATTCTTTGACATATTTATATTTAATAATGTTAAATCGAACCTTAAAATCATACTTTACCAGCAAAACAAAGTGGTTTTCAAGGTAAAAGTATTACCTTTGTAACGTCTATACCCATACCGAAAGTCCCGATGGGCAGAGGTTGGGCAGAC
>ERZ1035014.1166-NODE-1166-length-9756-cov-3.845274_pt1 | contig 9756 bp, 16 predicted proteins | sample MGYA00520620_ERZ1035014 | MGnify/ENA primary metagenome ERZ1035014 (study PRJEB33766, sample SAMN09781744) | gut metagenome | biome: gut microbiome | host: Homo sapiens | place: Madagascar | study: EMG produced TPA metagenomics assembly of the PRJNA485056 data set...
CAGTTTGGCCCCTGCGGCATCGGCTGGAAGTACGAGATCACAGACAAGCGCCTTGAAAACGGCGCAAATGGCGATATCGCCGCATTTCTGGACATTAACCTGTACATTAAGGTGGGCGATACCTGGTCTGATGCAATACCGGGGACCGGCGGTAACTCGTTCGTTGGCAAAGACAAGAATGGTACGCACACTTCCGACGAATGCTTCAAGATGGCCCTGACGGATGCAATCTCTGTGGCTTGCAAGGCCCTTGGGTTTGGCGCCGATGTTTACTGGGACACCGACCAGAGCAAGTACGGCAAGTACAACGAGACTCCTAATCGGGATGGGCATCTTCGCGCAGAGAATCCCTCCGCAGGGGAAGAGCAAGCCAGACCGCAGGAGCCTAACGGCCCTATCTGCGACAGGTGCGGGCGCGTCATTTTGCCCCAAACGGTTAACGGGAGAGAATTGCCAGTCGCTTTTATCGTCGCCAGGTCCACAGCCAAGTACAAGCAACAGCTCTGCTTGGCTTGCGCGCAGGCCATCAATGCGGAGAATAAGTCATGAACGATTTGGTTACAGAAATCGGCAACAAGAGCCGGATGTTGGACGTGGCCATTGCGGAACTGAAAAAGCGGGGGCAGAAATATGCTGAAGCTGAAAAAGCCTACCGCATGGCCCTCGCGCGGCGCATCCTCGAGGAGCGCGAGAAGGGAACGCCGGTGACGATCATCTCCGATATTTGCCGAGGGTCCACACAGATAGCCGGTCTGCGGTTTGAGCGTGACTGTGCGGAAGTGGTGTACAAATCCGCTATGGAGGCAATCAACTCCATGAAACTGCAAATCCGGCTTATGGACAGCCAGCTTGACAGAGAGTGGGGTGCCGCAAAATGAAACAACGCGCGTTTCCCCGGACCAAGGACATATCCGGGCAGCGGTTCGGGAAACTGGTAGCGCTATACCCCATCTCTTTCAAGGCGACGGGGAATAACACGTGCTGGGTTTGCCAGTGTGACTGCGGCAACAAGACAATTTCTAATGGCGCGAATTTGCGCAGAGGGCACAAGAAATCTTGCGGGTGCATCAAACACCGGGTTACGCCGACCTACCTGACCTGGAACGGCGAGAAGAGGACCGTATGTGACTGGGCCATAATTACTGGAATCAGCCCGGATTTAATCCGCAAGCGCTGGAAAGCCGGGTGGCCCGTAGATGCAATCTTTACAGAGGTCGAAAAGCCGCAACTGTGCTGGGGCTGCGCCAAGGCATGCGGCGGGTGCTCTTGGTCAAAACGTTTTGAGCCGGTTTCCGGATGGACCGCGGTGCCAACGCTACTGTGCGGAAGAATACCGTCATACAGAATCACAGAATGCCCGGAGTTTGTGTCGGACGGGACGGAGTACGATGAGTGAAAGAATATGTTTCCTGTGCGGCAGGAACGGCGCACAGGACCCGCTGGAGCGCCACCACATTTTCGGGGGTTCTTACCGCGGCAAAAGCGAGAAATACGGCGCGGTGGTGTGGCTCTGCGGTGACAGGTGCCACAGGAACGGGAAGTCCGCCGTGCACCGGAACGGCGACCAGATGCGCCGATTGCGTCGGTACGGACAGCTGACGATCATGCAGAACGAGGGCTGGACAGAGGACGATTTCAGGCGCGAGTTTGGAAAGTCATATCTATAGGAGGTAGAGATGGAAAAGAAATTGCTGTACACAAGAAATGAGACAGCGAAACTGTTGAGCATCAGCGTTGACACGCTGGACACCCTGCGGAACGACTGCGTTATCCAGGGCTATCATGTGGCCCGAGGGAACCCCCGCGTCTACTTCAAGGCCAAAGATCTGGAGAAGTTCATGGAGCGTCTGGAGGTGGCAGAATGCTGAACAGCGTCATTATCATGGGCCGGTTGACCAGGGACCCTGAACTGCGCCGCACCCAGAGCGGCACCGCCGTCACCAGTTTCACCATGGCCGTGGACCGGGACTTCAAGTCTCAGAGCGGTGAGAAGGAGACCGATTTCATCGATGTGGTGGCCTGGCGCAATACAGGTGAGTTTGCCGCGAAGTACCTTGCCAAAGGCCGCATGGCTGCCGTGGAGGGCCGCATTCAGGTCCGCGACTGGCAGGACAAGGACGGAAATCGCCGCAAGTCCGTGGAGGTGGTGGCCGACAACGTATATTTCGCGGATTCCAAGCGGGACAGCAAACCCCAGGAGTCCCGCACAGTCGACGATCAGGAATTTGACGAGATCGAAGATGATGGCGACCTGCCGTTTTGACGGGGTCCCGCTATGCCGAATAGAATCATAAACGAGAAAATACGCACGAGCAAATCTATCAACCGTCTCACGGACTTCCAATTTCGCCTTTGGGCGTATTTACTGACTTACGTGGATGATTACGGGCGCGGGAGCGCGGACCCCGAAATCTTGAAGGGTTTCGTGTTCCCCCGCCGGGCAATCCGGGAACAGGATATTCAGAAGGGCCTTGATGCACTGGACCGCAATGGTAGCATTCTCCTCTACGAGGTTGCAGGAGAACCCTATTTTTGCCTGCCGGGCTGGGCTAAGTATCAGAGGATACAGCAGAAGAAAGCCAAGTTCCCCGACCCGCCGGAATCCGCAAATGTGCAGGATTCCACTGTTATCCACGGTGAGTCACGGTGTGTCACGGTGAGTCACGGTGAGTCACCGCCTGAATCCGAATCCGAATCCAATCCGAATCCAAGAGAGAAAAACGCGCACGCCGCGCGTTTCTCCCCGCCAACCGTTGATGCTGTGGCGGAGTATGTCCGCGAGAAGGGCTATTACGTCAACGCAGATCGCTTTGTGGCCTTCTACCAGCAGAAGGGCTGGATGGTCGGCAAAAACCACATGAAGGACTGGAAAGCTGCCGTCCGCACATGGCATTACCGGGACAACCCAAAGCCGCCAGCGGAGCAGAAGGCCCCAAAATGGACGTACAACACCGACACCGGCGGCTGGACGCAGGAGGACTGACGCATGCTGGACTCTCTCTACCTGGAGCAAAACGTCATTGGCGCATTGCTCATCCAGCCAGAATGCTACGAAGCCGCCGCAGAGCTGTCTCCGGATGACTTCTTGGTGCCGGAATACGCAGAGCTGTTCCGGGCCATCCAGCGGCGGAATGAAGCCGGGGACCCTGCGGATGCTCCGTCCGTGCTGATGGACGCATCCAGCCGCAACGACAGCGTGACCAGCAAGATCATGACGGACTGCATGGACGCTGTCGTGACCACCGCCAACATCGACGTGTGGGTGTCTGGGATGCGGGATGCATCTATGGGCCGGAAGCTCAGAGATTTGGGCGAAGAACTCCGAACGGCGGATCTATCTCCGCAGGATGCGCTCAGAACAGCGCAGGAAGCCGTCACGGCGATTCAGGACGGCGCGGGGGTATCCGGGGGGCTGAGAGTCTCCGAGGCCGTGAAGAGCCTTAAAAATCGAGTTGACAAGGGTTTTGCTGGCGGCCCTCCACCATACGTCAAGACCGGCTTGCAGGAATTTGACCGATTGCTGGGCGGCGGGCTTATCAACGGAGGGTTTCACATCGTTGCCGCACGGCCTGGAAAGGGCAAATCTGCCCTGGCTATGCAAATCGCCCTCAATGCGGCAAAACGCGGCGTGAAGGTGCTGTATATCTCCCTGGAGATGTCACCGGACGACTGCACCAGCAGGCTGACGGCCAACATAGCGGGGATATCCTCCCGGCTGCTGATGTTCGGCGGCACCCTGACAGAAGCGGAATACGCCAAGTACGCGGAGGCATCCGCCAAGCTGTCCGAGTTGCCCATCGTGTTCAACCGGCGGACGGGCATGGACATGCGGGGAGTGACGGCGCTGGCCTATAAAGAGCGACCGGGGTTGATTGTGCTGGACCACATCGGCCTGCTGGAGCAGGAAAACAAGAAAGCCACGCTCTACGAGAGCACAACGAAGAACAGCCGGTCGGCAAAACTGCTGGCCATGCGGATGGATATCCCACTACTGTGCCTGTGCCAGCTGAACAGAGCCGGTGCATCAGACCGCGGCGGCGAGTTCCGGGCCACTATGGCCAACCTCCGGGAATCCGGCGCGATTGAGCAGGACGCGGACACCGTGACACTGCTGCATCGCCCGTGCGAGAAGGATGACCGAGGCGAATGGGACCCGGACATGCTGGAGCTATACCTGGACAAAAACCGACGCGGCCCCACCGGGATGGTGAGGATGGCCTATTTCCCCAACACGGGCCGCATAGTGAAGTGAGGGTGACATGAAAAAGATCGTTATCCCCCTGCCCCCTGTGACCAAGAAAAATCACCAGCGCATTGTGCGAGGGCGGTGTGGTGCGCCGATGGTGTTGCCGTCCGCACAGTACGAGGCGTACCAGCAGGCCGCCGCATGGCATTGCAAGGGCGGCGAGACCATCGCAGAACCGGTGGAGGTTAAGTGCCTGTTTTATATGCCCGCCCGGCGCAAGGTGGACTTAACCAACCTGCTGGAGGCTATCGACGACATCCTGGTGTATGCCGGGACCCTGGCGGATGACAACAGTAACATCATCGTGTCGCACGACGGGAGCCGGGTTCTGTACGACAAGGAAAATCCCCGGACGGAGGTGTACATCAGCCGGTATGAATGACTTTGACTACGATTGCATGCAGAAAAAGCGCACTGCGCGAGGCGCGTTTGCGCATATCAGCCGAAAGCGCGGCGGGTGTACGCTGCCCAGCGACAACTTGACTGCGAAGCAAAGAAGGGAGAAAAATGGAGAAGTGAAAAGCTACAACATCACCAAGCCCATGCCGTGGCCGGCGTTCAAGACACTGCCGGAGGACCTGAAACGCGAGTTCTTTCGCAACATGCAGAGTTTTGGCGGTACCGCAAAATGGCTGGCGGATGAAATGGGCGCGTCAGACACGACCATAAGAGCCGCCGCAAAAGCCGCCGGGACACCGTTTGCGCGCGGAAATGGGGATTTGCTACTGTGGGGGCGGAAGGTTGCAGAGTGGGCGAACGCCGAACAGCAGACTGCCCCAGAGCCGCCCGCTGAAGAACCTACGGCTCAGGAATCCGGGAAGAGATTGATCCTGGAGCATGCCCGCATGGAGTTTAACTATGCCAGTTTTACGGACCTGGCGATGTTCCTGCGGGTGGCGGCGCCGGAGAGCGGCAAGGTGACGGTGGAGTGGTGAGATACGAGGACTTTCTCGCCAGCAAGCGGCACATCCCACCGCCGTGCGGGTTCGAGGTAGACAAAGCCACCATGAACGCCCACATGTTTGAGTGGCAGAAGGATATTGCCCGGTGGGCACTGCGCAGGGGTCGCGCAGCGCTGTTTGAGGAGTGCGGGAACGGAAAGACCATCCAGCAACTGGAGTTTGCCGATCAGGTGGTCAGACACGAGGGAAAGCCTGTTCTCATTGTTGCACCACTGACGGTGGGGGCACAAACGATGAGGGAGGCGCGGAAGTTCGGATATTCGGCCACAATCTGCCGGACACAGGACGATGTGATGCCGGGGATCAATATCACGAACTATGAGATGCTTCAGCATTTCGACGGCGGGAGTTTTGCGGGGGTGGTGTTGGACGAGTCCAGCATCCTGAAGAACTACACCGGCAAGATGCGGAACCAGATCATCGAGATGTTCAAAAGCACCCCGTATCGGCTCTCCTGTACGGCCACCCCTTCGCCCAACGACTACATGGAGCTCGGAAACCAAGTGGAATTTCTGGGTATTATGAGTCGTACGGAGATGCTGGCGACATACTTTATCCATGACGGGAGCGATACCAGCAAATGGCGGCTCAAGGGGCACGCGGAGACGCGGTTCTGGGAGTGGGTTGCCACTTGGGCTGTGGTGTTGACGTGCCCGGGCGACTTGGGATATCCCAACGACGGCTATGTACTCCCGCCGATGAACGTGACGGAACACATCGTGGACGTGAAACCAGATGGAACGTATAACTTATTCGGCGGCGAGATCGCGAAAACTCTTACGGAACGACGGGACGCGCGGAGGGCCAGCCTGCGGGAACGGTGCGAGAAAGCGGCGGAGATTGTTGCGCAAGCCCCAAGGGAACAGTGGATCTGCTGGTGCGACCTTAATGCCGAGAGCGAACTGCTGGCCGAGATTATTCCAGGCAGCGAGGAGGTGCGCGGAAGCGACAAACCGGACGAGAAGGAATCCGCACTCTTGCGATTTGCTGGCGGCGATCTCCGCGTCCTGGTCACAAAGCCGTCTATAGCTGGGTTTGGGATGAATTGGCAGCAATGCCACAACATGATCTTTGTTGGTCTGTCTGACAGTTATGAGCAGATGTATCAGGCCATCCGTAGGTGCTACCGATTCGGGCAAAGTCTGCCCGTAAATGTGCATATTGTTACCTCTGCGGCGGAGGGGGCCGTGAAGGCCAATGTGGACCGCAAAGAGCGACAAGCCGCAGAAATGAAGCGGAACATGGTGCGGTACACGAAAGAAATCTTGAGAAAGGATATCCGGGGGCAGGAACGGATTGTTATTCCGTATAATCCGCAGGTTGCGATGATCGTCCCGGAGTGGGTAATAGGCGCATGAACGTATTGGACCAATCTATTGGACGCAGATATGCAGTGTATAACGGGGATAGCTGCGAGGTTCTGAAAGGAATACCGGACAACAGCATCCACTATTCGGTCACATCCATCCCGTTTGCAAGCCTGTATACATACTCCAACAGTGACCGAGACATGGGCAACTGCCGGAGCTATGATGAGTTTGCCGAGCAGTACATGTACTTGGGCCGCGAATGGTATCGCGTAATGATGCCCGGGCGGAATGTGAGCATCCACTGCATGAACCTCCCCACCAGCAAGGAGCGGGATGGGTATATCGGAATCCGGGACTTTCGGGGCGACGTGATCCGCTGGATGCAGTCGTTGGGATTTATTTACCATAGCGAGGTATGCATCTGGAAGAATCCCGTGACGGCCATGCAGCGCACCAAGGCACTGGGGCTGCTGCATAAGCAGATCAAGAAAGACTCCTGTATGAGCCGGATGGGCATCCCGGACTATGTCGTGACGTTCCGCAAGCCCGGGGACAATCCGGAGAGGGTTTCCCATACGGACAGCACCTATCCCGTGTCCAAGTGGCAGCAGGTAGCATCTCCCATTTGGGAGGAATACGCATCTCCCACATGGTGGGACATCAACCAGAGCGATACACTCAACCGCAAGGCGGCAAAGGAAGAAAAGGACGAGCGGCATATCTGCCCATTGCAGCTTCCCGTAATCGAGCGGTGCGTGGAACTGTGGAGTAATCCCGGGGACATTGTGATGGATCCATTCGATGGAATTGGCTCTACCGGATACCAGTCCATTTTGATGGGACGCAGACATATTGGCGTGGAGCTGAAGCCCAGTTATTTCCGACTCGCTGCGGAAAACTGCGCACAGGCCGAGAGGGTGGCCAAGAATGGCGTCCAGGAGGAGAAGGGTTATTCCCTTTTCGACATGATGGGAGTATGAAATGGCAGATAATAAGCATACAAAAGGCGATCTTAAGCAGATGCAGGCCGTGCCGCTGGCCGGAAAAATCCTGATGACCAAGCGCAGAATCCGCGAATGGTATGACCGCTTTGGTGGACAAGTCTATGTTTCTTTCAGCGGCGGCAAGGACAGCACGGTTCTAAAGCACATCGTTGATTCCATGTACTCCGATGTTCCGGCAGTGTTTGTTAATACAGGGCTGGAATATCCAGAAATTCAGCGGTTTGTCCGGGAGGTCAAAGCCGGAAAATATGACTGCTTCAATCCAGACGTTGATATTCTCCGTCCTGAAATGCGTTTCGATGAAGTCATCAAGAAATACGGGTATCCGGTTATCAGCAAGGAAGTTTCACAAGCGATCTATGAAGTAAGCAGGTCAGCGTTGATCCACAATATTCCGAAAAGAGAGACAAGACCATATTTTAGCAGATTCAGTAAATCTGAAGTATTCAGTTGTAAAAAGTATGACTTTTTGCTTGATGCACCTTTTGAATCTTCGCATATGTGCTGCCGTGTCATGAAAAAGAAGCCAGTCTATTCCTATGAAAAAAGCACAGGAAGAAAGCCGTTCGTCGGAATGATGGCTGATGAAAGTAGATTGAGAATGACCCGGTGGATGCAAGTGGGGTGCAATGCTTTTGAAGCAAAAAGACCAACATCACAGCCACTTTCCTTCTGGACGGAACAGGACATTCTTCACTACATTAAGAAATTCAACGTCCCATATTGCCCGGTATACGGCGAAATCAAGATTGATGACAATCCGGAATTTGAAGGACAGATGAACTGGATCGATTATCTCGGCTGCTATGAGCCGCAAGACCGGCTTACAACCACCGGCTGCAACCGAACGGGCTGTATGTTTTGTATGTTTGGGGCGCATCTGGAGAAGGAGCCAAACCGCTTCCAGAGGATGAAGGTCACACATCCGAAGCAGTACGCCTATTGCATGGACAAGCTTGGGCTGCGGGATGTGCTGGAGTACATCGGCGTTCCCTACGAATAAAAGTTTACGGAGGATTACGTAGAATGAACACAGATTTGATGTTTAGCAGCAAAACGGATAAATGGGAAACTCCGCAAGATTTCTTTGATAAGTTGAACGATGAATTCAATTTTACACTTGATGTTTGTGCATTGCCGGAAAATGCGAAATGCAGCAACTATTACACGCCGGAGCAGGAGGGCGTTGCCCGCCTGCGCGAGCTGGCCAAGGCCGACAAGGACGGGCGCGTGGTGGTGCTGCCGTGCAAGCCGGGTGACGGGCTTTGGACATTTTGCAGTCACCCAGTCGAGCAAGTTTACAGTTTTACTGTGACAGATATAAGCACACTTAATGGGAGGACTATGCTGAACACATCGCGTTGCGGTGTTATAGATGCGCGTGATGTCGGCAAGACCGTATTTCTCACCCGCGAGGAGGCGGAAAAGGAATTGATGGAGGCGAAGGAGGGGTAAGTAATATGACGCTTACTGAAATGTTTAACATCTGTGATAGCTGCGTATATGCTCCTTGTTTTTGCGGAAATGAGCCGGAAAACTGTGTCGCTTATTTGCAGCGTAATAACCGGATTGGAAAGGATGCAGAGTGATGGTTATACCCAATTACATTCGCTCAAAGATGCACCTATGCGCCAGCCATGCTCGTCAGGCAGCAAAATACGACCTTGAGGTTGCTAATTGGCTTGAGAAACACGGTGTTGATGTCGAGTCCATAAGCAATGGCGACGGTACATCCTTTGAAGAACTGATGTATGGCAATGACGTGACTGATGAACTGTGTCACCGCATTGAGGAAATGGAGGTGGAGTGATGGATGAATTGAAACCTTGCCCATTCTGTGGCGGAGATGCAGAAAAAGGATATATTAAGAGAAATAAGTTGTTCGCCTCTATGCGCTTTCCTTACAACACACATTACGTCTACGTGAAGTGCAAAGTATGTGGTGCTACGAGTAGAGTCTATGTTGCCATTGAAAATGCAATCGAGGCGTGGAACAGGAGGGCTGACAATGGCTGAATACATGGACCGAGATGCTGCACTCATCGAAATCGAACGGCGCGAAGCGCTTATGGTTGGAGACAAGCGCGTTTCTGTTGATGCGATGAAGTCTTTTATCAAGAATCGCCCAGCCATAGACGTTGCGCCGGTGGTGCGGTGCAAAGATTGCGAGAACAGCTACTACGCAGTGGATGATCTGATATGTTCCTCCGGTCCGTGCGTGGATTGCCCTGTGT